>Ga0315282_10008458_pt1 | contig 16648 bp, 17 predicted proteins | sample YL17G07_20_MG_FD_203693 | JGI IMG/M metagenome (GOLD analysis project Ga0315282, IMG submission 203693) | Sediment microbial communities from Yellowstone Lake, YNP, Wyoming, USA - YL17G07_20 | ecosystem: Environmental > Aquatic > Freshwater > Lake > Sediment | place: USA: Wyoming | collected...
CGCTCGCGTCAATTCCCTCAGTGCGAAGAAGAGATTCAGACAATTCCTTTATCAATCCTATGATGCACGGCAAATCGGAAACAGCTGCCTTTCGTACGATCAGATTATTCATATCAATCCAGGAAAAAATATCGCCAAAGAGGTATTTAACAACAAGAGAACCAGGTCCCTTTATCGAACCGGTAATTGACCCGCCCTACACATCGTTTTCAATAATCCTTTAAATCCAGACCACCTCTTATCCCCCCTGCGGGAGCACAGCGCCCACGGAAACGTGAGCAGCACAGCCCGCGAAGAAGACCGGTGAGACCAATGCGCGCCCTAGTGACCGGAGGAACCGGATTCGTCGGCAGCCACCTCGTCGACGACCTCCTCAGACAGGATTATTCTGTACGCGTCCTCATCCGACCAGAAAGCAACCTTCGATACCTGACGGGAAAGCCCGTCTCGCTTGCCCTCGGCGACCTCACCGAACCACGAACGCTGCGTGACGCCTGCGAGGGTAGGGACGCCGTCTTCCACGTCGCCGGACTCCCGCACGAACACCGCTTCCGCCGCTCCTTCCACGAAATCAACACCCAAGGGACGAAAAACCTCCTCGACGCCTGCGTCGAAACACACGTCCCCCGCGTCGTCCTCATGAGCTCGGCATCCGTGTACGGCTTCCCGCCCGTCCCCGTGCTCACCGAAGACGCCGCCACGACGCCGAGCACGGTGTACGGCAAGAGCAAATACCTCGCCGAACAGCTCCTCTGGGACTACGGCCGAGACCACGGGCTGCACACCGCCGCGGTACGGGCGCCCTGGATCACCGGCCCCCGGAACTACAAGGCGCCCCGTCTCATCAACCTCGTGAAGACCAACCGCTTTTTCTATGTCCACTCCACAGACACGCGGCTTTCGATCGTCGACGCACGCGATGTGGCGTCATGCCTGCGAATCGCAGCGGAGAACGACCGCGCCAACGGCCAGCCTGTCAACGTCACGAGCTTCGACTGCACCATCGGTGAGTTCATCGGAGAATTCGCCAAAGCCCTCTCCGTCCCGGCGCCCCGGGGCCGAAGGTCGATGGCCGCTGCCCTCCTCATCGCTGCAAGCGCGGAGGCCGCCTGGTCCTTCTCCCAGCGATGGAACCCACCGCTCTCCCGGCATCAGGTGAAGACCCTCGGAGCCACCCGCCTCCTCGACACCACCCGAGCCGCCGCCCTCGGCTATCACCCGCAGTACACCATGCCGCAGACCGTCGCCGACACCGTCCACTGGGCACAGGACTCAACCGGCGACTCCGCCAACTAGATTCCATTCAATAGTGAAAAACAACGGGCCAGGGGCCACCGAAGAGCAGAAAACCCCAGAGGACTTATATAGGAAAACCTCCTTATTCTCTCCAAGCAGAAACAGAAACGGGGGATAAGAGAAATGACTACGACCATTCATCAGAAGGCAGGCAGCATCATCATCGCCCTCATCCTAGCAGGTCTCGTCCTCGGGACAACCTGCGCGGCGGCCGACCCGACCACCCTTGAGATCACCGCGATCAAGAGCGGCATCGGAAAAGTATGCATGACCGTGAAGAACACGGGCAACGAGAACGCGACGAACGTCACCCTGACCATCTCCGTCACCGGCGGACTCCTCCATCGGATCAATGTCACGAAGGTCTGCGGCGGCTGCGGCAACTGCAGCAACATCATCCCGCCGAACGGGACCAAGACGGAATGCGCCAAGGGCATCTTCGGCCTGGGCTCCGTGACCATCGCCGCCTCCGCCGAAGCACTGAACGCCGACAAGGTCAACGTCACCAAGACCGGCGTCGTCCTCGGCCCCTTCGTCATCATCAAATAAAAAAAGACTTACGCACTCCGCGTGGTCCTCCACCATCGTAGGCAGGACCACCTCTTTTTCAATACAAAAAGCGAGGAGAAGAAAAAAAAGAGAGGAAAGAACGCTTCGCCTTAACAGTGCATGAGCAGCCAGCGAAGCAGCGGGAAGGCATGCGGGAACCGCTCAAAGAACCACTGCCAGCAGGCATGATACGAAAACGCGACCGGCATCTTCACCTCAAACGTGCTCCAGTTGCTCTCCGCCCCAGAGTCATCCTTGGCCTTCGCCCGGATTGAATACGTCCCTTTCTTCGCGAACGTATGCGTCAACGTGACATTCACCCCGGACGCGCTCGGGCCGACCCAGTCGCTCGACGAATTATCCCCCCAGTCGACGAAATACCAGACCGTATCGTTCTCCGGGTCGATACTGCACAGCCCGTAGGTGTACTGCACCCCGGGCTTCCCCTGCGAATCGCCCGTGATCGTCGGCGCCGCCGGCGGAGTATTCTCCAGGGTCGTCAGGGTACGGACACAGTATCCTTCCAGGCCGTTCTTCTGACAGCGGACGACGACGCCCCCTGAGCCCGTCTCATGAGGAACCGGCGTGTCATCTGGCACCACTGGCGCCGCGAACGTCACCAGGTAGCCACCGCTGCTGTTGGTCGTGGCCGTCCACACATCACCAGTCGCAGGAATCTCGACCGTCACCGCTCCACCGACCACAGGCGCCTGGGTCTGAGAGTTGACCACCGAGCCGGAGACGACGACGGATGCCCCGGGGTAGACCGCGGAGGCGGACAGGACTTCAGTGACCGTCAACGGCTGCACGCTTTGGGAGAACGACTGCAGGGCGAGCACCGCGTGGACCGAACCGTTCTCATCGCTTTGATCGACCGTCGATTTCACGAGGTTGCCGACCTCAGGGGAGTACCAGATGTCGGCGTCCTCCCGGCCGATCTCGTAGCAGTCGAAGCTGCCGGCGGGGACGCTGATGGTGGCCTGCTGCGGGCAGGAGACGTCCTCGTCGATGGTTTGATTGCTGTCCAGAGATTGATCTAGGAGGCCTGCGATGACGATGGAGCCAGTGGTCGTACTGTCGCAGTGGATGTGCCACTGGTCGCCGACATTTAAGGGAAAGTCGAAGAGCTCAAGAGGCGGGGTTGAGGAGTATGTCAGGTCTGCAGTGAACGGGAGGGGGATAGGAGGAAAGTCAGGGATGATGGTGCCGGTCGAAGCGAGAATGGTGGTTCCTTGAGCAAGATCTGAGCGTCGTGTCGTGGATGTCCCGGTGATTGTGCCGGTGAGGTCACCGGTTATACCGCCGTTAGTGAACGTCCCGCTGATGTCCGCGGAGATCGTCAGCTCATAGACGTCGTCGTGGACGCCGACGACGGTCTCCTGGAAGTTGTCGATGACGCCGATGAAGGAGCCGTTGACGTCGCTGAAGGAGAGCGGGTCGACGCGGTAGGTCCAGACGTCCCCGGGGTACCAGGTGGGGACATCCGCTGCGTCCCGCAGCGGGCATGCTCGGTTCTCAACGGGAATGCTGACCGCGGCGCAGGAGACGCAGCAGGTAATGATGCAGAGTAGACTGCAGATTCTGGGAAGCCTCATGGTTGATGTTCCTCCGATATTTCGTTAACGACCCCGGCTCTTTTAAATGTTTGGAGGAGGATAAAAGACCAGGGTTTCCACAAATAATTGGAGAACGCCCTCCGCATGACCATCGGCGTTCCCGTAACGAACCGGTTTCCTTCCTCGAAGCGAGACAGGCGTTCAGGAAGGTTAATTATATAAAGCCGGATTTCCTCTGTCATCCTTAGGTAGCCCGGAGGAATATAAATGAAGAAACCACTCTCGATATTGCTTTTATGTACGCTGATCCTTGCGCCTCTCAGCCTCGCGCAGAGCGCCACACTGTCCCACCCGCAGGTCCTCGCCTCGACCAGCGTGGATGTCCCGGTCTGGTCCGTCGGGAATAACTGGACCTACGATATCAACAACATCACCGTGGACGTCGAAGAGGAGAACTTCACGGTCCACGTCCATGCGGCCATCGAGGACTTCACCATGGAAGTCGTCGGCGAGACCACGGACTACTACCTCGTCCACGTCAAGCCGACCGCGATCACCGGCGACTACGCGATCTATGCGAACCTCGGCGACGGTCCCATCAATGTCACCGGACTCCTCAAGAAAATCGTGCTTGAGGGCACCCTGCAGGTCGCCAAGGCAGACCTCGGCATCAAACGCATCAACCTCACCATCGACGGGAAACTCACCATCACCGTCCATGAGCAGCCGTACTTCCCGCCCCTCTCTCACACGTTTACGTTCTCCACAGTCATCGACAGCTCGTTCATCTTCGGCGAGCCGTACCGGATCATCGTCTTCCCCCTCGAAGTCGGCAACAACTGGGGCATCCCGGCCAACACCGTGACCTTGTCCGGGACCATTGACTCACCCTGGTTCAAGCTCGTCAACTTCATCAACCAGAAGGTCCGCCAGTGGCACCTCATCGGTCCCCTCGCTAACCTCCTGCAGACCGACGAGGCCAGCCTGCAGAATATCTCCGACATCCTCGACGACATCCTGCCCACGGTCGACATCGCCCATGTCATGAACACGTACCTCAGCGGGAACACGATCAACACCTCGGAGATCCCTCCGATCCTCATCTGCAACGACACCGAAGTGGTCACCGTGCCCGCCGGGACCTACACGGCCTATAATATCACGACGCTCGTCGGCGGGGGCATGATTTACTATGCTCCTGACGCCGGGTACCTCATCCGGATGAAGGGGCGGTTCGCGGACGCCCTGCCGTTTATCAACGGCATCAACATGGAGCTGGCGTCCACCAACTACCAGCCGTAAAAGAAAGTGGTGTCTCAGGGTCGGGGACGCCGGGTGCGTCCCTGATCCTTTTGTGTTTTTTCTGCGAGGATGTCACAGTAGCTCTTCTTTTTCTTGATGGCTTCGTGGAGGAGGGCGTCTTTGACTGCCTCCCAGTCCCGTCCGGTCTTGGTGCGTGCCAGTCCGCCTCGGGCGGTCTCTTTCAGCCGCGTGTCCATCCGGTCGCCGATTTCGTGCATGGCGCTGGCGACCTCGTCGAAGGGGATGTAGGAGGTGATGCCCGCGAGTGCGAGCTGCGCGGAGATGAACGCGGTGCCGACGGCGGTGGCATTACGTTTGCGGCAGGGGACGGAGACGACGCCGGCGACCGGGTCGCAGACGAGCCCGAGCGAGTTTTTCAAGGCGAGGGCGGCGGCGGTGTCGATCATATCCGGGTTCGTGGAGGGGTGGGTGTTGAGGAGTTGGACGAGGGCGGCGGCGGCCATGGCGGAGGCGGAGCCGCATTCTGCCTGGCAGCCGTGGACAGCACCGGAGATCGAGGCGTTCTTGACGATGGAGAGTTCGACGGCTGCGGCGGCGAGGAGCGCCTTGTATTTCTCCACGTCGGTGCTGCCGTATTCTTGGGAGACGGCGAGGATGCAGGCGGGGACGATGCCTGAGGAGCCGGCGGTGGGGCAGGCGATGACCTGGCCCATGTTCAGGTTGTTTTCGGTGATAGCGAGGGCGTAGACGCAGGCGGTGTGCAGGGATCCGCCGAGGAGGCGGTAGTGCGTGGTCTGGAGCTTCTTGGCGTCGTGGGAGAACATGAGGTTGGTGAAGTCGTAGGTGCCGTCGAGGCCTTTGGTGACTGCTTTTTCGAAGATGGTGAAGGAGGATTGGAGTCGTTTGATGATGTCTGGTTTTTTTCGGTGGAAGTAGTGTTCTTCGTATTCGAAGACGATGTCGCCGACGGTTTTTTTCTCGTGTTTGGCGTGGTCGGTGAAGGTGCGGAGGATGTAGTCGGTCATGGGGCGGCCTCTGCTTGGTGGTGGAGGTGGGTGAGTGTGTATCGTCCGCCGCCGAGGCTGATGCCTTTGTAGGATTGTGGTGTGCCGTGGGCGTCGATGAGGGTGGCGATGAGGGTGTTGGGGTGGACGGTTTCGTCTCGTTTGTGGCTCCATTTGATTTGGAGTCCTGCGTCTTCGGCGGCGCGGAAGGAGAAGGGGATGCGGGGGTCGTCGTCGTCCCAGCGGAGGAGGCCGGCGACGAGTGCGCTTTTGGTCATGTGGGCGTCGCCGGTGTCTGCGAGTGAGTTGTAGAGGAGGATCTTGATGGTGCCGGTGGGGTGGATGTGGGCGGCGATGGCGCGGCCGATGCGCATGACGCCGGCGGTGTGTGAGCTGGATGGGCCGACGATCTCGGTGGTGACGAGTTCGAGTGGGCTGACGGTTCGTGATGGTGTGGCGCGTTTTCCCATGTGGTGTTCCCCTCGGTGGTTTGATAGGATTTGGCCGCTCATATACGTATCGATGGAGCAGGGTTTTTCTGGGGTGGTGGCCATAGGTTTATCAGGAGGAGGTGGATGAGGGGTGGCATGGATCATCTCTGTGTCGGTGTCTTTCATGATGAGGGGCTCGGCCGTGAGCTGGGGAAGAGGGGGACGGCGAGCGACCTGTTGATGTTTAATCGGAAGACGGATGAGCGAATCTATTCGTTTATTGCTCCGGCGTCTGAGAAGATTGCGGTGAAGAGCCAGATGGCGTCTGCGATCGATGCGGCCGTGGTGTCGTGCGCGGTGATTTCTTCGGAGCTTGGGGAGACGATTCTGCTGTTGGATGCGTTGGGGGTGAGGGAGGGGGTGTTGGTGTTGCCGTTGTATGCGGACCGTGATCGGGTCGCGGCGATGGTGCGGGGAACGTCGCTTGCCTTGTTTCATGTCATGGAGCGGAATCCGGTGGAGATCCTGGAGTGTCTGTCGTCGATGGCTGTGGTGAGGGATACGGCGTCGCCGACCGTGGTCGTAGTCGATCATTCGTTCAGCGTCAAAGGGGTCGGTGAGGTCGTCCTGGGGTTCGTCCGGCAGGGGATTGTGCGTCGGCATGACCGGCTGCGTCTGCTGCCGACGGACAAGGAGGTTATCGTGCGGTCGATCCAGGTGCAGGATAAGGATTTCGAGGAGGCCGCGGCCGGGTCGCGCGTCGGGCTGCTGATCAAGGATGCGACGGTCGAGGAGATGAAGCGGGGGTCGCTGCTGTGCGCGCCCGGAGCCGCGCAGTTAGCGTCGTCGGTGACGTTATCGTTTGTGCAGAATCGGTATTATCTTGAAATGCGGACTGGGTTGTTCCATGTAGCGGTCGGCATGCAGACGGTGCCTGCGTTGGTGACGTCGGTGAACGATGGGAATGTGGTGTTCGGGTTAGAGAAGCCAGTGGGGTTCACGTCGGCTGATAGGTTCTTGTTGCTTGATTTGAATGCGAAGAAGATGCACCTCATGGGCCATGGGAAAGCCGTTCCGAGCTAAGGCGAGCGTGGTTTTTTTTCCGTAGTTGCGTGTGCGTTTTAGTACGGGTGCGTGGCTGGGTGCCAGTCGACATTCATCCAGGGGATGATGATGGTCGGACGGTAGTACGGGAAGGACGATTCGAAGACGAGGATCATGCCCGGGATGATCTTGGGGAGGGTCCTAGGTCGGCCCCAGTAGTTGTTTGTCCAGTGGTTGAGGATGGCGGTGTAGAAGGCTGCGTCGAGTGTGTTGTTAATGAGGTTGTTCTGGGTCACGGTGTCGGCGAGGGTGAGCTCGAGGTAGACGCCCCACGAGCAGTTCTGAATCGTGTTCATTTGTACGGTGCAGTGGCGGCATCCAGAGACGGAGATCCCGATGGCGCTGGCGTTGATTTGGTTATGCGAGACGATGGTGTTTTTTGAGCTGATGAGAAGCCCGTTGTACCCGCTGTGAGTGATGGTGCAGTTTTCTATGCTGTTCGCACTGCCTCGGTTAACATAAATGCCGTAATCGCTGTTGGCGATGGTCGTGTTCTGGATGGTGTTTGCCTGTGCTGTATCGAGGTAGGTGCCATACCAGCAAGAGGAGATGAGGCAGTTCTGAATCACGGAGTCGGTGGTGCCGTAGAGGTAGATCCCGTAGTGCGTGTGGGAGAGGGTGAGATTCTGGATGGTCATGCGCGTGCAGTTGACGAGGATTACCTGCCCGGCGTCGTCGATGACCTGGTCGGATTGGCCGACGAGAAACACAAATGGTAGATAGTTGACGGTGTTGTTGATGAAGGTGTTCGCTTCTGATTTGTAGCATTCGAAGCCTGTGTGAAAGAGGGTGTTTGCTTCGATGACGTTACCGGTTGATTCCCATAGGGAGATGCCGCCGGTCGCGTTCCCAACCATGGCCTTGACGCTGTTATTGAAGATGTAGTTGTCGGAACCGTCTAGGTGGATGCCATCTGGTCGGACGTAGGGGTCGTAATTGATTATGATGGAGTTCTCGGAGATGGTGCTGTTGGATGAAAACACGGTGATACCGCTGTCATAGGGGTCGATGATGATGTTGTGGGAGACGGTCGTGTGTGCCGCGTCGGTGAGGGAAATGGCGGTGAATGTGTTTCTGATGATTGTATCGGAGACATCGGCGTAGCGGGCTTTGAAGAGTCTGATGCCTGTGCCGCTCCATCCGCTGAAACCGGGGTGGATGGTGAGGTTAGTGATCACGGTGTGGTTAGCGAGGACTTTGACTGCGGGGTCTCCATGGACGACGATGGTGAAGCCGCTGAGGCGGACGTCGCTGGCGTTGATGGTCACCATCGTCTTGTAGTCGTCGCCGGTCGTGTTGATGACGGTCGTGTTTTGGTTCTCCCCGATGAGGGAGAGGGTGGTGTTGATTGTGAGTGTTTCAAGGTAGGGGGAGGAGTCGTCGTAGACGTAGACGGTGTCTCCGGTGCTTGCGTTGTCGATCGCGTCTTGGATTCTGGTGTAGTTGCCTGGTCCGCTGCCGCCGACATACAGGATGGTGCTTTCACCTAGCGACGTCGGGTTTGGCGTGTTGTTTGTTTCTGTGGTCGCCAAAACACCTGACAACGGTATCATGCACAGGGCAAGAGAAAGGCTGCATAGCGTGTAGAAAGCGCGTGTCCGTATCATGTTCTCCCCGTCTTTGTTCGTGTTAATATATGACAGGCTTATTTTAAACTTCTTGCTTCGTTTATATCAAATATGATATAAAATGAACGGGGCGGGCTGGAGTCACGTGTTTATATCAAATATGATATTTTTCGAGATAGGGAGCCATCCTCTGTTTATATCAAATGTGATATAAATCAAGGCAGATTTACGGCTATTTCCTGTACGCAAGCCTCGCGAGGGGGAGGAGGGCCTTGTGCAGGACACGGGTGTTGTAGATCTTGTTCATCTGCCGCAGGGGATTGGTGATCCTCTTGCCGCGCTCCAGCGCGCGGCTGTAGCCGTTGTTGCCCAGCATGCTGAAGAGGAAGCGGTTGACCAGGGAGATGCGCAGCTGCGGGACGAGCGTCTGGTTCATGAGACCATCGAAGTCCTTTCCGTCCAGGATGCTGGTGGCGGCGAGGTTGCCGGAGACGATGGCCTGTCGGAGGCCGAAGGCGAAGAGGTAGTCCTGCAGGCCTGCCGCCTCGCCGACGTAGTATCTGCCGTTCTTATAGTAGCGGGTTTTGAGGGTGAAGTTGCCGTAGCCGGTGTAGCGTTTGGGGTTCTGGATGTCGAGGTGGTAGAGGTCGGTGAAGGCCTGGATGGTGCGGTCGAGGTAGTCGTCCGCCCGGTTGAAGTGCTTGGTCAGTCCGGTGCCGAGGCAGCCGCGGCCGTCGCTGATGAGGAGGTAGGCGAAGGATTTCGGGGCGATGGTGTCATCGAGGATCATGACCGGCTCGTGGCTGAAGGTGGTCTGGAAGGTGATGCCGCGGACGATGCCGTCGGCGCGGGTCGGTCCGCCGGCGACGATGTCCGCCTCGTCCTCGGCGATCTTGGTGTTGAAGACGAGGTTGACGCCGTGGCTTTGGGCCTGTTGTTTGAGGGAGATGTCGAGGCTGCCGGGGAGGGCGCCGCGTCTGATGAGGTAGAGCGCGGGTCGTTCGAAGTGGAGGGTGCGTTCGTTGCGTTTGTAGTCGAAGAACTGGGCCTTGAGGATGGGGTTGTGCCAGAAGTCGGTGGCGATGCCGAGGCTGTGGAGGGTGTCGAAGATGTCGGTGGGGGAGGACCAGTTTTCGAAGGCTTGGAAGTCGCCGCGGAAGCGCATGCCGCAGTCCGGGTTTTTTTCGTAGACGGTGACGCGTCTGCCGCGTGAGGCGAGCGTGATGGCCGCGGAGAGCCCGGCGGGTCCCGCCCCGAGGATCTTGATCTCGTCGTCTCTGGTGGTCATGGCGTGTGGTCCCGGTGGATTATCTCGTCCGTGTCTCTTAAAGGTAGTGGCCGGGGTGACGTTTTGGTCGGCGGCTTGGTGCTTGGTCGTCGTCCGGCTATTTAAAGAGACTATGAAAGAGCTGTGGGCCAAAATATATAATACCACCTTTTGAATTACAGGCCTGGGGTCATTGTATGGTCGTTAATTATGACCGACTGTTTTCTCAACGGTCTAAGCTTCTGAAGTCCTCAGAAATCAGAGAGTTGCTGAAACTCACCCAGAGCGGTGATTTCATTTCGCTTGCCGGTGGCCTGCCGAACCCCCAGGCGTTCCCGGTCGAGGCGATCCACGAGTGTATTGAGAAGGTGTTCAAGAATAATATCACGAATGCCTTGCAGTATGGCACGACCGAGGGGCTGCCGATGCTGCGCAGCGTGCTTGCGGATCGGATGCGCAAGGTGAAGAAGATCGACTGCACGCCGTATGACCTGTTGATCACGAGCGGGGCGCAGCAGGCGCTCAACTTCGTGGCGTTCAATTTCCTTGATATGGGTGATACGTTCATCACGAGTGCACCGACGTATTTGGGGGCGTTGCAGGCGTTCCAGGCGTACGGGGCGAACTGCGAGTCGATCCCCATTGATCATACGGGCATCAACATGGACAGCCTGCGGCGCAACCTGAAGCGGTTGAACCGCACCGGCATCGTCCCGAAGTTCCTGTATACGGTGGCGACCTGTCAGAACCCGTCGGGTGAGTCGATCCCGGTGGAGCACCGCAGGGAGCTGCTGGAGATCGCGTCGGAGTACGATTTCATCATCATCGAGGACGACCCGTACGGGGATCTGATCTTCGACGGTGAGGAGATCCCGCCGATCAAGTCGTTCGACACCAAGGGCCGGGTCGTCTATATCAGCACGTTTTCGAAGATCCTGGCGCCGGGGTTCCGGCTCGCCTGGGTCGTCGCCTCGGAGGATATCATGACGAAGTTCGCGCAGACGAAGCAGTGCATGGACCTCTGCAGCAACGTCTTCACGCAGTACATCGCGTACGAGTACGTGAAGGGCGGGTATCTGGACAAGCAGGTAGAGACCATCCGCGCGTTGTACAAGCACAAACGGGATGTGATGATCGAGGCGCTGCAGCAGTACTTCCCGAAGGAGGCGACGTGGACGGTGCCCAACGGCGGGATGTTCCTGTGGGTGACGCTGCCCAAGACCGTCAACACCCGGCATATGTTCAAACGGGCGCTGGCCAAGAAGGTCGCGTACGTCATCGGGGACACGTTCTACCCGGATGCGAGCAACTACAACTCCATGCGGCTGAACTTCTCGTATTCCGACGACGACGTCATGCGCGAGGGCATCAAGCGGCTCGGCGAGGTCATCAGGGAAGAGATGACGCTTGGTGTGGACTTCGACCGCAAGGTCTACTACGGGGCCTCCGGCGTATAGACCGATGTGAACAATCATAAATGTCTTGTATGTTCAGATTGTCCTTGGCATCCCGGAAAAGATAATTAATTCTATTTATATATTATTTTTATGAATTTCAAACACCAATAAATTTATTAAGAGGATGTTAATTATTACATTATTTATTGGGAGGAATGCTATGCAAAGAAGTCCTCTAATAGCGGCGAGCATTGCGGTCGCATGCGTGATTGTTCTTGCGTCATTGACAAACGTCGTTGGCGTTCAGACAGTTGAAACGACGAATCATGCAGCGGTGAAAGATGAGGTCGACACGAAAGAGCTGCTGTTCCAGACAATCATCGACATCGCGAACGATAAAGAGATCCAGAATATTATACAAAAGTATGATGAGAGAACCAGTGTTAGAGGGCTCCTGCAAGGCAACTTGTTGGGGATGAACCTGAGAATGCATGGCAGGGAGTTGTCGTCTCCTTCACCGGTTCTTACGAAGGCCTTTCTTGAGTTTGCGTACATCATGGGTGCACGACTCGTACGGCTTCATGATGCATCATGGATGCGGTTGACAATGGAACGATATCGAACAAGCAATCAAAGGCTGCAACAGGAGATAACTGCGGGCATCGAAAACAACAGCGTCCTTGCGAATGAACTGAGTGAACTGTTGGAAGTCCCTTGTGATTGCGAAAAGGGCAATGCATTGGTTTGGCATCCAATCTTATGTTTGCTTTTTTTCCCGATAGCATTTGTTATAATAGAATTGTGGGCAATATATGCAATTATTGGTCATTACGTTCCTCCTTTACTAGATAAATTGATGGTTATCATTAATAATATAGGAATATCACTTAATTGTTTCTGGTAAAAAAATCATCTTTTTAAATGATATGCAAAAAAATCCTCTGATTGCGGCGAGCATTGCGGTCGCATGCGTGATTGTCCTTGCATCATTGACGAACGTCGTCGGTGTTCAGATAATTAAAACGGCGAATCATGTCGCGGTAAAGGATGAGGTCGACACGAAAGAGCTGCTGTTCCAGACAATCATCAACATCGCTAATGATAAAGAGATCCAGAATATTATACAAAAGTATGATGAGAGAACCAGTGTGGGGCGGCTCCTGCATGGCAACTTGTTGGGGAGGGATACAGGAATACCTGGCAGGGAGTTGCGATCTCCTCCGATTTGTACGAAGGCCTTTCTTGAGTTTGCGTACATCATAGGCACACGGCTCGCACGGATTCATGATGCATCATTGATGCGGTCGATACTGGAACGATATCAGGCAAGCAATCAACAGCTGCAACGGGAGATAACTGCAAGTATCGAAAACAACAGCGTCCTTGCAAGTGAACTGAGTGAACTATCGGATGTTCATTGTGATTGCGGAGAGAACAATACAATGACTTGGCATTTTCCAATCTTATGCATCATTTTATATCCAATAGAATCTGTTATATTAATATTATATTATTTTAGTGGAGTTCTTTTTCATTATATTCCTCCTTTCTTACAAAATCTTTTTGATATTATAGAATACATTGTTAACACACTCAATTGTTTCTGGACGCATGGTTGAAAGGAATCCTTACGAAATTCAAAAAAAGCCGAATATTGTATTGGTCATTTAGGCTGTTCTCAGTCGTCTATTTCTGTTTTTCCCTCCAACAAACCCCGTCCATTCAACGGATACGACCCACCCGGGAAGACCGCATACATTTAAATAACATAGCGCCATACACGTCCCCCTACAGGGTGATAGCCTGGGAAACATCAGATCGTCCCACATCAAGAACGTCGCCATCGAGCTCGTCAAGAGATATCCGGAACAGTTCACCACCGACTTCCAGAACAACAAACAAAAAGTCGCCCAGTTCACCACCGGCAGCAGCAACCTCCTGCGCAACCGCATCGCCGGCTACGCCACCCGCTACGTCGTCTCCCACAACAAACACATACCCAGCCCACCCATTTCTGAGTAACACCCCAACTTTTATTTCCACCCGACATCTCACCAACCCCTGGGTGGAGCCGTATTCTCACCACAACCCTTCAACAAGCCGCAGAGGACCTCCGCAACGGCCGCTTCGTCCAAATCTTCGACAGCGCCAGCCGCGAAGGAGAAACCGACCTCGTCATGGCAGCCCAACACGCCACCCCAGACGCCATCAGACAAATGCGCAAAGACGGCGGCGGCCTCATCATCCTCATGGTCGCCCCAAACATCGCCACCCACCTCGGCCTCCCCTTCCTCACCGACCTCTACACCGCCGCCGACACAACCTACCCCGTCCTCAAAGCACTCATCCCCAACGACATCCCCTACGACACCAAATCCTCCTTCTCCCTCTCCATCAACCACCGCAAGACCTTCACCGGCATCACCGACAACGACCGCAGCCTCACCATCAAATCCTTCGCCGCACTCGCAGACCAGATCCAACGCCTCGACTCCACAGCAGCCCAGAAGCGCTTCGGCAGCCTCTTCCGCTCACCAGGCCACGTCCCTATCTGCGCCGCCGCACCCGGCCTCGTCAACAGCCGCCAAGGCCACACCGAACTCACCGTCGCCCTCCTCACCATGGCCGGCCTCACCCCCATCGGCACCGGCTGCGAAATGATGGGAGACTCCGGCAAAGCACTCCCCAAAGACCACGCACAAGCCTACGCGAAAGACCACCACCTCACCTACCTAGAAGGCAGTGAGATCATCGAGGCATGGAGACTATGGTCACGGTAATGGCCACCGGCACCTTCGACCTCCTCCACATGGGCCACATCTTCTTCCTCAAAGAAGCCAAGAAGCTCGGCAACCGACTCGTCGTCGTCGTCGCCACCGACGCCACCGTCCGCAGACTCAAACACGAGCCCGTCACCCCCCAAGACATCCGCCTCAACCTCATCAAAGAACTCAGAGTCGTCGACGATGCCTACCTCGGATCTGAAGACGACATGTACGCCATCGTCCAACAAATCAAACCAGACATCATCGCCCTCGGATTCGACCAGATCCAGAACGAAGCAGAAATCACCGCAGAACTCAAGAAACGCGGACTGACCGCCAACGTCGTCCGCCTCAAAAAGTACGAAGGCCACGGCGACCTCAACGGCACACGGCGCATCATCCAGAAAGTCATCGCCGCCCACGAGTTCCAACAAAAAATGAAGGAGATCGAAGAGCATGCAGCGCATCGGCGTCGTTGACACCACCTTCTCACGCGTCGACATGGCGGCCGCCGCCATCGACGAACTCAAAGCCAACCACACGGGCTTCAAGATCGTACGGCGCACCGTCCCCGGCATCAAAGACCTCCCCGCCGCCTGCAAGATCCTCTTCGACACCGAACACTGCGACATCATCATGGCACTCGGCATGCCAGGCGCCCAGCCCGTTGACAAACAATGCGCCCACGAGGCCAGCCTCGGCCTCATCCTCACCCAAGTCCTCGAAAGCAAACACATCATCGAAGTCTTCGTCCACCTCGACGAAGCCACGGACGACCGCGAACTCAAAACACTCGCAGAGAACCGCGCGCGGGAACACGCCCGCAACGTCATCGCCCTACTCTACAACCCCGAGTCACTAACAAAGAACGCAGGACACGGCCTTCGCGAAGGATTCGAAGACGTCGGTCCCGCGCGACCATAAAAAAAGAAGAGGTAGGAACCCCTATGCCAAAAGAACCCATACGCATCGGTGCCGTCGTCTCCGAGTTCAACTACGACATCACCATGATGATGCTCAAGCAGGCCGAAGACCACGCGGAATTCCTCGGCGCGAAAATCACCAAGACCATCCAGGTCCCCGGCGTCTTCGACATGGGACTCGCCGTCAAAAAACTCCTCCAGCGCAAAGACATCGACGGCGTCATCACCATCGGAGCAGTCATCGAAGGAGAGACCAGCCACGACCAGATCGTCATCCAGAACGCCACCAGAAAAATAGCGGACCTCGCCATCGAATACGACAAGCCCGTCGGCCTCGGCATCTCCGGACCCGGCATGACCAGACTGCAGGCACAAGACCGCATCGACCGCGCCAAGGCCGTCGTCGAATCCGTCGTCAAACTCCACCAGCGCCTCCACAACCTTTAAACCAATTCAACCAGAAGAAGGCGTGGACCCCTGATCATCAGGGGCCGGCTTGGAGACGATCGCGAGATGCTCAATTTCCGGCATCTGCCCCTTAGCCCGGGACGAAATCTCCGAGCAGATCGCATCGAACTCCTCGACCGTCATGGACTTCGGCACCACGACCTCGATTTCCCCGAAGAACACCGGACCGGTCTGCCGCAGCCGAACCACATGCGCACCCCGGACCGCAGGGATGCTCAGGGCGATCTGCCGCAGGACCACACCGAGGTTCAAACATTCTCCATCACAGGCGTCCAACAAGACCAACCCAGACTCCTTAATCGCCGCGACCCCGACCATGTAGATGATCCCCGCGAAGATGAACCCGACGAACGGCTCGAAATCATACCCAAGCGACACCAAGAACAACGTCAGCACGGTCAGCGCCGACGTCGTCCCATCCTTAATCGTATTGATCGCATCGAGCCGCGCGGACCCAAGGCCGCTGCGCCTCCCCGCCCGCATCTTGACCACCCCCAGCAGCAGCGCCACGATCGCGGAGGCCCCCGCGACCACCGCGCCCAACAAGGGCGCCTGCACCGGCTGCGGCGACACCAGCGAATAGTACGACCGCACAAGGATATACGTGGCCAGGATGAACATGACGATCGCAGCGCCAAGCGACGCCAAATTCTCGAACTTATAGTACCCGAAGGTGAACCGATGGTTCGCCGGCTTCTTTACGAACCGCAGCCCGACCCACACGATGCCGGAGACGAAACCGTCCCCGATACAGTCGATGCCGTTGGCGACCAGGACCACGCTGAACGACACGAACTGACCAAGCACGATCTGCACCAGGCCAAAACCGACTAGCGACACCGTGGTCACAGCCGCAAGCCACTCCATGCGCCGAGACGAGACAGAGGACTCCATACCAACAGGCAAAACGGAGGACCCAGACTCTTAAAAAGCTTTCGAACGGGCTTTGGGACAAAATTCAATTGATCAATCCTTCAGGATGATGACATAGGCGCGCCGCCCGATGTATTTCTTCGGCGCATCCACCTTCGCTGAATTCCCAAACGCCGTCACGTGC
>Ga0315282_10008459_pt1 | contig 16647 bp, 13 predicted proteins | sample YL17G07_20_MG_FD_203693 | JGI IMG/M metagenome (GOLD analysis project Ga0315282, IMG submission 203693) | Sediment microbial communities from Yellowstone Lake, YNP, Wyoming, USA - YL17G07_20 | ecosystem: Environmental > Aquatic > Freshwater > Lake > Sediment | place: USA: Wyoming | collected...
CCAGCCGGGAGGGAGCATGGACTCGAGCACCTTCCACTCGTCGTTTGGGGCGGGCGCCATGCACGAGAGGGTACTCCCGGCTCGCCCCAAGGTCAACTATTAGGTTAACGCCTATGGGGGACAGGGGGCAGGGCACGGGGACCGACGCAAGACGTAAGACGCAGTAACGCAAGACGTAAGACGCGAACACACAGATCCAGAGGAACCTCCACCGATCGGGCGACAGGCGAGGCATCACGCACGACGGCGAGCCCGGCCGAGGCGAATGTCGGTCCGGGTACAGGGGAGATTCCTGAGCGTGAATCTGTGCAATCCGTGCCATCTGCGGATGAAAGGCATCTGCGAAATCTGCGGATGACGGGAATCTGCCGACTCTGCGGATCAAGGAGATCTGCGAACTCCACGGATCGACTCTTCGACCTCGCGGTCGAACGCGTCGAACTCCTCGCCGAACGCCAGCCGGAAGTTGGCGAGCCGGTCGTCCGAGTCGCGGAAGCGGCCGAAGTAGAGGATCATGGCTTCGAGCCCCGAGCGCTGGATCAGCAAGTCGGTGGCGACGAGCGCCTGCTCGTACACCAGCCGCCGCTCGGCGACCAGCGGCATCCAGTCCCCAAATCTGGTCATCTCAGCGAGCCGTGGGAGCGGCTGCTGGCGGGCCGTCCGGCGGACGCGATCGAAGCTCGCGTCGCGCATGAGCGCCAGGCGCGTGGAGCCGAGCGCTTCGAGCACCCGGCACCCGACCCAGTCGGCGAACCCTTCACGCAACCATTGGTCGGACGTGCTGCGCCGCCCTCCGGCGAGCTGATACTGCAGTGTGTGCGTCAGCTCGTGCGCCAGCATGCGCACGCGTTCCGGCCACCGGAGCATGCCGAGCGCCGCTTCGTTGACCAGGACCTTTCGCGGTGTGCCCACGGCATCGAGCACGCGCACGACGTCGTGCGCGATGCCCGCGTCGAAGCCGTCGGCAACGAGCGCCCGTTCGAGGTTCTCGCGACCTGGCACGAAGTGGATCGAAGCGTCCAGCGGGGGAAAGCCGAGCTGCCGCTGCATGACGTCGGCGATGGCATCGACCGCAGCCGGGTAGGAGTCGATCTCCACAATCGAGACGGTCGTGCGGGGTGGCGATTGCCGCACCGGGATGACGCGCGCGGGGGCAAACGCGGGCGCGCAGCCGGCGACGATCACGAGCGCGAAGACGCGAGGCAGGCCCGTCGGCCGCCTGTCCATGCGTTCCCCCTGTCGTGCGGCCCTCGGCAGTCGAGCCGGCACGGCCGAAGCTCGGCGCGAGCCAGGCGCGGTCGTGCCGCCGATGGCGTGAAGCGCGGTCGCATTCTAACGCCAGGCGGGCGCGATCGAGCCATTCCGAGCGCGGGGGACACGCTTCCTGCAGGTGTCCGAGCCCGGGATGACCATCGACTATCGTGAAGGTGGGCGACATCGAGGTGATCTCGGTCGTCACCCGCGAGTCGGCCGAGCGCATGCAGTTGAAGGCAGGGCGGCCAGCGACGGCTGTCATCAAGGCGACCGAAGTGATGATGGCGGTCGACTGAACGAGTCGCCAGTAGCCAATAGTCAGTACCACTGTTCTCAAAACCCCCTTCTGCCGCTCGTCGGGTCCTGTCGGCGAGCAGCCCCACCCGTGGGGCCCCCAGCGCGGCAGCCGCGCTGGGGACCCCACCCGTGCTCGGCCCGAAAAGCGCTTGTCACGTGTGTCGGGCCTGCGGCGCGGGCGGGGCGCCCCGCTCGCCGCCACCCGCCTGCGGGTCTTGAAACCAGTTCTAGTCAGTAGAGTAGGCACCACGCCCGTCCGCCACTCCACCGCCCTGTCAGGCACGATAAGCGGGCGCGGCATGTCGTCGCCAGGGTTGGGCTCAGCGACTGCGCGCGGCGGCGGCAGCTCAGCCGTACCGCCCGGCGGGTTTTGCCCTTAGTTGCCACCGTTTTTTCACACCTTTCCGGTCTAATCAGCAGTATCAGCTCGGCCCGGCGAGTCGTAATACGGGGTGAAGGGCTTCGCATGTCGAGACCGGTACCAGTCGTCTTGTGGCTCGCAGTCTGCCTCGTGGGCGTCTCCGCCCGCGTGCTCGCACAGGGGCCAACTCCGGCACGGCTCAGCGGTCACGTCGCCGGACCGGGCGGTGTCGCCATCCCCGGTGCGACGGTGACGGCGACCGAGCAGCAGAGCGGTGCTCGCCGGCGTACATGGACGGACGCTGCGGGGAACTACGTGCTGCAGCCGATTCCGCCCGGCGTCTACCGCGTGGAGATTGCGCTCACCGGCTTCCGCGCCGCCGTGCGCGACTCGGTGACCGTTGGAGAGGGCCAGCCGATCGAGGTGGATGCCACCCTGGCCATCGACACGCCGGCCGCCGACCCCGCCGCTGCCGCTTCGGCCACTGGTGCTCCCGCTCCCGCGGCGGCTCCCGCAGCCGGCCGAGCGCCGGTCACGCGCCCGCCCGCCCCTGGTGGCGCCACGCGGTCGGCCGGATCGCGCACGGCGCAACCGGGTGGTCCCGAACGCGCGCCCCTTCGGTTCTCTGTCGCGGAGGCTGGTGGCGTCGGCGAGCAGGACGAGCAGGCGGGAAGCGAGATGTCATCGCGCTCTAAGGAGGGCACCCCTACGGCACCGGAGGCGGCAGGGCCGGGATCCGACGTCGGAGGAATGGACGCGGAAGGCGCTGCCAACTCGTTCCTGCTGGCGGGCAGCGTTGGCCGCGCGCCCACCCCGATGGGAGCGCCGGGCGACCGACCGGGCCGGGGCGGCCGGTTCGGCCCCGACGGCGGGCAGCGTGGCGGCGCCGGCGCCCCCGGCTTCGGCGGCGGCGGGCCGGGCGGGATGGGGCCTGGGATGGCCATGGGCATGGGCCCGGGGATGGGGATGATGTTCGGCGGGCCGCAGGGCGGTCGCGGCACGCGGGTCAACCGCCTGCGGGGCAGCTTCCAGGAGGAGTACTCGAACTCCGCGTTCGATGCCCGGCCGTTCGCGCTGAACGGCGTCGACTCGCCGCAGATCGCCAGCTATCACGAGCAGGCCGGCTTCACCTTGGGCGGTCCGCTGTCGCTCCCCGGCCTCTTCCCGAAGGACAAGACGATGTTGTTCGGGCACTACAACGTTCAGCGCAGCCGGACGCCCGTCAACTCATTCGCGACCGTGCCGACCTCCGCCGAGCGCGCCGGCGACTTCTCGGGAGCCGCGACGCTCTTCGATCCGCAGTCGGGCGCGCCGGGCCTGCGCACGCCGTTTCCCGGCAACCAGATCCCGTCCGACCGGCTGGATCCGGCCGCGGTCAAGCTGCTCCAGTTCATCCCGCTGCCAAACCTCCCCGGCACGGTGAACAACTTCCGCCTCTCCGAGGCGGTACCTTCGGCGAGCGACCGGATCATGGGCCGCGTGAATCGCCAGCTCTCGACGCACGACGCGCTGAACGTCGCCTATGCGTTCAACTCCACGCGCTCGACCGGCGCCTCGAGTTTCCCGGCGCTCTCGCAGGACACGTCCTCGCGCGGGCAGAACCTGACCGTCGGCGAGACCCACACCTTCGCGTCGCGTCGCCTGGTGCAGTCCTTCTCGTTCACCTACAGCCGCCAGCGCAGCTCCACGCTGAACCCGTTCGCGTACCAGAACGACATCGCCTCCGCGCTGGGGATTCAGGGCGTCTCGGACGATCCCCGCAACTGGGGCCTCCCGCTCATCAGCTTCACGAACTTCACGGCGCTCAATGACGCGATCCCGTCGTTGGCGGAGAACCAGACGTTTCGCTTCGTGGATTCGATCGTCTGGAGCCGCGGCAAGCACACCTGGCGCTTAGGCGGCGAGGTGCGGCGCGTCGAGCTCGACACGCTGACCGATCCGAACGCGCGGGGCACCTTCACGTTCACCGGGGCGGAGACCAGCGCGCTCGGCGCGCAAGGGCTGCCGGTTGCGGGAACCGGCCTCGACTTCGCCGACTTCCTGCTCGGCCTCCCGCAGATCACCACGGTGCGCTTCGGCGCCGGCGCCAACGCGCTACGCTCGTGGGTCTCGGCCTTCTCGGTCCAGGACGACTGGCGGCCCACGTCCCGGCTGACGTTCAACCTGGGCCTCCGGTACGAGTACTTCCAGCCGTTCATTGAGCAGAACGGGCAGCTCTCGAATCTGGCGATCGCGCCGGACGGATCGAGCGTGACGGTCGTGACGGGCCAGGCGCCCGGCGACCTGCCGCCTTCGCTCGTGCAAGGCGACCACAACAACCTTGCGCCCCGCGTTGGCGTCGCGTTCCGCCCGTCGTCGAAACGCAGCCTCGTGCTGCGCGCCGGTTACGGCCGCTTCTACGACGGCTCGATCTACTCGCGCCTGGTGACGAAGCTCGTCAACCAGCCGCCGTTCGCGGAGGCGTCCACTCTCGTCTCCGACCCGCGGCAGGTGCTGACGCTCGAAAACGGGTTCCCGGTGATTGCCCCGACAATCGCCCGCAACACCTTCGCCGTCGATCCGAACTTCCGCACGCCCTACGCGCAGACCTGGACGGCGGGCGCGGAGGGCCAGCTCCAGGGCCGTGTCACCTGGTCGGCGAGCTACGTGGAGACCAGGGGCAGCGAGCTGGACCTGCTGCTCGGTCCGAACCGCGCCGCCACCGGCACGACGCTCGTCATCGGCAACGCGCAGCAGTTCACCTACGAGACCTCGGGCGCGCACTCGATCTATCGCGCGCTGCAGGTGCAGGTGCGCCGTCAGTTCCACGACGGCCTGGCGATGAGCGCCGCCTACACCTACTCCAGGTCGATGGACGATGCGTCCAGCATCGGCGGGGCGGGGAACACGGTCGTGCAGAACCCGAACGACTTGGCCGCCGAGTGGGGGCCGTCGGTGTTCGATATGCGGCACCGGCTCGTCACGACCTACATCTACGAGCTGCCGTTCGGGTCGGGCAAGCGCTTCCTGGACGGCGACGGGCTGCTCCCGCACCTCTTCGGGCACTGGCAGGTGAGCAGCGTCATGACGTTCCAGTCGGGCACGCCGTTCACGGCGCGCGTCCTGGGCAACCAGGGGGCCGGCGCCGGCATGGGCGCGTACCTGTCGGGGCGCGCCGATGCGACCGGGCTGCCGGTGGCGCTGCCCTCGTCCGAGCAGACGCCGCAAGAGTACTTCAACATTCTGGCGTTCACCCTGCCGCCGCCTGGCCGGTTCGGCGACGCGGGCCGCAACACGATTCCCGGCCCGGGCCTCGCGACGGTGAACATGTCGCTCGACCGGTTCTTCACGTTGTCGGTCGAACGCGGCAGGCGGCTCGACTTCCGGATCAACGCGACCAACCTGCTCAACCGGGCCAACTTCACGGGTCTCGATACGGTCGTCAACTCCCTGGGCTTTGGAAGCGTGACGGGCGTGCGGCCGATGCGGGCCATCGACGTCTCGTTCCGGCTGATGTTCTGAGGGTGTCATCGATGGGCGTGAGATCGATCTGCGCGTCCGCTCGGTCGAGCATCGCGTTGCTCGTTCTGTGGGTGGCGGCCATCGGCGCAACCCCGCAAGCCGGGCAGCAGGCGCGCTCCGCGCAGGCACCGACGGGCGCGAAGCCGCTCGCCACGTTCCGCAGCCAGACGAACCTCGTCCTCGTGGACGTGCGGGTGCGGGACAAGGCCGGAGGGCCGATCAGCGACCTCAAGCCCGAGGATTTCCGCGTCTACGAGGACGGCGTCCCGCAGCAGATCGTCTCCTTCAGCCTCGAGGACGTCGAGCGCTTCGCCGCGCAGGCGGCCGAGCACGGCGCGCCGCCGACGATCGATCTGGGGGCCCTGCCGTCGGAGGCCGCGCGGGTGGACGCGCTTCGCGACCGCCGCCTGCTCGTGCTCTTCTTCGATCTGACGTCGATGCCCGTCGGCGACCTGATGCGGTCGCTCACGGCGGCGCGCGACTTCGTCGGCTCGCACCTGACGCCGGCCGATCTGGTCGCCGTCGTCACCTCCGCGTCCGTGCTGCGCGTCGCGCAGGACTTCACCAACGACCGCGCGGCCCTCACCCGCGCGCTCGACGCGATTCGCGTGGGCGAGTCCTCCTCGCTCGCGGTGCTCGGCGCCACCGGCAACGCGGGCTCGACCGGCGCGAACGGGGAAGACGTGGTCGCCGAAGACACCTCGGCGGCGTTCACGCCGGACGAGACCGAGTTCAACATCTTCAACACCGACGAGAAGCTGGCGGCGGTCGAGTCGCTGGCGCGCATGCTGCGCGACATCCCCGGGCGCAAGTCGGTCATCCATTTCTCGAGTGGGCTGACGCGGACCGGGATCGAGAACCAGGTGCAGCTGCGGGCGGCGACCGACGCCGCCAACCAAGCGGACGTGTCGTTCTACACGCTCGACGCGCGCGGGCTGGTCGCGCAGCCGCCCGGCGGCGACGCATTCACGAGCAGCCCGCAGGGGACGGCCGCCTACACCGGGCAGGCGTTCCGCGCGCAGGTGACCGGCCTGCAGGACAGCCGCGAGACCCTGGCGACGCTGGCTTCCGACACGGGCGGGAAGAATTTCACCGATCTGAACGACTTCAGTCAGGTGTTCCAGGAGGTGCAGGAGGACAACTCCACCTACTACCTGCTCGGGTACGCCTCGACCAACAGCAGGGCGGACGGGCGCTTCCGCCGCATCCGGGTGGAGGTGACGCGCCGGGGCGTCGACGTCGAGGCACGGCCCGGGTACTTCGCGCCGAAGAACTTCCGCCAGTTCACGCGCGAGGACAAGGAGCGGCAGCTCCAGCAGGCGCTCACGCTCGACGCACCGTTCACCGACCTGCCGATGGCCGTCCAGGCCGCCTATTTCCGGCAGGCCGACAACCGCTACTACGTGGTGCTGGCGGCGAAGATCCCCGGGTCGGCGCTGTCGTTCGCCGGCGGATCGGCCGAGCGCCAGACCGAGCTCGACTTCGTGTGGAGGGCTTCGGATCCTGCCGGCCGCGCCGTCGCCGCCCTGCGCGACACGCTGCCGCTCAAGCTCGACCAGACCGGTTACCAGCAGGTGGCAGGCGGCAACGTCCTCTACGAGGGCGGGCTCGAGCTGCCGCCGGGGCGCTACACCCTGAAGGTCGCCGCGCGCGAGAACCGGGACGGCAGGATCGGCACCTTCGAGGCGCCGATCGAGCTGCCGCCGACCGACGCGGCCCCCCTCGCCGTCAGCTCGGTGGTGCTCTCCAACCAGCTTCAGCCGGTTGCCGCCGCCAGCCGGCGCCAGCAGGGAACAGAGGGATCACACCCGCTCGCGCGCGGAGCGGAGGCGATCGTTCCGAGCGTCACGAGCGTGTTTCGCGGGGGGCAGTCGCTCTACGTGTATTTCGAATCGTACGGTGGCAGCACGTCTCCCCGGCCGCCCGCCTCTGTCGTCGCGATGTTCTTTCTTAGCGGCGTGAAGGTATCCGAGGCAGGCCCGTTCTCCGGCGTGCGCGACGCGGGCTCCGGAAAGACGTCGTATTTCCTGCAGATCCCGCTGGACAATTTCCGCTCCGGCCGCTACACGTTGCAGCTCAATGTCGTGGACGCGGCCGCCGATCGCGTCGCCTTCGCCCGCCTGCCGCTGGTGATCCTGCCGCCGCTGCCCGTGGCTTCGGCGAGATAGCGTCCACACCTGGCCGCCCGCCAGCGCCGGTGCCGGGTCTCTCCGCAGAACTCGCACTCGATGGCGCCGCCCTCGCCCTGCGTGAACATCAGCAGCGTGACGGGCGACTGCATCTCGGCCAGCGCGGCGCGAACCTGTGCCTGGACCTGGGGACTCAGCAGAGGCATGCGCACGTCCTCCTCATGAGTGCCCTCGATGGGCCGCATTCTACACGGCCCGGCCTGCCGCGAACCAGTCCTCCCCTGGTAGCGGCCCTCTCTGGCCGTCGCAGCGATGATCTGGCCGGCAGAAGCCTGTCACAAACCGGGCTCAAGTGCGTTATACATGCGTCCACGGAGAGCCCGGGGAGCCGTGGCCGGGTGGAGCGGACCGATGGCCGGATCGGAACCGACCGCGCGGGACGATGCCCGCGCCGAAGCGATGGCGCTGTTCGAGCAGCACGGCGCCGCCCTCTACCGCTTCGCGCACGTGATGCTCCATCACTCCGACGAGGCGGCGGACGTCGTCCAGGACACGTTCCTGCGCCTGTTCGAGCACCTGTGTGCGGGCCAGGATCGATCGAACCTGCGCGCGTGGCTGTTCACCGTGGCCGCCAACGGCTGCCGCGACCGGCTGCGCGACGGTCGCCGCTGGCTGCCGTGGGGGCCCGAGCACGAACGCACGCCCGCGCCGGCGCCCGCTGAGGTGGACGTGCACGGCGAGCGCACGCTGCGAGAAGCGGCACGCCGCCTCGCCCCCCGCGACCGCCTGCTGCTCGCGCTGCGCTCCCAGGGTCTGAGCTATCGCGAGATCGCCCGGGCCGCCGGCATCCGCGAGACTTCCGTCGGCCGCCTGCTCGCCCGCGCCGTGGACCGCTGGCGCGCCGAGTGCCGACATCTGCTGGGTGAGAGCCATGAGAGCCTGTTTGACCCCGACCGAGCTTCAGGCGCTGGCGGACGGTGAGGCCGACGCGACAGCCCGCGCCCACCTCGACACGTGCGAGGGCTGCCGCGCGCGCCTCGACGAGCGCCGGGCCGCCCTCGGCGCCTTCGCGGAGGCCATGGAGAACGAGGCCGTGCCGGCGAATGTCGCCCGCCGCGTGGCCGCCGCTCTCGATCGACAGCGGCCCGCCGGCGCCACGACGCTGCGCCGCCCCGACTCGGCCCCATCCTGGCCGCGTCGCGTGTGGCTTCCCGGCCTGGCCGCTGCCGCTGTCGTCGTCCTGGCCGTGTTCGTCGTGTGGCCGGCCTTCGATCGGAGCACGAAGCTGTCGGCGGCCGAGGTCCTCGACCGCTCACTGCAGACGCTGGCGCTGGGGAGCGGCATGGAGCGCCTCGACTACGAGTTCCAGGTCGAGGAGGTCCATGCCGCGTTCTTCGCTGACGCCCCGGGTCCCTACCGCATCAGGGAGGTGATCGACCACGACCACCCGGGGCGGTTTTGCTTCTCGCGGCTCGCCGCGGACGGCACGCTGCAGTCCGCGCTTGCAGAAGATCCGCTCACGGGCATGCGGACCATGCTCGTCCGCTTGGACGGCCAGCGGTATCTCGGGCGCTTTCGCCTGCCGGCCGGGCCGCGGCTGTCGCTTCCCGCGATGGGGCGGTCGATGATGCAGACCTGGATTGGCCTGGTGCAGGCGGGCGGCAGCGCGAACCTGACCGTCGTGGACGACGGCGCGGGAAGGCGGTACGTGGTGCAGGCGCCGCAGTTCGCGACCTCCGGCGAGCCGGCCGGGTGGGCGCTGCGCGGTGCGCGGGTCGTCGTCGACGCGGCCGACTACGAGATCCGCGAGCTGGACGTGCGCGGCGCCATTTTCGGGCAGCCGTACCACGTGTCGGTTCGACTGCTCGGTCGCGAGGTGCGCGCATCCGAGCCTGGCGACGACCAGGAGTTCACCATTGCCGCCGACCCCGATGACGTGGTGCTGGAGGGGGAGGGCACCGACATGGCGCCCATGGACCTCGGCCTCTCGGCGCTCGGCGAGCTGGGCCGCCTGCGCGGCAAGTCGCCGCGCGGGCACTGAGCTCTTATGGCAGTCATCATCCACACCGAGGCGCTGAGCAAGTACTACGGGCCGGTCGTCGGCGTGGAGAACCTGTCCCTCGACGTCGAGGCCGGCGAGGTGTTCGGCTTCCTCGGCGCGAACGGCTCGGGAAAGACGACGACCATCAGGCTGCTGCTCGGCCTGCTGCGGCCGACGAGCGGTCGCGCGGCCATCCAGGGCGCCGACTGCTGGACAGAGGGACTGCGAGCGCGCCGCGACGTCGGCTACCTGCCGGGCGAGACGCCCATCTACCCGGAGATGACGGCGGCCGCCTACCTTCGCTACCTCGGGCGGATTGGCCCCCGGCCGGTCTCGCCGGCGCTTCTCGAACGGCTGCTCCGCCGCTTTGACGTGAGCGAGGTGGACCTGGGCCGCCGGCTCCGCGATCACTCGCACGGAATGAAGCGGAAGCTGGGGATCGTCCAGGCGCTGATGACCGAGCCGATGCTGCTCGTCCTCGACGAGCCGACCACCGGGCTCGACCCGCTGATGATCGAGGCGTTCTGCCAGACGGTCGAGGAGCTGAGGCGCGATCGCGGCGTGACGATCTTCCTCTCCTCACACGTGCTCTCGGAGGTCGAGCGGCTGTGCAACCGGGTGGGGCTGATCCGCCGCGGCTCCCTCGCATCGGTGCAGACGATCGAGGACATCCACATGATCCTGCCGCGGCGCGTGACGGTGGCGTTCGCGACGCCAGTCGACGGTGCCACGCCGTCGATCCCGGGAGTGACGCTCGTGTCCCGGGAGCCGCGCCGCTGGGTGCTCGACGTGCGGGGCCCGCTGGCGCCGCTCGTGTCGAGCCTCTCGGGGCTGCCGCTCCGGGACCTGGAGGTGGGACGGCGTTCGCTCGAGGACTACATCCTGAAGCTGTACTCGGAGTGACGGGGCCGCCTCTGCCGGCCCAGGCTGCTGAACCATGTTCTCCGCGCTCGTGATGCGTTCGCTCGCCCGCACGCGCAACCTGTTCATCGTCCTGGCGGCGCTCGTCGCCCTCTTCCAGGTGCTCATCGTCGTTGTCGCGTCCTCGTTCGAGACCTCGCGGTCGTTCGACGCGCTCATTGCGCTGGCGCCCGCCGTCGTGCAACGCTCCCTCGGCAGCTCGCTCGGCGTCCTGGCCACCTTCACCGGCATGGTCATGATGGCGTACCTCCATCCGATCGTGGTCCTGACGGTGGTGCAGTTCGCCGCGTTCGTGGCCACCGAGCCGGTGGGCGAGGTGGAGACGTGGCTGGTCGATCTGGTCCTCGCCCGCCCGATCGCGCGCCACTGGATCGTCACCCGCACGCTCGTCGTCACGTTTGCGCTCACCGTGGCGCTGGCGGTGGCGATGCTGCTCGCCACCTGGGGAGGCCTGACGCTGCTCGCGCCGGCCGGCGCGCGCTGGCCGGCCGTCTCCACCGTGGTCAGCCTTGCGGTGCACCTGGTGCTCGTCGCCTGGTGCTTCGGCGCGCTCGGTCTGCTTGCCGCCACGTTCGCGCGGCGCCGCGGCACCGCTTTCGCCTTCGTCGCCGTGACGGCCGTTTGCCTCTACCTGCTCATCGCGATCGCCGACGCCTGGACGCCGGCCGCGCCGTTCAGGTGGATCTCGCCGTTCCACTACTTCCGCGGCTTCGCGATCATCGGCGGCACCGCGCCGACCGCGCGGAACCTGTTCGTGCTGGCGGTCCCGACGGTGGCGCTCAGTGCGCTCGCCTACTGGAGGTTCGCGCGGCAGGACCTGTAGGGGCCCGGCACGGCTGCTGTTGGCCGTGGCCGCCGTAACGGTGCTGGGGCTGCGCCGATGGCCGACCGCGACCGAAGCGGCGCAGGCGGTCGGGTCGTAGGTTGGGCTCGTCGCCGGGCAGCCGCTTGGCGCTACCGGGCGAGATGAACGATCAGCACGGCGATCTGTCGACTGCCCTGCGCTCGCGCGCTGAGCGGCCGGCCCTCAGCCTGCGAATGTGGCCTGCTAGATTCGGCGCGTGTTCATGGCGCGTCGTCCCATGTGTCGCCGAAATCCGTCTCGTACGTCTCCTGCTCGTACCAGCGAATCGTCCGAAATCGCCCGTCGCTCTTGATGGCCCGGTCGATCGCCTCGCAGAAGCCCCGTAAGGCTTCCGGGTCCGCGGCTCCACGGCGAAGCAGGCGGTCCAGAATGCCGAGATAGCCGTACGTGTGGATCTGCCACTGGCGCGGGCCGTCGTCAGAGAAGCCGATGATGCTCTCGATCCTCGTGTGGCCACTCTGCGACCGGATCGTCCACGCCCACCCCTTGAGCTCCTCGGGAGCACTGTGAGGAATCGCCGCCCGCGTGAGGACGGAGGAGATGAACCCGGCGAGCTCGCGTCCCGGTGGCATACCCCAGGTGGGGAAATCCGCCTCGACGCTGACGAATGTGCCGAGTGCCATGGCGTGCTTGCGGTGCGGGAGTGATCGCGGCAACCGGGGAGTCGGCGAGTCGGGCGCTGATCACCCGCTACTCGTACGCAAGGCCGTGCGCCTCGAGCCATTCCTTGGCGATTTCCTCGAGAGCTGAGTCTCGATAGCGGTGCCACTCTTCCTCGATGCCGAGCCGACGGATCGCTTGCTTGAAGCGGCGGAATGCGCCGGGGCCATGGATAGCGTCCAGGAGCTGGTTCCTCTGCGGGTCCGTGCGCTCGACCGAAAAGCGCTCCATGATTCCCCACTCATGGACCTTGAACCGATCCGGCAAGGGCACGAAGCGATCGGAGTCGAGCGCTTCCCGGACTCTGGGGAGCGCCTCCCGTTGCCAGTCGGGAAGGTCGTCCTCGGGCACATTCCGCTCGACCATGCGCCGCTCTTCCCCCGAGACGGTGATGACCTCTCCCGTGTCCAGGTTCAGGTACGCGGCCCAGTCGTCGGGAAGGTCGAGCGCATCGACCACGTCTCGCAGCCGCCCGACCACCGGCATCACAGAACCCCTGTGGTTTTCCTGGTACGCATTCCTAGACTGTGACACGTACCTGTCGATGGAGAAACTCCGGCGCGACATCCGCACCGTTTGGCCACACGAGCGTGTGGAACTCCGGATCAATGCGAAAGCCCTTGAACGTCTCGGGATCCCTCAACGGCTCGAAGACCGGCCCAAGCAGCTCGGGTCCCAAGTCGACCTCGCCCTCGGTGCCGTCTCGGAAGCGTAGCCAGATGCGGTGGCCCTCGATGTACCTCGCCTCGACTACGTGATAGTCCATAGCTCTACTCCAAGGGCGCGATGCCCTTCAGCGGCTGCCCCTGCCGCGAACGCTCCCAGTTCTCCAGAAGCTCCGCCTTGTGAAGATTCTGCCATTCGAGTACCAGCCCGAGGGCACGTTTCGGGAACCTGCCGGCGACAATCCCGGTCTCCATCTCAATCGTAACCTCGTACTCGCCGTATACCGCGTGGAAGTGCGGCGGCGCATGGTCACGGTAGAACATGCCAATGACGATGCCGAGAAACCGGCAGATTTCAGGCATTGAGATTCTGTCGCCGCCTGGGCAGCGTAACGGCCCCGCGTTGAACGGCGGCGCGGCACGGCCGTGCCGAGCGCGGTCGCCTCCAACGCCATGCTAGCCTAGCACGACAGCGGGAAGGTGTAGTGTAGCTTCCGGCCTGCCGTCGCGCGCCGGGCAGCCCGCCGCCCGCTATAATCACCCCCGCACGACTCGACTTAACCGCGCTTCGCGGTTTCGGGCCGGGCACGCAGACTTACAGGAGTTCCACGCATGGACCGACAGTGGCGAAGCGGCATCGTCGTCGGGCTCGTCGGCACCGTCATCGCCGCCATGCCAGCGGCCTGCACGCGGCGGGCGGCGACGCCGGCGGATCTCCTCCTCGTCAACGGCAATGTCTACACGCTCTCCTGGGACGACCCGCGGCCGGACGGCACGCCAGCCGCCAACGCGCCACATGGGCCGACGGGATGGAAAGGGGATGCCGACGCCGTCGCGATTGGCGGCAGCCGCGTTCTCTTCGTCGGATCCACGCGCGACGCGCAGCAGTACCGCGGCGATCGCACACGGGCGATCGATCTTCGCGGCGCCACGGTGGTTCCCGGCCTCGTGGACGCGCACGTCCACATCGTCGAGCTGGGGCGATCGCTGGAGCGGGTCAATCTGGTCGGCGTCGGCTCCGAAGCGGAAGCGGTGGAGAAGGTGGCGGCGCGCGCCGCGTCGGTGCCGAAAGGCGACTGGGTCGTCGGCTACGGCTGGGACGATGGGGCGTGGGCCAATCGGTATCCGGACATGAGGCTACTGTCCGAGAGGACGCCGGATCATCCTGTCTACCTGCGCGGCCTGCACGGCTACGCGGTCTGGGGCAACCGGCTGGCGTTCGAGAAGGCCGGCATCACCGCGAAGACGCCGTCGCCATCCGGCGGCGAGATCAGAAAGGACGATCGCGGTCGGCCGACGGGCATCCTCGTCAACGAGGCGGTGCGCCTCCTGGAACGGGCGATCCCGCCGCCGACCGACGATCAGATCAAGGCGCAGATCGTGACAGGCCTCGAGGCGATGGCGCGCGCAGGCTATGTCGCCGTGCACGAGGCGGGAGTGGACACGAGGACACTCGGCGCGTTCGAAGAGCTGGCCGCCGCGCGGCAGCTGCCGCTCCGCGTGTACGCCATGCTTTCGGGGCGCGATCACGAGCTGCTGCGAACGTGGCTGGCGAGGGGGCCGGACAACGCAAGCGACGCGATGCTCACGACCCGGTCCGTGAAGGTGTTCTTCGACGGCGCGTTGGGATCCCGTGGCGCGCGCCTGCTCGCCGACTACTCCGATCGGCCTTCCTATCGCGGCAACGCCCAGCCGGAGACGGGCTTCGACCCGAAGCTCGTCGCCGAGACGATGAAGGCCGGGTTCCAGGTGTCGATCCACGCGATCGGCGACGCCGCCAACCGCGAGGCGCTCGACTTCATTGAGCAGGTGGAGGCTGCGTCGCCCGAGACGCGCCGATTCAGGCACCGGATCGAGCACGCGCAGGTCATGCACCCCGACGACTTTGGCCGGTTCTCCAACGACGACGTGATTGCGTCGATGCAGCCGCCGCACGCGGTCGAGGACAAAGGATGGGCGGAGGCCCGCGTCGGGCCGGAACGCGTGAAGTACGCGTACGCCTGGCGGAGCATGCGGCAGGCAGGCGCCCGCCTCGTGTTCAGCTCGGACCTGCCCGGCTCCGGCTACGACATCTTCTATGGGCTGCACTCGGCGGTCACGCGGCAGGATTTGCAGGGACAGCCGCCCGGCGGCTGGCACGCGGACGAGCGTGTTGGTCCCGAAGAGGCGCTTCGCGGCTACACGACCTGGGCCGCCTACACGGCGTTTCTCGAGCGCGAGACGGGCGTCCTCGCGCCGGGGCGTTGGGCGGACATCACGGTCATGAACATCGACCCGCTGGCCACCGGCGAGAAGAATCCGGGCCGGCTGCTCGATGGCCGCATCGCGTGGACAATCGTGGGGGGGAGGGTCGCGTACGAACGAGGGCGGTGAACCGGAGAGTGACAGCGCGCCTTTTCCGTTCTTGGCCCTTGATTCTTGGTTCTTCGTGCGGTCCAAGGCTCACTGACGTGTCGGTTCTTGGTCCTTGGTCCCCCGCCAGGAACCAAGAACCAGGCACCGCACCAAGAACTAAGTACCCGAGAACCAAGAACCGGCAAGGTTCACGCCCCGCCTTGACTTGATCCCCCGCCGCCCCTAGTATTCGGCCGCCGGCACGCCCCCGCCGACCGCTCCTCTGCGCGCCGTTTCACACGCACAACCTGGCCGCTCCGGCCTTGTCCTCCGCCCCGCAGGAGGTGCTTGATGCCGCGCATCCCGTGCCCGCGCCGACCGGGGGGCCGTATCCGCCACCAGCCGGGTCCGGCGCTGTTCCGGTGCGTCGCCGCCCTCGTTCTGGGAGCCGCCGCCCTCGTAGCGCAGGCGATCGCGGCGCCGGTCGATCCCGCCGACTTCGCCGGCCACCGCATCGGCGAGGACTTCAAGCTGGTCAAGTGGCCGAGAGTCGTCGAGTACTTCGAGCTGCTGGCGCGGGACTCGAACCGCGTCCGCATTGCAGATCTCGGAAAGACGACGGGCGGCAATCGCATGATTGCGGCCATCATCTCGTCGCCCGAGAACTTGGCGGCGTCAGACGAGTACCGCGACATCGCCCGGCGGCTGGCCTCGTCTCGGGGTGTCACCGAAGAAGACGCGCGCCGGCTGGCCGAGCGCGGCAAGGCAATCGTCGCGATCACGCTCAACATCCACTCGACCGAGATCGCCTCCAGCCAGATGGCGCTGGAGCTCGGCTACCACCTGGCCACCGACCAGTCGCCGGCCACGCGGCGCATCCTGGACAACACCATCCTGCTGCTCTTGCCGTCGCTCAACCCTGACGGGCAAATCATGGTGTGCGAGTGGTACGACCAGGGTCGCGGGACGCCGCTGGAGGGCGGCCGGCTGCCGAGGCTGTACCACGCCTACGCGGGCCACGACAACAACCGCGACTGGTTCATGTTGAACCTGGTCGAGACGCGCCACGTCACGAAGCTCATCTACCAGGACTGGCCCGTGCAGGCGCTGCACGACCAGCACCAGATGGGCGCGAACGGGCCGCGCCTCTTCGTGCCGCCCTACTTCGACCCCGTCAACCCGAACGTGCACCCGATCATCTGGCGCGAGATCGCCGTCGCCGGTGGCGAGATGTGCCTGCGCCTCGAGGAGAAGCGGTACCGCGGGGTCGTTTCGGCGGCCACCTACGACGGGTGGCGGCCGGGCGACATGGACACGACGCCGTGGTGGCACAACGTGCCCGCGCTCATCACCGAGGCGGCGAGCGTGCGGATTGCCTCGCCGGTTTTGCTGAACCCTACAAACCTGCGCGGCGAGGCGCGCGGGTTGCCGGCCTACTCGGCGCAGATGAACTTTCCGAGCCCCTGGCCCGGCGGCTGGTGGCGTCTCCGCGACATCGTCGACTACGAGCTCGCCTCCGCGCTGGCCTTCCTCGAATCGTGCGCGCTGCACAAGAGCGATCTGCTGTTCAACGCCTGGCGCATGAACCGGGACGCCATCGAGCGGGGCCGGAGCGAGGC
>Ga0315282_10008460_pt1 | contig 16645 bp, 19 predicted proteins | sample YL17G07_20_MG_FD_203693 | JGI IMG/M metagenome (GOLD analysis project Ga0315282, IMG submission 203693) | Sediment microbial communities from Yellowstone Lake, YNP, Wyoming, USA - YL17G07_20 | ecosystem: Environmental > Aquatic > Freshwater > Lake > Sediment | place: USA: Wyoming | collected...
ATTGCCGAGGCGCTGAAGGCCATCTTCCCCGAATCGCGCTTTGAATGGGTCAGCCACGCCGAGCTGAAGCAGCTGACCCACCAGGCCGTGGCAGTCATCCGCACCGGCGAATTCACCCCCTACGCCAACGTCATCCTCGTTTCTGGGGTAGTTTTCTAGCGCATTGTTTTTGCCAGGCTGTGGTATCATCTTAAGTATAGGCTGGCAAGGAGGAAAAAGATGGATCACCCACCGGCAGGCAATCTGGACTATCTGCAATCGAAAGCGCTCGATGCGGCGGCCAACGGAATCGTGATCGCCGATGTGAACGGGAATATTGTGTGGGCCAACCTGGCGGTGACCCAATTGACCGGCTACTCGTTGGCTGAGCTGATGGGTCAGAACCCGCGCCTGCTCAAATCGGGTAAATTGGGGCCGGAGTTCTATCAGGAAATGTGGGAAACCATCCTGGATGGGCGTGTCTGGCACGGCGATGTGATCAACCGCCGCAAGGACGGCAGTTTATATCACGAGGAGATGACCATCACCCCTGTCCGTTCCGAAGATGGCACGCGTATTACGCACTTCATCGCCATCAAGCAGGATGTCACCGCCCGCCGCGAGGTAGAGCGCAAGCTGCAGGAGACGGTTACCTTGCAGCAGGAGACCGAGGCCAGGCTGCTCGAGCTGACTATTCGCGATTCGTTGACCGGCTTGTTTAACCGGAGCCACTTCTTCGAGCTGGCGCAGGTCGAGTTCGACCGCGCCGACCGCTACATGAACGACCTATCGGTGATCATGATCGACGTTGACCACTTCAAGCACATCAATGATCACTACGGGCACCTGAACGGTGATCTGGCGCTAGAGACGATCGCTCGGCTGGCGCGCGAGAGCCTGCGCAGCATTGATATTATTGGGCGTTACGGCGGCGATGAATTTGTCGCTCTGCTGCCGCAGACTACCATCAAGGGCGCTTTCCAGGCAGCCGAGAGGTTGCGCGTGCGCATTGTGGAGACGCCGATCCCGGCGCAGGGCCAGATCATCAATGTGACGGCCAGCCTGGGAGTGGCGCTGTACGATGTGCAGTGCGCCACGCTGGATCAGCTCTTCGACCGGGCCGACCAGATGTTGTACCAGTCGAAACGTGACGGGTGCAACCGCGTTTCGCTGTGGAACGGTGAAGTAAAGGCATAAACCCAAAGACCGGAGGTAAAATAGCAGAAGAGAATCCCCATTCCTTCGGTGTGGGCTGCCAGCGGCGACCTGTGGCGTGTGACGGTGAAAAAGGGCGTCAGCCGCGACGAAGTACACCTGGTATGTGAAAATGTAAAATTCCAGCGCCAGCAGTACGTGGCGGTCGACTGCGAGGGTTATTAATGAGCGCGCCGCCCCCTATCCTCGATGGACACAAGCTGACCGAGGAGCAGCAGAGGCTGCTGGCGCTGCTGGTGGTGACGATCATTTTATTTTAGATGTGCCGGTGGTACACCCGGTGGTTTTTGTAAGGGGTCAGGCCCAGGTTTTCGAGGTCGCGGCGCATGTTGACGGCGGTCTCTGCCACCTGGTACAGGGCGCCATATTTGAATTTGTTATTCCGGATGGTCTTGACCATCTCGGAATAGAGCAGGGCATTCCCGCCCAGACCCTGGAACTCGGGCAGGATGCCGGCCGCGTTGACCGCCACCCATTTGGTGCGGCGCATTTCCAGCAGCATGTCGAGCAGGCCAAAGGGCAGTAGCCGACCGCCCGAGCGCCGGATAGCATCCGCCAGATCGGGGAAGGCGAATAAAAATCCGACCACGTCCTCCCCGTGGGTGATGATCTTGATCAGCCTGGGGTTGGCGATGGTTTCCAGGGTGCTGACTACAAAGGCAATCTCGCGCTCAGTGAGCGGGTAGTACTCCCAGTTGTTGACAAAGGCTTTGTTGTAAGCCTGACCAATGCGCCCGGCCCAGGCTTTCAAAGCCGGTATGCTGGTAAAACGCTGCACCTGCAGCGTGCCGCGCTGCTGGACGCGCTCGGCGATGCGCCGGGCGCGCTCGGGGAAGTTGAAGGAGGCCTGTTCAGCGCAACAGGAGATAAAGTCCACTTCCTTGGTAAAACCCAGCGCTTCGAGCATGCGCGGGTAGCTGGGCGGGTTGTAGTTCATCATAGTCATCATCTGGTGCCCGGTGAAGCCCTCGATGAGCATACCGTAGCCATCCAAAGGGCCGAACCCTTTGGGGCCGACCACCGCATCCAGCCCACGCTGGCGCGCCCAATCGAAGAGCGCCTCGAAGAGGTCGTTGGCGATCTCCTGGTCATCTTCACTTTCAAAAAAGTAAAATTGGGCCTGGTGCGTGGCGTGGTACTGGTTGAAGCGCCGGTTTTCGATGGAGGCGATGCGTCCCACATCCTGCCCGTCGCGCACCGCCATAAAAAAATCGGCATCCGAATGCTCGTAGAAGGGGTGCTTTTTGCGGTTCAACTGGGCTTCATTGTCGACCAATATCGGGGGCACCCAAAAGGGGTCATTTTTGTACAGCCGGAAAGGCAGCCGGACGAAGCGGTTGACCTGCGCTTTGGAACGGGTGTCGATTTTTTCGATTTTAATCATTCTCTTCCAGCTTTGCCAGCAAATCCTGCAGGTTGAAGGCCCGGATGTATTTTTCCATTACGGCCACGATGCGGTCGACCACATAGCTCTGCGGGTCGCTCATCACCGAGCTGAGGTTCTCATAGAGCGTCTGGCGGGCGGCCTTTACCGTTGGTTCGGTCCAGACGTAGCGCGCCCCGGTCTCAATCAGCCAGACCTGGCGTCTAAGCTCCAGGTCGGCAAAATTCTTGTTCTTTTCGTTGGGCAGCAGCCATTTCTTCCAGCGTTGCGAAACGATCACCGCCTGCTCCAGCGTTTCAAGGAAATTGGATGCGGTAAGCTGCGGCTGCCCCTGGAGGAGCTCGGTCTCGTTTTCGCACAGGGCCTGCAGGGCATGCACCTCTTCGGTGGTAAACTCGGGCCCCACATTGGCGCCGCCCATGCCGCACTGAGGGTACTGCTCAGGGCCCTCGACCCAATCGGTATAATGCCCCTTGGCCAGCGCGCCGGTGGGCGCCACGGCAGTATAAATGCGGTTGGCCGCCGCCGGGTTAAAGGTGGTGGTGTGCAGGTCGGTGCCGACCTGGGCGACGAAGAAAGCCGGCCAGGCATCCATCAGTTTCAGGCTGGTCATACTCGAGCGCAGGTTGGCCAGGAAAGCCTGGAACTTGCCGAAATCCACCAACCCGCCGTGTACTTCTTCGGTGCCGACCTCGTAGGCAATAGGTGCGAGGTCGCAGCGGGTGCGTACGTTCTCGGCGTGCGAGATCAGCTCGATGGTACGGGCTGCCACGCGCTCGATCGGCACCGGCTGGCCGGCCGGCAGGCGGCGATCGACGGTTGGGTCGATGTGCAGAAGCTGGTAACCGGCTTCAATGCAGGCAGTCAGCGTCTGCTTGACTTCCTGCATGGTCTGGTCGTAGCTCATATTTTCGCTGGTGTGAATGTCTTTCAGCCAGGGGCCGCCATGGTCCAGGCAGGGATAGAGCGGGCCGTTCCAGGAATACTTGGCGGCGAAAGTGCAGATCTGGTAGACGAAATCGGCCGGCGTCCAGGTGGTGTAGCCCCCGTCGCGATCGACCTGGTTCAACGTGGCAGCAAACAGCATGGGAGTATTGTGCTGGGAGGCGCAGCGCACGGCAGCTTCGAGCACAGCGGGGGAATTGGGGCAGACTGCCAGCAGCGTCACCCGGCGTTTTCCACTTTCGCGCCAGTAAATGATCTTACGGATTAATGCTTTGAGGTTCATCACAAGTTAATTTTACACACAATCTAAAAAAGTATGTTCATTATTTAATAGCTATCCGAAAATTTTGGGGGATTCGCTTTTTTGAGTGGGTGCAGCTTTGCTGCACCCACTCAAAAAAGCGTTTCCAATAATTTTCGGATAGGTTCTTATTCATTGATCAACGCCAGAGCCTCCAGCAGGGTAGGTTGGGCGGCGGTGCCGCCAGCGGCCTGGGTGGAAAGCGCCCCGCAGGCTGCGCCCAGGCGCAGACAGCGTTCCAGTTTCCATCCATGCAGCCAACCATACAGAAAACCAGCGTCGAACGAATCACCCGCCCCTACCGTGTCGACTACGTGCGCCGGGTAGGAGGGCACACGCACCGTCTGGCCGGCGCGCCTCGCCAGGGCGCCCTGCTCGCCCAGCTTGACCGCCACCAGCGGCACGCGCTGCGCCAGCGCATCCAGCGCCTCTGGCAGGGATGGCTTGCCGCTGATACGGCAGGCCTCGGTTTCGTTGGGCAGGAATACGTCTACCAGCCCCAGCACCTCATCCATCCCGCTGGTCCACTTTTCGGCCGGGTCGTAGTTGGTGTCGAGCGAGATGGTCATCCCGGCCGCCCGGGCGCGGCGGAACAGCTCGGGTACCTCCGGCAACAGCCGGGTGAGTAAGAAATAACTACCCAGGTGCAGGTGGCACGCCATGCCGAACAGCGCCGGGTCGATCTCCGCCAGGCGCAGTTCGCCGATGGCGCCCAGGTAGGTCAGGATCGTACGGTCGCTGCCGTGCTTGAGGATCACACTCAAGCCGGTGCGGGCAGCCGGGTCAACCACGGCGGCGTGCGTATTGATGCCGGCGTGCTGCAGCTCGGCCCACAGGAACTGTCCGAACAAATCGGCCCCGGTCTTGCCGGCAAAGGTCACCTTCAACCCCAGGCGGGCGGCTCCGCAGGCAAAAATGCCGGAGGAACTGCCCAGTAACAGGGTGGCATCTTCCATGATCTTTTCAACCTGGCCGGCGGCAGGGGAGGCATCACCGGTCAGCACCAGGTCAGGGTTCAATTCGCCAATCACGAGCAGGTCATAAGGTTTGGGCATCGGATTTCCTTAGAAATAGATATTTTATTTTATCACAAATACTGGAAAAAAGTGACGAATATATCATAATAGTTGACAATATTGTCACTTTAGCATAGAATAACCTTATGATCGCGAAGGATGGATTCGTATGAAACAAGACGCCTCATTCGTACAAATACCCAAAAAGCGGGTACACGACGCCGGGCGGCCTCAACCTTCCGCCAGGGAGGCGGGGAATAAACGTTCCTCTGCTGCGAAACGCGCCACTCGACAGGTGGATTTGCTGCACCTGCTGCAGGCCCAGGGGGCGCTGCTGCTGAACGACCTGGCGGGACGGCTGGGGGTAAGTGGGTCGACGCTGCGGCGCGACTTGCGGGAACTGGAAGAAGCCGGGGTGGTGCGGGTGGTGTCCGGCCGGGTGGAGGTATCAACCGCCAACGGCGAGGAAATGCCGTTTGGACTGCGGGCGCTTTTGAACCATGCTGAAAAAGAGCGCATCGCCGGCGCGGCGCTGGAGCTGATCCAGAACGGCGAAACGATCTTTATCGCCGGGGGCAGTACTGCCCTGGAGCTGGCGCGCCGCCTGCCCGGTCAGCGCCGGCTGACGGTGATCACCAATTCAATGCGCGTAGCCAATATATTAATCGATATAAACGGCATTCAATTAATCCTCTTAGGAGGCAGTATACGCTCCGGCGAGCAAACCCTACACGGTCACCTGACCGAGTGGGGTGTACACCAAATGCGCGCCGACAAGCTGTTCTACGGTGTGCAGGCCATCAGCCTGCAGCATGGCCTGACGCACGGGCAGATGGTTGAGGTCAGCACCGACCGCGCTCTGGCAGAAGCCTCCTCTCAGGTGATCGTGTTGGCCGACCATACCAAGTTCGGCCAGGTGGCGCCAGCACTGGTGCTGCCGCTTAGCAAAGTACACACCATCATCACCGGGATTGAAACCCCTGCCGAAACCATCGCTGCCCTGCAGAAGCAGGGTGTAAAGGTAATGGCGGTATGACCACCCCCCCTTTGCGTGCTTTGCGGTAAAATCTTATCTTCCAGGAGAATATTATGCCTAACGACCTTATCCCGACTGAAATCTACCAAATCCCGGCTGCCATCCGCTCGACACTGGCAGACACCCGCCCAGATGCTTACAATGCGGCGGCGGCGATGCGCACGCGCGGCGCCCGCCGCATCTACCTGATCGGCAACGGCACCTCGCTGTATTCCTGTATGGCGGCTGCTTACACCGCTCGCCTGCTGGCCGGGTCGGATGACCCGCTGGTAATCGCCATGCCTGCCGGTGATTTTCGCCAATATCCCCCTGAGATCGGGCAAGGGGACGTAATCGTCGGCGTCTCGGCCTCGGGTGAGTTCCGCGACGTGCTGGCAGTCTTCAACCACACCTGCGACCGGTGCCTGCGTATTGGCATCACCCATGTGCCCGAATCTTCGATCACGCGCATGGGCGATTTCACACTGCTCACCAGCGGCGGCCCCAGCACGGTGCCGGTGATGACCAAGACTTACGCCAGCACTCTGACTGCCATCCACCTGCTGCTGATGGAGTATTTCGAGGCCCCACAGGAATATTATGATGACCTGCTGCATACCGCCGAGCGCGCCGCGGCGGCAATCGAGGCTGCTGAAGAGCGTGTGCCGCAGATCGTGGCCGAGCTGTCGGGTTACGAGCATGCCTTTTATTTCGGCGCCGGCAACGCCTTCCCGGCCGCGTTGGAAAGCGCACTAAAGATGAAGGAAATGGCGTTACTGCATGCTGAGGGCAGCGAGACCTGGGAGATGGCTTCCGGCCCGGCCACGCTGGTCAATGATAAATGCTTCTGCGCAGCCCTGTATTCGGGGCATGCCTGCGACAGCGATACCTCTCACAATGCACAGTTCTACCGACAATGGGGGGCGCGCCTGGTTGAGATCGGTCCCGAATCCAGTGCAAGCGATTTCCATCTGCCGGTGGCCGCGCCGCGCTATGAAAGCTTCGCATCGCTGGCGCTGGTGCCCCCAGCGGCGCTGCTGGCGTACCGCACGGCGCGTGCCCGCGGCTATACTCCCGACACACCCAACTGGCGTGAGCGTTACTACGCCCAGGGCATGAAGCACATCCTGGGGACGTGAGCCTGGGAAAGTGCGAATTTTGAACACTGCCAGCAGCGAAGCTGCTGGCAGTGTTCAAAATTCGCACTTAATCTTGAAGCGCATACTGTAAGGCGGCCTCGGCGTGGAGGGTGGTGGTGTTGAACAGCGGTAGCCCGGCATCGGTTTCTCTGACCAGCAGCGGGATCTCGGTGCAGCCCAGGATGACCCCTTCAGCGCCGCATTGGGCCAGGCGCTGGATGATCTTCACGAAACCCTGGCGCGCCTCGGGGTTGAACTGCCCCTTGACCAGCTCGTTGTAGATCACGCCGTTGATATACTGGCGCTCCTCCACATCCGGCACCAGAGTCTGAATACCGCGGCTTGCCAGCGCCCTGGGAAAGAAGGCCTGCTCCATGGTGTAACGCGTCCCCAGCAGCCCGACCGTCTTGAAACCGCGCCCAGCGACCGCTTCGCTGACCACGTCCAGCAGGCTGAGTACGGGGACGTGCACGGCCTGTCGCACTTCATCCACCACCATGTGCATGGTATTGGCAGAGATCACGATGAAATCTGCCCCGGCGGCTTCCAGCTTGCGGGCGGCTTCACTCAAGCCATGCGCCACCAGGTCCCAACGCCCCTGGGCGGGCCAATCGGCATAGGATTGGAAGCTGACGCTGTAGATGAGTACTTCGGGGTAGGCGGAACTGCCGAAACGCCGGGTATAGGTGCGGGTCAGGTAGAGATAGTATTCCACCGTCGATTCGGGGCTTAAGCCCCCAATAATGCCGATCCGTTTGGACATTTTATCTCCTTATGTTGCGTTGAAGATGGATTCAATTATTTGCTGCATGCGCTGGTAGTGCGAGCCCTTCCAGTATATATGACCACAGGCCTGGCAGCGGCGGAATTCTTGAAAATACTGGCGGGTGTCCGGTTGGATCTGGTCGAAGATGGCGTCCTTGTCCACTGTTTCCAGCAGGCCGTTGCAGCGCAGGCAGCGCTGGAAGGGGGCGACCTGGTGGTACAGGTCAAAACGCTGCAGCACTTCCGCAATCTGCTGGCGCGGGTCATCCTGGCGGATGCAGTAGCCGTGGGTGACCAGGCTGCGCTTGAGCAAACCGCGGTCGCGTGTCAGCAGGATGCGCTGTTCCTGGCTGGAGATGCGCGCCAGCTCTTCATCGCCGTAGTCGTTGCGGTAGAGGGCATCGAAACCCAACATGCGCAGGAAGACCGCCAGCTTGCCCAGGTGGGCGTCCAGCACGAAGCGTGGCTCGCGCAGCGGCTGAGGGCGCAGGTGCGCCAGGGGCGAGAGGTCCAGGCTCTCAAAGACCGGATACACGCTAATGCGATCACCGTCCTGCACCGGGTAGCTGAAATCGACCGGGGCGCCATTCACCAGGAGCAGGTCGATCTCGGTATGCGGCACACCCAACGCCTCGACCAGGTGCTTGATACTGGTGCCGTTTTCGTAAGTACACTCAAAATCCACCTGGCGCCGGTTGGCGGGTAGAAAGTAGTTGAGCTCGGCATAGAAACGGATTGTGCTAGAGTTCCATCCCATAGCAGCGGTTCTCCACCGGATGGTCGATCAGGCCGGCCCACATGCGAGTTGGGCGGGCGTCCAGCAGATGGAAGCCGGTGCGCTCGTACATACGGCAGGCAATTTCGTTCATACTGGTGGTGCCCAGGTGCATGCCGCGCACCCCCAACTGTTTGAGCTGCGCCAGGTAAGCCTGCATCAAACGTTTGCCCAGCCCGTAGCCGCGCCACTCAGCCGCCAGGTTGATGTGCAGGTGCGCCGGGTACAGCTTTAGGTTGGCCAGGGGGACCTCGCGGCGCAGGCCGGCTGAGATAATAGCGCGGACATAGCGCCAGGTCTTTTTACCCGGGTGGTAGTACCCTTGCAGCAGCCTCCAGGCTACGCCAGGGATGAGCTTACGCAGCAGGATGCGCTCCTGGTGGTGAGTGTCGGTGCAGCCGGTCAGGAAGCCGACCACCTGCCCGCCGGCGCAGGCCACCCAGGTGTGCTCGGGTTCGTAACCCTCGCAGTACAGAGGGTAATCGGTGTAGTAAGCATAAAAGCTATCCAGAAAGATGCGCCGGTCTTCCATGTAGAATTCGATCGGCGCGCCGAAAAAAGCCGTATCGCCGCCGATCTGGAACAGGGCAGCCCGGTCACCCCCTGAACTGCAGGGATCACCCCCTGAACTGCGGGGGCCACCCCCTAAACTGCGGGGGTCACCCCCTGAACTGCGGGGGCCAGCAGGCTGGTATGGGCGGATCATCAATTCAGGGCCGGTCTCTTCGGGAATCATGGCTCCCTTATTATCTCACAAGCGGCGATTACCCCCTGAACTGCGGGGGTTACTCCAGCTTAACATTTTCATTGGCAATCTCATTATCCTCTACGTAGTGGCGCGGCATGGCAAGGGAAGACCAGCCGCCGGCTTCCTGCAAGGCGAAGGGATCGGTGCCATGGCGGGCGGCCGAGGTGGCCCAATAGTGGCGGCAGTCGTGGGCGCTCAGGCCGAAGACGCCAATCTCTTTACCCAACTGGCACACTCGCCGGGTAATGGCGCGCTCGGTCATGCCGGATTCAGCCAGTCTGGGCGGCTTTTCGATTTTGTCTTTTCCTCCGCGCCGGCTCTGGCGCAGCAGAAGGCCCTGGGCGAGCAGCTCGCCAACCCGGACACAGGCCTGCGCCGCCTGGAGGGTATCCGGGCTGAGACGGTGCACCTGTTCCTTGTTGACCTTGGGGCGGTAGAAGCGCAGCAAGCCGCGCTCCAGGTCGAGCTCATCCACCGCCAGGGCAGCCACCTCGCCGACCCGCAGGCCGTGGTCGAGCAGCAGGCACATCAACAGCCGGTCGCGCCGGCCCTGCGGAGTATCCGGCCGGCCTTTCAGCGCCTGGACCTGTTCGGGGGTGAGCGCCACCGGGACAGCCTTCTTCAAGCCGCGCCGCTTTTGCGGGCGGCGTTGGTCGACCCGGCGCCCTTCGGCCTGGCTGTAGCCCTGCACCGAGCGCAGCATGGCGTATTCCTGCGAGCTGAGCGTACCCGACTGCATTGCCAGGCGGGCGTAGGTCTTGACGGTCGATAGACGCACGTTGACCGTCGAGACGCTGTAACCCAGCTGGAGCTGCCATTTGACGAAGGCCTCCACCAGCCCCCAGGTGACGCCGCGCCAGGCAGATGGGTCATCCCACAGGCTGCCGGCGGCAACGTCCAGCTCGAGCATGAAGGCCGCGAACAGCGCAAGGTCGGCCTGCTGGCGGCGCAGGGTTTGCTCGGCGCGCCGCAGGCGATAATCGGCGAAGCGGTGGCGTTCAGCGGCCTGGTTGGCGGCCTGCCCGGCCTGCGCCAGCGCATCGTGGATCGGGAGGGAGAGAGAGTTGTCTTCTGTGTTCATCTGTGGTCAATTTCCTCTACAAAAAGAGAATCACTCCTCGTCATGACACAGGAACCCCACAGAAGGCTTTGCAGCGGATAAATCCCCGGAATTCCTCGGAAATTGCCAACCTCGTTCCATCCTGGGCCTTTCTAGAAGACTGAGTTAATAAAATGCTTCTTAAACTTTGTCCTTACAGGATGCTTCACGATGCCCTTGTGGTCAATCTTTTTAATAGCTTCTGATTATGTTTAATAATCAGAACCTATTTTACCACGGTTTTAAGCTGCCGGTATAGTTAGATTTTGGCTCATTGGGATTTACTATCTGAATAAGTGGGTTGAAATTAAGTATTAATAGGACTATAATTGTCATATATAATTTGTTAGTTTTCCTGCCCCAGGAGTGGATGGTTATGAATGTGTTACGCTACCGCGCAACGATCAGCCGCGATTCAGTCAAGACTAAAACCGGCAAGGACTGGCCGGCCTGGTTTGAGATTTTAGACGCGGCCGGCGCCCAAAAGATGAGCCACAAAGAGATCGTGGCCTTCCTGGTGGAAAATTACCAGGTAGGCGCGTGGTGGCAACAGATGGTCACGGTGACTTACGAACAGGCATACGGGCTGCGTGACAAGCACGAGAGACCAGATGGTTACCAGATTTCCCGCTCAAAATTTATTACGACACCTATCGAGAAAGTCTTTTTGGCATGGCAGGAAGCCAGCCAGCGCAGTCGCCGGCTGCCCGACCCGGCCTTCACTATCCGCCGCCAGACCCAAAACAAGTCCTTGCGGGCGGTGTGGGTCGATGGCCAGACCAACCTGGATGTCGATTTCTACGATAAGGGCCCTGCCAGGACCCAGGTGACAGTCCAGCACAGCCGGCTGGAAGATGCCCAACGCGCCGAAGCCATGAAGACTTATTGGGCCGAGGCGCTCAACCGCCTGGATGAATTTCTAAAAGGGTGAACGCTAGCGGGCGCTTCCCGAGGTGTGCTCCAGCTTGATTTTGAGCAGCACCCGCTGGCCGATTCCTGCCAGGCCTGCCGCCAGGTTTAGCGCCGTGGTGTTCTTGCCTACGCACCCTTTTTGGTTTGCGATTGCAATAATTTTCATAGTTACACCTTGATCGCCCCAGTTGCCACAGGGTCAAAACCATCAGGCCATTTTGTGTCTTTATCGTATTTAGCCTCTTGCAGGTTATCCCCACTCAGGTTGGCCCCGCTCAGGTTAGTCCCTACCAGTTTTGCGTAGCTCAGGTTGGCCCCGCGCAGGTCAGCCTCGCACAGCTTGGCCCCGCTCAGGTCGGCCCTGCGCAGGGCAGCCCCGCGCAGGTTAGCATCGCTCAGGTCGGCCTCGTACAGGTTGACCCCGGTCAGGTTGGCTCCGGTCAGGTTGGCCCCGCTCAGGTTGGCTCCGAGCAGTTTAGCCCCGATCAGGTTGGCCCCGGTCAGGGTGGCCCCGATCAAGTCAGCCCCGCTCAGGTCGGCCCTGTTCAGGTTAGCACGATCCAGTCTAGCACGATCCAGGATAGCACCCGACAGGTCAGTATTCGTCAGGTTAGCATTCGACAGGTTAACACCCGACAGGTTAGCGCCCGACAGGTCAGCACCCGGTACTAGGTTATAGCCTTTAATCGCACAATAAAATCGAAAAAATAGGTTCATTTCTTTGCTCCTCCATTGCCTTTGTTGTGTTTACACTTTGATTGCCCCAGCTGCCCACAGGGTCAAAACCATCAGGCCATTTTGTGTCTTTATCTTATTTAGCCTCTTGCAGGTTAGCCCCGCTCAGGTCAGCGTATACTAGCCACAGCGGACCAGGCCGGTTTAGTAGATCATAAAGATCATTGTATGGAAATTGCGTTTCTTTTCCTCAAAAGCCATTATCATGGTTTTACCAGGTAGATCAGCCCTGCCAGTTGCTGCCCTAAATTTAGGGCGGTTGTAGTTTTGCCTCCGCCGCCTTTTTGTTTTGCTATTGGGATTATTTTCATAGCGCCTCACAAAGTAGGGGAAAAAAGCTATTAAAGCTATTTTAGCATAATTAGCAAGGTTAGCTATTGGGTGGAGTAGCCCGGATGGTTTTACCCCCCACGCGCAGGGGTAAAACTATTTAATAGGTATTAAGGATTTATCCTGGTCCGTTTACCCCACGCGTGCAGGGGGTAAAACTAACTTCTGATCAATTTAATGAGAAATTAACCAGGTTTTCACCCACGCGTAGAATTTAATCGTATAGCCAGTATGAGCCAAGGCGCTCAAACACCCGGATTAATTTCTAAAAAGCTGACGCCAGATAAGAAATGTAAGCGAATTAGCACTCTTTTCGAGCGCAATGCGCTTGCAAAGAGTGCTAATTCGCTATCTCCCTGACACGTGTTCCGGCCTGATCTTGAGGATCACGCGCGGCCAGGCTGGGTTGTGGTTCGGGTAGATATCCAGGCCACGGTATTTCTTTGCCATCTTATCGATGTGCGCTTCGGCGCCCTCGACGGTGATCTCCACCACTGTGCCGCGCACTTGCAAGTAACGGTACGCATTGGACGGGTCAGCGATACTGAGGGCAACGTGCGGGTTGCGCCGCACATTGCGCTCTTTCTGCCGGCCGCGCGCTGTGTTTACCAGGACATAATCACCGTCATAATCCACCCACACCGGTGTGACCTGCGGCGTGTCGTCTGCCATCAAGGTGACGAAATTTGCAAAGGCGCACGTCTGGAAAAGGTCCAAAAATTGTTCTGGGATTTTAGGATCCGCCATTTATACCCTCCAAATTAGAGTTAAGCAGGCCTATTTTAATTATTTATAATATCCAACTCCCTTAAAAGCAAGTTTCCGTATAAAGGGGTGCGTTTCAATTTCCGGGAGAGGAACTGGCGAATTGAGGGTTACGTGGGTGCGCAGCACCCACGTAACCCTCAATTCGCCGCCTTTCCCCTGGAACTGAAACGCACCCGTATAAAGTACTTGACGCTTGCATTTAATGCCGGTACAGATTTCACTCCGGTAGATCGTCCAATACGCCCTTGAGCTGGCTGCGGTAGGCACGGAAAGCCTGGCGGCCGGCTTCGGTCAGCTTCACCCATGTCTGGGGGCGGCGCTCGACGAAACGTTTTTCCACACTGACGTAACCGGCTTCTTCCAACTTCTGTACGTTGACGGACAGGTTGCCCCAGGTCAGCCCGGTCTGGTGGATCAGGTAGACCATGTCGCCGCCATCCACTATGTACAGGAAAGTCAGGATCATCAGCCGCGCCGGTGAATGGATGACCCGGTCCAGGTTTTCCAACACCGGCAAGAATTCCATGCGATCATCAGGTTCGCCTGGTTCTACGGGCAGCTCGCTCATCCTATTCCTCCATCTGCGGTAAAGGGTACCGCTTAAGAAAGCGTACCAGGTAAACTAACCCGATGGCGATCGCCAGCAGCACCGCCAGGCTGGTGAGCGGCATCCAACCGGTCTCGGAGAAGTAGACACTGTCCACGGGGATGGCTATTCCTAACAGGACCCCATACAGCAGAAGCCGGGGGAAGTCGAGCAGCCACGCGGCCAGCCCGGCGCCGATAACCGCCAAAAAAGTAAATTTCCAGAACACGAGCGGTATCCCAAGGATGACTGTCTGGATCGATATCCCGAAGACGGCGATCTGTGCAAAGACGCTGGCGAAGATTGTGACCAGCACCAGGACGATGAGCGACAGACCGGCCACTACCAGCACAATGTGCAGGATATGCAGCTTCTTCTGGCGAGCCGGCCCGGGCTTGATCATCCCCAGGCGCGGCAGGGTGACATGTTTTTTGAGCCAGCGAAAGCCAGTGAGACCCGACCCGTAGATCAGCATCATCGCCAGCACGGCCCACGTCAGGTCGGCTTTCAAGGCGTAATGGACCAACGGGAAGATCAGGAGCGGCAGCAGCATGACCCCCAGGTAAATATCCCACACGCCATCCTCGAAAGTAGCTTTGAAGGCTTTTTTCTCAACGGCTTTCAGGTCAGACAGGTTCGGCAGATTGGTCATTTGTTCCTCCATCCTAGCGGCTCTGGTCCGCTGTCATCCACCAGAGATAAGTTGCGCTCATCCCGGCCAGGCCGGTCAGAAATACAATCCAATAACTGACCGGCAGCAGGGCACTCTTTCCCTGGGAGTATAACCCCGGCACCGCCCAGGGGAAATAATCGCCCCACCCGGCTATCGCCACCACGTTGGTCATCATCAGGGTCAGAATCGCCAGCCCCACCGGCAGCAGGTAACCCCGCCCCACACTGGCGAAGAACGCAAACGGCAGCACCACCGCAACAGCCAGACAGGCGGTTACCGCCATGACGGCAGCGCCCTGGAAAATTACATTGAGCGAGCCGCCCGGGAGCTGGATGACCGCCCCCATGAGCAGCCCCCCCGCCAGGATAACCACGCTCAGCACGGCCGACCAGACAGCCACCACAATAAATTTTGCCAGGAGTATGCTTGCGCGTTGAACCGGCACAGCCAGCATATCTTTCACGGTGCCGTCGCTAAATTCACGCCCAAATACCCAGCTGATGATCAGGACGAATAAAATGAACCCGCCGGCGGCGATGATCTCGCCAAACAATCCCAGGTAGGCCGGCCAATCGGTTGCCGAATAGGCGACCAGGTTGGCTTTAGCACCGACCAGGCCGAGCTTGTGCGAAATCTCCGGGTTTCTGGCAACAAAGATCAAGAAGGCGATCCCCAATGGCATAAACAAGGATCCCAGGGTGGTAAACAAGGGCATCCGCGAGCGGATGGCTTTGCGGAGTTCAATCCAAACCATATCGGCAAGCTCATTCATTTTACATCTCCGCTCATGCCAACCAGCCTGAGGAAATACTGCTCAAGCTCCTCTTCTTCGACGATCAACTGCGTGGGTGGGGTTCCGGCCTGAACCAGCAGGCTGGCAATGTCATCTGGGCGTTCAACCGAAGATGCGTTTTTGAGCTCTATGGTTCCGTTTGGCAGGATTTCAGCAGGCTGCCCGGCGGCGATCAACGCCCGCTGGGCCGGCTCAACCTCGCGTGCCCGCAGCAAAAGCCGCCGCCCTCGATTCCGCTCCAGCTCAGCGATATTTATTTCCTGCAGCAGTCGCCCTTTGTGGATGATCCCTATCCGCTGGGCAAGGCGTGAGACTTCAGCCAGGATATGACTCGACATGAAAACCGTCACGCCCTGTTGGCGGGTCAGCTCGAGCAGGAGGTGGCGGATCTCGACGATCCCGGCCGGATCCAGATCGTTGGCTGGCTCATCCAGGATCAGCAATTTTGGCCCGTGCAACAGGGCTTTGGCCAGGCCCAGGCGCTGGGCGTTGCCGCTAGATAAAGTACCGACCCGCCGGCCGGCATATTCTGCCAAGCTCAGGCGCTCGATGATCTGGCCGATGGCCTGCGGCGGGGTGCCAGGATGCAGGCGGCGGGCGACCTCCAGATTCTCAACCATCGTCAATTCCGGGTAGGCGCGCGGCATCTCCACCAGGTATCCGACAGACGCCCAGGGTTTGCTGCTGCCAAGCCGCACCCGGGTTTGAAGCACGTGGGCAGTCCCGCGCGTGGGCTTGATCATCCCCAGCAGCATACGGATGGTCGTCGTTTTTCCGGCACCGTTCAAACCCAGGAAAGCATAAATCTCCCCTTCTGAAACCTTCAGAGAGAGCTGGTCCACAGCGGTTACATCGCCATAGCATTTTGCAAGATCGTTCGTTTCAATCGACAGGTTCATTGAAGTCGCACCTTGAGTTAATAGGGGCAAAGCCCCGAATTTGAGATGTTTGCGGGCGCTTCGCGCCCGCAAACATTTCAAATTCGGGAGCTCCCCCACGCTGACTATGTATTTAGTAAAGTACTTTATAATATAAAGAACTTTATATAGTATATACCGTTTGATGTGTTTGTCAAGGGGTTTCACTGAGATTATAATTAACCGGTGCCCAAACCCAAAACGATCACGATATTGGCTACCATTGGCGCCTGCGCCTGCTTCTTCGTGCTCGGATTCGTTGATAACCTCAAAGGGGCCACCCTGCCATCCATGCTGAACGACGTGCCGCTGGGTTACGCCCTGGGCGGCTTGGTGCTGCTGGCGACCTACATCGGCATGCTGGCCGCCACGCTCTTCGGCGGGGCGCTGTGCGACCTGATCGGCACCCAGCGCGTGGTCCTGATCGGCAGCGGCGCGCTGGTGCTGGGCGTACTCGGCTACAGCACCGCCCGCTCGTTCGCCGTGCTGTTCAGCTCGATGGTGCTGCTGGGCATTATGATCGGCGCGCTGATGACCGCCGGCACCAACA
>Ga0315282_10008462_pt1 | contig 16643 bp, 16 predicted proteins | sample YL17G07_20_MG_FD_203693 | JGI IMG/M metagenome (GOLD analysis project Ga0315282, IMG submission 203693) | Sediment microbial communities from Yellowstone Lake, YNP, Wyoming, USA - YL17G07_20 | ecosystem: Environmental > Aquatic > Freshwater > Lake > Sediment | place: USA: Wyoming | collected...
GCGGAGTGCGCATGTTAAGGCTACAAAAAAGAGCTTCTGGAATCGCTTCGATACAGATTGTTGAACGAAAGACCGAATAAACAGTAACCTCTGCAAATTATGTCGTGAAAAACAGCTTCGGACCAGCTTTGGAAGATGGCTGACATCCTCCCTTTCTGCATCGGCAATGCTAAACTCTAGTCTCAGTGAGGTGTTTTGGATTTCTTCTCGGAGAGCTTTGAAGTTTATGTCCCAGTCAGTCTTGACTTCAGCTATTTCATGGACGAACGGATGGGCTTCCACTCCGTATGACTCTATGCCCCTCTGTTTGCACACGACGATTGTTGTCCCCGTACCGACGAATGGATCATAGACTGTGTGACCAGGCACGATGACGTGTTGGTCGAGAATGTAGTTTACAGCCTTGTACGAGAATCCCGCCGGATACTGGAACCACCGGTGGATGGGAGCATTCTTTGAATCGGCAAACGTGCCGAAGTTCTCGCGGATTTTTTTCTCCACCTCCGTGTAGGTAGGAATGCTTTCTCTGACGAGCTTTTGAGTCTTAGGAGAGAACCGGTAGGTAACTTTCTTTGGAGGGTGTCTCAATCTCTGTCTTAGGGGCTTCATAGCAATGTCGAAATTTAGTCAAATTCCCTTGAAAAGCAAGTTCACGCAGGAATTTATGCTCCGAGATAGGTTGAGGAGATGTTAGACTGGTTGGAACATATTCAGATCCTGCTTTTATGTACTTAAGCCTGTTCTTGATTCTCTTCACTCCGTACACCTCATTTAGCTTCTCCACATCATACCCAAACGGCTGAAGCAGTGTCTCGATTGCCTTCAGCGTAATCTCCGTGTACTTCTCAACGTCGTAGCCATCCGCGAGGTCGTAGAGTGCTAAGGGTTTGGCCTTCTCCGGTTTCTTCTTCCCTGTGTGGTCGAGGATGATATACTCGATCATCTCGCCGGGAGAGAGGTGAATGCCTGCCTCCTCGATTGCTTTTGCCACCACTGCATTGAGACTCTCATTCACGTACGCATTCGGCTCCTGGGAGATCTGTCGGCGGATCACAAGCTCGAGCGGATTGACCCTTCCCTCTCGTAACTCGCGAATGTAGTAGTCAACTGTGCGAAGCACAGCAGGGATTTCCGTCTGGATTTCCTCGATGGTCTTCGCATCTGTGATGCACTCGAGCGCTGCAGCCTGGACTTTCTTCACGAAGAGTGGCGTGTCGCGTCGGCGTAGTTCGATACCACGTACCTTCAGCTCGCCATGCTTGTAACAGCCAACGTAGCGGTTTGCGACACTTGTGAGTGAATCCATCTTTGATGCAGGGAAAAGAATCCAGTTGTAAATCCCTTCGAGTGTAATGTCTACTCCTACGCGCTCTTTAATTTTCTTGCAGAGATTCTCATAGTCAGCTTCCGTTGCGCCTTCTTTCTTGAGCCACAGGCAGTCCACAATTCCGTGGATGAGCGTAAAGCCGTTTCCCTCAGCGACTTCTTTTGCGCTAAGAAGTGCTTCGCGGGAGAAGGCGTTCACCGCCTCGTGTGCCTCAATCTTCCCGTAACGTGCATTCTTGTAGCCAAGGTAGCCGAAGCACGTCACGAGCATCCACTTGAGTGCATTCTGTCGACGGTCGTACTTAGTCTTCTCTGCCGGTGATGTGGCCTCACGCTTCTTCCGCTTGTAGTATGCACGCTTCGCGAGGATGGGTTTCAGCGTCTCGGGGACGATCCCGCGCTTCTTCTCACAAATCGTATAATCGAGCTCGGGTACCTTGTTGTTGTAACAGCAGTGACAGTTCACTGTCTCGGGTGAAATGTTGTGCATCTCCATAAGCGATGGATACATCGATGCGAAGTCGAGCTCGGCAACATCCTCGTGGTATCCCATGACCGGCTGGAAGATGAGTCCGCCGCGGTCGGCAAGAAGGAGCGTGCTCGCTGGCTTGAAATCCTCCGGCTCGCGCTTTTTTGCTGGGATCAGCATGTTGTTGCGGTATGCCCACGAAAGCTGCATCGATGAGAGTCCCGTCCCGATTGTCGTGCGTGCTTGGTGCTGGATGGGAATTTGTGTCAGTCGGGCTAGTTCATAGAGTCCTTCAAAATCTGATTCATCCATGATGAACGAATTCTGTGCGTCGAGGTGCCAGCGGCCTGCAAGCTCAAAGGCACCGTCCTTGTGGACAATCTTCCCGTACGTGAAGTAACTCGATTCTTTCGTCGTGAAGTATCCGGCGTTCGGGTCGCGATTGAGGAGAAGAGGAATCTTTAACCGGTCTGAGAGAGAGCGGAGGAACGGCATTAGCGATGCGTCTCCCCAGTCGGTGAGAATGACATCTGGATCGCAGCGCTGAAGGTGCCAGTTCAGCGTCTGGAGTGCTTCGGTTGGATCTTCTTGCTCGAGGAGATAGGAGGAACCATCATAGGAGATTTCAAGCTGGAGTGCGCGTTGATACTTTGGAGCGACGGTATCGTTTACGTTTCTCATCGTCATCACTGTGAGCTCAGGGCAGGGATATTCCACTGCATCAAATCGGTCATCAATGAGAAATCCAGAGAGCCATCCGTTCTCGTTGATCGTGTACTCGCCGTAGGCGAGAGGGAAGAGACGCGTGTGATAGAGATACATCTGCGCCGCCGGGATGTCTGAATTAAAGAATGCAAAGTGCGGAAAGAAGCGCTCAAGCGTCCAGACAGTTTCTTGAAGCCGCGTCGGTTGGTGGACATTCACCTGCAGGACGTCAAGCGTCTGACCGGTGTAGAGTTCGGTTTTTCTATCGCGACCGAGAGAAATGGGAAGATGGTATCTCCTGCCGAGCGCTTTCACACGTTCCGCTTCATGCGGACGAAGATGGAGATAGAATGACGGCACAAATCGGTCGCGGCAACACTGTTTGTTGCCTTCTCCATCCACAAACCAAAGGGTCATTCCCTCCGCTGTTGGGTAGAGATCAAACAGCCAGCCCCGATGAGATCGGGGCAAGCCTCTGATGGTGTTCATTGGTGGCCTCAAGTTGTTCGATACGAGCTTTCAGCCGAAGAACGAGCTTATGTTCTTCAAGCAGCATCGCTATGATCATACTTTCGAATGGCATCGAGCGAACGGTGTAGGCGGAAGCAGCAAGATGCTTTCGCGGAGCGCGGAAGAGGTCATCGAAGATTTCCTGGTCCTCTCTGCGCAGTCCTCGTCGGAACTTTGCCCACGAGGCTGCTTCTTCCTGAATGAGGTTCGTAAAGGTTGGAACGGTCCGTCCCATGATGGTTTTCCTATTTCTTTCATCTGTACCAGTTGACAATGCTCTTCACTTACCTCAAGCCGATACAGCTGATCAACACTCGACCTGAGCGTGCGAAACAGTCGGTTGCGCTCCTCAGGCAGGACTTTCGTCTCCAGAGAAGCGATGAGAATAGAAACACCATCCTTCTTCATCTCATGGAGTTTCTTCAGAATCCGCTGCAAGCTCTGCTGCACTTCATGGAACTTTGCCTGCTCATCGTAGAACGTGTCGAGCAGTCCAAAGATCATTGCCGTCTTCGATTTCATCCGGTGGAGGAATTGAGGAAGTCGTTGCGTAATTGCCGCCTCCATCTGGTAGCATGTAAATCCGCGTGAGACATAAATAGTATTGAGGAACAGCCCGGGATCGCCATACTGCTGACGGAGGATGCGAGCGAGGTAGTATGCATCGAACTGATTCGCCCCATCGACAACAGCAATCGGACGATGCCGGCCGAGGATGTTCGATGCCACAACGAGTGAGAGGTGGAAGATTTCACGCGCGCCGTAGAGAAGATAGAGCTTCCCGGGAGGCGGATTGATGAACCGACCCGAGAGTGCTTCCGAGGAAACGGCGATCCCTGATTGCGTCGGTGCAAGCACGTCTTCCTGTGAAACTCTCTCTATGGTCTCTGTTTCGATCATGGAAGTGAAGGTTGTCAGACCCCGATGAACCCGTTGGGTTTCCTTACTCGAAATCCATCGACTTGAAGATCTTCATTGACATCAAGCCGGAGTGTGCTGGCAAGAGAGACAATGTCGCGGCCAAATTTTTCTCTTATCCTGTCAATTCCTTCATAAAGTCGAGCGAACTGAGGACTTCTCGGCTGGAAGATCATGTACTGATCGGCCGGCGGACAGAAATCGAAGACGGCTACACCAATAAGTCGGATTAACCGACCACGTTGAACAAACTCTCTGAAAAGCTGTACCATCTCGCGGGAAACCACCGCGTCGTAATTTGATGGAAAGCGGAGCGTGTGCTGTTTTGAAAATGTCGAAAAGTCCGAGTACCTGATTGTGACGCTCACTGTCCAAGCGCTGAATCGAAGCTCACGGAGTCTTTTGCAGCAGCGCTGTGTGAGGTACAGGAGGAGTGCCTCGATGAATTCATAATCGGTCGTGTTGTGCTCAAGCGTTGTCGAGCGTGAGATGGATTTCACTGTCTCATGTGTATGAATCTCGTCCGGTGCTCGACCGTTGGCAACTTCATGGAGATAATCACCACGAATGCCAAGCAGGTTGTGGAGGAGGGCTTTCGGCGCAGCGGCAAGTTCACCAATCGCTTTGATTCTTGCGGCATGGAGGACTTCAGCAGTCTTCGCTCCAATGCCAGGAATGCGTTCAATTGGAAGCGGAGCTAGGAATTCTTTCTCCTTCCCATATGGAATGATTGTTAACCCATCGGGCTTCTGGAAATCCGAGGCGATTTTCGCGCAGGGTTTGTTTGAAGCGATCCCGATGGAAACCGTGAGTGAGATCGTCTCAAAAATCTTTTTCTTGATCGCTTGTGCCATCGCTTCAGCACTGTCCCAGAAATGGAGACATCCCGTTACATCAAGAAACAATTCATCAAGACTCATTGGCTCGATATCGGGAGAAAAGCTGTAGAGAATTTCTGCAATCTTCTGAGAGAAGCGGTGGTACTCCTCGAAATGTCCCGGGATGAAGATTGCGTGCGGGGCCAGTCGCGCAGCAGTCATCAGCGGCATCGCAGTCTTCACGCCAAGCTTTCGCGCTTCGTAGCTTGGACAGGCGACCACGCCGCGAGAGTACTCCTGGCCAGGTCGTAGGCCTTTGCCACCGACAACGACGGGCTTTCCCTTCAGCGAGGGATCAAGGACCTCTTCGACAGACGCAAAGAATGCATCGGCATCGATGTGAAAGATCGTACGCATTATTATCGTTCTCCATTGCCAGTGAACTCCAAACAATGCTGACAGATGCCGCCGAGGTTTGCTGTGTACACACCGCAGCACTCGAGACAAAGTGTGAGATACGACGAAACGTGTGTCGGGCAGTAAAGGACATCATCCGTTGTTCCGTCGGTGCGGCACTCAAAGTCCTGAATTTCACTTGGAGTGAGTTCTCTGTCGCACGCTTGGCACTTTTGGTCGATAAGGGCAAGGAATTCGTTCATAGCAGATCTCCAGTTGCTACACACTTCTCATGAGAAACTCGCTTTGTGAGTTCACGCTGGCCAACTTTTTCGAATGAATCATCCCACAGTGTGAGCTGTTCGCTTGCAGGAATTTTCCACGTCCACACTTGATCTGATGGCTTGTTCTTGAAGTTGTATTTCGCCATGATTGCTTCGATGCGATTGAAAATCAGTTTGGAGAATTCATCCTCGAGGTATGCCGAACGCTGATACAGTGTACAGTACTTGAAGAATGCATCGCGATGCTCAGCACGGAGAAATGGCATGAAGCGTTTGTATGCACTCGACCGCAAATGAAGCATTCCATAGAAGAAGTAGTCGATGCCTGTCTCTACCGCCATCTTGATGACACCTTCGATATTTTCTTCGGTGTCAGTGATGAACGGGAGGATTGGCATCATGAGTACACCGACGCGAAAGCCTTGGCGTTTTAACTCGGCCGTTGCTTCCCAGCGCTTCGTGACGGAGGGAGCGTACGGCTCGATTTTCTTTCTCAACGTGTCATCAGACGTTGTGATGGAGAAGGCGATGTTGCAGAACGTCGAGTCGCGGATTTCTTGGAGGACATCCACGTCGCGCAGCAGGAGTGGTGACTTCGTGAGGATGGTGACTGGCGTCTGATGTTTAAGAAGCACCTTCAGGCATTGTCGCGTGAGCTGATACTTTCGCTCGATTGGCTGGTACGTATCGGTGACGTTTCCAAAGCTGATAATCTCGTGTTGCCACGTTGGGCGTGAGATTTCGTAGTCAAGGATTTCGGGGGCGTTCACTTTCACAAAGATTTTCTTTTCGAAGCCGAACACTGATTCGTTGAGAAACTCATGGGTGTAGCGAGCAAAGCAGTAGGGACATCCATGCTGGCAGCCTCGGTAGATATTGATGTCCCAACGGAATGGGAGCTCATTGCCTGGCCGACAAGTGAGAAGCGTCTTGCACCGGGTCTCAACGATCTGGATTTTCTTTCGGGACATAGTGAAAGGAAAGGCTCAACGATTGAAGAGCTCTTCAATTTTCGGTGACTTTCGCTTGACTTCTTCCCAGTTTTTTTGTATACTGCGTGCTGTAATGATACGACATTTTTGTCGTGTTGTCAAGTGAAAAATAGACAAATTTGTCGCTTCTGTCCAAAGGAGGCATCAAGCCATGAAATCACATATTGGTGCAAGGATACGGGAAGCACGGGAAAACAAGGGGCTTGATCAGGCGACACTCGCCGGCAAGTTGGACGTCGCGACGCGAACCCTACAGCGTTGGGAAAAGGGGGAGCAGGTCCCCGATGCCATGACGCTTGCGAAGATTGGAGAACTGACGGAGACTCTGGCGCACTGGTTTTTGACGGGTGAGGGTGCCATGTACGCACACCAGGATGGCGGGCACGAAGGGTCAGATGAGGGGAGACTTTCTGCGTTCCGGCGTGTAAAGCTCGTCCGCATTCCGATGCTCTCTTCTGTGCCAGGGGGGAGACCCAATCTCATCTTTCATCCCGATCACATCGAAAAATACATTACCGTCGACGACGTCAAAGATGCAAACGCCTTTGCACTAAAAGTGGATGGAGACAGCATGTCACCACGGATTGAAAATGGAGATGTGATCATCGTCAGCCCGAAGCGAGAAGTACGCAACGGCGACATTTGTGTCATTCGTGTGAACGATGAGGACACACTCAAGAAAGTCAACTTTGAGAATGGCTATGTGCATCTCGTCCCCTTGAACCATAGCTACGAGCCTGTGAGTGTGAAGAAGAAAGATGTGTCATTCGTCTGGCGCGTTGTCAAGGTCATTAAGAGTGTTTAAGTGAAAAGCTCGAACCCTCCACTTCCCTTTTCCGTCTGAGAGACACGATGGCTGGACGAGCGATCATTGCGTTTTGTTTTTCCTCCCTGCTTTTCTGGCATTCCAACACTTGTTTGCAGTTTATCTCCGACCACCTAGTGGACAATGTCGAAGTTCACGATTGAAGAGTTGCGTTTGAAGTTTTCGAAGTCGACCGACTTCAACGAGATTTTCGATGCATTCGAAGATGCCCTCGAGCAACGGCTTGAAGATGTCGAGCTCTATCGACTCCTCTTCTGGAATCACGCTCTGACCCCGGACGAACTCTGCCTCTTCGGTGAGAAGCTCGCGAGAGAATTTCCGAACATTGCCTACGACGTGTACATGTGGCTCGCCAGTGTGTTTGAAGTGACGTACTCCTCCTATGATAACTATGAGCTCTGCATTGAGTATTACAGGAAAGCCGCACACGTAAAACCGAGTGAGCTGGATCCCTATCTCGATGCGTGTGATTGCTACGAGCCAGACCTCAATATCCCTCCAATTGCTATCCTCATCGAGTTTGTAAAGAGCGGGCTTGACCACGCAAGAAATCAAAAGAGCCTATACTCTCGTCTCTCCTACCTCTATCAACTCGCCGGTGACAACGACCTCAGCGAGTACTACCGTCAGAAGGCTGAAGAGAGCGGTTCACGGGCCGGCGAATCGCCAGAAGAGAAGAAGGAATAAGACCAGCCCTTGGAGGGGATGGCGATGATTTCTTCTTCGAGAGTGTTGGGAGATGAGAACTGAGAGGCGCCTCCAGAAAATCCGTAGAGTTCTCCGCCAGCGTCAGGCTGATCTGACAATTGTGCTTGAGAACATCCATGACCCGCATAACGTGAGTGCTATTCTCCGAAGTGCTGACGCCGTTGGAATCGCTGAAGTGCATTTGGTGTACACGACGGAAGAATTCCCGAAGATCGGGAGAAAGAGTTCCGCGAGCGCCTCGAAGTGGGTCGCCAAGCGGAGATATAGGAGCGTGGAAGAGTGCTACTCCAGTGTTCGAAAACAGGGCTTTAAGATCTATGCGTCACAGTTAGACTCTGAATCGCTTTGCCTCTTTGATCTCAATCTGAAGAACAAGGTTGCGCTCGTCTTTGGAAATGAGCATCGAGGAGTCTCAGAAGAGGCAGCTGCGTCGGCCGATGCACGATTCAAAATTCCGATGTATGGAATGATTGAAAGTCTCAACGTTTCCGTTGCATGCGCGGTCAGCCTGTATGAAGCATTGCGCCAGCGACTCACACACGGACACTATTCGAAACCAAAACTCAGCGACACTGTTCTCCGAGCTTTGGCCGAAGAGTGGAGTAAGAAATAGGAGGACAATATGGCAAGCGAGATGCTTAGGATTGGGGATAGAGCCCCGGAATTTCGGGCGTTGCAGGGGACCGACGGCAAGACATACACCCTTGAGACGTTTAAGGATGCGAAAGTTCTCATCGTCGTTTTCTCCTGCAACCATTGTCCTTATGTGCAGGCGTATGAAGATCGAATGATAGCCTTCCAGCGCGAATTTGCTGGGAAGGGCGTCGTATTTGTCGCGATCAATTCCAATGAGATTGAACACTATCCAGAGGATAGTTTCGACGAAATGGTCAAACGTGCGAAGAGAAAAGGTTTTCTCTTCCCTTACCTTCGGGATGAAGATCAGTCTGCTGCAACTGCCTACGGAGCAACACACACTCCCGAGTTCTTGGTCTTCGATCATGAACGAAAGCTTCGTTATCATGGTCGCTTCGACGACAATTGGCAGGACCCCTCACAAGCCAAGAATGAGTATGTGCGCGAGGCTGTGAATGCGTTGCTGACTGGCGGTGACGTGACACTTCCCGAGACATACTCCATCGGATGTACCATCAAATGGAAAACTTGAAGAGAACCCTTTACTTCAGATTTTTCCTTTCATAAGAGAATGACCTCCTGATATCAAATTGACAATCACGGCGAATTCTTTTCTCGCACACCTCGAATGTTCGAGTTGTTCCTCGACATATTCTGCGGACGAAATCCATGGAGTCTGCCCACGTTGTGGAAAGTCTCTCCTTGTTCGGTATCATCTCGAGAGAATCCAGAGTTCTCTTCTGAAGTCTGATCTCTCAAACCGCTCGCACTCGATGTGGCGCTATCGTGAACTCCTTCCAGTGATTGAAGATCAAAACATTGTGACGCTCGGCGAAGGGTTCACACCGATTCTGCGGTTGAGGAGGTTGGGCGAGGGTTTGGGGCTAGAGAATCTCTACCTCAAGGACGAGTCTCAGATTCCTACAGGCTCTTTCAAGGCTCGCGGTCTCTCGATAGCGATCTCTAAGGCGAAGGAACTCGGAATCACAAAGATCGTTCTGCCCACCGCCGGGAACGCCGGAAGCGCAGCCGCCGCCTATGCAACACGGGCTGGAATCGAAGCCCACGTATTCGCTCCCAGGGAAACGCCAGAAGTCAACAAGAAAGAAATCGTCGCGTACGGTGCGGAGCTTCATCTCGTCGACGGGTTAATCAGCGATGCTGGGAAAATGGTGAACGAGCTTAAGGGAAAGAATCATTGGTTTGATGTTTCAACCCTTAAAGAACCGTATCGGGTTGAGGGGAAGAAAACGATGGGATTTGAGCTCGCCGAACAACTTGCTTGGAAATTACCAGACGCAATTGTTTTTCCAACAGGCGGAGGGACTGGAGTTATCGGAATGTGGAAAGCCTTCAGCGAGCTTGAAGAGTTGCGTTGGATCTCAGGCAAGAGACCAAAGATGTTCGTTGTCCAGTCTACTGGGTGTGCTCCGCTTGTTCGGGCTTTCGAGGAGGGGAGAGATGAATCGACCTTTTGGCAAAATGCCCAGACCGTCGCGGTGGGCCTCTGCGTGCCGAAAGCATTTGCCGATCGACTGATTCTAAAAGCGCTTCGTGAAAGTGGAGGAGCTGCGGTCGCAGTTACGGACGACGAGATCATGGGACCTGTCAGAGAACTTGCACAAAAAGAAGGCATTCTCGTTTGTCCAGAAGGGGGCGCGACGTTGGCTGCACTGAAACACTTGAAAGAGAGAAAGCTGATTTCGGAAGAGGAGACCGTTGTGGTGTTTAACACTGGGAGTGCGTTGAAGTATATGCATCTGTTCGGACTGTGATGGATGTTGATTCTTCCTGAGAAGAAGATGTGACCTCCCCTTTTGTCCTTTTCTAGTCAGTTACCCTCCCACGCTGCCCTCAGCTTCAGTTTTTGGCCTTTTCGCTTGATTTCCTGCCACTTTTTTCTTACACTTGGGACGGCAGGCTTTACCAATCCTTCTCCATCATGGTTCTAGAAGCCAAGCACAAATCAAAAAAACCTCGGATGAAGCAGATCGCTTCATCCTCCATAAGTTGGCTGGAGACCGTTCCCAACCCCTGTTTTCTCCTCGATAAGAACGGGGTCATCGTCGCGTCGAATCGACTGGCGAGGATGGAGACCGGGTTTCGGGAGAGAGAACTGGAAGGGAGTCCTGTTTGGAGTCGCCTCGTTGAGGAATCGCGCGATCCGTTCAAGACGTTGTTTCGTCAGGTCAAGCGCGGTGAGGATGGCCATCAGGTGGAAGTATGCTTTCAGAGGAAGGACGGGACAATCCTCGAAACGCTCGCACACCTTACGTCTTTCAATGACGGGATCCACTCAGGCGTTACTGTGGCCGTTGTAGCACAGAATATCTCCCTCCAGAAGCAAAAGGAGCTTCAGTTTCTGCAATTTTCGGAAGTCATCCACCGCACCATTAATCCCATTGAGATAACGGATGCAAGCGGGAAGATCGTGTACGTCAATCCGGCTTTTGAGAAGGTGAGCGGTTATACAAAGGGAGAACTGATTGGGAAGAATCCTAACACCCTGAGCAGTGGGAAACACCCGAAGGAGTTTTGGCAAACGGTTTGGAAAACAATCCTCTCGCGGAAGGTTTGGGTTGGGGAGATCGAGAACCGGAGGAAAAACGGTGAACCACTCCATACCGAGCTTCTCATCTCTCCTATCATCGATGCTTCAGGAAAGATTGTCGGCTTTCTTGGAGCGCACCGTGACATCACGGAACAAAAAAGGCTCGAGGGGCAGCTCGTACAGTCTCAAAAAATGGAGAGCATCGGGACTCTTGCAGCCGGTATTGCACACGAGGTTGGCAATCCACTCACCTCGATTTCATCGCTCGTTCAGGTCATCCAGCGGACGACCCAAGACGATTTCGCGAAGGACAAGCTCAAGTTAGTGAAGAACCAGATCAACCGCATTGCGAACACGATCAGGCAACTGGTAGACCTCTCCCGGCCGTCGAACTACGAAGCCCGCTTGACGGATATCAACAAAGCGGTTCGTGACGCCCTCGGGATCGTTCAGTATGGGAAGAAAGCGAGGGATATCACCTTCCACCTTGATTTAGCTAGTGCTCTCTCCAAGACGGTTATAGTCCCTGATCAAATCATCCAAGTTTTTATCAATATTTTTATGAACGCTGCTGATGCAATTGAAGGGAAGAGGAAGGAAGTGACAGTCAGGACATCCACCGATGGAGCTTTGCTGAAGATCGAGTTTACGGACTCCGGGAAGGGGATTCCGGCTGAATACCTCCCTAAGATCTTTGACCCCTTCTTCACAACGAAGAACCCCGGGGAGGGTACAGGGTTAGGATTGTGGGTGAGTTATGGCATCGTGAAGAATTTCGGTGGTGACATTCAGGTCGAAAGTCAACCGGGTAAGGGGAGCACGTTTACTGTTCTCCTTCCAATTACGGATAAGGAGAAGCGCGTATGACACCACGTGTGCTCGTCGTGGACGACGAACAGATCATACGAGAATCGCTCTCCTTCATCCTTCAAAAAGAAGGATACGAGGTCGAGGAAGCTCCGAATGGTCAGGTGGCATACAAGAAGATCTCAGAGAATCCGCCCGACATCGTCATTACGGACATCGAGATGCCAGGAATGAAAGGTGTCGACCTCCTTGAAAAGATCTCACACGTGAGTCCTCAAACCTTCGTGATCATTATCACGGCATATGGTTCGATCGAGACTGCTATCCAAGCGCTCCGGAAAGGCGCGTACGACTATATCCTGAAGCCTCTCGACTTCGATGAACTCGTCCTGCGACTCCGACGCCTCACAGAGTTCAAGCGGCTGGTGCTCGAGAACCAGATGCTCCGTCAGGAGATCAATCGCGAGTACGATTTTCATAATATCATCGGTCAAAGTGCGGTAATGAAGAAGGTCTTCAAGACTATCGAGAGAGTTTCTCAATCCGATGGCACGGTGTTGATTACAGGCAAGAGTGGAACCGGAAAGGAGCTTGTTGCGCGCGCCATTCACCACAACGGCGTAAGGAAAGCCAATCGATTTGTTCCCGTCAACTGTGGAGCAATCCCGGACAATCTCTTCGAGAGTGAGCTTTTCGGCCACAAGAAGGGCGCATTCACTGATGCTGTCTCAGACAAAGATGGGATGTTTAAGGTCGCAAATGGTGGGACACTCTTCCTCGATGAAGTGAGTGAGACGCCTTTCCATCTTCAGGTAAAGCTCCTCCGAGCGATTGAACAGAAAGAGATTACGCCCGTTGGGAGTACAACTCCTCTGAAGAGTGACGTCCGCATCATCGCTGCCACAAATCAGGATCTCGCCGAGCGGGTTGAGCAGGGAAAATTTCGTGACGACCTTTATTACCGTCTAAACGTGATCGAGATCAATCTTCCTTCATTGAGTGAGCGACGTGAGGATGTTCCGCTTCTCGTACAGCACTTCATCGAGAAGTTCCGAAGCGAGATGGGGAAGCCGATCAAAGGGGTCGACAACAAGGTAATGCATATCCTCATGAACCGGACATGGAAAGGGGAGGTGCGGGAACTCCAGAATGTCATCGAGCGGGCAATGATCTTCTGTGACGGAGAGTATCTTACATTGAGGGAACTTCCAGAGAACATTCGTGCGGAGGTCGGGGAGGAGGTTGTCCCTGAGGAGGGGACGGGCCTCAAGGAAGCGGTTCGCCGGTTTGAGAAGAATCACATTCTCGAACTCCTGACTAAATTTGATTATGACAAGGAAAAGACTGCCACAGTTCTCGACATCAGTGTGTCCACGCTGTACAGGAAGATGACCGAACTTGGGGTTGACATCGAGAATAAGTGAACCGACTTCGCTCTCCATGAGAGTCCATTCCATCGTCTCTGACGGTCTTGCCTACGACAGCAAGAAGGGAAGGGAGCCTTCATGAACTATCCCATCTGGGATGTCCCCATCATTGGTGGGGGCCTTCTTATCGGCATTGTATCCATCCTGCATACCTATGTCTCGCAATTCGCGATTGGCGGCAGCCTCTTTCTCGTCCTCACAGAGCGAAAGGCATATCGTGAGAACGATCCTGGAATGCTTGAGTACGTCAAGCGCCACTCTCGGTTTTTCCTCCTCTTAACAGTCGTTTTTGGTGCAATCACAGGCGTTGGAATATGGTTTACGATTGGGCTTGTCCACCCATCGGCGACATCAGCGCTGATTCATATTTTCGTTTGGGCGTGGGCGATTGAGTGGATCACGTTTCTTGTTGAGGTCGCCTCTGCGTTTGTCTACTATTACGCATGGGACAGATTGGATCGCCGAACACATCTCAAGATCGGATGGATTTATTTCTGGGCAGCATGGCTCAGCCTTGCTATCATCAACGGCATCCTCGCTTTCATGCTGACACCCGGCCAGTGGATTATCACGAAAAACTTCTGGCATGCATTCCTCAACCCAACCTATTTGCCGTCTCTCGTCCTCCGGACGGCTGTCTGTCTTGCACTCGCTGGACTCTACGCTCTCCTCACGGCGTCCCGTCTTCAGCAAGCGGAGTTACGCGTAAAGCTCGTCAAGTACGCGTCGCGTTGGCTTGCTCCGGCTTTCTTTGTTCTCCCCATCGCGGGGATATGGTACATTACCCAAATCCCGCCGCTTGCGCGTGAAGTTTCAATGGGCGGTGCTGCGGCGGTCACAATCTTCGCCGGCCTTAGCATCCTGTTCTCGGTCATTATCTTCGCTTTCGTTTACTTCGGACCATATCGTGAACCGGGGAAGTTTCCATTCTCATTCTCAGTGATGTTCCTTTTCATGGGGCTTCTCGTGACGGGAGATACCGAGTGGGTTCGAGAGGCTGTGCGGAAGCCCTACATCATCTACGATTACATGTACTCAAACGCCTTCCTCGTGGCTCACCGAGATCAATATCAGCGGGAAGGGAGCTTGGCAAGTGCGAAGTGGGTGGCGACAAAAGGAATCGCCGATGCAGACATGACTGCCGCTGGCAGGGATATCTTTGAGCTGCAATGCCAGAGTTGTCACACCATCGATGGTTATATTGCCATTCGTCCTCTCGTTCGGGATTGGCCCGAGGAATACATCGATCGGCAACTGGAAAACCTACAGACGCTCAAAGGTTACATGCCGCCGTTTCTCGGGACTCCGAGAGAGCGCCATGCCCTCGCCCGATGGCTTGCCAGTCTCAAGGGGAACAACGTGACGGGAAACATCCACATTGTGAAGCCAAGCCCAGTGTCGAGGGACTTGACTCAAGGAGATCGAGATGCAAAGTAACATTCCTATCCCCGATCTCGATCCAGTCTCTTTACCTGCGCCAGTTTGGCTGCTAAAGGGGCTTCTTCTCCTTACCTTCTTCTTACATATCATCCCGATGAACCTCGCTCTTGGTGGCGGATTCGTCGCTGCAATCACTGACTGGATCGGGCGCAGAAGAAATAGCGAGCATCATCTTTCACTAGCAAGAAGCATGGCAAGAATACTCCCGATCGTCATTGCATTTGCAATTACACTGGGAGTTGCACCGCTTCTGTTTATTCAGGTTTTGTATGGACAATTCTTTTACACTTCATCGGTTCTCTTGGCCTGGCCGTGGCTCTCGGTGGTTGTGTTACTGATTCTTTCGTACTATGGTTTCTACCTCTATTCGTTTCGATGGGAACAACTGCAAGGGAAGCGGCTCGTTGTTGTGCTCGCGAGCGCGATTCTCTTCGCTGCGATTGGCCTCATTTACACAAACAACCTTGTCTTGATGTTGACGCCAGAGAAATGGGCAGCGATGTATTTCCAGAATCCTCACGGGACGCATCTGAATCTCTCTGACCCGACGGTGGTTCCGCGGTTTCTCCATTTCTTCACGGCCTCGTTCGCGCTTGCCGGGCTTCTTACCGCGGTCCTTGGTCTTTTGAAACAGCGGCAGGATTCTGCCTACGGTCAATGGGTGATCCGGTATGGATTGCTCTGGTTCATCATTGCCACTCTTCTCCAGCTTGGCGTTGGCTCATGGTTCTTCCTGAGTCTGCCCCAAGCGGTGAGGACTATGTTCATGGGAGGCGATGGCGTAGCAACGGCGATCCTCGTCGTTGCTCTGGTTTGCGCGGTTGCGAGTATTGCATTGATGCTGATTGGGTTCGGTTCGTCGAATCCGGTTTGGAAGGTGATCGCCGGCATTGTTCTCATCACGCTCACCATCATTTGCATGGTTCTTATAAGAGACCTTGTGAGGAGCGCGTACCTCGAACGATATTTTGATGCAAGCAGGTTTTCTGTTGAACCTCAGACCGGCGTGATTGTTCTCTTCTTCCTTCTTCTGCTTGGTGGGTTGGGTATAATCGGATATATGATGAAGAAGCTCTTGGTGGCCAGATGAAGATGCATCCGTATAAGTGGGGGGCTTGAAATGCAAAAGGGTTTACACTACGATGGAGGTATCAGACCACATCGGAGGAGGTAAACCCTGTGCGGCATACCGGATGCAGAGAGAACGTACACAAGTATGCAGAAGAAGTCAAGGAGTTTGAGGGGGAGCTAGAAGAGCGACACCGCCAGCAGATGCGGGAGGAGATGCGGGCGTATTTGGAGGTGTTAGACCGGAAGGCGTCGGAGGAGTTGGTGAAGCGAGGGGGATATGTGAGCAAGGGGCTGAAGGAGCGCACGATTCTGACGAGTGTGGGGAAACTCTTGCAAGTCCGGGATTCACTCTGTATATTCTAAGGGCGAATAAGCCGTGAACTGATTGCGGGAGTAGTTCAGCGGTAGAACGTCAGCTTCCCAAGCTGAATGTCGCGGGTTCGATTCCCGTCTCCCGCTCTGCATGTAGTCCCGTTCATTGTTGTCGAATGGGGCTGGACGCCGTCCCGCTTTGCGGGATCGCCCGCTCTTCCGATTTCATCGGGATGACGGGTTGAAATGGGACTGAGTGTCGCGGGTTCTCCGCCGACTTGTTCCGCCAAGGGCGGAACGGCGGATGCGCCTGTGGCGCAGATTCCCGTCTCCCGCTCTGCATGTAGTCCCGTTCATTGTTGTCGAATGGGGCTGGACGCCGTCCCGCTTTGCGGGATCGCCCGCTCTTCCGATTTCATCGGGATGACGGGTTGAAATGGGACTGAG
>Ga0315282_10008463_pt1 | contig 16642 bp, 18 predicted proteins | sample YL17G07_20_MG_FD_203693 | JGI IMG/M metagenome (GOLD analysis project Ga0315282, IMG submission 203693) | Sediment microbial communities from Yellowstone Lake, YNP, Wyoming, USA - YL17G07_20 | ecosystem: Environmental > Aquatic > Freshwater > Lake > Sediment | place: USA: Wyoming | collected...
TGTTACGCTCGGCGCCGTATTCGGCAGCACGGTGCTGGGACGCATGGCCCTTGTGATTCAACGCGTCCAATTCCTGACCGGTGACCCTGCGTTTCCATGGCGAGCTCTAAAGATTGGTACCGTTGAGGAGGGACGGCTCGCCCCCTGGGCAATCATCTTCTTCCTAGTAGTTTTCGGGTTCTACTTGTATAGAACACGAAACGAGAAGCCTCAGACGCAGGCCGCTTCTCCAACAAGAACTAAGACTTAGCCTCGGACAGTGCCTCTATTCGATCGATAATCTTACCAACATTTTCTTTCTTCATGAAAAGCGCCGTGTACTTGGGCCCCCGCAAGTCAAACAACCATTGCAGCGGGCCTAGCAGAAAAATTGCCAGCTGGGACGCGATAAACGATACTGGCCGCGCAACCTCCAAAAACATTATTGCAGGAACTTCAATCCCTTTGTTCACCACCAGGTTTGCTATATTGTCTATGAGTTTCTCTTCCTCCTCCTCCGTCAAATCGAACTCTGACAAAGCTAGCACTTGATTGGGGCTGGACGTTCTGTGAGCCTAATCCCCAAGCTCTAGATTCTACTTAGACGGAGCGGAACACCGTTTCCTCAGGATAGACCTCGATGCCTTCGGCTGTAATCCTATAGGGGCATAATCTGTCGGTGTGCTTGGCACCTCGCATCTTTCTGACTTCGAGGGCCTTCACATTTGACTCTTCAACTCGATACATATGAAGAACGATGACTCCTTGTGCGAGAAAGGATTCGGCCCCAAATCTTGTCACATCCTGTCTGTCCTCAGCGTTCTCCGCCAGCATTATGGTCGTTAGATCCATTTCGGTCAAGATCTTGATCAGCCGCAATGTCTGTTGACGAATCTCGAAGTCATCTTTGTACTGCAGCGTAAGGGCCGAGATGGAATCGATTACACACCGTTTCGCTTTGACCTTCTGCTTAACATCAGAGATTACCTTGACAACGTCCTCAATGTTGAACTTGGCTGCGCCCAAGAAGCCCTGCTGAAGCGCCGCCGGCACAAAGGTCCCTGTGACCTGCCGCTTAATGGGTGAAACGTCAACAAATCCGAACTTTCCTTGCTTCTCAACGTCACCGAGATTCCAGCCGTACCTCTGACTGTTGGTGGCGATTGAGTAGGGCGGTTCATCAAACGTAACATACATCCCATTCTCTCCATACTCCATTGCCCCTTTGTAGATATACTGGACGCCGAAAGTTGTCTTGCCGGTGCCAGGTCCACCTAACAAAAGAAAACTGTAACCTCTCGGCAAACCGCCCTCAATCAGTTCGTCCAATCCCTTGATTCCGGTCTTGACTCTGTCTTCCAATGTCTAATGTCACCCTCAAATCTTCACAAGCACGCCGGACAAATTGTGTAATCTTGTGCGAACGTGCGTCACTAAGGTGCTAACGACCCGATAAAGCACTATCGGTAGATTCTTTTCTCGATTGCGTCAGATAACAGATGAAAAGGGTTGAGCTGATGGAGCACCTCCGACGTCTAGTGCAGGAACTCGCACTGGCAGGATATCAGCTCGACCGTTCAGCATACGATTACCTAACAACAATGAACGAACCCGACGCTGCCAGCTTCGCCAAGACCCTTCTTCTAACAATCGAAGAGAAACCTTCCACCAAACGAATTCTATCGAAGCAGCAACTGCTTGAAATCAAGACCCCTCAACCCGAGATCGTGCCATCGGTTACGACCAAGATTCCCGCCAAACAGATCTCACCCAGGCTCAAAGTGCTGAAAGATCCCTCGAAGGAAATTGGAACTGGCGGCAGCATCGAAGACTTCTCCCACTACTTCCGAGACAGATTTCAAAAGCTGGTCTCCGCCTTCCACGACCGTTACGACTCAAGGGATGCAACTAGTATCGGAGTTGCGATGAAGGCCGCACAAAATGAGAAAGTTAAGTTTCTCGCGATGATCATGGAGAAACGAGAACGGCAGCGAAAACTGTTCCTTCAGATTGATGATCTAGAAGACACTGCAACGGTGCTTGTACAGCCTGAAGATCGTTCTGCCTATGAAATGGCGCAGAAGCTCCCCTTGGATCAGGTGGTCTGTGTCGGCGGTGTTAGAGCGAAAGGCGATTTGATAGTCGCAAAGGAGATCCTACTCCCAGACATCCCAGATCACAAGCCACACCTCGCTGATGAGGATGTGTGGGCGGTGCTCCTCTCAGATTTGCATGTGGGGAGTAAGAAATTCCTCAGTGACGCGCTCATCAGGGTCCTGGATTGGCTCAACCTGAAAATAGGTGCTCCCAATCAGAGAGCCATTGCGGAACGTACAAAATACGTGGTCATCTGTGGCGACATTATCGATGGAATTGGAGTTTACCCCCGCCAAGAGCATGAGCTAGCAATCACCGGACTTTATGAACAGTATGAGGAGGCGGCAAAGTACATAGGAAGGATACCGGACTACATCGAGACCGTCGTAATTCCAGGTAACCATGACCCCGTCAGGCAGGCACTCCCTCAACCTGCGATACCCAAGAACTTTGGTGAACCCCTCTACGAATCACGCCCTCTCATCTCAATAGGGAACCCGTCTCAGGTTTCCCTACACGGTGTTAATCTTCTCCTCCATCACGGGCGCAGTCTAGATGACCTGATTACGAGCGTTCCGAGCATCGACTTCACACAACCCGAAAAGGCAATGAGGCTACAGTTACAGTGCCGGCACGTCGCGTCAGAATACGGGAACAGGACGGCAATAGCTCCTGAGAAAGTAGACCACCTAGTCATAGAGAATGTTCCCGACATCTTCCAGTCTGGTCATGTTCACGTGGTCAAATACGAAAACTATCGGGGAACCGAGATCATCAACTCCGGAGCCTGGCAAGCGCAAACAGACTATCAGCGACGTGTTGGACTAGTTCCCACTCCTGGCATTCTCACCGCAGTTAACTTGAAGACCCTTGAAGTCCGCCTGATCAACTTCATGGAATCCTAGGTGGAGTCAACTCGCTCAAACCTCTCGCCAAGATCCTCGCGACGCGAATGGGTTCTGGCAAACGCGAGATCACAGCGGTTGAAGCAATAACGCGCCTCGCAAACGTTGGCGGCGCTCCCCTGACTTCGAAGTACACCTTTGGTTCGTCAGAAAGCGGTTTCGTGGAATGAAGTTCTCCTGCAGCCCGGACGATGTCCCATCGTTCTTCCCAGTCCGCAAAATGTGCACGCAGTGCCTTCCGAACTAACACATTGTGTGGTTTCTCTCCGGTAATTGCTATAACTGGCCGGTGAGTTGTGCGCGCGAGCTCTGATATGTCTACCAAGTTGAAACCGCCGAAGGATATCCCTGAAAGCATGATGACGTCGAATCTTACAGTGCTCAGGAGTGAAGCCAAGACCTGATTCGCGTCTCTTCCATCCACCTGAATGTGTCCCACTCGTATGCCGCGAACTCTTGCGTTCTCGAAGAGCACGGCAATTAGAAGCGCGCGATCGCTTGAGCGTTTGCTTGGGGGAAATGCTCCATCGTCAACTCCGATAATTCGCACATCATGATGCGTGGTGTTTTTGGAGCGATTTGGGAACGTATCCAAAGAGCCTGCCAGCAAGATTGTCTTCGGCGTATGTATCGGCGATTACGCGTGGTGAGACACCGATTCTTATCTTCTTGGTTCGCCCATACCTCCCAAAGCTCACCACTCTCGCGTTAAGAATGCCCATGACATCCAATTCGTTAATCAGACCACTGACTCTACGTTGCGTCAGCGGCTCTAAATCGCTGCTCGAGCAGAGCTCATGATATACCTCGTAGACATCTCCTGTTATCGCTCCAGCAGGCAAGTGGTTACTTAGCAAATAGGCTCCGACCAAGAGTATCTTGGAGTGAGCCGGAAGAGACTTCAGTACCTCCGAAACTCGGTCGTGCTCAATTTTCTGTTGGGCTTGACGCACGTGCTGCTCAGTTACACGTGTTGCTCCTTCCCGTTCCGCTAACTCGCCGGCTACTCTCAGGAGATCCAAGGCGCGTCTAGCGTCGCCGTGCTCGCCTGCTGCAAGCGCTGCACACAACCGAATGGAATTCTCATCCAAGCTTCCCTCTAGAAAGGCCAGTTTGGTGCGTTCCACGAGGATATCGAAGAGCTCGTCTGCGAGGTAAGGTCGGAACACAACCTCTTCCTCGCTCAAGGAACTTAGAACGCGTGGATCCAAGAATTCTTTGAAGTGGAGGTCATTCGAGATTCCAACCAAACTAATCCAGGATGAGTTTAGATTCTCGTTGATCCTGGTGAGTTCATACAGTACTGAGTCGTCAACGCTGTGTTTTATGAGAGCGTCTATCTCGTCTAGGGTGACGAGTAAAGCGGTTCGATCCGCGTTAATGCCGTTTGAAAATCGCTCTAGCAACTCACCCACGGCTATCCCAGTGAAAGGAACTTGCACGCCAATCGCTCTACATATCTCGGCCAGAACGCGGTAGTTCGTTCCAGCCAGTCGACAATTAATGTACGCAAGCTTGACTGGAGCGCCCATTTCGGTTGCTTTCTTCTCTAATCTACTCAGTACATACTTGGTGACGATCGTCTTGCCGGTACCGGTTTTGCCATATACGAACACGTTGGATATCTTAGATTGGTGAAGCGCTGGTGCGAGAATGCCAGCGAGCCGTTGAATGTGTTCGTCTCTGTGTGGCAGATGGCTGGGCATGTAGTCATGTCGCAAAACATCCCGGTCACGTAGAATCTTGGCAGTTGTGAGATACTTGTCGAAGATACTCTCCACAGCGTGAGTTGTGGCGATAACTCAGACCTCCAATGGTAACAGCGCTGTTGCACCTTGAATGGTAGTAATGATTGTTGTACAAGAAAACGAACTAATGCGACTCGAATCTTCTCCTTAATGCAGCCTTCTCAGTATGGAATTTTGTTGTTAATCATTGAAAATTGGAGATTCATGACCCCCACACCCCTATAATTCCACTAGAACAGAGACGAGACGCTTGTGGGACAAGGAGACGTTTGTCGGGGAAGTGTTGTGGTAACATTGAGTCGTGGTAGGTAGGTCGATTAATGCTAAAGCACAATGCGTTGACAGAATTATACTAAACGCTCTAATTTTCCATCCGGCTGCTCGAATTTCATATTCCGAACAAACATCTTTGTCCAGTCGAAACCAAGGGGTTAGGGCCTACATCTCTAGACTGTTTCTTTCATGCTATCATGTTGTTAACTGTTGAAACTTACAATAACCCCCCTATTTCCACTGCACGGCTTAATTTACGCCTGCAATCGTCTTACATTTCACTTCAACATTCACCGTCAACTTATAACCTGTTAAGATGTATCATGTGGGTACCAATGAAGAGAAAGATCAGGCTAGAGTTCTTCGATCCGATGGGCGTTAAGCACAGCATCGCGATTGAGGGAGACTTCACGATCGACAAAGTGAATCGTCTGCTTGAATACGCTGAGATTGTCGCTGGCTCCAGCCCCCCCGCGCCTATTCCAGCCGGACCTCAGGACACCAAGATGAACCGGCTGTTGGATGTCATCAATACTAGGCTTGCAGATCGCAGTTTCGATTCACGCGAATTATGGCAGGCATATAGAGAGATTTGGGGCGACGATTTCAGTTTCGGTGCAATCTCCACCTATCTATCGCGTCTCGTTGATCGAGGGACGCTTGAAAGAACGGGATCCGCTGCTCATTGGCTCTATAAGCTCAAGTCTTCTCCGACGCTTTCGCAGTGACAGGTTCGCTTTGTGATTTCATTGTGTTACGGACCGTTTCATTAATTTTGTACCTAAATGGTGCACGATTCGACTCCCGGTCAATGTAACCATCCATATACAATTTCTTCATCAAACGTGATGTATGCTCTCGGGATTTTCGTAATCGCCGGCCCAATTCGGGAGCCGGCTTCGCGCCTTCTCGCAGCAATATCTCGAGCGTCTGCCGCTCAGTATCAGTTAGAGACCCCAAGATGTCCCCCCCGATAGCGGGCGTCAGCGATCGTTCAATTCTCACCGGCGACTCACCTGTGGAAGGCTTTTGCTGGTAGGCCGCGAACTTGATTTTCATCTGCTCAAGTTCGCCGATTAATCGCTTATCGTTTGAGAGGATTTCTTGAAGGTGCATTAGCACCTGTAAGTAGGCTGAACGTAGGTCCGCCTGTCCCGTCTCTAACTCGCTACTACGTCTGTCAACCGTCTCGAAGCGTGATCTCAGATCGTTCAGTACCGATTCCGACTGTTGAATACGCGAGGATAGAGCGCTGACAATGACCTGAAGCAATGAGGCCGACTCATTGATCGCCTGCCTACTCTGCCTGAAAGCACGGACCGATCTTCGCCCAACGAAGAGCGCGAATATCAAAACGGCTGCAGAGATCAGGTCCATGATCGCTACGGACAGGTCCAAGGTCATTCAAGCTCAGAACCGTTGCATGTTTTAACTCCTTCGGACTGTGTGATATCACCGGCACATCACGATGTCACGGTGATGGCGGGGTGATGACGGAATGATGTCGCTTCGGCTCACGATGACGTCACATGGCACCCGACAAAGGTCGTAATAAAACCGAAAACGGCTCATTTTGAGCTTCTATCTGGTTTTGGCCGCGTTTCAGTCGAAGCAAAGCCTTCAACCCAGTATAAGGACGTCACGTGACATCACGGAAGGGAGGATTACTATTTCATGATTCTTTGCAATGAGACACGTGATGTCACAGGATGTCTTTGAAGCTTTGACGCTTGGCGAGGGCGGTTATGCTCTCTAGAAGTCGTCGGTTAAGCTCTTCGAGTCCCACGCGGTCGTTATGGCCGGTTTTCCGGATTTCGTCGACGTATCCCTGTATTGTGTCCGATAATTCAACGAAAGGTTGGAGAGCGGCACTATCGAAAAGTCCGACGTACCCTAGAAGTAAAACAGTGTAAAGCGAGCGTATTACATTGTTTTGCGCTTGAATCAAGGTTCGATTATACGCACCACGGCTAATTCGCGCCCCAGACGGCCTCAAGAGCCGGCGTCGACCTCTTTGAGTGTCACTTGACAACGAATCGGCCAAGAGAGTTTCAAGTTGAGCCTGCGTTAGCTGGCTGTGTCCAAGCAGTAACCGCGTCGCGGGATCGCGAGTTAACGATCGAATTGATTCACGTGCTTCCGCAACGATATTCAGATGTTCGGACAGGCCAACCACCCCACGGATACAGTTCCGTATTCACTTTAAGACCTTTCCCGAATCACGCAAAACAATCCCCCAAGCGTGGATGATTTTACGTGGATTGGCGTGATGTCACATGGAGAGACTAGGGGAAGATGCAACCGGTGACTCGTGAAAATATGCAACCTTAAAGTAACACTGTAGTCAACAGCCTTTTCGATTAGAAGGAGTTCATGGTGGGCAGACGCAGAAGAAGGGTGGCCAAAGTTGTCAAGAAGAAATTGCCATCCGTGTTCACTTGCCCATCCTGCGGAGAGGAAGCGATACGGGTGAAGCTCCCCCAAGACCCCGGTCCAGCAATTGTTCAATGTGGTGCATGCGGACTCAAACGCGAGTTTGAGGCTACCCCGTCCAGTCAAATTGTTGACATCTATTGTAAATTCACAGATACCTTTTACTCGAAGGATAAGCCGCCAGCAGAGAACCCTCAGCAGACAGCCTAGCTTCACTCCAAAACCTCTACAGTTTAGCCTTTCATCGTTAAATCGCAGCGCTCTATCTTCTAGATTGGGCTGTTCTAATGGAGGCCGCGGTTCTTAGCGAACATGATCAATACATCGAGCGGCTTAGGGAACAATTTGACAAGGTCTACGAAGTAGCCAAGAGGGCTCGCGCCAAAGGATTCGACCCATCCCTTGAACCGGAGCCGCTGGTCACACATGACCTTGCGGAACGCGTAGAGAAAGCCGTAGGCCCCCCCGGAATCGCTGTTAGGATTCGTGACCTTTCAACCCTTATGCAGCGTGAGCTTGTTGCGCTCAAGATAGCTGAGGAAATCGGCCTCGGAAGTTACGGGTTCGATGAGCAGAAGGCCGCGGAACAGGCAGTGAGAACTGCTTCAGCCATCTTAGATGAGGGAATTACTGCGGCGCCGATCGAGGGCATCTCAAGTGTTCGTATAAGGACGAATCAAGACGGCAGCAAGTACCTCGCGGTATATTTCGCTGGACCAATCAGGTCCGCCGGTGGCACGGACATGGCACTCATTCTTGTAATAGCTGATTTCGTGCGGCACCAACTTGGCTTGGGACGGTACAAAGCCACTGAGCTCGAAGCGAAACGGTTTGTGGAGGAACTTCGCCTCTACGAAAGAGAGGTCGCGCGTTTTCAGTTCAAAGTATCGGATGAAGAGCTATTCAACGCTATCATGCGACTGCCAGTTGAGGTAAACGGCGTCGAAACGGATCCGATTGAGGTTTCTTCTTACAGGAACGTTCCGAGAGTTGAGACGAATAGGGTTAGGGGTGGAGCTCTGAGGGTTGTTCATGATGGGTTGATTGGTAGAAGTCACAAGGTCCTCAAAATAATCGACAGCCTGAGCATTGAAGGCTGGAACTGGTTGAGCGAGATAAAGCCGCCCGTAGCGGAATCGGATGAGGCACAGGAATTCATGTTCATGGAGGACGTGTTAGGCGGGCGTCCCATCTTCTCCTTCCCGCAGTCTCAAGGAGGTTTCCGGCTCAGGTACGGTAGAGCTCGGAACACAGGCCTGGCTGCTATCGGGATCCACCCATCAACAATGCTGGTCCTGGGCAAGTTTATCGCAGTTGGAACTCAGCTTAGATTGGAGAAGCCTGGAAAAGCAGGTATCGCCGCATCCGTCGACTCGATCGAGCCCCCTGTGGTGAGACTCAAGGACGGATCGGTGCTTAGATTATCCGATCCGCGTCAGGCAGAAACGTTGCTTGATTCAGTAGAGAAGATACTGTTTCTAGGCGACATACTCGTTGGCTTCGGAGAATTCCTAGAAAACAACCGCCCGCTTCTACCATCGGGATTTGTAGAGGAATGGTGGCGCGAACTTGTCAAACTCCAAGCATCAACCATTAATGGGGGAGTTGAAAGTTTCGCCGAACATGTTGGCGTCAGCGCAGAGGCACTCTGCAGATACATTAGTGACTCCGGGGGAGCTGTGCCAACCGCTGAGGACGCAATCCGCCTAGCCAAAGGCTCGGAGGTACCCCTCCATCCCACATTTACCTGGTTCTGGGAAAACATCAGCCCAGAGGACTTCAACTACCTCCGTTCAGCCTTGGCGGATCCGAACCTCACCCAACTTACACGAACTCGCATAGTGACAAAGAGTACTCCAAGAACCAAGGCCATCCTCGAAAACCTCTGTCTCCCTCACAAAGTTGACCACGATTCATTGATTATCGATGCGGAAGCCCCGGTGTTGTACGAATGTCTTGGGCTCGCCTCTCCAGCGAACCCAGCGGAGGCGAACGATGTCTTCGAGAATATCACCCGCCTCTCAGGAATGAGAGTGATGAGTAAAGCACCCGTGTACGTTGGCGCTAGGATGGGGCGTCCCGAGAAGGCGAAGCGTCGGGAGATGCGACCAGTAGTGCACTGTCTCTTCCCGATAGGATTGGCTGGGGGTGCAAGAAGAAACATAATCGAGGCCGCGACCGATCACTCTCTCATCTCGGTTGAAATAGCATACCGAAAATGTCCGAAGTGTGGAAGCATCACACATGCAAGTCTCTGCGAAAAATGCGTAACACCAACAGAAAGAAAGTACGTGTGTCCAAGATGTGGCATCGACACCTCGGATAGGTTGTGCCCATCCTGCAAGATCACTGCTCAAGCGTTCAGCCAAAGGAGCGTACCCCTACGGGACATATTGAAAAGTGCCGAAAGAAGGCTCTCTCTTTCCGTAATCCCTGAAGCCGTCAAAGGTGTGAGGGGCCTGACGAACGAAACAAAAACCCCAGAGCCACTTGAAAAAGGGCTACTGCGGTCGAAGCACGATATCTCCGTTTTCAAAGATGGAACCGTCCGATTTGACGCGACTAACGCCCCCCTGACCCATTTCAAGCCCGCTGAGATCGGAGTTGAAGTCGAAAAACTTCGAGAACTCGGCTATCTTTACGACATAACCGGTGAACCCTTGAAGTCGAAAGAGCAATGCTGCAGCCTCAAGGTTCACGACATAATCGTGCCAGAGCAATGCGGAGACTACTTTGTTAGAGTCTCAAAGTTCCTTGATGAAATGCTGCAAACGTTCTACGGACTCGAGCCGTTCTACCGCGCAAGAAGCAAGCAGGATGTAGTGGGGCAATTGGTCGTAGGGCTGTCCCCGCACACCTCCGTTGGCGTAATTGGGCGCATCATTGGGTTTACCCGCGCCAGCGTATGTTTCGCGCATCCCTTCTGGCATGCCACTAAGCGACGGGATTGTGACGGGGACGAGGACTCCGTAAGTCTCGCCCTAGACATCCTCCTGAACTTCTCTAAGCAGTTCCTGCCATCGAGAATCGGAGGCATAATGGACGCACCAATCTTGCTAACAGTCGCTATCAAACCCACTGAGATCGCCCGCCAAGCCTTCAACCTCGAAACCGTAAGTCGACTTCCGTTACGATTCTTCGAAGAAACCACGAGACGATCGGACCCGAAAACCCTCACCACAATCATCGAAACAGTTCGTGAGAAACTTGGATCTGAGAACGTGCTTGGCTCACTCGGGTTCACTCATTATGTGGGTGACATCAATAGTGGAAACTTGGAAAGCGTCTACAAGAAATTGGGATCAATGCTCGATAAAGTGACCTTGCAGCTGAAGCTAGCTGAGTCGGTGAAGGCAGTGGAAGCAAGGGAGGTAGCGAAGCGAATTCTTTCGACTCACTTCATGCGTGACTTGACTGGAAATCTGAAAGCCTTCGCTGGCCAGCGCTTTCGTTGTACGAAATGCAATTCAAAGTTTCGTCGACTTCCGTTGAAAGGAGCTTGCCCCAGATGCGGGGGAAAGCTGTCGTTGACGGTGTACAAGGGAGGCGTTGAGAAATACTTGACCGTAGCCCAAGATCTTGTCAAGCGGTACAACCTAGGGCCCTACCACGAACAAAGACTACTGCTCCTCCGAGAGGAGATCAAATCACTCTTCAACGAGCAGGAAGAAAAGAAGAAACAACCCTCACTGGCTCAGTTTGTCTGAGATGGTCAAATGCTCAAGGCCTTCGGGCTGCATCCTAAAGCGTACTTGACATCAAAGAGGAACGTCAAGGCCGGGTTAATCTCACGAACGAAGATCTTGTTCGTTCTGGAAAAGGGGCAGAAGAACGTACGCGATATTGCGAAGCACTCAAAGCTCTCGTACGAATGCGTCGCGTATCATTTGAAAGCCATGAAACGAGAGCGCCTAGTTGATAGTTCGACCAAGACGAAACCGTTCATGTGGGGACTCACCCCATTCGGGCAACAGAGGCTCCCAACTCAGTAACACAAACAGACTAATTACCCTCCACGCGATAACCCTCCCAATTGAGAGAAATCATTTCTTCGAGCGATACACAATGCAAACAGAAGTCCGGTACTATCAGGAACCGCAACTCAACAAGAGCGTAATGATCTGCGGGTTGCCTGGAATCGGTTCCGTTGCGTGGCTGGCAGTGAATCATCTGCAGAAGGAGCTCAAGGCGGAGCTGTTTGCCGAAGTCTTCTCTCCCATGTTCTCCCCCAAGGTATGGCTGACCGACGAGGGAGTTGTCAAACTGATGAAAGGCGAATTCTACTTCTGGAAGAACGGAGCGGGCGGCTCAGACTTCTTGCTCTTTACTGCCAACGAACAACCATACTCACCCGAAGGACAATATGAACTGGCTGGGCTTGTGTTGGATTTGGCGCAGAAGTTTCAGGTCCAGCGGGTCATAACTATGGGTGGTATGGCTACTGATCGATTTACCGAGCAACCCAAGGTCTACGTCGGAGCAACCGACGTCGGGCTCGTAAAGGAATTGGAAGGATATGGAGCAGTAAAGTTGACTGGTGGAGCCATTACCGGTACTAATGGTTTGATATTCGGATTAGCCAAGCCGCGAAAGGTCCCTGCAATTTGCCTTCTTGCTGAAACACCGGGCTATCTTTCCTTGGACGCAAATGCGGCTAAGGCTGCTTTGCAATTGTCAGCGAAGCTGCTCAAGACACCATTAGATCTTACGGCGCTTGATAAACAGGCTAAGGAAAACGTTGAGGCGGTACAACGCGCCAAGGATCTCTCTCGAGGAGCTTATCCCCACGAAGCTAAGAAAGGAGGGGAAAGAGAGCTTCCCTATGTGAGCTGAACAGCTGACTAGGGTTCAGAATGAAAGTCATGTGCAACCAGTGTGGGAAGATACTGGACCTGATGAAGTCGACATCCTTCGTGGCTGAGGAAGATGCGCGACTTAGGACCTACTACTTTTGCTAGGATGAACACATGGTTGAGTTCGCTCGTAAGAAAGGCATGGTGTTAGGCAAGGATTAACTTTAGCGAAGATGTCATAGTATTCTGCTTCAAACGCCAGCCGGATTCTTGAGATGTCAGCTTCTGAAGACCTAAACTCTGCATCCGCTACTTTTGGTGCTCTTGGCAACCCAGTCAGGTTGCGTATCCTGCTTATGCTTATGGATAGCGAGAAGCCCCTGCACATAACTGCTGTTGCGAGCAACCTGAAGATGGATTATGCTGGAATCTATAGACACGTGGAAGTTCTGCGAGACGCAGGACTCCTTCAGGTGTACGAGGTCGGGAGGTCCAGAGTCCTCTCTCCCATGAACGGTGAGGTTATTCGAGACCTGATTGCGAAGGGCAAAAACTTTGCAAAGAAACTATGAAGATATGATTAAATAACCATAGTATCATGCATTTTTCGCATTATTGTCATAGTGGTAGAGTTAAGTAGTTGTGACCTATAGTGCCCGTCTTTCGTGGTCGGAATGGCACAGGGCCTGTTCACGAGGAGAAGCGTGACTCTCGCTGGGGCGGCTATTTTTGGGAGCTTAGCCGCGCTATCAACTGTGATTATTCCTTCAAATATCCAGCCGTCGTTTCCGATAATGCCGTTCCTGCGGTTCGATCCAGCTGAGCTCTTCTCGGTGCTTGCGTTCCTAATCTTCGGTCCAATTGCGGCGGTCATAACCGCGATCGTTCACTGGTTCTTTCTGACACTCACTAGCGGTTCTCCCTTAGGACCATCCGTAAAGTTCGCATCCGTCCTCTCGACCATTTTCGGATTATGGGTCGGAGGTCGACTATACAAGCAAATTGCGAGAGCGAATCCGCACGTGTCACTTGTTCTTGGTTTTATGCTTGGATTCGCAGTGTTGGCGCGTGTGGGCCTGTTGCTGATCGCGAATTACTATGTCTTCACATATATTGGACCCGTTATCTTCGGAATAGACTATTTGGGATTCAGTCAGCGAACGCTCCAAGCCACTTTAGGTTTGCAGTTCGCGGGCTCGTGGCAGGTTCTGATGGCCATGTTGTTTTACACCAGTATTTTCAATGGCCTTCACGCATTATTCTCTGTACTACTTCCATACATGGTCTTCACGCCACTTAGCTTGAAGATTCCCGAGATTGCTTCCGGGCATCCTTGGATTAGCAGATTCACAAGCGAACGTTAGAAGGAAGACCACTAACCGGGGTCCATACTTGATTGTCGCCTTAGCGGGCGGGATAGGAGCAGCCAGATTTCTTGAGGGCTTGGTTCGCGTACTCCCACCGAAACAAATCACCATAATTGGAAACGTAGGGGACGACATAGACTTCTATGGCCTTCATGTTTCCCCGGATCTGGACATAGTCGCTTACACTCTTGCCGGACTGGTCGATCCCAAGAAGGGATGGGGCTTTCGCGGAGACAGCTTCGAATGTCAAAACTGGCTAAGAAGATACGGTTTGGAAACCTGGTTCAACGTTGGGGACAGAGATCTAGCGACGCACATTTACCGCACAATCAAACTCCGACAAGGAAAGAGGTTGTCGGAGGTAACGCAAGGTCTAGTTCGACGGTTAGGTCTGCAGGTGAGACTGATACCGGCGACTGATGATCCGCTTCAGACATACATTGTTACTGCAGGAACTTCGATGCATTTCGAAGAATACATGGTTAGGCTCCGAACTATCCCGAAGGTTCGAGGTGTAAGATTCCAAGGGGCAAATTCAGCGAGGCCAGCTAAGGGTGTGCTGAACTCGATTAAGGAAGCAAAGGGAATTATTGTCAGTCCGAGCAATCCGATTGTCAGTATAGGCGCGATCTTGGCGGTCTCTGGAATACGGTCGGCACTGAGACGGGCCAAAGGAAAGGTAGTTGGGATAAGCCCAATCATAGGCGGCAAAACCGTGAAGGGCCCAGCGGATAAATTGATGAAAGCCACGGGGGTAAAACCGAGTGCGACGGGGGTAGCTGAATTCTATAGCGACTTTCTAGACACACTGATTGTCGATTCCATCGACAGAAAGCTCGTTCCAGAGATAGAACAAATCGGAATCAGGGCTGTTGTCACTAATACCCTCATGAGGAGCATGGCAGACAAGGTTCGATTGGCACGGAAGGCCGTAAGTGAACTCGAGCGTTGAGAATTACAAAGACCGGGTTTCGACGGCTGGATGTAATCGTACCGCTGAACGTCATCAGCAGGTCCAAGGCGCGTTTGTCTCCTCTTCTTCGTCCCGCCGAACGGTCTGAACTAACAATCGCCATGTTGTGGCACGTTCTCTCAACACTGAGAAAAGTAGGGCTGTTTCATACTGTCATAGTCGTTAGCGGCGACAGAAGTGTACGTGCGATTGCAAAGAAGTTCGGAGCCAACTTTGTTTGGGAAGGGAAGAGGCGAGGGCTGAATAGAGCTCTAAGATTGGCTATTGGTAAATCTGTGGGGAAGGGCAGCTCAGCGGTCCTAATTGTTCATGCAGATCTTCCATTGTTAACACCAGCTGAGGTGGTCAGCCTTGTGGTAAAGTCTCGCGGATATTCGGTCACGATAGCTCCCGCAAAGGATGGATCAGGGACAAACGCTCTGCTGATGGCACCCCCATCAGTACTTCCTCCAGCTTTCGGCAAAGATAGCTTTAGACGGCATCTGTCGCTTGTAAACCGAAGAAAGTTAAGATACAGAGTGATCAGTTCTAGGGGATTCGGTTTTGATGTGGACGGGCCTGAAGACTTCCGCAGGCTAATGCACTATCACCCGCCGAATGCGACTGGAAGATTCATGCGCGATGTGTCCGTTCGAACTCCCAGCTAGTCGGATGCTTTCTTGCGTTTAAGACAATCAAGGCAAAGAGATTTAGCGCGAGGGACTCGTGGTTGAAGTGGGGTGTATGATATTACATCACCAAGGGAGTCCCATGACAGGGTGCTGCAACTACTGGAGCAGCATCATAAGTGGTTCTCCGAATCGATTCCGCTAATCGCATCCGAGAACGTTCCTAGTCCTGCGGTTCGCGAAGCTATCGTTTCCGATTTCGGGAACAGATACGCTGAGGGATGGGTGGGGGAACGAGTATACGCCGGCTGCGTGTACATAGACCAAGTTGAAAGACTCTGCATAGACCTGGCAAAGGAGCTCTTCCGAGCAGAATTTGTCGACGTGAGACCGGTCTCAGGGGTCTGTGCAAACCTCGTCATTTACACCGTATTCACGAATCCGGGAGACCGGATGCTTGCTCTAGCAATACCGAACGGCGGCCACATTTCTACCGGGCGCAAAGAGTTCTCCGGAACCGCTGGAGCAGTTCACGGTTTAGAAGTTGAGTACTTTGCTTTTGATCGCAATGAAATGAACATTGACATCGACAAAACAAAACAGAAAATCGAGAAGATGGTTAAGGAAGATAAGAAACCACCAAAACTCGCCATGTTTGGGGGCAGCCTCTTCCTGTTTCCTCAACCAATCAAAGAGTTGGTTAATACGTTACATGGAGTAGGCGCTAAGATATCCTACGACGCGGCACACGTTGCAGGTCTAATTGCTGGAGGACGTTTTCAGGATCCGCTGAGAGAAGGCGCCGATGCAGTTTCGCTAAGCACGCACAAGACTCTCTTCGGACCACAGGGAGGGGCAGTCATCTCCTTCGAACAATACGCCGAACAGATCAAGAAAGCAACATTTCCATCAAACACAAGCAACCACCATCTCCATAATGTAGCCGGGAAGGCAGTTGCATTCGCAGAGATGCTCGAGTTCGGGAAACAGTACTCAGAGCAGGTCATCTCAAATGCAAAAGCACTGGCACAAGCTCTTTACGAACTCGGCTTGAACGTATTGGCGGAACATAAGGGATTCACAGAGTCTCATCAGGTTGCCGTCGATGTAACCAAATATGGCTTAGGGGGAGACATGGAGAGGGCGCTTGAGAGTGCCAACATCATCGTGAACCGACAGCTACTGCCGGGCGACATCCAAGCAGGAAGACACTACACGAACCCCGGAGGCATCCGAATAGGTACCTCCGAGATTACTAGGATTGGTATGAAGAGGAACGACATGAGCGAAGTTGCAAACTTGATCAAACGAGTCGTGATCGACAAGGAAGACTCGAACAAAGTGAAACAGGAAGTAGCAGCCTTCAGGGAGAATTTCCAGAAAGTTCACTACTGTTTCGAAAAAGCAAAGGACGCTTACGAGTACATTCGAGTCCGCTAATCGTCATGGATTTCGAATAGCGCCGG
>Ga0315282_10008464_pt1 | contig 16642 bp, 8 predicted proteins | sample YL17G07_20_MG_FD_203693 | JGI IMG/M metagenome (GOLD analysis project Ga0315282, IMG submission 203693) | Sediment microbial communities from Yellowstone Lake, YNP, Wyoming, USA - YL17G07_20 | ecosystem: Environmental > Aquatic > Freshwater > Lake > Sediment | place: USA: Wyoming | collected...
CCCAGCCTACTCCTCTCCCTTGACCCAGCCTGGTCTCGCACGGTCCGAAAGTCCGCAGCGCCGCCAACAGCCGCGAAAGTAGCTGGTATCCCTCGCGCATCACTCCCTCTTGCATCCCCCGCCGTCTGCTCGCCCGTTGTAACCGGAACCCATCCCGCTCATCAGCAAGGAGAACCGCCGCGCCAGGTGGAATCGGCCCCCGACGTTCGCTCGCACTTGCTGGTGACTGCGGCGCAGCCACACCCGGCCCTGCATTGCAGCGCGCGCCGCGCGGGAGGGATTCTATGTCTCCGTCGCCACGGCCGATCGCACTCATTGCCATATTGCTGTGCTCGATTCTGCGGGCGTCCGCCGCCGGGGCGTCCGGCACGGGACAACACAACTGGCCCGATCTGATCGGGCTTGAGGCGCCCGCCTCGCCGGCGGTGGATCTGAATGGGGTGCGGACCTCCATACTCGCCGTGCGCGCTCCTCAGGCGCCTCCCCTCGGCGCTCAGGCCGGCCACACGAAAGACGAGTACGCTGCGGGCCGGGCGCAGCCGGTATCGTCCGCCTCTGCCCCTAGCGCCGAGGCGGCCTCCAACAAATGGATTGCCACGGGCAGCGTAATCCGGGATGTCGCGCTCTGTGATGACATGGACGGCAAAGGACAGCCGGTCAACCCGCGCACCCTCTTCCCCGCGAACACGAAGAAGATCGGGCTCTTCTACCGGTACGAGAATGCGCCCGATGGCACCGACCTGTGGGTCATCTGGAGGCGGAACGGCGAGGTCGTCTCCCGTGCCCTGCGGAGAATCAGCGGCTCTCGAAGCGCGCTGCATTTCGTCTACGCGCAACAGGACGAGGCAATCGCGCCCGGCCGCTACCGCATCGAGCTCAGCGTCGGCGACAAGGTCGAGGCGACCGTTGAGTGCGCCGTAGGCGAGGTTGCGAGCCCGCCCGCCGCCTCCGCCGCGAGCCCTGAGCGCGAGGCCGTGTGGAGTTATTACCGCGACCTCGAACGACTTCGCGGCGCGCTGTCCCAGGCGCTGCGGGCAGACGACAGTTCGTCCCCGGCCTTGCCGGCTGGCGCCGCCGACGCCATTCAGACCATGGGCGAGCGGTACATGGACCTCGCGTATCTCGCTCATCTTCTCGGCCCCGCGGATGACAACGGCTTGTTGGAGGCGCGCGCGCTCGCCACGGCAGGGATGTTCCGAGCTTCTCATGACATGCTCATCGGCGGCACAACCTTCGAGAAAAGCCAGGGGCGTGAATTGATTGACCGCGCCGCTAGCTTGCTCGGTGCGTTGCCGGCAGATCGCGTTAGCGCGTTCTTTGGTGGCGGTGCACTTCTCCCCGCCAGGTTGGCGGAGCGACTGGGAGCACTCGGCCAGCCGGAACCGCCTCCACCGAGCCCGGAAACGCCCCGCGCTGATCCCGCTCACCCACAGCCGTCACCATCGCCGATCGCGCCACCCGATCGTTACACGGACGCTCCGGTCGAGTTACGCGTGAATGGCGATGCCTTGACGCTGCGCCTGGACGGCGGCTGGTCGGTGAGCGACACGGGAGACGACTTCGTGGTGCTGGCGCCGAAGGGCGTTCCGGAAGCGACCTTGTGGGTGGAATGGTCGGAGGTCAAGGGCCGATCCCTGGCCGACTACCATGCGCACCGCCTGGAGCAGGCGAAGCAGCAGGGCGTATCGCTGCGCGTCGGCACGGATAGACTGGTTGCGGGAGCGCCCGCTAAGCAGTATGACGTGCCAGGCGCACCCGGCCGGCCCGGCTCAATCGAGGCCGCGCTCATCCTCGGCTCGGCGCTCTATCGCGTCACGCTTACCGCGCCAGACGAAGTGCTGGCGGGCCAACGTCCGCGCCTGGAGGTTATGCTCGCCGGCATCGCCTCCGGCAAGCCGGGCGCGACACCGGCTGCGGGCGCGACACAGGATGGTAAGGGATGATAGCTCGACCGTCTCGACTGGCTCGACGCGTATGGGTGCTGCTCGTCGCATGCCTGTGCGTGGCCGCGTCCCCCGCGGTCTGCCTGGCAGCCCAGCCATCGGGAGAGGCCTGGGTCGTCTACAGCAATGAGCTGGGATGGCTGCGGGTGGGCACGCAGGCCGAGTTCGACGAGCCGTGGCAGAAGGGCCAGGAAATCTGGGGCGGCACCTCGACCGATCCTCTGAAGAAGGAGTTGCTGCGCGGAGGATTTGCGAGCCGTAAGGAGGCGCTGAAGGCGGTCTGCGGGGAGTTGACGCGCGTGCGGCTCAAGCGCCACGGTCTCGCCACCCCGCGGTTCACTACCAACGGGCTCTATCGCGGCAAAGAGTACGACCTGCGGCTCGACCGCGGCAACGCCCCGGAGGATGTGATCTGGCGCGGCCAGGAGTACGACTTCAAGGCGGAAACCGCAGTGCTCCGCGAGTCAGGCGGCATCACGCCGCGCGCCTTGTTCGGCGCCCAGTATCTGTGCCACGTTTACAAGCGTGACACGCGCGAAGGGCCGGTCGACCTGAACGAGTGGATGTGCCAGCCCACCAGGCCCGAGGGAGGCGGCTTCTGGATCGCCGACGAGATACCGACATACCATCACTTCTACTGCGACATATGGGAGGGCCCGTTCCGCGACAGCTTCAGTCTCGCCCGGGCGATGAAGCGGCACCAGGTCGCCGGAGTCAAGCTGTGGCCGGAGAGCATGGGCATGGAGGTGAACGCCGCGGACATACCTGACGATCCGCGCGATTTCGGCCTCAGTGCGGACGCGGTGCAGCCGCTCGTTGTGGAGCCCCAGATGCTGGACTGGGTCATCTACGCAACCGAGCCGGGTTGGCTGCGGATCGGGACGCGGGCCGAGTTCAACACGCCGCGTCCGCGGCGAGACGAGATCTGGGCTGGGACGAGCGAGGAACCGATCCCCAAGGCGCTGATTGCCGAAGGCCTCAAGACGTACAAGCAAGCGCTGCGCGAGCTGTGCGCGCACCTCACCAAAGTGCGGTGGCAGTATGTGCCCAACAATGAACCGCGCTACATCGTACTCGGCACGTACCGGGGCAAGGATTACAAGCTTCAACTGGCGCGCGACCCCGCCGTCCTGGTCGCGGGCGGACGCGGATATGACTACAGCGCGGAACGGAAGACGCTCGCGGACGAGGGCATTACGCCCCGCCTCTCATTCGGGCAGCGATGGTTGGCGCACAGCGTGCGCGTCGGCACCATGTACGGGCCGCAGGCGACCAATACCTGGATGCTCGTGACGACCAAGCCGGAGGGCGGCCGCATGGCGGTGCCCGACGGCACTGGCGGCTGGTTTCTGCACGACGTAGACGCAGTCGAGGGACCATTCGAAGACAACTTCGGCCTGGCGCCGATCTTGAAGGCGCGCGGAGTCAAGAGCGTTGCGCTGCCGGGAGGCGCGCCTTCGATCGAGGCGGATTGGGTGCCCGACGACCCGCGCGACTACGGCGGTGGTGCGCCGCCGACACGCCCTGCCATGAGCCGGGTCATCCCCGACAAGGGAAAACAAGGGAAGGACGTCTTCGTTACGATTCTCGGCACGCAAATCGAGGATGGCGCGGACGTCTCCTTCGGCGACAGCATCGAGGTCCGAGACCTGACGTGGTTTGGCCGGGATCCCGATTCGCAGGACGAGCAGTGGCTGGTTACGCTCGCCATCGCCGATGACGCCAAGCCCGGCAAGCGAGCCGTCTCCATCCGCAACTATGACGGCGGCGAATGCACCGGCGCCGATCTCTTTGAGGTCATTGAGGTCGGCACCGACCTCTGCCCGTTCGTGGAGCTCGTGGCGCCGACGTCGCGCGGCAACGCGGCCGCCGCGAGCGACTGCGCGCGCTTCAAGGCTGAACACGAGCAGGCGGTGGAGCGCATCAAGACCATCGCAAAAGAGGACACCGGCGAAGTCCAGGGGCCCGAGCGCAATGCGAAGCTTCGCGAGCAATGGCGGCGTCTGCGCGCCGCGACCGAGGAGATGGAGTCCAGCGAGCGCTCCTACTGGGAGGCGCTGAGCGAAGTCATCGGCGATCTGACGGAAGAGCAGATCAAGACGCTCGTGGAGAGCCTGCGGGAACGCTCGACCTGCTTGCTCCGTGAAACGCAGCGGCGGCTGGACGCCTGGCGCGAGACCACGTTCAGCCCCTCCGACGAGTCGCCCTACGGGGATCGCCAGCGCGAGTACAAGGACACCCACGCCGCGCTGCTGCACACGCTCAAGCTGTGGAAGGGTCTCGCCGCGATGCTCCAGGAGCGGCGGCAGTTCGAGGTGCAGATGGCGCGGCGCGCTCGCGCACTGGGTGAGGACCAGGACCTGCGGCCGTCGCAGCGGCGGCTCTGCGACGTTCACCTGATGCAGGGCGAGGTGTCGCTGCTCACCGAGCAAGCAATGATTGAGCTCGGGCTGCAGATGCAGGACAGCTACGGCGCCGCCCTGCGGGAAACCGTCCGGCAGCAGGGGCAGGTCAACCTCAGCGACAAGACCGCGACCGCCGCGATGCAGGTCGGCATCGTCGCGTCGAAATACTTCGTCGGCGCTTTTGGGGCCGTGTTCACGGGGGCCGTGGACACGCTCAAAGTGTGGTGGAACGACACCTGGCTCGGCAAGGTGTGGCAGTGGGAGACACTGAGCGCTGACATCGCCAAGCGCATCAATCAGAGCCGCGCGCAGTTTGACGGCAAGTGGCGCACCATGACGTCGCTGCGGGGGACGAAGGACGACGAGATCATCATGCTGGGCCGCATCATCCGCGACAGCGGCCCGACGGAGATCGGCGACGACCTGCTCGCCCTCGATAGCAATCGCGTCTGGCACGAGGACACGGACGGCGGCATGCTGCGCCTGGTCGCCTGCTTCGATGACACCTACCCGCAGCAGATGGAGAGCGAGTACCGCATCATGCTCCGTCACGCCGAGCTGTCGCTGCGCGACATGGAGCAGACGCTGAATATCCGCATGGGCGCCGACGCGGCGACCGGCGAGTTCAGCCGCTGGAAGCGCCTGCTCGATCCGCTCGGCATCATCAAGACCGCGTTCGCGGAGTGGATTCAAGGCGAGTTCAGCACCCGCATCGAGTTTCTGGGCGAGCGCAAGGCGGAGCTCGAGTTGATGCGAGGGCTGCTGCCGCGGCTTCAGAAGATCGGCTTCGATCTCGGCCTGCTCGCGTATCTGCCCAAGGACGCCGCGACCCATTACGCGCTCCGGTGCAAGAATCCCGACTACCTGCATTGGTGCATCAAGATGCGCCTGGTCGCGGCTAAGTACCGGGAGGATCTCATTGAGGCGGCCTTGCTCGACACGTGGGACGACGAGGAAATCCACAGCCTGAAGCGCATGCGGGCGCTCAACCGGCTCGTCCCGCTCTACCCGCTCAAACACGAGTGGGCGCGATGGCTCCAGCTGCAGGGAGCCGACCGGCTCATGATGTGGGATTGGGGCGGCGCCATCGCGTGTTACGAGCAGGCGGCGCAGACCGATCCGCAGGTGCAGTCGCCCCAAGGCGTGGAGCGCCTGCGCGAAGCCCTGGACTGGCAGCAGACGGTGGAGATGGGCATCGATACCTTCCAGTCGCTGGGGAACCAGGGCATGTACGCGGCGCTGTTCGGGGTCTTGGGCAAGTGGGGGGGCGAGGCGCTGCGGGCGGGCGGCATCGACCTGGGCATGGCGGCGGCCGAGCCTGCCGCGACCGAAGCGGCGGAAGCAGCCGGCTTCTTCGGGCGCGCGACTAAGTACTGGGGCGGGTTCGCCGATTTCGTCTGGGGGCAGATCAACCCGTTCTCGCAGCTTCTGCTCGTGCGGCCCGAGTGGGATAAGATCGCGGAGGCGATCAAGGGAGCGTCGCAAGCAGTGGCGATGGACGTCGCCACGCGCGAGATCAGCGCCAAGCTTCTGGTCGGCTACTTCGGCATGGAGAAGGAGTACGCCGACTTCGTCGCTTCAGCCATTGTGCAAGCGGGGGCGGGCGCGGTGGAGACCCGGCGCCAGTTGGCCCTTCAAGATGCCCTGCGCTTGCAGCAGAACATGTCGAAGTGGCAGCGATTGCAGATCCAGATCGACCTGCTGCGGGAGCGCGCCGACGGGCGCGCGGATGTGATCCGCGACATCAAAGTCCTGGAGGCGCTGCGCAACGCCGACCTGGCGCGCGGCCAGATGGAGCTCGAAGTCGCGCGCCGCATGGCGGCGGATTGGGATTTCAGCCAACTCCAGGCGAAGACCCAGCCTCTGCACGAAGCCGAGCAGCAAGCCCGTCGCCAGGTCGAGCCCCTGACCCGGCAGCGCGTCGATGCGGTGTCACAGGCGGTGCTCGAACGCCTCAACCAGGCCAAGTCCCAGCAGGAGCGGTTGGAGACGTTGGTGCAGTGCTTCAAGGATCTCCCCTTCGAGTCGCTGCGCTCGTTGTTCAAGGGCAATGTAAAGGAGAGCGGAGTTCCCGACAACTTCCGCCGGGAAATCCAGGCTACGATCCAGTCGTGGTTCATGGAGCAGTTTCCGCAGCATGCTCAGCACATTGTCGGGTTCACCACCTACGGATCGGCGGCGCACCCCGACTGGCCCGGCTACAAGCGCATCTGGAGCGATCTCGACTTCACGATCCTCCTCAAGCCGGGTACGCCCAAGGAGGTACGTGAGGCGATCAAGGCTGCCTTCGATACCTTCTTCACCGGTAAGACGGGCATGCCGCCGGAGGCCCTCGACATCCACTGCTACGCCGACGAGCAGCCGGTGTTCCGCACGCGCCTGCTGTGGAGCGCCGTGGTCAGCGAGGGCACCGCGCTGTCGCGCGCGCTGCGCGACGACCCCGCGCTGGCGCAGCGCGTGTTCGAGGAAAGCAGTGAGAGCCTGCGCCTGATCTGGCGCAACATGGTGGACCCCGAGCGCTACCTGCTGCCCGGCAACCTCGTCCTCTTCAACTACCTGGTGAAGATGTCGGGCAGCATGCGCTCAGGCGAACTCGTGAAGGTGGAAAGCCGGTACGAGCTTCGCGACGATGCCGCGAACTTCGACAAGGTCTATGGGAATGTCCGCTTCGAGTCCTGGATGGGGCTCGATATCGTGCTCGATCATCTGATGCACATCAGCCACGGGCGCGAGACGCTCGCGAACGATATGTTCGCGTACAGCAAAGATCTCGCGAAGTACAGCATACGCGTGCTGCTAGCGCGGCTCATCCAGACCCCGCGCGGCCTGGAGCGCATGAACGCCGCGACCGCAGCAGAAGTCGGCGAGGCGGGCGGCCTCGAGGCCTTCGTCATCAAGGTCGCGAAGGAGCTGCCGCCAAGAGAGCTGGGCCTCAAGCCCGACCAGGTCATCCTGCTCGATGAGTGGATTCAGCGCAAGGAGGCTCAACCGTTCGGCGAAATCTTCCGCAACCGCAACAACGGTGTGCGCCTCAACGAGAAGGATTTCCGCCTCAACAAGCTCATCGCCCGTCACATCAACCAGACCGAGCAGTTTCTGCTCGAAAGCATCGGCTTCACGTGCGCCACTCAAGCGGCATACCTCCGACAGTTGATGAGCGAAGCCCCGGCCGCCGCCGATCCCGCCGTCCGCGCGGCGCTCGAGGCCAAGGTCAAGGAGATCATCTGCTCGCAGTCGGTGCTGTGGCAGCGCCTCCGTCCGAACGAGCGGCGGCTCGTCCAACTGAAGGCTCCTCCCGGCTCGGACTTCTGGCGCATGGTCGAGCTGTACAACCAAGTCGATCAACTGGCGAAGGGCCAAAGCGGCGACCTGTCTGCAATCGAGAACTGGAAACCCGTGACACTCACGGATGACCGAGATCGCCAGCCGCCAGCGCCCGCCGGGTCGCAGGAAGGGCCGCTTCCGTTCGCGGAGCCGGTTCGCGCGGCGGGCGAGTGGTGATGTGGGGCCGTGTATGCGCGTGCAAGCAACGGCCGCATGGAAATGAACATGGAATTCAAGGCGGATTGGGGCGAGGCAAAGCAACGCCTGGCCGCGTGGTGGCGCGGGGAGGTGACGGACCGCTTTGTCCTGCAGGTGACCGCGCCGCGGGACCAGCTTCTGCCCATTGAGGCGCCCATCGAGCCGCCGCGCGATGTCGAAAGACGCTGGCTGGACCCGGGGCATAGAATCGCCGCGGCCGAGCGCCGCTTCGCCGCCACCTGGTTCGGCGGGGAGGCGTTCCCGTACTTCGATCCCCACCTGGGGCCGGGCAGCCTCGCCCTGTACCTCGGCTCCGAGCCCGTGTTCGCCGACGACACGGTCTGGTACCAGCCGTGCATCTTCGGTCTCGACGCGCATGTCACGGTTCGTCTCGACCCGCAGAATCGTTGGTGGCTGGCGACGAAGCGCTTGGTGGCGGAAGGCGTGCGCCACGGCCAAGGGCGCTATCTCACCGCGATCCCCGACCTCATCGAGAACCTCGATACCGTCGCCAGCTTGCGCGGAACGGAACAGCTTCTGTGGGATCTGGTTGACCATCCCGCGCAGATCCATGACCTTCAGCGGCAGGTGCTGGAGGCGTACTTCCAATGCTACGATGAACTGTACGCGATGACCGCTGGCGGAGAACCGGGCTGCTGCTTTTCCGCGTTTCAGGTCTGGGCGCCGGGACGGATGGCGAAGCTCCAGTGCGACTTCTCGGCCATGATCTCGCCCGCGATGTTCGAGGGATTCGTTGTGCCCTATCTGTCGCAGCAGTGCGAGCGATTGGACTACAGCGTCTACCACCTCGACGGCGTGGAGGCGGTCAAGCACCTCGACTCCATTCTGTCGATTCCGAGACTGACGGCGCTGCAGTGGACGCCGGGCGCGAACCGACCGGGCTGTGGGGCGTCGGAATGGTTCGACATCTATCGGCGCGCCCGCAGGGCGGGCAAATCGCTTCTCCTCGGCGGTGTCCACAAGAGCGAAATCGAGAGGTTGGTGAAGGAACTGGGGCCGGCAGGCCTTCTGATCAGCACCGGCGTATCATCACAGACGGAAGGCGAAGAGTTGCTGAAGACCGCCGGGGCGTGGACGCGACGCGATGCACGGGCCTGAGTCTCTTGTGCCCTGATGGGCACAACCTGCGGGCCAGGTGTTTACATTCGGCGATGAATGTGGTATAGTACAAGCGTTACATTGGTGGTTGAACACCACCACCAACGCAGAAAGCGGCAATACCTCAAGCATTATCCCCCGCTTGGTCAGCGCATGTGCGACCTCCAGCTTGTGGCTTGCACCTTTCAGAAAGGAGACTCGTACATGACTGGCAAAGTCAAGTGGTTCAACGACGCTAAGGGCTACGGCTTCATCGAGACCGCTGAGGGTGACGTCTTCGTCCATCACTCGGCGATCGACGCCGATGGGTTCCGTTCCCTGCGCGAGGGCCAGGAAGTCGAACTCGAAGTGACCCAGGGCCCGAAGGGCCTGCAGGCCGCCAAGGTTCGCCCTCACTAGCTCAAGCGGCGACAGTCGAGTAAAACGTACGGCCCCGAGATATGCCTCGGGGCCGTTGCTATTTAGCGGGGATGATCCACCGCAGTTGTTGCGCGGTCCGCGTGAGGCGAACAAGTCAGCGCGAATGACCCGCTGATAACGGCCTTCTTATCTGCCCGCGTTCGCCCGCTCCATCACCTCCACCACGGCGGGGGTGCGCGTCGGGTTGACGTCATTGGGGTCGCCGGGGGAGTCCCACTGCCAGACCAGCGTCAGCGGGATCTTCAGCCGCGCAGCCGTCGCAATCACATCCTTGAGGAACGGCGTGTCCGGCCGCTTCTCGTAGGCGTCGCCGGTCTCGCCGATGTACAACGGCTTGCCGACGCGATCCGCCGCCTGCTTCAGTTCGGCTAACGGTTTCGCCGATAACGGGTCCTTGTTGCCAAACCGCATATTGTCGTGCTCGCTGTAAAAGTGTATCGAGATCAGATCAATCGGATCGAGATTCGTGTCGCGCATGTAAGTGACGAGCTCATCGAGGGTGTCTTGCGTCCAGTCCATCTGGTCCTTCTGCTTGCGCAGGTGCTGCGCCGCCGGGCGCGGTGCGCTGTTGCCGGTGGCGATGAGGTGATTCGCATCCACACTGCGGATGACGCCTGCCAATCGCCTGGTGTAAACGATCATGTCATCGCTGGTGTAGTTGTCCCGGCGCAGGCGCATGTACGAGGTGCCGAGGTCCACCCAGTTCATTCCCTCGCCGCCATAGGGGTGCATCGGCCCGAGGTCCGCGCCGAGGTTGATCTCGTTCGACAGCTCCCAGAACAAGATCGTGTCGTTGTCGCGGTACCGCCCGACCAGTTGCCGCGTGTACAGCTCAAGGTACTGCCACGAGCGGGAATCGGGATTGAGCAGCATGTCCTGGATGCATTCCTCAGCCATGTCGGGGAAGAGCGATGTGTTCCAGTTCACCACCGGGATCAGACGCACGCCGAGCCGCTTGGCGTCGGCGACGAGCGCATCGAAGGCTCCCCACCACGCATCCTGCCGCTGCCAGTTCTTCATATCGACCGGGTAGAACCCGACCCCGGAGAAGCGGATAGCGGTGAACCCATGCTTCGCCGCGCTCTCCAGAGCGCCTGACGCCTGCTTGCGGTCATCGCCGCCTTTGAGATAACGCAGGAACAGGTCGAACTTGTTCACCGAAACCAGTCGGAATGGCTTCCCGTCCAGCAGCAACTCGGTGCCGCTGCGCTTGAGGAACACGCCGTCAGCCGCGCACACCGCGGCCGCGATGCACATCACGACCAATGCAGCCATCAGGCGAAGTGGCATAGCGATTACCTCCAGGGCGGGGATTCACATCCCCGCCAGTTGGGCGGCGCGCATACAAGAGGCTGTTGCACACTTGGCGCAGGCGCGGCGCAATCTGCATCCGCCCTTCGACGCGCTCAGGGTAAACGCGGCCGAGATTCCCTCGACTCCGCTCGGGACAGGTCCACGCTTCGCGCCTCGCGCTCCGCTCCGAATGACATTTGCGGTGCCGCCCACACCCCCGAAACCGAATTGTGCAAAAGCCTCATGAATGCCCGCCCTACATTCCAAGTCCATCCGCGTCTATCCGCGTTGATCCGCGGCCAAGTGTCCTCCCGTCGTCCGCCGCATGCGGTACGAATCACCGGGCTCGCGGTGATCGCACTCGCCATATACGACGAAGCCGAACCTGCGGTACGTGTTCAGGGCCCGCACGTTCTGTTTATTGACGGTCAGAAGAACCGCCGCAACTGACGCCCTCCCGTCTGCCGCCGCCAGGACCGCGGCCATGAGCTGTGAACCGTATCCGTGACTCTGCCACGCGTCCGCGAGACCGATCCCAAAGCTCGGCTCCGGCTTGTTGATGTCGGTCAGGAATCCGTGGCCGGCGATCTCGCCCGACGCGTTCACGAGCACCAGCGCCACATCCTGCCCCGACACTGCGCGTCGTACGACCTCATCCATTCGCTCTTTCGATCGCTCGGAGTAGGGCTCGTAGAAATGCACCGTCTGCTCAGACAGATCCTGGTAGAACCGCAGCAATGCCTCGGCGTCCCCGGCCGAGAGTGGGCGAATGCAGGGCTCTGTCGTCTCGACTTTCATGGGCCTTCCGCCTTACATCCGTGCAGCGCCGACGCCCTTCACCGCCCGCCCTGCAGATTGCTCAACTCCAAGTCGTCCAAGTAGAACGCTGTCTTGTCGGTCGCCATGCTGCTGAAGCCAAGCCACGTGAGCGTCTTCCATTCGGGGCTGCCGTTGGGTAACCCCGCGAAGGTCCTCGACGTCTGTCCCGGCAAGGTCACGATCAAGCCCCACTTCCCCGTGGACTTGCTGCCCAGCCCGGCGCTCACATCGAGCCCGACCCACTCCCCCATCGGCAGCTCGATCAGCTCCTTGCCTCCCACGATCAGCTTCCCGCCGCGCACCGCCAGGCTGGGACCGACATGGTACGGACTCGCGCTGTCGCGCCATTCCTGGTACATGTCCGTGCTCAGTTCGATCCGCATCTTGAAACGGAATCGCGTCACGCCCTCCGTGTGCCCCGGCTCGTAGAAGAAATGCGGGTTGTACGCGAACTGCAATCCGGGCGCGTCGAGCACCTTGAGGCTGTGTCTGCCGCTTGCTGCCGCCTCGTCGGTGACCAGGATCCCGTCACCCTTGCCCTCAGTATATACGCGAGCGAACTGCGGCGGCGCGCCGAGCGGCGAGTTCTCGAAGTCATCGCGAAAGGCCAGCGGCGGGGGCGGGGGCGGCGCCGGCGCGAACTCCACCGGCGGGTACTTCTCCGCGTGCGCGAGCGCGACCCACGCGGCATCCCCGTACACGCCTGCCCTCGTGTAGTCGAACGGCTTGAAGCCGATCCGCGCCGCGGGAGAGTCAGGCCGCAGGCGAAAATCGAACCGCGCCGCGTCCACGAACGTCGGGTCGGCGACGATCGAGCCCGCGTCCTTCCCCAGCTCTTGCCACTCGGCGAGGCGCTTTCCCTCGAAGCTTACCGGAGCGCCGGACGCATCGTAGTAAAGGTTCCGCGCGAGCTTGACGTTGTCGTCGCCCCACGACCCCGAGAAGAGCCTGCCGCCGTTCCAGTACACGATGTTGTTCTCGAACGTGAAGGACAGGTGCGGCTCAACGCGCGACCGCTGCAACTGCCCGTCCATGCTGAAGGCGAAGATGTTGTTGCGGATGATGTTCTCTTTGCCGTAATGCTGGTGGTAGCAGCCGGTCTTCACGTTGTACACGAGGTTGTTCTCGAGGACGATGTCCGAGCTGCCCTCGTCGTTGTAGAGCCCCCACCCGCCACGGCCGTAGTAGTCGTAGGAGTATACGTCGTGAATGACGTTATTGCTCACCGTGGTGCCGGGCGACGGGCCAAGGGTGTAGACGCCACCCATATCGCTGAGGACGCCCCAGCCGATGTGGTGGATGTGGTTGAACTCGATCCTGTTGTGGTGCGCGAGGCTTTCGGCATATCCCCAGCGCCAACCGACCGAGATGCCGGTGTAGCGGAGATCCGCGATGTCGTTGTGCGTCACTCGGTTATAGGGGCTGTGGCCGATCCAGACACCGACCGCTCCCATGTGGATGTGCCCGCCGGAATGGATGATGTTGTTGTCAACGACGATGTGCTCCGTGCGATTGGCGAGATGCGCCTGGATTCCGCCCTCACCGATGCGCACGCCGCCGGCGCCGAGGTCGTGCAGATAGCATCGCTCAATGCGGCAATCCCGGCAGCCCCGGCGAAACCAGATACCATGGATGCCGGTGTGGGCAACTCCGCAATCCTCGATGGTGATATTGTGCGCGCCGTCCGCCATGATCACCGCGGGCACGCCGTACGCGGCCTGAGAGTCGCTATGTCCCTGCGGTTCGAGGACGTACTGGCTGTGGCGGAAGTTGAGCCCCTTCAGCGCTATGTGTTGCACTAGACCGCCCGCCTCCGGCTCGCCCGCGAAGATCACGAACTGCTCGGCCACCGGCGCGACGATCTCCGATTTCGACGGGTCCTCGCCCGGCAGCGGCTTGTAGTAAAGCGTTCCATCACGATCGAGAAACCACTCCCCCGGCGCGTCGAGGGCCCCGCGGAAGTTCTCGACATGATAGCGCTGGCTGGGCCCCCAAGCCTCGAACGGCCACGCCGCCGGACCGGTGAGCACGACCTTGTTGGTCGCTTCGTCGAACGACGCGATGCGCAACCGCGAGACCTCCCAGGATTGGTAGGCGACGACGGTGACGTCATTCAGGCTCGGCCACGGCTTGAGGTCCCCGGAGCGGGCGATGAAGGCGCGATTAGACAGGTCGGCGGGCTGGCCGGTTGCGGGGTCAGTGTCATAGCGCACCGCGCCCGCCGTGTAGTAGTAGAACTGGTTGGGCGAGCGCGCCCGCACCGCGCGGCGGCCATTCACCCATAACTGCTCGAAGTACCACCGGCCCGCCGCGACCTCGGGGATCTTCGCTGTCCAGATGCCATCGGGCCCGTGCGTCCACGCGGTGATTGAACGGCCGCCGGTGAAGACGGGCTTCGCGCCCGGCGCGGCCTCATACGTGATGGGGCAGTCCTTCGTGCCGCTGTCTTCCGCGGTGAAGATGACCGGCTCGGCCAGGGCGTAGGTGCCGGCGGAGATCAGCACGCGGACTGGCGCGGCGATCGGCGCCGCGGCCTTGAGCCGCCGCACCGCGTCGCGTGCCCCCGCCAATGTCGCAACCGGGCCGTCGGTGCGCTCCGCGTTAGGGCGCGTCAAGCGGCCCGACCAAGCGTCGTCGCCGTCGGGAGCAGCGTACAGCGTCGCACCTGAGCTGCCTTCGCTGGGACCACCCAGAACCGTCCCAAGCACTATTGCTGCCATGATAAGACCTCTCCGTCCGCGCATCAACGCACACCTCGCACCGGGGATGATTGCCGAGAACGATCAGTCAGCTCTCGAAGACCGTTAGCCCGGATTATTCATCGTGAGTGCAGATCGTGCACAGGATGCGGGCACGAGCGCTGTGCGCCGCAGGCGCATTCCGGAGCACGGCGCAGCCGTGCCGGGAATAATCCGCGCCGCGTCGCGCACCGCCACCGCAGCCGCCCTCCCGACGACGCTCGGTGGAGTATGAATAATCCAGGTTAGAGGGTATACCGGCGGACAAGAGGCGTCAAGGCCTGGCGGAGAAGCGCCGGCACCCACCGCCAAGGCGGTCCGCACACAGGCCCCGCGTCGCCGTCGCAGGATTGACTCGCTCAATCGGGAATCTGTACGTGTGACCGCCGTTTGCGAGGTCGTGTTCCTGCTCGGGCCGTGGATCCGGCGCGCCATAGGGAGGTCCTCGATGAGTCTGCGCGAGATAGGGATGATCGCGAGTGCGGCGATTGTGCTGCTTGCCGTGGTAGGAGGTACGGTCGTGGCGTCATCGCAGGTCGAGTACAGTGTATGGCCCGTTGACGGGCTCACCAAGGTCATGCGAACCGCGAAACCGCCCGAGCCTGCGCCCAAGACCGTCCGCATCTACGCCGCGCGCAACGAATACGAGTCGGCGCAGGTCGTGGTGCGGGCCGGCGCACAGGCGCTTCAAGACGTTGCGGTGACGACGAGCGCTCTCTCCGGACCGGCCGGCGCCAGGGTCAGCGCGGACTGCATCGGCCTCTATCGCGTCGCGTACATTCATCTGCCTGCGTTGAAGGCCGACTATCCCGATCCGCTGCCACCGCTCACGCCATTCTCCATCGCACCCGAGACCAGCCAACCCGTGTGGATCACTGTGTACGTTCCCAAGGGCACGCCGCGGGGTGATTACCGCGGTCAACTCACCATATCAGCAAGGGGTGCAGCGGAGCGGCGCATCCCCGTCGTGATGACCGTGTGGAACTTCGACCTCCCCGACACCCCCACGAGCCGCACTGCGTTCGGCATCAGCGGAAACTTCGTCGCCACCGCTCACGGCGTCGACGCGAAGAGCCCCGAGTATCAGGAACTCATCGCTGAGTACTACCTGGGGCTGCTGGCGCACCGCATCTCGGCGTACAACCCACCGGCGCCGCTCAACTCACCGGAGGTCGCCGACTACCTCAACGACAGCCGCGTGACCGGGTTCATCATCCCCTATTCGGATGAGGTCGCCGGCATGCGCAAGGACGTCGAGGCCTGCCGCATGAACGGCTGGCTGCGCAAGGCCTACTTCTACCCGCTCGATGAGCCGTACACTGCGGAGAGCTATGCAACCCTGAAACAGCGCGCGGATCGCATCCATTCGATCGATCGCTCCCTGAAGGTCGTCTCGCCCTTTTTCCGCGGCCCGGATTTTCCCACTGATAAGACGATCTACGAACTCCTGGACGGCTATCTCGACATCTGGTGCCCCAACCTCGCCTTCTACGACGAGCAAGCGATGCGCGCCAAGCAAGCGAAGGGCGAAGAGGTGTGGTGGTACGTCTGCTGCGGGCCGGGCGCGCCCTACCCCAACTTCTTCGTCAACTACCAGGGCATTGACCACCGCATCCTGATGTGGATGCAGAAGCTCTATGACGTGCAGGGCCTGCTCTACTGGAGCACCACCTACTGGAATCCGACCATCACGAAGGATGTGTGGCAGGACGTCGCGACAGTCAAGGATATCAACCCCGACCTTTACGGAGATGGATCGTTGTTCTATCCCGGTTCCAAGGTGGGCCTGGCGCAGCCGATCAGTTCGATCCGGTTGGAGTGCATTCGCGACGGCCTTGAGGACTTCGACTACCTGACGATGCTGGAACGGAAGATCGGCGTCGCGAAGACGAGGAAGATCATCCACAGCCTGGTCCGCAGCCGGACTGAGTATGAGAAAAGCTCGCGCCGCTTGCTCCTGGTGCGGCAGCGCATCGCGCGGGAGCTGGAGCGATGATCGAGTTGCAATCCGCGCCATTGGCTTGTAGGGCGGGCCTGCTAGAGCCTGCCCTGAGCGGAGCCGAAGGGCCTGCCTAGCGGGGCCGGCCCCTCGACTGCGCTCGGGATAGACGGCCCCGCTCCACAGCGGCACTACGCCAGGGCGATCTGAGGCACGATAGGTGAGCGACAACAGGCCCGATTTCCGGATTCGCCACAACGTCGGGCAGGGAGTCAACTTCTGCTTCTACCTCTTGGGCAAGGGTCAGCTTCGACTGCCCGCCCTGGCGCGGCCTGCCTTGTGGCTGACGCCTGACTCCGATCCGTTTGTGGATTTCGCGCGGCGGTTCGAAACCGCCCCGGCAGAAGGCCTGGATGCGGCGCGGGTCGATCCGCTGTGGCGGTC
>Ga0315282_10008465_pt1 | contig 16640 bp, 28 predicted proteins | sample YL17G07_20_MG_FD_203693 | JGI IMG/M metagenome (GOLD analysis project Ga0315282, IMG submission 203693) | Sediment microbial communities from Yellowstone Lake, YNP, Wyoming, USA - YL17G07_20 | ecosystem: Environmental > Aquatic > Freshwater > Lake > Sediment | place: USA: Wyoming | collected...
GAATGCGTCCAGCCGTCCCGAAATAAAAAAGATCAAAACCCCGTCTTTGCGCTCGCTCTTTGCTTCCATGAATATACATCTCCCTGTGATGTAGTATTGAAGCCCGGGTTTTTTTAAATGTTGGTATTTTCGTGAAGGGGATTTGGGAGGGCAATTATTTTTTTAAAAAATTTTAGCAGATCTCAATTTTTCCGGCAATTAATCCGGACGGATCACCAGGGATATTTGTGCCAAAGACCCGGACCCTCTGGATGAACGTAGTGGTCCATGACTGGCAGAAGGTGGAACCCGGGTCCGCTAATTTACCAAATGGGACCCGCCCTCTTTTTGGTACCTGCCTCCGGACTGATCCGGATGCCGTGTACCGTTTTTATCCCTTGGAGCGTCGTGACATTCTTCAAAATCAGAAAGCAAGAGTTATTATCCCCGTGACAGATGGTTATCTGTTATCTCCATGAAATCCTCGGTCCCAGCTTCCCTTATCACAGGTCTTGTCTTTGCGGTGATTCTCTGTGCCCTCTGCCTTCCCGCTGCCGCCTCCAACCCGACAGCCCCGGCGAACAGCACATCCATCGCGCCCGCGAACACCGGCCCGTCAGATCCGGCCGAGGTAGAAGCTTTCCTCGACCAGGTCATGCCGGCAAACCTTGCCCGGTACAATGTGCCGGGCGCAACGGTTGCGGTTGTTAAGGACGGCAGGCTTGTTGTTGCAAAGGGATACGGGTATAGTGACATCGCGAACAAGTCGCCGGTCGATGCGAATACGACCTCGTTCCGTATCGGTTCGGTCTCGAAACTCTTCACCTGGACTGCCGTGATGCAGCAGGTGGAGGCAGGCAACATCGACCTCGACGCCGATGTCAACACGTACCTCAGGGATTTCAAAATCCCGGATACCTACCCCGGTCACCCGATCACCATGCGTCATCTTATGACGCACACGGCGGGATTCGAGGAGCAGGACCGGCACATGGTGGTAGATGATGTCCCGGATCTCATTTCCATCCGTACCTACTGCGCACAGAACATTCCCGCACGGGTTAATCCGCCGGGGAAAGTCACTTCGTACTCCAATTACGGTGCAACCCTCGCCGCGGTCGTGGTCGAAGACGTGAGCGGGGAACCGTTCGAACAGTACCTGCAATCGCACATCTTAACCCCGCTCTCGATGGACCGGACCAGCATTAAAGAAGACCTCCCGCCGGCCCTTGCCTCCAACCTCACGAAGGGATACCAGTATGCCGGCCAGAATATTCCCCTCCGCGACTGGATTATTGTTGTCGGCCCGGCAGGCACGATCAGTTCCACCGCACCCGACATGGCGAAATTCATGATCGCCCATCTCCAGAACGGAACATACAAAAATGCAACGATTCTCTCTCCCGCTGCCGCCGGGCTGATGCATGCCCGGGCATTCGCAAACGATCCGGACGCCCCCGGCATGTGCCTTGGCTTTGTTGAGATGCAGTATAATGGCCTGCGGATGATCGGGCACGGCGGGGACACGAACCTCTTCCATTCCGATCTTGTCCTCCTGCCGGCAAAGAATGCAGGGTACTTTATCTCCTACAACAGCCCCGCGGGGGCTTCAGCGCGGAGCGGGTTCTTTGTGGAATTCATGGACCACTATTACCCGCAGGGGCCGCAGGTACTGCCACAGCCGGATCCGTCTGCATCTGCCAGGCTGCAGAAGTACGCCGGCACATACGAGACGAACCGGCGTAACGTTGCCCGGTTCGAGAAATATCTCACCCTGGACCCCCAGGTAGGGCCGAACTCTCAACTGGAGTTTATCGTAACCCCGAATGGTACCCTGAGAGGAAAGAGTGGTGGTCCTGAATTAGTTGAGGTACGTCCCGGGGTCTTCACCCGGCTCGATGGGATACACCCTGCCACCGGCAACGCTGTATTTCATACCGCAGCGGATGGAACGGTTGATTATCTCTGTATTGAGAACTGGCCGTTCGTTGCCTATGACCGGGTCCCATGGTACGGGACATCAGGGTTCGTGGACGATGTCAGGACCGCGGGCTGCCTCCTGCTTGCAACGGTCTTCTTATGGCCGCTGCTCTTCGCATTCCGCCGCTTACATGCGATCCCTGAACTCCCTGTGCCGGGATACTCCCGGATTGCACGCTGGATTGCCGGTGCGGCTGCACTTATCCTCCTGGCCTTTGTCGTTGTCCTGCTGCCGATGCTCGTTTCAGACCCGGTCCTGACGACCTCCTACCTGAATGATCAGGCAGTCCCCGCTGTCCTGACTGCCGTACTCACGCTGCCGGTCATTGCAGCCATCCTGACCATAGCGACCCTCGTGCTCGCCACCCTTGCGTGGAAGGAGAAGTTCTGGACGCTCCCGCACCGGGTGCATTACACGATCATTGCCATCGCACTCATCGCGATGCTGTGGTGGGTGAACGCGGGCAGCCTCTGGGTCTGGTGCCTGTAAAAAGACTCATTTTTTTGTATTCACCTGGCCACAGAGACACTCATTCATACACAGCTCATTATCAGGGCCGGGTGGGTGGCAGCTGCCACACCAGATATTACGACTGCTAAAAATCCATATCATCCCGGTTCTTCGGGGCACACAACGCTTTCTGCGCCCGGAGATCCACAGCATAATAATGCACCCCGGGAACAAACGCTCCGGCAACCGGCAGGCAGAGAGATCCGCAAGGGCACCGGAGATATTCCAAAAAAGATATCTGAACGTCATCCAGCATTACTACTATGACTCTTTCAGAAGAGCAGAAGGCAGAGGTCAAAGAAACCCTTGGCAGGTATTGTGCGGCATACCAGAGAAAGGATCAAAAAGCGCTGCTGGCGTTATTCTCCCCGGATACAAGCGGATACGGTGCCGGGCCGGATGAGATTTTCAGGAACCGGAAAGAATACGCACCGCTGGTAAAGCGTGACCTGATCCAGGCGACATCGATTTCCCTTGAATTCCCGGATTTGAACATTTCTGGCGATGGCCGGATCGCGTGGGTAATGAGCGGCTGCAATTGTACGTTCGTGGCTGAAGGAAAAGACAAGCAGACGATGAGGGTAAGGATGACCCTGGGGCTGAGAAATACCGGGAACCGCTGGCTGATCGAGCAGCTTCACATCTCTACGCCCAATACCGGACAGGCTCCGGGGCAAGCGTTTTCCGGCGAATAACTGCCCGGTACCAGGCTGGTGCCGGGGGAAGCAGCGTCCTCCGGCATATCTTTTTTATCGGAATCTCACTGCTGCGGGGAGATCTACATGGTGACCTTCACCCGGGACCAGATCAGCATCTCGTCCTACTCGGACGACGCGATCCTCGGAAAGGTCGGGATCTGGGTGGACACCGTCACAGGACTCGCGTGAGGTGATGGCAATAGACAATGAAATCCTCATCACCGGGGCGTTCCCCGGCGCCGGGCTACCTTGCGATCATCCCCGGGCTCCTGGTCATCTGGGACCGGGTCCTCGATCACATGGAATGGTAAGGGCTAGCTGAGAATAACCGGGGCGGGGGTTATCCCCGCTCCGGGATTTTTTAAATCCAAGTGCTTTTGTGCCCGTGCCAAAAAATACATCTTTTTTTATGCCGATTCAATCAGAACCGATTTAAGGCTGGCTTGTGGCACCCGTTCTGATACCCGGAGAAGTTCTATCCCGATAAGGTTATTCTGATCATCGTAGTCGAGAATTACCCCGGGTTTCACCTCTTCTGAGTCATGGATGCGGGAGTCAGAGAGGCGCATATAGACTGCATCGGCATCTGGATCTATGGTTACTTTCATGGTTATACTCTCCTGTCAAAGAACACCGTGATTATCCGGGGCGGTGTTACAGACGGATTGACGATCACCCGCAGGAATTTGCCCTGGTTTTGGGGGATTTGTTTTACGTAATGTTTTTCGTCATTCCGTTTCAACTCGGTCATGTCCGGATTTTGCACGGTACTCTCCACCCAGTCCTCCTGGATCAACCGTTCACGCATCATGTTTTTTGCATGAATGGTAAAAACCAGGGTACCGTTCATGACAGAATATCACTGTGCCATGAGATATGTATAACGGTGGTCATATTAGTTCACAATTCGTGTGAGAGAAGGAAGACGCCAACGGCATGGGCGATGTTTTTCCTCTCTGTGCCGCTCGATCCGGGAAGGTAACAGTGGGGTATTGCGGGAGAGATCTTTTAAGAAATTTTTCCTGTAGCTGCAGGCTGGCATTTCAATCCTTTTAGTATTGAATGCCGGCAAGCCGTCTTTCATTCTGTCTGCCAGAACCGGCATTGTTCATCAGGTTTTCTTCGATTCATAGTGCTTTTTAGCATCGTGAACAGAGAGGATCTCGTCGTCCTCTGCCTCTTCCATGAATTTTGCGAGCCCGTAGTCTTCGATGATGGCTTCCATCCGGTCGAAGGTTTCAAGGTCGACGATCACCGCCTGCTTCTGGTTTTTAGCGTCCGTAATATATCTCCGGGGTATCGCTGTCATGTCTGTGTCATTCCAGTGTTTATGTGGGAACGTATACGGGGGTTGTGCCGGGATAGAGAGTCTTACGCTCATCGGGGCTCCGCCCCTTGCCGCGTGGGCTTGCCCCGGGCGAGTGAGTAACACCCAGAGTATTGAGGCAGAAAAAATCAGCGTCTGATTGAACCTATCCGTTGTCGAAGGAGTGGTTTAAAAATCAAGTTCCTCAGGAACAATTGCAGTCATACCCTCGATCCGGGAAAAGTGATCGCAATTTCTTGTGACGATCTCGTTTATCCCCAGTGATTGGGCGGTGGCTGCGATAAGGCAGTCATTGAATTCGATCTTCTTCCCCTTCTTTGACAGTGCTGCAAAGTGCTTCCCGCCTTCCCATGCGATCGCTTCAGTAAGCTCAATAATCTGAAGATAGGCGAGAAGTTGCTTGGTCTTGATGATCGCATCGGGACGGGTGGAAAGCGAGGATCCGGCACTGAGCTCAGATACCGTGATCACTGATATATAACCGGTAGTTTGTTCATCCAAACTTTCGAACAACTCAACAGATTTTTGCGCCCCATTGGTTCGCAGGATATCAACACAGATGCTGGTATCGGGAAAATAATTCATAAGGGTTCGATCTTTTTTGACTTTCTTACATTCTCCACAAATTTTGCGCTATCGACATCGTATCCCCAGGCACCACGTAGTGATTCGATCGGTTTTTTCTTTTTAGTTTTATTACCCGCCACTCCGGTATTCGTTGATATTGCATTTTCAGGGTGATGATGAAAACGATCGCTGACTTTTGCTTTTATTGTGGTCATACACATTCTCCTAAAATATATACCGTGTGAGTTGTCAATAAGGTTTGCGGGCGTGACTGAAATGAACTTTGCGTTCATCGGCAATGAGATCTTTATCATATCGTCTTTTGTGTTCCTGCCGAATCTGATCCAGCGGGGGTGCAGGAGAAATAGGGATCTTTGAGCACGTCTTTGCGGATTTCCAATGATCTGTCCTTTATCTGTGAGGGCTTTTACCCCTTTTTTATCCCGGCTGAGTGCGAGTCGTTCATAGATCCCGGAGTTGAACTGTCGTTTGAGTTCGGCAAGAGACCATTGGTTTTGCCAGGATTCGATCTCATAGAACCGGCGCTCGTCCCGGTTGTCGATATTCATGAGGACGATATAGTGCGACCAGCTAAGGGTGAAATTGTCTGGCAATTTTGCAGACAGTGTCTGCATAATTGGCGTCTCCGTCTGTGTTTTGGCGGGTAATTTCCCAGACACCGTCTGGGGAATTTGAGGGACGGTCTCATGGTATTCGACATAAAAGTCGCGCATATATCTCAAATTTCTCGTCGAAAATCCTTTTCCGGGATTTTTTAATATTTATTTTACGGCCTGACTCATCGGGGCTCCGGTTCCATAAGCGATCTATGCAATGGAAATTGATAACGATGTGCGTGCGATGTGAAAAACCGGTCAGATTCCTGTGCAAAAGTTATATTCCTTTAAGGAGAGAAATGAGATTATCATGAATGATATCCAGTACGTGTATGACGCTGGCGGCAACAAAAAAAGTGTTATTGTCCCCATCGAGCTCTGGGAGAAAACACTTCAAATCCATAAACCCGTTCATACACCCTGCAACCCGCAGGAATACTATGGGATATACCGGGATCGGATCCTGGATCCCCAGGCGGAAGCACTGGCGCTTCGCAATGAGTGGAACCGGATATGACCGATTACCTCATCGATACCAATATTCTTATCTATTATCTCGCAGGCGCTCTTGCGCCGGAAGATAAACCCGTGATCGATAAAATATTACAGAGGATTTCGAATAACTGGCATTAATGAAGAAATGACTTAAACACTCACGACGGTGAAAATAATGCAAAATTCTGAAAAGCAGAGGTTTTTCGAAATCCTCTACAGGAATCTTTTAACATTTCCATAATTACCCGGATCGAACTTCTTGGCTGGAAAGGCCATTCGCCGGAGGGTTTGATCAAGGCACGGCACCTGCTGGACTGTGCCCGGTGCATCTCCCTCACGGATACCATTGCAGAAAAGGCGATTGAGATCAGGATTGATGCATCCATCACGCTTCCTGATGCAGTTATTGCTGCATCAGCCCTTTCGTTTGATGCGGTTCTTGTCACCCGGAACGTCCGGGACTTTGCACAAGTTGACGGGATCAGGCTCTATAACCCGTTCCATAAGGTAGATTCACCGTAAGATTTCCTCTGCCGATTTTTTGAAGGGAATGGATCGGGATTTCTGCATCCCCCGTATCGCCATGATTACGGATTTTTTGTAAAGTCCCGATTCCGACACTGTTGAGAGGGAGTTTGCACTGCCCCTCATGTCATAGACGCCGGGTTGTTTACCATTGTTTTCCCGGATCCATGCTTCAAAAGAGATTATTACTCAGTACACGATCATACACTGTACCAATAATTATTCTAATAGCCAGCAATTTCGTGCGTGCCACAAATGCGGCACCTCTCCAATGTCCCTCGCAAAATGTTCCCGGTTTGAGCGCGTTCTTTCCGGAATAATGATTGCAGTTCAGCCAGCTAACCGCCGGGTTATGCGGTCCGGGCTCAATCCTTGCCTCGATTTCTGCAAAAATATTCGATAACCTCAAAACGATTCGAAGTTACCACAAGCCTTTATACCATGATCAGACAACATTCGGATCATACAATGATCGCAGAACTCGTCGGGAAAATAAAATTGCTGAAGGCGAAATTCATGGCAATAGCAAAAGCCCTCGCGCCTAAGCCCTCACACCTTCCCGACAGGAATACGATGATTGCAGCAGCAGAAGGGAACGTAATGAACACGGGAAAGCGGTACAGGAAGACGAGCGGCCACTCCCCGTTCTTTTCGCTCTTCACTTTTTTTGGTTTACGTCAGTAAAGTAATCGTCGGTCCGGAGTTCCGGTATATTGATCCCGTACGGTTGAGCCTACCGTCCGGTTGTGCCGGATATTGACTTCGCGGAGTAGCGCGAGCTCTCACCGGGCCGGGGTAGTAAGGCATGCGATACGGAGCGAATGCTCCCGCTCGCGGGAACGGTGGTTGAAAAAAAAGACAAAAAGGTGATGGAATATGGAAGTTGAATCGACTGGAATTCAGGATGTGGCCGAACCGGACCAGGTTGTGTCCGGTGCGGCAGGGGCCGGACATGAATTCGGAATTGAAGCAGGAGTCATTGAAAAGATTTCCGGAAAAAGACCGGTCGGACCCGGCACGCAGAAGCACGTTGTCATCGGTCCCGGAGTGTTGTATAACGGGAAAACTGAACCACTGCCACTCCCGGTACAGGAACCGGATACCTGCCCGGAGAATACATCCGGCGATGAGAGATCCGGAGGTGCACAATGACCCGGGGACGGCCCCCGCTTGTCGCGCTGAAGGAGGCGTATGCTATTGCGATGAAGCGCGGGCAGGTCCTGCCGGTCTCTGAAGGGCGATGCGATCATTTCCATTTCGTACTTTTCACGGAGAACCGGATCACGTTTGTCAAGGTAAAACGGATGCTCTCGGACACGAGCGATCCCAGGGAGATCCTGCAGAATTACGAGCGTGAGATCCGGCACCTCACCCGCGTCCCGGAAAATAGTGTTGACGCCCGCGAGTTCTGGGTCCGGTCGCCGCGAGGGACGTTTCATTTCTTTCTCGTCGGAAAGGACAGGATCCTCGGGCTTCAGGCTGACGGGTCGGTCATGACCGGGACCGATTATCCGCTGGAGGTGCCAAAGCCGGAAAATGTGCCGGGAGTTCCGGTGGGAAAGGTGCAAGATTCAGATCCGGTGCCTGCACTCCCGGATGGAAAAGATCTCACTGCGATCCGGGCCGCTGCACTTCTGCTAGGACCCGATCCCGTTCCTGAACAGTAACCGGAGGAGGATGTGTAATCCATGGGACCTCATTGGGGTGATGGGTGGCCGGCCGGTTGAGTACCCGATCCACCCTGATGACGGCCACATCCCGGAGGCAGACCGTCTCCGTCGGAGACTTCTGTTCACTCACCCTGAAAACAGGGGTCCGGAAAGGCATCAGGTTGCACAAAAGGGCGAATTCCGGTACATCGGCAGGAAGATCTGCCTGTATTGCAGTCAAATTGTGCAAACCGGGAGCGATACGGGCCCCAAAATGATCGCTAATGGACGCTTTCCAGCAGGTGATCGGCTCTCAGGTCGACCTATAGTCCCTGAAATGAAGGAATGGGCTGTTTTGGGATCTCAGTTCCGGCCGTGATGATCCAGGTTCCTTCATGCCGGATGGTGGAGACTTCACCATCTGCCATGATCCTCCGGGACACAGGCTCCGTCGGAGACTCCTGTTCATTTCCCTGAAAACCGGGGTCCGGACAGGTTGCAGGTTGCACAAAAGGGCGAATTCCGGTACATCGGCAAGAAGATCTGCCAGTATTGCAGTCCGATTGTGCAAACCGGGAGCGATACGGGCTCCAAAATGATCGCTAATGGATGCTTTCCAGCAGGCGATCGGCTCTCAGATCGACCTACAGTCCCTGAAATGAAGGAAAAGGGGGTTTTGGGGCCCGGGCCGGGACTCAGGGATTGGAAGTCTCATGGTAATGATCAGATTCCGATCCGTGCGGCCAAAATCCGTATCGAAGCTGACAAGCACCAGATCAAATTTTTCTGCAACAACATAACCGGTTCTTAAAATGTTTATTAATAGATTGTCACGTATTCTAACATAGGTACAGGAATGATATCAAAAGAGGAGATTATGGATACGCTAGCCCGGGTAACCGGGGAGATCAAAGGGCGTTACAAGGTCCGGAGGATCGGGCTCTTCGGATCCTATGCACGACGGGAGCAACGTCCGGGTAGTGATATTGATCTCCTTGTGGAATTCTCCGAAGATGCTGATCTTTTCGATCTTGCCGGTCTAAAGTATTTCCTTGAAGAACTGTTGCACCAGAGTGTGGATATTGTTCCTGAACGAGCACTCCGTGATGAACTGAGATCATCTGTCCTTCGTGATGTGAGTTATGTATGAGGGATTACCGGATTTATGTACACGACATTATCGATGCGATGGAGAAGATCGAGACATTCACGCAAGGGATGTCGTTTGAAGAGTTTAGTTCTGACGAGAAGACGATCGGCGCAGTGCGGGACAAACTGATCATCATTGGTGAAGCTGCAAAGAATATTCCGCAAGAATTCCGGGATGCGAATCCTGCTATCCCCTGGAGGGATATGGCAGGTATGAGGGATATTCTCACTCACGCATATTTCCGAACTGATATCGCAATGCTCTTTAAAACCAGCAGGAACCGTATACCCCCCCAGAAAGAGTTATTGAAAAAATTGTATGCTGATCTTCAACGATGCACTGAATCACCGAAAAATCCGAAGAGAGAATGATTTTAGTATGAACGCCGGCAAGCCGACTTTCATTTTGCCTGCCTGAACCGGCACGGTTCGTCTATGAAGACGAAGCCGCAGAGAATACCGGCTACTCCGTGCACCGGTTCGACACCATCGCGGGGTTCAACACCGGCGTCGGCCTCATCATGGCAAACACGGCACTGGCAACCGCACACAACGGGACCAGGATCCACGATCCGGAACTGGACGGGTACTCGGCGACGCTCCGGTGCCACGACCCGAACGGTGAGATCTACATGGTGACCTTCATCCGGCACCAGATCAGCATCTCGTCCTACTCGGACGATGCGATCCTCGGAAAGGCCGGGACCCAGGCAGACACGGTCACCGCCCTCGCGTGAGGTGATGGCGATGGAGAACGAACTCATCATCACCGGGGCGTTTCCCGGCGCCGGGCTGCTCGTCTTCGTGATCATCCCCGGGCTCCTGGTCATCCGGGACCGGGTCCTCGATCACATGGAGTGGTAAGGGCTAGCTGAGAACAACCGGGGCGGGGTTCTCCCTGCTCCGGGATTTTTTTAAGAATTAACCGGGTAAAACGGCAGTCAGTTCCGAACGCCGCCAGCTTTGTACTGAGTTCCTCGTCACCCGATCTCCTTTTTCAGGAGCGCCAGTCCAGTAGACGGCCTGACGAGTTCCATATTATAATCGCTCAGCAGTTTTTTCTTTGCAGCCTTGATCAGCGGCTCATCTTTTGTGACAAAATAATCTGCACGATTGATGATCGCCGTTGTCAGAAGTGTTGCGTCCTGCGTCTTGGCATCTTTTGTCAGGAAAAGGAGCGGGGCATAGATCGACCAGTACTCCGGGTCACTCTCCGCAGATCCTTCGGGGAGGTATACGATCGATCCTTCTCCGAGCAGCGTATCGAACGATATGAGGGTCTGGTTGTAGATCGCCCTGAAACATTTTTCCGGGATATCCGGGTTTGTCCTGGCATCCCGCCACCGCGAGATCGGCATTCCCTTGTTGAACAGGATAATGCTCCGCAGTTCATCTTTCATCGCGTAAAAAAGTTCATTGATGGCAAGGGAAGAAACATAAAACTCATGGTTTGAATGAGGAATTTCTTCTTTTACGATCGCATCGATAAAAGAGATAGACTCAGTGTAATGACTGGTGTATACATCCCGGAATTCGGTAGTGAGATGATACCCGTCACACAATATATCAAGGACACCACCGGATCCAAGCACCCAGTGGGTCAGGACATTTGCATCAATAAACCAGACTTTACTGGAAATAGCGTCGCTTCAAAAATCAGTTGCTTTTCTTCTTTTTTGAACTCCACAACCCTTTTATCTGACCGGGCTCGCCATATTTGCTGGAATTCTGGCGGATCTCGTAGTATTTGTGGGTCACCGGGTTGTAGATCCTTTTCTTTGCGGTTGAGGGCGACATGATGTCATGCTCCTGTTGTTCTTCTATTATTCGTGCTCTGGCTATATACCTGTTTATTGGCTTACACGTCAGATCCGGTGACCACTGGTCACCTTCCGCAGCTCATCATTCGCAGCCGGATCAGCGGCTCATCCTACTCGGACGATGCGATCCCCGGAAAAGCCGGGATCTGGGCAGACACCGTCACCGGACTCGCATGAGGTGATGGCAATGGACAATGAAATCCTCATCCCCGGGGCGTTTCCCAGCGCCGGGCTGCTCGCCTTCGTGATCATCCCCGGGCTCCTGGTCATCTGGGACCGGGTCCTCGATCACATGGAATGGTGACGGCTAGCTGAGAATAACCGGATTTACCGGGGCGGGGTTCCTCCTGCTCCGGGATTTTTTTAAATCGAAGTACCGTGTACCCAGCCTAAAAATTTCCGTGCCCGATAATGTTGACCATCCTCACCCGGATCTCCCTGAGATCCTTGTCATCAAGGGTGAAACGGTAATCGGTGAAGAATTCCCGGTTGATCGTATAGATGTGTTCACATTTGACGAGACTATCGTGACTTAGTTCGTGATATTTCCCGGAAGATATACGGAAATGTGACTGGACACGCGGTCTGTTCTTTTCCATATCCCACAGGGTCGGACCAATCGAGGTTATCGGCACACAGACGATTGTTTTATGACCGGGATTATCCAGTTTTCTCTGGTTCATGACGATGACGATCCGGTGGGGATCTTTCATCGTATTCACTGATTTTCCCGTGTGATCGGTCAGGTCAAGAAAAAAGACGTCGCCCTCCCTGAGATCCGGGAATGGCATTTAGTGTCCGCCGCACATTGTGTGGAACTGAAGTTCGACGAGATCGTCCGGGACCCGGTCACCGGGGACCGAGTCTGCACCCGGATGCTGTCCTGCTTTTTTCGCATCGGCAACCGCGTCAGCATAATAGACGAATGATTCGAGTTCGTCGTACTCATACTCGTCGAGTTTGAGATTTTTTACCGGTATGATATCGCCGTTTCCCGCATTTTTCCAGAGGCTGAACCGGTGGGTGAGTTCGCTGATCTCCTCGGTCTTGTGGGTCCGGAGTGAATTGATGACCGTGTTGAACAGCCGGATTTCCTTGTCCGAGAACGCTGACATATCAGATTTCTGGACGGGGGTATACTGGTAGATGATGCGTTCGGGATCACAGGGCTCGGTTTTTACGGTAAAATGGGCGTTTGAATTATCCGTAAACGAGAAGCCGATATCCGGGACCGGCCCGTTTGGCAGCCGGATATAGCTGTCTTCGAGTAACGTTTCACCACTGTTGTTGTACCAGAACAGGTCAACGAGGAAAACAAATTTCATCAGTTTCGTCCGGCCGATCCGGGGATAGTTCTCAATTGCATACAACAGGGCGTTCAATTGTTTTTCTGTTTTCATAACGTGTTGCACCAAATAATTCCCGATCGACGAATCCGGAGATGTGTGGGTTGGTTTTTCACACTTTAGTCTACCATAATATATCAAATTTGATATACTTTATGATTGGCTTCCCGGCCAGGGTATTATCCGGTCCGGGTTTGACGCTCAAAAGAGGCTCCGTCATGAGACGCGGGGGCTGGGCCCGGAGTTTAAAAAATTCAGATACATTAATTAGACGATAAAGAGAATTACGCAAACAATTATTTGCAGATTTACTTTTGGGGCGTAGAAATGGCAGAATTCATCCCGGATCGTCTCCCATCGCGAGCGAGCAAGGGGGAGGAACGTACTTTTGCTTTTTTAAAGAAACTTCCGGATGATTATCTTGTCTATTACGAACCCAATATCGATAACCGGCATCCGGATTTTATTGTGATTGCACCGGATCTCGGTGTCATAATTATTGAAGTAAAAGGCTGGTATCTTGACGATATCGTCAAGGGTAATCATTCGGAGATAACCATCAATACCCAGGATCGCGAGCGGTCGGAGATCCATCCGCTTGAACAGGCCCGGAATTACATGTGGAGGTTGGCCGGGGCGTGCGAGAAAAGCCCGAGCCGTTCTCTGCTTCTTCATCGGGAAGGTCTCCATAAAAATAAGTTCATTTTTCCGTTCTGTCATTTTGTCGTATTGTCCAACATTACCCGTGACAATATTTTACGGCGCAAGGATCAGGATGTATCAGAAATTTTCAAGACGGATAATACTCTGTTCCGGGATGAACTGGTAACATTTGAAAACGCATCCCCCGCTGAGATACGAAATACTCTGATGCGATTTTTTGATCCGTTCTGGCCGATAACACCTTTAACACCGCAACAGGTTGATGTCCTCCGGTCCATTATGCATCCGGAAATTATTCTCAGTTACCTGCCTTCAAAATCCCTGACCGAACAGGAAGCGGAGAAGTGTTTTGATCTGGTGGTTCTTGACCGCAGGCAGGAGAACAATGCCCGTAAGATTGGCGAAGGGCACCGTATTATTTATGGCGTTGCCGGTTCCGGAAAAACCGTCCTTCTTATTGCCCGGGCAAAATGGCTGCACGAACGGGATCCCGATACAAGGATCCTGCTGCTCTGTTACAATGTTGTCCTGAGCGTGTACCTGAAACATGTACTCAGGGAATTTCCCCGGATCAATGTCTTCCATTTCGATGGGTGGGCGAAGCATAACGGTATTCCATCCCGAAAGGAAGATCCTTCAACCGGGAGGCTTGAGGATGATGCGGGTCTTGGGAGCCGGTTGCTGGAACACCTCCGGCATCATGCCGGGGATTCCCGGAAATATGAAGCAATCCTAGTTGATGAGGCACAGGATTTCCCGCCCATCTGGTTCTCGTGTATCCTGGAGGCTCTTACCGATCCCTTCGATGGCGATCTGCTGATAGTCTGTGATGGTAATCAGGGCATACGGCTCATCGATTCAGTGAGCTGGAAATCCCTCGGTATCAAAGCGGTGGGCAGGACCATTCATCAGGCCTTCGATCTCGACCGGAATTACCGGAATACCCGCGAGATCCTTAAACTCGCTGCGCTTTTCACGGTGAAAAATGTGAAGAACAACGAGGATTCCATCTCAATCATCCCGGTAGATCCGAGTCAGGCTATCCGGCGGGGGCCGAAGCCGGTACTCTATAACTGTAAGGATCGTACCGAGGAATGCCGGAAAATTACAGATATCATCAAACGCGTACTTGCAGGAAAAGTATCCTATAAAAACAATCCGATAACCGTTCATCCGCATGAAATCGGCATACTCTACGTCAGAAAGCCCCACAAAGACAGAGAGGTCTTCAAGAATTTCTTAAAAGACCTCGGCACCCTCGCGCCGGTCACGTGGCTGAACGAGGATTATTATTCCCGGATGAAGGTTTTTGAACAGTCGATCAAGGTCCAGACCGTGGCTTCTGCCAAGGGCTTGCAGTACCGGGTGGTCTTTGTGATGTGGGCCGATCTGTTTGAGCCGCATTCCCGGGCGGATCTGGATCTGCAACAGCGGTACCTGTACGTTGCGATGACCCGGGCGTCGGATGTTCTGATTGTGACGTACTCGAAGGAGAATGAATTCATTGAGAGAATGGTAAAGAGCGGGGATGCGGTGGGGAAGTGAATGGTGCAGGTAATCACTCAGGACTGGATGAAAAAGCAGATAGATTTCTCTAACGAACAAGCAACAAAAAACCGGAATTTATATCCGATACAGGAACAGGCTACACAAAAGGAGATCTGGGAATATGTTCCCTGCACCTGTGATGAAAACTGCTACTGCAAAAAAATAGGGTGTAATCATCACTGGAAACTAAAAAAGGGCGTGAAGTATGAAGACTTCGTTTCTGCGTTCCAGAGAACTTTTGTCGATCGGAGCGAGCACCTGAGTATACACATGGCAATGAAACGGCGAGATAAAGATTACCCGATCAAACGCTACAATGAAGCCTATTCGGTATTACGATCGCTTGAAAACGACTGGGAATCCCTGTCAGGTTATGCAGCTGATCACAACAAAACCTTGTTTTGCAATGACTGGGACAGCGTAATATTCAGAAACGGGTGGCAAAAATTTGACATGAAACGGGGAATCTATCACGCGAAAAAATTCTGTCTCCTTCTGCCGGATATTTGTGTTCCGTATGATACCAGCTCGTTTGCAAAGATCCTGAAATTCCTGGAAGGGACAGCCACTTCCGATTATTATGAACTTCTTGCACATCTGCGGGAGAAATTTCTTGAGTCGATGGTAGATCGCAACCTCACTATACCGGAACTCCGGCGCATGGATGATCCGGGGAAATATCTCACATTTGATCGCCGCCTTATCTCATTGCCGCGATGTGATAGGGATTATGGATCCGATTATCTTCCAAAAGAGGGTCAGATTAGTTTCGTCCTCGACAAGTGTTTTTACAATCCGAAGGGGTCTTGGGGAAAGGAGTGAGTGGATCTGACACTCATCGGGGCTTCGCCCCTTGCCGCGTGGGCTGGGCCCGGCATACTGGCAGAAGACAGTACAGCAATTCAGGGATCGGTTATCCCATGGAATTCGTAAAGGCCCATACATGAATGAAGGGATTGGCAGTGCATCATCGGCGAGTATTTTTAAAATAAAATTATCATAGAGAACAACTAATTAGCAGATGAATGCTCGATAAACCCATGCAAGATCATTCTTGGGATTTTAAAACATCTAATACTAAAAATGGAAATCATGGCTATCATACATATCCTGCGATGATAATTCCATCTGTTGCAAAAAGAATTATTGAAGATTATGGAAAAAAATCGCGTTATCTCTGCGATCCTTTCATGGGATCAGGAACTGTTTTGCTTGAAGCAAAACTATCTCAAAATTTTAAATACGCGTACGGTATTGACATTAACCCACTTGCGGTACTGATCGCAAAAGCTAAAACAACACCAATCAATCCAAAATTATTAGACAAAAATTTTAAAAAAATTCTAAACAACTACTCGAAAATTAAAAAGACAAGTCAAGACCAAACAGATCTTGAAACCCCCAAAATTCCGAATCTTGAATATTGGTTTAAACCAAATGTTGTATCCGATTTAACAATTCTGAAAAAAAGTATTGAATCAATTTTGAATGAAAATTTTGATGTGGAAACAAAATTGAAAACTTTTTTTAATGTTTCATTTTCCGAAACGATTAGGTTCGTTTCCAATTCTAGAAATTCTGAGTTTAAATTATACAGAATTCCTGAAGAAACACTTATAAATTTCGAACCAAATGTTATCTGTAGAGTGCCAGAGTTTCTGTCCTAAAATAGTGACAGTATTTATGTCCGCTTTCAAGAGCACCGAACAGGTGCTTGAGGGTGAAAGCGACAATGGAAATCAGAACCAAAGCAGTCGTATTCTATG
>Ga0315282_10008466_pt1 | contig 16639 bp, 31 predicted proteins | sample YL17G07_20_MG_FD_203693 | JGI IMG/M metagenome (GOLD analysis project Ga0315282, IMG submission 203693) | Sediment microbial communities from Yellowstone Lake, YNP, Wyoming, USA - YL17G07_20 | ecosystem: Environmental > Aquatic > Freshwater > Lake > Sediment | place: USA: Wyoming | collected...
GGTTGGCGACCTTCTCCAAGGTTTTAATTTGCACTAAGCTGGTTTGAGGAAGAGTATATTCCATAATGGTCCTTTCTTTACTTAATATATTTAACGACAAAAATGCTTCACTTATCGTGAATAAAATTCCAATATTTTTTGTTCGTCTAAATCGGTATCTATTTCGGCTCGTAAAGGCTCATGAATAATTTCAGCTTTCTCTTTTCCTTCGAGTTTCAACCATTTGGGCAAACTAATTTTACTTGGTTTTATCATCTCAATCTTACGAGGTGAAATTTGATCTTTCGGTTTTAAGGTAGCTGAGGGAATATTGAGAATTTTATTGTTGACGAGAATTTTACGGTGGTCAACTAATTGACGAGCCTCACGACGAGAAACAGCCCAGCCAAGGCGATAAACAACATTATCCAGTCTCAGTTCCAAAAGACGTAAAAGTTCTTCACCGGTATTTTTTCTTGATTTAGAGGCTTTGACAAACATATTAGCGAACTGCCGTTCACGTAAACCATATTCTGCCTTAGCCTTCTGCTTTTCTAAAAGTTGAAATCCATATTCGGATTTACGGGTGTTAGGTCTTTGACCATGGACGCCAGGCCGATAATTTCTTCGAGTCAACGCACACTTGGGCGTTAGGCAGCGATCACCTTTTAAGAAAAGTTTGGTGCCAAATCTTCGGCATTTTGCACATTTATCCATTAAACTCTCCTAATTTTTTTATGTCTTGAGCCGTTGTGGGGAATCGGAGTTGTGTCTTTAATCGAAGTAACTTTGATCCCCTGGCCGCCAATGGCCCGAACAGCTGATTCACGGCCGGACCCGACACCGGAAACCTTCACGATGGCTTCAGAGATTCCGGAAGCCTTGGCTTTTTCAATTGCCCGTCTTACCGCAATTTGGGCGGCGAAGGGAGTGGATTTTTTGGTCCCCGAAAAACCTGACGAACCGGCACTAGCCCAGGAAATAACATTACCATTAGCGTCAGCGATGGTGATAATTGAGTTATTGAAAGTTGACTGAATGAATATTATCCCTTTTTGGACTTGACGAATGACTTTTTTCTTCTTTTTGGCTGCTTTGGGCATATACTCCCTTATCGTTTTATTCGTGTTTATTGGTGATTAAAAATTAGTGGTTTATGTTTTTTCGGCGGTTTTCTTGCGGCCTGAACCGACAGTCACACGCTTACCTCGTTTAGTTCTCGCGTTGGTTCGGGTTCGCTGGCCTCTGACTGGCAAATTTTTCGAGTGTCTCACCCCCCGGTAGGCGCCGATTTCTCTTAACCGTTTGATATTTTGGGAAATTTCCATTTTCAAATCGCCTTCAACCTTGATTTTGCCGACAGCTTCGCGAATTTTCTCAATTTCTTGTTCCGATAAATCGGCGACTTTAGTTCCTGGTTTGACGTTCGCCTTTTGGCAAATTTTTCTTGCCAATGGTACCCCAATACCTTTGATATAGGCTAAAGAATATTCAATATGCTTGTTGTCGGGGATATTGACACCGGCGATTCTGGCCATGATCGTTCCTTTCAGTCACTTAAATGTAAAATGCAAAACTCAAAATGCAAAATTTTGGAAGCAAACACTGTCTTTAATTTTGAATTTTCAATTGTCATTTTGAACTTTGAGATTTGAACTTTGAATTTTTCTATCCCTGGCGTTGTTTGTGTTTTGGATTAACACAAATTACCCGCAGGACGCCTTTCCTACGAATTATTTTACACTTCTGACAAATTTTTTTTACCGATGGACGTACCTTCATATAATATTTGTAAAACATTCCACTAATTTTACTATTCACGAATTAACACTAATAATATTCGTGATTATTCGTGTATAAGATTAGTGGATGTTACAATCTCCGAGTAATCCGTCCTTTGCTTAAATCGTAGGGTGAAAGTTCAACCGTGACTTTGTCTCCCGGCAGGATTTTAATGTAATGCATCCTGATTTTCCCGGAAACATGAGCTAAAATCTCCTGGTTACTTACAAGCACTACACGAAAAGTCGCGTTCGGCAGAGCTTCCGTGACTTCACCCTCCAAAATAATTTTTTCTTTATCCATAACTTGAACAACTCACTCGTTACTACCTGCCTCGCTTACAAGGCGGGCCATTTATTTAGTAGTAATTCTATAAATAGCTTAACATAGTATTATATTTTAGTCAACACTTCGCAACCGTCATCGGTTACGGCGATTGTGTGCTCAAAGTGAGCCGATAAGGAACCGTCGACGGTGGTCACGGTCCAACCGTCTTTTAAGATTTTCACGTGCCAATCGCCTAGAGAGACCATTGGTTCAATTGCCAAAACCATCCCCGCTTTCAAGATTGGACCCGTGCCGCGTTTGCCAAAATTGGGAATTGAAGGCATTTCCTGAAGATTACGGCCAATCCCATGACCGGCCAGATCGCGGATGACCCCAAAACCGGCTCCCTCAATTATTTTTTGAATTCTATTTTGAATATCGCCTAAATGGATTTCCGGCCTGACCATCGAAATTGCTTCTTCGAGAGCATCACTCGTAATTTTAAGCAGCTCCTTTTTAGCAAAGTCGATTTTACCGACATTGACCGTTGTTGCCGTATCGCTATGAAACCCTCGATGAAGAATTCCTAAATCAATGCCGACGATATCGCCTTCGCGAAGAATCCGTCCACCCGGGATCCCGTGGACAACTTCAGAATTGACGGAAACACAAATCGAGGCCGGGTAACCGGCATAGCCCAAGAATGAAGCTTTAACCTTAGCGTTCTTAATTTTCCGAACAGCTAAAATATCGAGTTCTTGGGTGGTTACCCCCTGCTTGCAAGAATCGGCGACCAATTTTAAAATTCGGGCGGCAATTTTGCCTCCCTCCCGCATGATTTCTAATTCGGTCTTACTTTTAATATTAATCATACTTTTTGCTGAATTTCTTCCCAAACTTCGTCAATTGACGGTTCGCCATCGATATTGATTAATTTACCTTGTTTTCTATAATAGTCTAATAACGGTTTAGTTTGTCTATTATAGACTTCGATTCTATGAGCAATAACTTCTGATTTATCATCAACTCTTTTTTCCTCAAGACGACGTTTTAGTATTCTCTTGACCAATGATTCCCACGAGGTAACCAGATTAATAACTTTTAAATTATCAATTCTCTTTTTTTTGAAAATATTTTCCAGATATTCTGCTTGGGAAATTGTTCGGGGAAAGCCGTCAAAAACGATTCCCTTAGAAAGATCTAGTTTTTCAAGCTTTTGGCCAACGAATTTTTGAACAACTTCATCATTGACCAAGCCTCCGCCTTTGGAAACTTTTCTAAATTCTTTTCCCAAAGGGGAATCCTTTTCAATTTCTTCTCGCATTAAATCCCCGGTGCCAAAATAAAGCCAGCCCAACTTTTGGGCGAGTCTTTTTGCCTGAGTACCTTTACCAGAGCCTGGTGGACCTAATATGATGTAATTTTGATTATTCATGGTCATTTATGAACTGATGGGCGTTGGCGTTATACTGGGGCTAAAAGTCGGCGTCGGCGAAAATGTCATCGAGGAAGTCGGTGTTGGTGAAGCTATCCCAGGATTTCTCACTTCTTGGATTAGCCAAACATTATTGTCTAAGATGCATTTGAAAATTCTTTGGGCTTGCTCTTGATTGTAGATCAATTCGGCTGAAACATCAACAGTGCCATCATCATTTTTTTTGGTATTTAAGATTTGATAGTTGCTTGGCAACGCGGCAACGCCAACGAAAAGCATCAGTTTATCTACCATATTCGGCGGCACCTTGCCGGATTTATCGGCCGTGGTTTCAAGTTTGGCTTGCGCCGTCGTTGAAAGCAGATCACGGGCCTTTAAAGCTTGGGCTTGACCATCAGATGCTCCGGTTTTTAAGAAGTAACCCATGAAGTTACCAACTGTTTTTTCTGAATTTGTCTTCCAAGTCGCCTCAGTTACCTCAGCTGAAGGTGTAGGGGACGCTACCGGTGAGGCTATAAAACGCGAATAATACCAGTATCCAAGACCCAAAATTAAAGCCATCACAATAATTACCATTAGCCATCTAAGTAGACTTCCGCCAGTAGACTCGTTTGGATCATCGGAAAGAATTTGCTGATTTTCCAAAAAACCTCCTTAGGTTGCCGGCGCAATTGAGACGATCGCCCAAATTCCTTTATCGCCTTTGGTTGCCGGTTGAGTCAGTTTAATGAGATAATTTTTCCCATCCTTAGAAACAGTAACCGTCGCTTGACCGTCGTTAGAATCTTTGACAGTATAGACATCAGTGGTGCTTAAGCCGAAAGCCCCGGCATTGTCGGATCTCGCGGTTTCGTCAGGAGATAAACGCCAGAGAGTTCGACCATTATCGACATTTTTTTGAATTTCGGTTGATTTGGTATTATCAACTGTAAAAATAATTTGATTGCCTTGAGGAATAATTATTACTTGCCCGACGAGAATTTTATCTGAATCGGTAATCCCATTGGCCGTTGATAACTCATCCAGAGGAACACCTTTGGTTTGAGAAATCCCCAGTAAGGAGTCACCTCTGACAATCGTATAGATTTCTGATGGATTTGACGGCCTTTCCGTTGAAGAGGCCAATTTCGTCACGGCTGTTGATTGGCTGGGACCCGGAGTTGGAGTTGATTTGGCCTGGCTTGATAGAGAGGATGTCGGTGTTGGCGAAGATTGTGTTTGAGTTTTCACATTTCGGCTTTTAGCAAAAAAGAATGTCGCCAAAAAAGCCAAGATAGCAACTAAAATGATCAGACCGTAAAAAATAACTTTCATCTGTTTTGTCATAGCCAGCCTAAAATTTGAATGCCTTTTTTTAATGGTTGCCTTTGACCATTGGCAATGTCAGTGATATATATTTGACCGGAGGTTGAATCATTGATTTTATCGCTATATTGGGCCACTAAAAAGGCTATTTTTGTTGAACTGCCGGCAATAAAATTGGCGATTCCCCCGTTATAATCGGTTAACGTCGCTTGACTATTGGTTTCTTTTTTGCCGTTCGCATCAATTTTATCGATTTCACCAGAATTGGCGCCGATATCTCGGAGATTAAAATAAATACTATTACCAGCCCAGGCGAGGCTATCAATCAGCTTATTATTAAATTTTGCAATGTTGATGATTTCTTTGGTATCTACCTTGACGATATTAATTTCTGCCCCGGTTCCTGAAGTTTTGGCGTAGGCGATTTCAGTGCTATCTCGGTTAAAACTCAGTGATCTGATTTCGGTATCGCTTTGGGCCAGAGCTCGACGATTTTGACCAGCCCTACTTTCTAAATAAAGCGTGTATCCATAATTTTCATCAACGTTAGAAAATCTGATATAGGCGAATTCGTCTCCCTGGGCGGAAACAATAATTAGATCTGGTCTGGAGAACGAATTTTTCAAGGTAGCAATTTTCCCTTTATCTAAATTAATACTGATAAGTTTATTTGAAGCGGTGACCGCCAAAACCTCTCGAGAATTTTGGGCCACGTTCGAGAATTTGACGATTTTTTCCTGTTCGTCAGCATCAGTAAAAATTTTTTCCGTTTTGCCGGTCGGATTAACTAGCCAAATTTCATGGGCCGCACCAGTTACCGTGTATAACAAATTATCACTGGACTCTAAATTCTTGGAGGAAATGCCTGGCGTTGTCATACCCGCATTTGATTCGGGTTCAATGTAATTACGATTAATAAACCAGGCAAGTCCCCCAACCAGTATCAATACCAAAATTATCGTAATGACTCTTCCAGACATTAAAATGCTTTTCTAATTTTATCTAAGGACTTCTATTGAGTCGGTGAGGTGGAGGCTCGAGGTGAGCTCGAAACCGCAGCTGATGGAGACGTCGACGGGCTAGTCGTTGGCGAGGCAACAGGTGAAGCACTCACACTTGGGCTCGACTTTGGCGTGGGTGACTTGGTAACCGTGGTTGTTGGGGAAGGTGAAGCTGTTATTCCTTTCTGGTAAACGCTGGTGTAATAATAGACACCTGCGGCCGCCAAAACGACAATGACCAGGATGATTAAGAGCCATTTTAGGGCTCCGCCGCCCCCCTGTGGAGCAGACATTGGTGCTGGTGCACCGGGTTGTGGTTGGTTCATTTAAACCCTCCTTAAAATATTGTTAAATATTAATTTGCGATAATACTTGCTCCATTCCCATTGTACAGCATTTTTGTGGTTTTGTGAATTGGTAATCTTTATCTTGGAAAAAACTAATATGTTTCGTACTGCCTCATGACCAACTGGGCCTGAATTTGTCTCATCGTTTCAATTATAACAGAAACCATAATTAAAACGCCAGTGCCGCCAATTACCAAAGTATTAATCTTGGTTGCCGCCTGGACAATAAACGGCAAAACAGCAATAACTCCTAAGAAAACCGCGCCGGTAAGGTTTATCCGGGAAATAATTTTTGACAAATAATCAGCCGTTTCTCGGCCGGGTCTAACGCCAGGGATAAAGCCGCCCTGTTTTTGCAAATTTTCGGCGATCTGATCAGGCTTAAGAATAATTCCGCTATAAAAGAAGGTGAAAGCAATTACCAATAAAAAGTAAAGAATCCCGTAAAACAGGTTATTGGTAAATAAATTTGAAATCCACGTCGCCGCGTTTGCCAGCCACTCGGAACGGGCTTGAGTTAGAAACTTGGCCACCACGCCTGGAAAAAGCATAATTGACATGGCAAAAATAATGGGAATTACGCCTCCGGTATTTACTTTGATCGGTAAATGGGTATCGACTCCGCCGTAAGAACGGAGGCCCCTTATTCTTCGAGCATAGGAAACGGGTATTTGCCGCTGGGCTTCGTTGACCAAAACAATTAAAACTACGACACCGAGGGCAATAATCCCGTAGGCAACCAACCCAATGATTTTACCCGTATCTAAAACGGCTAGAGTATTACGTACCTGAGACGGTATACCGGCCACAATTCCCAAGGTAATAATTAAGGATACGCCGTTGCCGATGCCATTTTCGGAAATTAGCTCCCCAATCCACATCAAAAGTATTGTCCCGGCGGTAATTGAGATTAGCATCACCGCCAGCTGCAAAGAAGTCCAAGAGATGATGATTTGCTGACTTTTCAAAAGATTGAGCATCGCATACGACTGGGCTAAGGCCAAGGGAACAGTTAAAATTCTCGTCCAATAATTTATTTTTTGTTGGCCGCTTTCGCCTTCTTTTTGTAAAGCCGCAAGCGTTGGAATAACCATGGTTAGCAGTTGAACGATAATTGTCGCCGTAATATAGGGACCGACACCCATCATTATAATCGAGAAGTTCTCCATCGAGCCGCCGGAAAACATATTAAGCAAGCCGAAAATTTGATTTCGGCCAAAAAAGTTGCGCAGTTCGATTAAATCAACCCCGGGAAGAGGAATATGAGCCAAAATCCTGGCGATTACCAAAAGAGCAATCGCGTATAATACCTTACGGCGAAGATCGGGTAAAGTGAAAATTTGTTTGAGCGTTTCCCAAAACCGCATACTTACTCCTTCTTAGTTTTTTCCTTGGAAACGGTCTTGACAGCCGGTTTGAAATTGAGAATATTTTTGCTGATAGCGACTTGACGGAAGATAAATTTTACTTCCGGCTTTTTATCGGCAAGAACTTTGATCGGCTTTTCTTTATTTTTAATAATACCGGCTTTAAAGAGACTCTCTAAATCAATTCTACTACCTTCTTTGAATTTTTTCTCAATTTCTGAGAGCCGAACAACTTGAGGTTTTACTTTTCGGCTTCGAAAACCTTTTTTCTTCGCCAACCGCTGAATCCAAGGAGTTTGGCCGCCTTCAAAACGACGGGGAATATTATAACCGGAGCGCGACTTTTGTCCCTTAGTCCCGCGACCTGAAGTGTTGCCCTTACCCGAAGCAAGTCCCCGACCAAGACGTTTAGACGGTCTCAATGATTTACTGGCTAAATTATTTTGTTTGACGTTTTTATTGAGCATGCGATTATCGTTCTATTTACTTTCTTTGGCCAGAATCTTAAAAGCCTCGATGGTCGCTTTGGCATTATTAATCTTATTGGCGGTGCCGAGAATTTTACCGACAATATTTTTGATGCCGGCCAGTTCGCAGATTGTTCTGACTGCCCCGCCAGCCACGATTGAAGTTCCCCCGGTGGCCGGTTTTAAAATAATATGAGCCGAGCCCGAAAAAATTTCAATTCGATGAGGAATAGTGCCTTCGACAATCGGCACCTCAATCATTTCTTTTTCGGCAATTTTAGAGGCTTTATTGACCGCGTTGACTACCTCAGAGGCTTTGCCAATGCCAATGCCAACTTTGCCGGCGCGGTTGCCCATTATTACCAAAGCCCGAAAGCGAATTCTTTTACCGCCGGCCACGGTTCTGGCCACCCGGTCCACCTGTAAAACCTTTTTATCGAATTCTTTTTTCTCTACTTCTCTTGGAAATTCTCTATAATTCATTTTAAAACTCCATTCCCGCTTTTCTTAAAGCTTCGGCTGCCTGCTTAACCCTCCCATGATATTTGTATCCACCGCGATCAAAAACAACTTTCTTAATTTTTTTATCCAGAAGTTTCTTGGCCAAATCTTCGGCTAAATTAATATTTTCTTTCAAATCTGAAGAGCTGGCAATGGTTTGTCCTTTGGTGTCATCAATGGCTTGTAAATACAAATGTTTATTCGAACGGAAAATTACGACTCTTGGCCGTAATGATACGCCTGAAATTTTTCCCCTGATTCTTGCTTTTCTTTTAGCTCTATTCATATATTATCCTTAGGCGGCTCCGCCAACAATCGCTTTAGCCGCTTTGCCGGGTTTTCGGCGGGGAATCTCATCGACATATTTAATCCCTTTACCTTTGTATGGTTCGACCGGTTTTTTGGAACGAATGTCGGCCGCCACTTGACCAACTTTTTGTCGGTCAATTCCTGAAACAGTAATGACATTTTTTTCCACTTTTAAATCAATTCCATCTGGAGCGATAATTTCAATTGGGTGAGAAAAACCTAGATGTAAAATTAGTTTTTTTTCGACGACTTCGGCGCGAAAACCAACGCCTTTGAAATCCAGTTTTTTTTCAAAACCAGAAAACACTCCATTGATCATATTGGCAATTAAGGCCCGGTAGAGTCCGTGCAGCGCTCGCGTATAATTGCCATGCTTTAGACGGCTGACAATAATTTGCGAATTTTCGATCTTTACGACAATGTTTTTAAGCACTTCTAATTCAAGCTCGCCTTTAGGGCCGATAACTTTAACTTTCGAACCATCGATCTTGACGGTTACCCCCTCTGGAATACAAATTGTTCTGATACCTATTTTTGACATTTTATCTTTTAGGAAATTTCGGCAATTAATTCGCCGCCTAAACCCTTTTTACGGGCGTCTTCACCAATCATCATCCCTTCGGGAGTCGAAATAATGATAAAACCTTTAAAAGACTTGGGTCGAGGAATATCGATTCTGTTAGTGTAAACTCGCCTCCCTGGTTTGCTTATTCTTATTGCCCGAAATTCTAAATCAAAAAGCTTAATCTCGATTTTTTCTTTAGTTTTGGCCTCGGAAATTTTTCTAAAGTCAGCGACTTTTTGATGATTTTTTAAGACGGCCAAAATCGCCATTTTTAATTTCGAAAATGGAACTTGCAGATTTTCTTTACCTGCATCTTGGGCATTTCTTATTTGGGTAAACATTTCTGAAATTTTGTCCATTTAAATTCTCCTTTAATTTACCATGAGGATTTAGTCACACCCGGTATTTGGCCTTTACTGGCCATTTCCCGAAAGCAAATCCGGCAAATCCCAAATTGACGAATAAAGGCTCGGCGTCGGCCGCACCGGGCACAGCGTCGAACGACTCTGGTGGAAAATTTGGGTTTTCTTTTGGCCCGTTCAATCTGTGATTTTTTAGCCATTTAATTTATCCTTTTTGGAAGCTTTATCCTGACTTATCCTGACTTGTCCCGAGTCTGCACGAGGGAGCGTAGTTGAGGGAGGTTTCTCGAAGGGCAATCCCCAAGCTTCTAATAGCTTTTGACCTTCAAGAGGATTTTTCGCCGTCGTCTTGATGCTAATCGACATGCCATGAATAATTTCCGCCTTTTCGTGGGAAATTTCCGGGAAAATTATCTGCTCGGAAATCCCCAAAGTGAAATTGCCGCTTTTACCGAAACCGACGATTTTTAAACCGCGAAAATCTCTCATCCTGGGTAAAACGATATTCGCCAATTTTATAATAAAATCATGCATTTTTTTGCCACGAAGGGTGACCATCATCCCGACTTTTTCCCCTTCTCGGATCTTGAATCCCGAAATTGCCTTACGAGAAATTCTGACCGCCGGTTTTTGGCCGGTAATGGCCATTAGGGTGGTTATTACTGCCTCGGCAAACTTTGGGTTGGTTTTCGCCTGTCCGATACCGACATTAATCACCACTTTAACTACCTTTGGTAAAGCCAGGATATTTCTACTGCCCAAATCAGTTTTTAATTTTTCATTTACTTTCGTAATGGCACTTCCCATTTTTATTCCTAATCCAGACTTTCATGACATTTTTTACAAATGCGAATTTTTTTATTGCCGGCTTTATCAGGCATTTTAAAACCAATTCTTGACGGCTGGCTGCAGCGCGGGCAAATAATTATTACATTCGAAGCATCAAACGGCGTTAATTGATCAATAATGCCACCTTGAGGATTTTTTCTTGAAGGTTTTAGATGATGCTTGGCGATATTGACCCCGATTACCGTCAGTTTTCCTTTACTTGGGAAAACCTGTTCAATTGTTCCGCGTTTGCCCTTATTTTTGCCGGATATGACTAAGACATTATCGCCTTTTTTTAATTTCATAGAACCTCCACCGCCATCGAAATGATTTTCATATAGCCTCTGTCCCGAAGTTCTCGAGCTACTGGTCCAAAAATTCTCGTCCCTTTGGGTGTGCCATCGGCATCAATTAAAACCGCGGCATTGTCATCGAAACGAATCGTAGTCCCATCGGCCCTCATCACCGGTTTTTTTTGACGGACAATCACCGCTTTGACGATTTCTTTCTTTTTGGTTGCCGCGTGCGGAATGGCAATTTTTACCACGGCGGTAATCACGTCTCCGACTTCAGCCCCGTTCGGCTTGGCTTTTTTTTCTGGTGTGAGACACATCAATTCTCTGGCGCCGGAATTGTCAGCCACCACTAACCGGCTATAAGGTTGAATCATTGAACCACCTTCCAGCTTTTTCTTCGACTAATTGGTCGAGTTGGGGCAAAAATAACCTTTTGGTCTTTTTTGATTTCGATATCGGTATGGACCAAAAAAGTCCGTCTAAAATATTGGCGTTTTTTATAAATTGGATGAATCCTTAACTGACTGATTAGAATTTTAACAGTTTTATTCCGGCTATCAGCCAGTGCTATCCCGGTTAATTTATTAATAATTTTTTTGGAAGTTTTCATTTGGCAACCCGGTTTTTTCTAGGGTCAACTTTTCCTAATTCATCTAAGGCCCGTTCGGCAAGTATTGTCCAAATTCTGGCAATATTTTTTCGCGACTGGCGAATTTGACGGAAATTTTTCAATTTCTTAAACGTCGCCTTAAACTTTAGCTCGGAAATTTCCGCATTAAGCTTACCAATTTCACTATAAAGGCTTTTTGAATCTTTCGTTCTTAATTCTTTCAATTCTTGGGCTGTTTTCATTGCTTATATTCCATTGATATTACAATTCGACTAATTCTTTCTTGATAAATTTGGTGGGGATGCTTAATTTATGGGCCGCCAATCTCATTGCTTCTTTAGCAATTTTTTCGCTTGTTCCGCCCATTTCAAAAAGGATTCGACCCGGTTTAACCACCGCCACAAAATGATCGAGACTGCCTTTGCCGCCACCCATGCCTGTTTCCGCTGCCGATTTGGTGACCGGTTTATCGGGAAAGATACGCACCCAAACTTCACCACCCCGACGAATATAGTGGGTTATCGCTCGTCTTGCCGATTCGATTTGACGGGCGCTAACCCAAGCTCGTCCCAAAGACTTGAGGCCATAATTGCCGTAGCTAAGGCTGTATCCTCGTTCTGAAACGCCCCGCATTTTACCTCGGGAAACTTTTCGATGTTTAAGTTTTTTGGGAATTAACATAATTTATATATTTCTCCACGAATCTTACTATTCACTAATTTCACTAATTTTGTTTCTCGGTTATTCGTGTTGATTTGTGTATAAAGATTAGTGGAGTGTTATTCATTTTCATTTATTTGATCGCCTTTATATATCCAAACTTTGACCCCGATGACTCCATAAGTAGTCAAGGCGTCAACATGGGCATAATCAATGTTGGCCCGCAGACGTCCAAGAGGAACAGAACCTTGACCATAATGTTCACGACGGGCAATTTCTGATCCACCCAGGCGGCCGGCAATGCCAATTTTAACTCCTTTGGCTTTGGCATCCATAACTTTAGAAATTGACTGTTTAATCGCCCGTTTATAAGCAATTCTTCGTTCAATCTGGTAAGCCACTTGTTGCGCCACGAGCTCGGCATTCAAATCAGGCACTCTGATTTCCATAATTTCAATTTCGACTTTTTCTTTGGCCAAGCCGGTTTTTGGATTTCGAAGCTTCGGACAAGATTTGACTAAATAATCTCGAAGATTATTAATACCCTGACCGCTGCGGCCGATAAGAATTCCCGGCTTTGAGGTGTGAACAATAATTTTTACCATCGCTTGACCACGAACAATATCCACTTGAGCAACCCCTGAAGTTTTCCCGAAACGTTTCGTCAGGACCTTGCGGATTTCAATATCGGATATTAAATTCGAAGCAAAATCTTTCGTGGCAAACCATTTCGATTGCCAATCTCGAGATATTGGCAATCTTAAAGATTTTGGATTGACTTTATGACCCACTTGATGCTCCCTTCGGTTGTTCTCTTAGAATAACTGTGATATGTGACATTCTTTTTAGAATTGATGTTGCCCGGCCGCGATGGATAATCCGTCTTCGCTTTAGCTTTGGCCCTTCATCAACCCGAACTTGCTTAATAATTAAGTCGGAAGAGTTAAAGGTATCTTTGGCCAAAGATATGGCAGATTTTAGGGCTAGAATTAATGGTTTGGCTGCCGTTTTCGGGGTAAATTGTAAAATTTCCAAAGCGACTGCTGGTTTTTTACCCATAATTAAACCGGAAACGAGACGAATTTTATCGGCTGCGGTTCTCACAAAGCGCCTCCGAACAACGATTTCCTGAACCGAAATTTTTTGGATCGGTTTTCTGGCGATTTTCACCGGTTTTGGTTTATTGATTGTCTCATTTATGGCCATATTTATTCCTTGGCGGGTTTAGCAGCCGGTTTCGCCTCAGTTTCCGAACCGGCCGATTTGACGGCAGCGGCTTCTTTTTGAGCGACCGCCTGCTGTTCTTCGCGGGCGATGCGACCGCCGTGCCGAAGAAATTTACGCGTCGGCGCAAATTCTCCAAGACGATAACCAACCATATCTTCGACAATTAAAACAGGTATATGGCTACGGCCATTGTGGACGCCAATCGTAAACCCGACCATTTCCGGCGAGATTGATGAATCTCGGGCCCAGGTTTTAACAATTGTTCGGTCCCCGACTCTTAAATTCTGTATCTTTTTGATTAGATTTTCATCTACAAACGGTCCTTTTTTTAGCGAACGACTCATGGTTTTCTCCTCTTAACAATCATTTTATCAGAATATTTGACTTTTTTACGGGTTCTAACCCCTCGGGCATGTTTACCCCAGGGAGTTTTGGGATATTTCAACCCGATGGGGTTGACGCCTTCACCGCCGCCGTGAGGATGAGCATCCGGATGCATGGCTTTACCTCTGACTGTCGGCCTAATCCCCATATGGCGCTTTCGACCAGCTTTACCAATCGTTTGGGCTGAATGAGTTATATTGGAAACCTGACCGATACTTCCAAAACACTCCTTGGAGACTTTCCGAACTTCATTCGAAGTCATTTTAAGATGAACCCATTTGCCTTCTTTAGCCACAATCGAAGCCGTCGCTCCCGCTGAACGAATCATTTTACCGCCCTGACCGGGTCTCAGTTCGATATCGAAAATGCCAATGCCGTTTGGTATATTTTTAAGACGCAACCGATTACCGGGTTTAATCTCCGCTTTTTCGGCGGCGACTATTTCATCTCCGATTTTTGCTCCCTCCCAAGCTAAAGTATAAGCTAAAGTGTTGTCAGAAAACTTGACTAAAACAATAAAACTGGTCCGATATGGGTCATATTCAATCTGGGTGACTTTGGCTTTTTGGTCAAGTTTTATATCAAGCGGCGTAAGGAAGCGGTATTTTCGTTTTTCGCCCCCACCCTGATGACGAACGGAAATCTGTCCGGTTTTATCACGACCAGAACCTCGTTTAAAAGAGGTAATCAAAGATTTTTCCGGTTTTTTGCGGGTAAGAAGGGAAAAATCCGTCACTGACATATTCCTTCTTGCATGATGGGTAGCTTTTAATTGCTTAATCATATTCTTAATCTCTCTTTATTCGTGTTAATTCGTGTAAAAAGATTTGTGGATGTTATTTTTCTTCAAATCCGGAAATTTTCTGGCCTTTTTTCAAGGTGACGATGGCTTTTTTAGTCGATTTCGTCTTGGCTAAATATCGGCCGCGAACCAATTTTTCTTCGCCTTTTTTAGAAATAATATTAATCTTTACTGGTTTTACTTTATATAAATCGAAAATTGCCTTGGCGATTTCCGGTTTGTTGGCGGATTTCGCCACCATAAAAACATATCGGCCTAAACTGACATCGGTCATTGATTTTTCGGTTATCACCGGCTTAATCAAAATTCTCATTTTTTCCCTTCAAAATTACTTTCAATTAATTTTAAACCTTCTTCATCTGTCACTAGATAATCAGCATTGATTAAATCAATTAAATTCAATCCCGAAGGTAAAACAGTTTTTAGATACGAAAGATTGGCCATCGATAATTCCAAATTAATATTAGTCTTAGCAAGCACGAATAAGATTTTTCCTTCTTCAATAGGCAGCTTTTCCAAAAAAGCTTGCATTTTGTTGGTCGAAATCTCATCAACCCTTAATTTACCAACGACAATTAATTTTTGATTTCTAAGTTTTTCTCCTAACGCCATTTTAAGGGCTTTTGAGCCCATTTTTGCAGTCAGCTTTTTGGAAAAATTTCGATTATTTCTCGGCCCAAAAGTGACGCCGCCGCCGCGCCAAAGCGGTGATCTGATAGAACCGGCGCGGGCATTGCCGGTGCCTTTCTGTCGGAACGGTTTCTTGCCGCCGCCGGAGACTTCACCGCGGTTTTTGGTGTGGGCAATCGCCTGACGGCGATTGGCTCGCGCCGCCTTTATTGCCTGGCTTAAAAGTTGGGGATTCGCTTTGACATCAAAAATATCCGAAGAAACTTCGATTGTCTTGCCAACTTTTCCGGTTGTATCTAAAACTTTAATCTTTGTCATGATTGCTCCAAATGAGAATTTCCGTTTTTTGAGGCCCTGGGAGGCCGCCTTTGATAAACATCAAACCCCGAACTTTGTCAAGCTTGATAATTTCTAAATTTTGCACCGTCGTCCGTTTGGCTCCTAAATGTCCACTCATTCGACGGCCCTTAACCACGCGTTGAGGACCGGTATCCCCGATTGAGCCGGGCTGACGATAGTTATTGGAACCGTGGGTTTTCGGCCCGGTGTGAAAATGATGGCGTTTAACCGTTCCGGCAAAACCTTTACCCTTGGAAATGGCCGTGACATTGACCAATTCTTTTTCTCGAAAATCATCAAGAGTAATTTTATCTCCAACTTTGAAATCTTGATCACTTTTTATTTCAAAAAAACTTTCAGGTTTAATATCGAGTTTTTTAAGGTGGCCGGAAATCGGTTTATTAAGACGTTTCTTGCTGCCGACGCCGACTTGGATTGCCTGATAACCGTCTTTTTCGAGGGTTTTGATCTGGGTAACAATATTTGGACCGATTTCAACCAAAGTCACCGGCACCTGATGGCCAGCTTCATCGAATATCCTCGTTGAAATTGTTTTTTTGCCTCTGATTGCGCGCATATTGAAACCTTTTATCCGGAAACACTCTTACTTTAGAGTATTATCCAGACTGATATTTCAGTATCTTTTTTTCTAATTAGTGTCTATTCGTGAACAAAAATTCGTGGATGTTAGGTTTTAATTTCGATATCAACGCCGGCCGGCAGATCGAGACTCATCAACGAATCAATTGTCTTGGTCGAAGGATCATAGACATCAATTAGACGTTTATGAATCCTCATCTCGAATTGCTCGCGGGCGTCTTTATGAACAAACGGTGATTTTAAAACCGTCACCTTGTTTTTTTCCGTCGGCAAAGGAATTGGCCCGGCGACCACCGCACCGGTCCGCTCAGCCGACTCGATAATTTTGCGGGCTGATTTATCAATAATCCGATGGTCGTAAGCTTTCAGTCTGATTCTTATCTTTTGCTTGGAAGCTTCTTCTTTTTTAATATTTTCTTTTGGCTCTGTACTTTTAGGCATTTTTTGCCGTTAATTATTTGATTACTTATCGATTTTGGTAACCACGCCAGCGCCGACGGTTTTTCCACCTTCGCGAATGGCAAATCTCATCCCGTCTTCCATCGCCACCGGTTGGAGTAATTTGACTTTAAATTT
>Ga0315282_10008467_pt1 | contig 16639 bp, 18 predicted proteins | sample YL17G07_20_MG_FD_203693 | JGI IMG/M metagenome (GOLD analysis project Ga0315282, IMG submission 203693) | Sediment microbial communities from Yellowstone Lake, YNP, Wyoming, USA - YL17G07_20 | ecosystem: Environmental > Aquatic > Freshwater > Lake > Sediment | place: USA: Wyoming | collected...
ATCAGGCTTTCGTAGGACGGTTCCTTAAGTTCGAATATGGTCGCCTCCCTTCCGATTCGCCAGGGCCAGAAGGAATGCGAGTCGGAAAAGGAAACCAACGTGAAATCGCTCCATTTGGCAACCCTCCATATCATGGATGGATCGGCGCTAAGGCCCGTTTCCAATGCATAAATGTGTTTGGCTTGATCCTGAAAGCATTCCTCTACTGTATCGAAACCGGATTTGCTGCCAAAAACCGAAAACCAGGGAGTTAGGCAATGCGATGGTATTATCATTATTTTATCTGAAATTTCCATGAGATTTTCAACCAATTCTACGCAACTAAATCCAAATATAGGTCTGCCATCATAGTCTAACCTTCCCCTTTTCGATAGCCAGGAATTTATTTGTTCAACCGTCTCGAAATCAGGGGCAAGTATTATATTATGTATCCTTCTGGTCTTATCATCTTGGCTGTAGATATTAGAAATTTCAGTGGACAAAAGGAAATTGAAACCAGTCTTTGTTTTAAGGATTCCGGAACCATCCTCATCCAAATTTTCCTTTAAGATTTTCAGCCATGCAGGATGTGTCCAGTCACCCGTTCCCAATAAGGTTAAACCTTTAATTTTTGCGTATTTTTCCAGATTTTGTATGGTTATATCTTTGCTTGTGGCTCTTGAGTATGAACTGTGTATATGCAGATCGCTTATTATCTTCACTTGATCACCCTATATTGAAAACTTATATCGCCCTTTTAAAAACCCCTTCCCCAACTCGAAGGCTCTGATGACTATGACCACCGAGAACCCTTCAGCTATGGTCATGCTTAATGGCAGGCCAAAAATGGTAACTGGGAATATGTCAGGATATGAATAGTATCCGTTCATGAAAGAGAAGACATCAAAATAAAAACCAAACAACATTCCGGAAATAAAATAAAAAATGTAAGTCTTTCTCCACTTCGTCGACCACAAGGAGAGCAGGAATGCTGCCAAAAGCAGGATGAAGATGCACATCCAGATGTACCAGTTTGCATTCATCGTTTTTCACCCAACCTCCCACCGGCAAAATAGCAGAAACTTATGTACGGTATGTACAGCAGCCACGTGTATAGCGACATCAGCCCTATCTTTGGCTCGGAATAGTATATCCAGAAACCAAAGTATGTTGTAACGTTTTCGAACATCAGGGCAGCGATCAATCCTATTATTGAAAGGAATGCGTAATCCTTAAGTCTTCTCCTGTCAAACCAGAGGACAAACCCAAGAATAATGAAATTGAACAAGGCAAAATAGAGGTGCTCCATGTTTATTTATTCTGGATACTTTGTTATAAAATAACCATGGGCTCGTGGGGATTTTCGAACAGGATGTCAGGAGAGAGCGCTTCGAACGACGCAGGTGAAACCTGCGTCCAACGCCCTTTTCGACGTTGACTCCAGACTTCGATGGACGCATACTTCATATGTGTCTTTCGCTTTTTTGCTTAAGCTTTTTCTTGAAAAAAGCTTATTTCGAACCCCAGGCCTCCGGCTTTCGCAGGTTAAAGCAGAATAAGCGAATACTTCGATAGACGCATATTGCATATGCGTCATTCGCTTATGGCCGTATAAGACCGGCGCTCTAACCAACTGAGCTACGAGCCCATCATATTATAATTTTCTCAGATTCTGTTTAAATTACTTGTGAATAACAGTTATAGAGGATATTAAGGGAAAAATTTATAAATAACCTATTCATATTCTCTATATCTCTTGGTCATGATAAATCGATAAATAGAGGTAAAATAGAAGGAAAAGGTGATGTTATGAATGGAGCACAAACTGTTCAGCCAATATTCATATTGCCTGAAGGTACGCTCAGGACTAGAGGAAAGGAGGCCCACAAAAACAACATAGCCGCCGCAAAATTGGTTGCAGACGCTGTCAGAACCACACTCGGCCCGAAGGGAATGGACAAGATGCTGGTGGATTCGCTTGGTGATGTCACGATAACGAACGATGGCGCAACCATCCTTAGCGAGATGCAGATAGAGCATCCGGCTGCGAAAATGATGGTCGAGGTCGCAAAGACGCAGGATGAGGCCGTAGGCGACGGGACTACAACGGCGGTTATATTAGCTGGTGAGCTTTTGAGCGAGGCAGAAAAACTGCTGGAGCAGCAGATACACCCGACCGTTGTGACAAAAGGTTACAGGCTCGCAAAAATGAGGGCTTTGGAGATTGTCGAGAAACTCGCAAAAAAGGTTACCATAGAAAACGAGGAAACCCTTGTGAAAATAGCGAACACGGCCATGACGGGAAAATCAGCAGAGAGAGCATCCGATAAACTTTCAGAACTCGCGGTTAAAGCCGTCAAAAGGATAGCAGAGGTGCAGGAAGGTAAGGTTTATATCGATACGGACAACGTGAAAATCGAGAAAAAGCAGGGCGGCTCGATGGCAGAAACGGAGCTCATAGACGGCATAGTCCTTGACAAGGAAATTGTTCATTCTGGAATGCCAAAAAGGATAGAAAAGGCCAAGATTGCGCTATTGGATTCTGCACTCGAGATAAAGGAACTGGAAGGGGATGCGAAAATAAGCATAGATTCTCCTGAAAAACTCCAGGCATTCCTTGACGGAGAGGAAAGGTCGCTCAGGCAGATGGTTGACATGGTAATCAAGTCCGGCGCCAACGTTGTTTTCTGCCAGAAGGGCATAGATGATATGGCCCAGCATTATCTTGCAAAAGCAGGAATAATAGCCGCGAGAAGGGTCAAGAAATCTGACATGGACAAGCTCGCCAGGGCAACAGGCGCGAAAATATCGACGAACATAAAGGACCTCAGCAAATCTGATATTGGCTTTGCAGGAGTCGTGGCTGAAAAGAAGATAGCCGGAGACGAGATGATATTCGTCGAGAAATGCAAGGAACCAAAAGCAGTAACCATCCTTATCCGCGGAGGCAGCGAACACGTCATTGACGAAGTTGAGCGGGCGATGGAAGACGCAGTTAAAGGAGTTGCTGCCGCCGTTGAACTTGGAAAAATAGTCCCTGGAGGAGGAGCGGTGGAAGTCCAGCTTGCGAGGCAGCTCAGAAAATACGCAGAATCATTCAAGGGAAGGGAACAGCTGGCTATAAACGCATTCGCGAACGCAATGGAAGTCGTCCCGAGAAGCCTTGCTGAGAATGCAGGCATGGACCCGATAGACAAGCTTGCAATGATGAGGGCAGAGCATGACAAAAACAAGACCTCCATGGGACTGGACGTTTTCACCGGGAATGTTCAGGACATGATGGCGCTTGGCGTCATAGAGCCGCTCAAGATAAAGATACAGGCGATAAAGAGCGCCAGCGAAGTCGCTGAAATGATACTCAGGATCGACGACATAATATCAACGACGGGATCCGGGAACAAGGGCATGCCGCAGATGCCTCATGGCGGCGGTGAAATGGGCGGGGATTATTAAGAGCGATGCTCGTGGCTAAAGCCACGAGAACCTGAAGGTCTGGACCGCCGGAACCTTTTTTCAGAATTTTAAATATTTATATTAGGTCAGAGTAAATTATTTATTATGACACCAGATATAGTTGGTTCGGACGACGAATTCGAAATAATACCCACATCTCCAATAAGAAGGCTTGAAAAAAGGGTGGAAAAGGTTGAAGGCGGAACATATTCTTCAGAGGTCCGGAGACTTATAGAACAGGTGATAGACCTCATAAAGGCCAACCAGAAAATAATAGACAGTACCATAAAGGCAAACAACGACCTTATATCCGAGGTTTCGAAACTGCCCAAAAAAATGGACGATCTTATTCTTGAGATGAGGGAGTTCATGAAACTGCTTAAAATCTCGGCAGAGGAAGAGGAGGTAACCAACATCTCGAAGGAAATGATGACGCCGCTTGTCGACAAACTTACGGAATTGATAGAGCAGAACAAGAAGAACTTTGAAACGAATCAGGCGGTCCTTACAACGCTCGGCATAATAGAAAAAAGACTCAAAAGATTTTATGCACCCGTGCCGTCGCCCTCGGTTTCAGCTGTCAGGCCGGTTTCAGAATACAGGCAGGAGATGAGATAAGATTGCCATGAAAAAATATCTGATAATACAGGGAGGGACACTGGTTGTAAGTTTAATTTTGGCTTTAAGCTTCTTCATGCTCCTTTCGGTCGGGATTTTAAGCCCTCAAAACACCATAATTTCCCTTATACTTATAATAATAGCCATAGTACTGCTGGCCATATTATCTATATTGAGCCAGATACAAGAAAGGATTAGGGGGGTAAAAGAATGAAGGGAAAAATGAAAGGTATAACACCAATCATATCAATAATAATCCTTCTGCTTATAACAATAGGTCTTGCGTCAGCGGCATGGACGTACATGAGCGGCTACATGTCAAATCTCATATCAAGAACCCTGGACGTGACACCAGCAAACTGCATAGGAGGAACGCAGGTGACTTTTATAGTCAGGAATGCCGGAACCAATAATATAGGTAGTAATAGTATTCAAGCTATGAATATGGACACATCTCTACCAGAGTCTCTTACATGGTACAGTATAAACGGTACCGCTCTCGCCTCGTCGCCTGAAATTGTATTGGCAGCAGGCTCAAGTATGAGGGCAAAAATAGGCAATAATTGCACGTTGTCAGGTACAGCCAAAACATGCAAATACGAATTGATTCTTGTAGGATCAACTTGGAAACAAGACCTATTTGTAGCATGCACGGGTTAATTTTTTACCGTAGCTTTAATTTTTTGATGTCAAGCTTGCCCTGAGCCAGCCTTCCCTTTCCGCCGCCAATCCCGTCATATTTTTCGCACAACTGTTTTACTTTCTTCGCTATATCCACGTTCTCGCTTATTCCGACTACTTCGCCTTTTTTGCTCACCAGGATTACGGTTAATTCAGGATGTTTTGAAACGAGAGAATCGCAAAGTTTTATCATTTCTCTTCTTTCCATGTCGACAATCTCGAATATTTCGTTGTTTTTCGCTTTTTTCATGAAACTTTCCGTTTCCGAATCCGCTTTTTCTTCGATATTCCTGTCAGCGTCTTTTTTGAGATTCTTCCAGACTTCGAATACCACTTTACACGCTTCCTTTGTGTTTTTAACTCTGATCTTATCGGTTTTCTTTCCCAGAATCTTTTCGTATTCTTCTATATCGTCAGCGAATTTTTTGGCGGTCTCGCTTACCTGATCAATGGGCACTGAAAAAACCCCAGCGCATTCATTCATTTGTTTCGGGATGTCATTTTCAGGCGTGAAATCAGCGAATTTTTTAAGATATTTTATCATCTCCTGAAATTTCACAGTTTCCGCGTCAGTTACCCTTTCTGCTTCCTCCCCGGCCGTGAACTCTATCCTGTCTATCCCATCCTGTATTTTCGTGGTTTTCAGAATCTTTATCTTGCCGACCTCTTTCGTGTTGTTGAGATGCGTGCCGCCGCATGCTTCCACGTCAAACCCGGGTATGTTGACTATTCTCAGAAGTTTTCCGGGAACAGCGCCTCCCTGATATATCCTCATGCCGAATCTTTTTTCAGCCTCATTTCTGGGTATTAAAAGTTTTTTAATTCGTATACATTTTTCAACTATCATGTTTGCAGTTTCCTCTATTTTTTTTATCTCGTCCCTAGTTATGGGTTTGTAATGCGTTATGTCAAGATGTGATTTCTCCTCTGTTTTCTTTGCCCCTGCCTGGTTTACATGATTGCCGAGAATCATTCTGGAAGCCGAGTTGAGTATGTGTGCTGCCGTATGCTGCTGTGACAGCCTGAGTCTCCTTACGCCATTTATTTTCCCACTCACTTTGCTGCCTTCTTTTAGAGCATGATTTTTTTCAAGTTCGTGAATTACCACGCTTCCCTGCTTGAAAACGTCTTTTACTCCAGTCCCGTTTATCTTACCGGTATCATGGAGCTGTCCTCCTGATGTTGGATAAAAACTGGTCCTGTCAAGAACGATGAAATTACCGAAGACTTTCAGTACAAGCGCGTCGAATTCGAGCACATTGTAGTTACCATAATACAATATTTCAGTGTCCTTTACGTTTTCCAATGGAAATTTTCTCTTTTCTTCAGTCATAGTTTTTTGCGATATTTTTTCATGTAGCTCCGAAACTTTGGAATAGAAATCTTCCGGTATCTTTATTTTTTTACCGTGCTTTTCCAGCTCTTCCTTCACTATTTCCGGAAGGATGCCCTGGCTGTCGTATAGTTTCACAAGTTCATTTCCATCAATGTTCCTCTTCAGCATATTGGTTATGATTCCTATAGATTTCTTTTTTGTGTTGCTGTATTTCGTTTCTTCAACTTCAATTATCTGGTTCACGTCTTTAAGATTTTCATAAAGTTCTGGAAAAATTTTCTTAAGGTAGGAAGCATGCCATTCGCAAACTTTGGAGAATTCTATACTCCATCCATATTTTTCCTTGAACAGCATGGCTCTTCTTGCAAGAATCCTCAGGTTGTACCCGCCACCAACGTTGCTCGGCAGACCACCGTCCGTCAGGGCGAATAGAAGACTTCTTGTGTGTTCTGCTATGGAATAAATACCTGAAAGCGGTATTATGAAATTTTTCAGTTCGTCGACATTCACCCCGACCTTTTCTGCGATTATCTTCCATGATTTTTCTACATTTTCTGTCTCATCAAGATTTAGCATCCCTGCGTGTGGCAAGTATCTTTTCATTAAATCTTTGTCGATTTTGATACTGGTTTTTGACAAAAGCTTCTCTATTACGTTCGGAAAAGAAGCATCGTAAATGGTTTCGCATCCCTGTGAAAACCATGCATTCCTTTCTTGGCCCATTCCCATGTCAAGGACTTTTATGTTAAGTTCTCTATTTCCAGAATTGGTTTGCTCGTAAAGCATGTAAACTTGGTTCCCCAGCTCGCAGCCTTTAGAAAAGAACTCCATACAAGGCCCGAAATTCCCTCCCCCTGCCCACGCATCTTCATGGAATATTATGTCGTTGTTATCGAGTTTAAGGCCCTTTATAAGCCAAGTATAAATATCCCTGAATACCTTGTTTTGGTCCCATTTCTCAGGCCTGACAAACATATGCTGGCCTATCATGACAAAGCCAGTATTGTGCGATTGCGTAATTCCGACATTGTCTATGTCATTGAACCTGAGGCAGAATTGCGGTATGACCAATGGGTTAGCAGGCGGTTCGACTTCTCCTGAAATCACATATGGCTGGAAAGCTGCGATGGATGCATTCGTATATTCCATTGTTGGATTCCATCTTGCAACAACAGGATATCTTTTTATCGGCGTGTAGCCCAGCCGCCTGAACATTTTTGAGAATTCCAGCCACACGTCAATGTAGCTAAGGTTTCTTTTTGCAGGAGAATTTCCTATGAACGCGAATCCTTCCCCGCTGCATACGGGGTCTCCGCACACGTTTCTTTCGCTATCTGTGGCCCAGAAGGGTTTTCTGCATTTGATGCATATTCTTCTGCGAAACCCTTCCCCCATTAACACGTCAGTTGCATAATACTTTTCTGGTTTTGACCAGAATTTCGGCCTGAATTCCTTTTTGATTTCCTTGTCCGGTTTCATAATTTATTATTATAACCAGTCGCTACTTAAAAATTATAGAAAACGATTCGTTGCCGCTTCCGTTTTTGTTAAAATGCTATTCAGTACAACAGGCCAGTTATCATCAAACTAAAATAAAATGGCAGCGACTTTTCGCAAAAAATTAACCGAAAAGTGCGCTAAGCCCGGCCGCGGCCTCTTCAGCTTTATCTTCAGTCTTCTCTTCTTTATCTTCAGTCTTCTCTTCTTTCGCCTTTTCAGGTGCAGCTGAAGCTGCTTGGACAAAGGAAGCTCCCTTTATGGCTTCGTTTATGTTCACTTTCTTAAGGTTAGCCACGAGCGCCTTTATTTGTGTATGCTCCGCTTTTGCGCCTGCGGCATCCATCACTCTTTTTATATTTTCTTCATCAACTTCCTTGCCGACTGAATGCAGAAGCAAAGCTGCGTATATCATTTCCATTTTTATCCCTCCTCATTTTCATTGTAAGCATTATCAGATGTTTTGGAATCAATGTCCCCTGATTTCTTCTTTACAGCTTCCATTTGTGATTTCGCCTTTGCAAGCAGCGTGCCTATCGTATCTTCTGTAGGTATATCAGCTTCCAGAGCCAGGCTGACGGCCTCTTTGTACGCCTTTGTTATCAGCATCGGAAGCGTTTCTTTCGTCGGAAGCCCTATATTCAATGCAAGATTGAACGCGTTCATGTAGCCGCTGACGATGTCATTCTGATATTTTTCAAGCGGAATGAATAGCAAATCCTTTCCGTATATTGAGCCGTTGTCGTACACTGCCAGAAGATTAAGCGATATCTCAACTGGCTCAATTCCGAGTTTCATGAGAACATCCGCCACGGGCTTTGTTATGGTTTCGCCTTGTTTAACGAGGACAGTGTCCTTTTTTATGACTATTTTATCCCCTTCAACACCGGCAGGTATCTTTACTCTTTGCAGTTCGCCTATGACCGGCCCTGGCTTGAGGCTGGTTGGGCCTTCCTTGGCTATTATGTTTTTTGCCGCTATGTCGCCTGGTTTTGCAGCGGCCGATGATTTCGATGATTCTATTATCCTTGCCAGTTCAAAAGGGTTCATATCGCTTAAAAGCAATGCAGGCTGACCTCTGATGACGTTTTCCAGATTTTTCAAGCCGGCAACCCCAGCATTTTCTATGGCAAGTTTTATGACATTCTTTTTGGTCATTAGTATTATTGCCTTCCCCCTCAGCGAGTCCCTTATTTCCTGGAGCTGCCTTGAAGGCAGCTTGAACATGTCGACTACCCCTATAACTGAGTATTTTTTGAATTCCGCTTCCAGTTTCTTCACGGCAGCCTTTTTGTTTTCTGAAACCATCATCACACCTTAAGTTTTACAGGGGCACCCATTGTAAGTTTTATGTAGGCGTCCTTTATGTTGGTCTTTCCCTTTGGAAGTTTCTCCTTCACGAAGTTCATGACAGCAATCACGTTCTTCATCACATGCTCTTCCTTCATGTCCTCTTTTCCAACTGCCAGATGAATGACAGGCGAATCTTTTATCCTTATCCTGACCATTTTCTTGGACATCTCGACAAAGGGTTGTACGCTTCCCTTGGGCGGTATGGGTTTGGGCATCTTTCCCCTCGGGCCAAGCACAGTACCCAGCGTTTTACCGACAAGAGGCATAAGCGGCGCCTCACAGAACCACCAGTCGTATTCATCAGCATAATTTTTCAGCTTCTTTTTTCCCTTGCCCAACGCCTCAAGGTCGCCTTTTACTATAATAAGTCCGTTAGTCTTTTTGGCTTCAGGCAGCAGGTTGTCAACTATGAATATGTATTTTACGTCCTTTCCGACACCTTCCGGCAGAAGAAATTCAAGATTTAACTTGTTTTCCGGTTTTTTGAGATCTATATTCTTTAGGTTAATTATCAGATCCCAAGTCTGGAGAAAATTCCTCTTTTTGGATTTTTCCCTCGCTTCCCTTATTTCCTTCAGAAATTCCTCTTCGGCCATGTTGTAACCTCCTGCTTAACGCAGTAAGCGGTTATGGTTCTTTATTTTTGTCCGTAAGACTATTTAAATATTGTCCCTTCAGAAAAACAGCAAAAACGCATAAAAAACAAGGAAAATCTGTCTAAGAGGAAGTATGAAATGTCTTTTCTTTGCCACTGAAATTATAGAGAGGAGACAATTTAGCGCGAACAGATAAAACCATGGGAAAAAGAAAGCGGAAAATATTATACCTTCGGAAAACCTGTCGCTTGCCGTATCCGTTATATAACCTGTCTCCGAACTTTTTCCATATTTTCTTGCTATCAGTCCGTCAAACCAGTCCAGAAAGAGCGTAGCAATCAAAAAAACAAACGACAAGAACATGGAAAATCCTGTGAATGCAAGAAAAAGCATTGATGTTAGGACCGACATTCCTGATAATACATCCGGATTTACGTTCGGAAGAGGGAGCACACTGCCTGCCCTGTCAATTATTTTTCTCATCTTTACAACCAAACCGGGCTTATTCTCAGCCAGAACAACACCCCCAAAATAATCGTTGATGAAATTTCAAAGATAATTTTATTTTTGTAGCCGTATGGGAAAATATTAAGGAAAATTTCATTTTTAGAATATGGATGGAAAGGCGCAGATTTGCCTGTAAGGAAATCAATTGCGAGGTGCATGACAACGCATATTGCAGAAATTTCTATGATGGCATGATCTGCAAAAAAATACAGCGCGCACAACAATAGAGAAAAGAAAGCAAGTCCGTAAATTTCATGAAATCTGGTCCTTGATTCCGAACCGAACCTTTTTTTCAAGACGTTTTTGCCCGCCCTAATAAGATAGGGTACGTGATCGATATCGATGAAAACCGACAAGATAAATATCAAGATTATGTGGTTCCATGAATTCGTCAAAACAACATCGATCATCAGGTAGTTGAACAGGAAGTGAAAAATGAAGTTCATACTTTCCTCTCGAAATATTTTCTCATGAAAATGGAGAATCCGGTATTATTTTTTATAAGCGTTTCAAGTTGGTTTTTGCCTAGTATTTTGAATCCACTTACAATGCTTTTGGCTATGTGAGACCGTATGCCATCATTCAGCAGATTTTTTTCATTTCTTTTAAGAAAATCCGATATCAGATATTCGGCTTTCGTATATTTTCTTTTTGCCGTGGTAGCCCACTTTCCGTCTTCTATGCAAAGCTTTCTGCCAGCGTATTTGCTGCGGAATTCATCGGAATGCCTTTTCGAACTGGCCGGTGGACCAGTCAATTTTTTTAATGACGAAAGCAGCCATGTCTTCATTTCGAATATCATGTACGAATTTTCTTCATCGCTCCAAACCATCCATTCAAAAATTTCGAAATCATTCGCCTTCAGCAGTTTAACGACCCTTGCTGCGGTTTTTCTCAGCTGCGACCACAATATGTCATCAACCACAGCCGGTCTTTTGAATTCCAAAACAAGCAGATTTGTCTTTCTTGTTTTAAGATGACGTTTTAATTCTTCTGGTTTGATAATTTTTCCCTTTATTTCGAAAAAACTGACTGACGGTTTCCTTAAGAATCTTTTGCATGTTTCAACAAATTTGATGAAATTCTCATTGGATAGCGAAGCAGCCACGTTCCTTCTGGGGTCGGTAGGGTCTATGACGATGAGTGGTTGGCCGGTAAAATGCTCTTTCGGGCATTTTATCTTGCAATGATTTTTCAAATCTATGAATACTCCGGATTCCCATTTAGCAGCAGACCTGATAATGTTCTTGAAAGTTTTATATCTTATAACGAGAAGTTCGCACAGATATCCTGAGAAGCCCTGCGTTCTTATGTCAGAGCCGTATACGTCCATGGCTTTGCAGAATTGTTTAAGAAGCCTTACTTCGTTTGCCATATACGGTTTAAGATTTTTCATTATATACCTGTTATGGAACGGCGTCCTGTCCACTGCTGATTTTATCTTGGATGCAGAGTCAACTTTGTAACATGGGACTATGTCTATTTTGAAATCACCTATAATGCCCTTAACATATGGATGTTCAGCGTATGCTATTTCGTATTTCCCACCAAGCCCTTCAGTTATACCCATTCCGATCTTAAGACCGATTTTTTCTAGTTTTTCCCTTGAAAACGAAACAGGAAACAGTATGAAAAGATCCATCTCCCTTTTATCAGCAAGCCATGTGTCGCGGATAAAAGACCCGGCCACTGTTTTTTCAAGTCCGAGAGGTTTTATTATCTCGTCGGCTATCTTTTCAATTTTTTTCAGAACTCCCAAAAACTTTTCCCTCTCATTTTCACTGGGAGTTATTTTTCTTAGAACACGACTGAGGACTTTTTCCATGTAATTTTATTCTATTCGATATTATTAATAGATAAAAAATATGCATTATTGTTAACTAATTAAACTAATATTTACCCGTTCCAAAATAGAAACAGAATCGGTGTTTTTATGGCAGCACGTAAACTGAAACTCAGTGATTTTACTGACACCGGAAAAAGGATAACAGAAATATCATCCAGAGGACTGATAACATCGAGAGAAGATTCCAGGCTTTTCGAAGTCCTCAGTCTGATGCTTTCAAAAAAGCTGAGAAAGATTCCGGTCGTTGATGAAGGTGAGCTGATAGGGCTCGTGACGGAAAGGGACATAGTGGATGCGTTGTTATGAAGAAATGGGATACAGAAGAACTATTAGACATACTTGAGGAGCTCTCTGAAAGACTGGTCATAGTCGAAGGCAAAAAAGACGAAAAAGCTTTAAAAAGCCTCGGCCTGAAAGATATTATTGCGATCAACGGCAGACCTCTTTACAAAATCGCCGACATCGCGTTAAGCACTGATAAGGAAATCGTCATATTGACAGATTTCGATAAAAAGGGCAGGCAGATAGAAAACAAACTCAAGGAACTGCTTCACAGACAGAATAAAAAAATAAATTCAAAATTAAGGTGGAAGGTAATGGCTTTGGGAAAAAACAAAATAGAGGATTTCGGCCGCATTGATAGCGGAAGCCATACTTCGTTAAGGGAGGTTGATGCTTATGTCAAAACTTGCGCCTACTTCGATAAAATACCTGATAAAGGCGGAAATAGATGCACAAGGAGTAATAGAAAAACCTGATGTCATAGGAGCAATTTTCGGACAAACAGAAGGTTTGCTTGGTTCTGATCTTGACCTTAGGGAGCTTCAGAGAACAGGCAGAATAGGAAGGATTGAGGTCAACATAAATTCTGAAAAGGGCAAATCCCACGGAGATGTTATCATACCATCTTCTCTGGATTCGGCTGAAACTGCACTGATAGCGGCGACCTTGGAGACCATAGAAAGGGTCGGCCCTTGTACGGCAAAAATAATATTAAAATCAGTCGAGGACACGAGGGATCTTAAAAGGAAATTCGTGGTCGAGAAAGCTAAGGCCATACTTAAGGAGCTTCTTGAAAAAGGCATACCTGACACATCAAAGATAGCGGAAGAAATAAAGCAGGAAATAAAAACATATGAAATAACGACTTACCATGGTTTGCCATGCGGTCCTAACATACTTGATTCAGAAGAGATAATCATTGTAGAAGGCAGGGCAGATGTTATAAATCTTGCAAAATATGGAATAAAGAATGTCATAGCCATAGAGGGAAGCTCAATACCGCATCAGATAATCAGCCTGTCAAAAGAAAAGACAACAACAGCTTTTTTTGACGGGGACAGAGGCGGATTACTCAATCTGAAAAGCCTGATGGAGACCACGGACTTGGATTTCGTTGCTGTCGCTCCTGAAGGCAAAGAAGTTGAGGAGCTTTCCAAGAAAGAGGTCTTCAAAGCCTTAAGGGACAAGATATCCGCGTCTCAGTTTAAGGATTACAGAAACGAAAAACAAACCAGCAATAATGTTGAGAGACAGGAAAGATCCGATAAGCAAACAGAAAGGCCCATAAGCGAACATACAAGAGAAAAGGAATTCAAACATCATCAGCAGCTTCAGCCGCTTCAGCCGCCTCTGCCGAAGAAGACGATTGTGACAGATGAACAAAAAAAGATTTTCAAAAAAACGCTTGATGAACTGATAGGTACAAGAGCTGCATGCATTTTCGATTCAAATTTTAACATACTTGGCAAGGTTCCGACCAAGGAGCTCCAGAATACGCTGAAAACTCTTGATAATCCATATGCAGTCATATTTGACGGTAGAATCGATTACAAACTGGATATCATAGCAAGAAGAAAAGGTGTGAAATTCTTGGTAGGAATGGAAAAGGAAAATCTCAAATCACCGGTTACAATAATGTCAAAGGATGAAATAGAATAATAGATTTATAGCCAGAAGCACATATTATCTATATAGCGGACAGCTTAATTTAAATTAAAAATTGGGGTGAGATGATGGAAGATCTGCTCAAAAGGCTTGTTGCTTCACCTTCGATATCGGGCTACGAAAAAAATGTAAGAGATCTAATTATGAAAGAACTTAAACCATATGTTGATGACGTGAAAGTTGACAGAGTCGGAAATCTTATATGCAAAAAGGGATCAGGTTCGCCGAAGATCATGCTTACAGCTCACATGGATGAACTCGGACTCATTGTAAAATACATAGATGAAAACGGTTTCATAAGATTCGATACGGTTGGAGGATGGGATCCGAAAGTTCTCGTATCGCAGAAATTCAAGATACATGGCTCAAAAGGTCCCTTCGTGGGAGTGGTTGGTTCAAAACCCATTCATCTGCAGGAAAAGGAAGATTTGAAAACACCGGTGAAGTTGAATGAAATGTTCATAGATGTCGGAGCAAAAAACAGCAAAAATGTCGAAAAAATGGGAATCAGGATAGGGGACTTCATAACCAATTATGGAGAATTCGACAAACTTGGCGGTTCAAAGGTGACCGGATACGGCTTCGACGATCGCATAGGGTGCCTTGAGCTCATAGAGATAGTCAAAAATCTTAAAAAATTCAAGGGAACCTTATACGCTGTCGGAACGGTTAAAGAAGAAATAGGTTTGGTAGGAATTAGGGGCTCTGCTTTCAGCATAAACCCGGACATAATCATATCGCTGGATGTTACAACAGCTGGAGATACGCCTGAAATAAAGCCATACGAGGCAACAGCAAAGCTCGGTGGCGGCCCCGTCTTGGTTATAAAAGATGCCATAAGCATAATACAACGTGAAATAAAAGACTGGGTGGATGACGTGGCAAAAAAGAACAAAATAAGGATCCAGTATGAAATTATATCAGGAGGAGCGACTGATGCGTCCGTAACACCGATGATAAGAGAAGGAATACCTTCATTTGCCATTCTTATACCTTCACGTTACCTACACACACCAGTAGAGGTCGCAGATATGAATGACGTGAATGAGTGTGTGAAATTAGTTGATTGTCTTGTTAAAAGCGCTCACGAGTTTTTCTGACAACAAGACTTTACCACATTAGTATAATCGGTTAATTCGAAATTTAAATTATTTCAACATTGCCGCGAACAGGAATTATTTCCAATTCGCCTTTATATATCTGGATATTACCTATCACATTCATTTCAGCTCCTTCTTTAATATCATTCAAGATACCATTCATTTCAAGATATTCAAGCGTATCTTCCCATATAACAACTTTTATCTGTCCTGTTCCATCTTCCATGACAACAAACATACTCCCTTTGCCTTCAGAAACTTCATTTACCCTTCCCGTGATGTTCACGGTTTTTCCTGCAAAGGATTTATCTATTTCACCTATGTTCACATGCGATGAAAAAATTTGTGTTGTAACCAAATAAAGAAACGAAAGAGAAATCAGAACCCCTATTATCGATATTCTAGTAATGGTTTTTTCGTTCATTTCTGACCAAGCCTGAAAATATACATATTCTTATAAGTCGGACCGGCCCTTCCAAGTACGCTCATTTTAAGTTGCATTTCATTCACGGTCATTTCACCTATTTTCACTTTTTCATTTTCATCTATGAATTTTAACAATGCGGCCCTGTTCTTGCCTGCCTTTATCCTACCAATAGTAAGATGCGGTGAATCGTTTTTCTCACCGAACTTCACGTTTTCGTTCACCTTTTTTAACAATTCTTTCATTTTACCTTCACCATTTCCTATGCCAAGCCAAACAACTCTTATATAATTTGGGCTTCCGAAATAGCCCAATCTGTTTATCTCTATTTTGAATACAGTTTCATTTTCCAGAAATCTGAGGCTTTTACTAATCCTGTCAATTTCACTTTCTTCCACTTCCCCCAGAAATTTTATCGTGAAATGAAGATTTTCGGGTTCTACAACTTTAATGCCGTCATGAAGCTTTTTAATCACTTCTTGTATCCGTAAAACTTTTTGAATTAATTTTTCATCTAGATCCACAGAAAGAAAACATCTCATAAAATTTATTTAATAAACCGGTATATATATTAATTTCTTTCATGAAACTTTCACGGCTTCACGAAAAGAATTTAAATACGCATTCAAATTATATGAGATGATGAAACAAAAAATGAATTTTGATGAAAAATATATGAACATGTTCAACTGGAATGAAAACCCTTTCAGTTTTAAAATAATGCCCGAACTATTTGTCGGTTATGGAAAGGAATCAGAAAGGCTCATTTACAGCATAGTTAACAACGAAAAGATATCTATTCTTATAGGTCCCACGGGCTCAGGGAAGACCACGCTTCTTAAATATGTATCCAAGAAATTCGAAAAGGAAGGAATGGCATTTTATCTTTCTAAACCGCCCAGCAACCATGAAGATTGGGTGAAAATATTCACAAACTTCATAGGAACAGGAATTATATCGAGGTTTTTTTCACGCGAAAAACAACTTAACATATACAATCTCAGTGAATGGGTGAACAAAAAAATGAAAAACAAAAAAATGATACTCCTGGTTGATGAAGGTCATGAAGCAACCAACGACACGCTTGAGTGGCTCAGAACGCTTGCCGACCAGATAGATAACCTTTCAGTTGTTGTGGCCGGTCTTCCTGTGCTCGAGTCCATACTCAGTGAAAGGCTTGAGACATTCATAAGAAGAGTGAACACGAAAATTGAACTCGCAAACCTTACCAGGTCGGAAACTAGGGAACTTGTTAAAAGAAGGATAGAATGGGTGGGAGGAGAGGATATAAAACCATTCACT
>Ga0315282_10008469_pt1 | contig 16638 bp, 14 predicted proteins | sample YL17G07_20_MG_FD_203693 | JGI IMG/M metagenome (GOLD analysis project Ga0315282, IMG submission 203693) | Sediment microbial communities from Yellowstone Lake, YNP, Wyoming, USA - YL17G07_20 | ecosystem: Environmental > Aquatic > Freshwater > Lake > Sediment | place: USA: Wyoming | collected...
TCTATTGAAATGGAGCCTTTGCTCAAATCTTTTGAACCCAAGCGCATTCTGGTCATTCAGCTCCGCCAGATCGGGGACGTGCTGCTTTCCACTCCGGCGGTGCGGGCCTTGCGCAAGAGGTATCCCAAGGCGCATATCGCCTATCTGGTGGAGGAGCGGCCGGGACTGGTGCTGCAAGGGAATCCGAACCTGGATGAGATCATCATCCGGCCGACCCCGCGCGGACGCGGAGATCGCTGGCGCGAGCCATTCGAAACCATCCGCCGCGTGCGGCAGGGACGGTTTGATCTGGTGGTGGATTTCCTGGCCAGCCCCCGGACCGCGCCGATTGCTTATCTGAGCGGGGCCAAGGTGACGATCTCCTTTGCCAATCGCCGGCGCCGGTTTCTTTATACCCATCCGGTGATGCCGGAAGGAAGTTATGCCGCGGCGCAGAAGCTTTCTTTGCTGAAGGTGCTGGGGATTGAGGCCGAGTCCCTGGAGCTTGATATGCCGGTGCCCGAGGCCGCCCGCAAAATGATCGCTAAATTTTTTGAGAAGCAGGGTCTGAAGAACGGCCGGCCGGTGGTGGCAATGGAGCCGTTCCACAAGCGGCCGGTGCGGGAGTGGCCGGGTTCGCATTTTGCGCGGTTGGCGGACCTGATTGCAAAAAACTGGAAAGCGCACGTGGTGTTTAGCTGGGGCCCGGGCAAAGAAAAAGAGATCCAGGCTATCTTTGCCCAGGCCAAGTCGCCCCATGTTTTGGCGCCCCCGACTGACCTGCATCAACTTGCAGCTTTGTATAACCTTGCGGACCTTTACGTGGGCAACGACTGCGGACCCCGGCATATCGCTTCCAGCCAGGGCAAGCCGACCTTTGCCATCCTCGGCCCGACCGACGAATCCTGGACCCCGCCCCATGATCCGCGGCACCAGACCGTATCGAAGGCCATTGCCTGCCGGCCTTGCAACCTCCGCTACTGCCCGGAAAAGCATCATGCTTGCATGGTGGAGCTTAGCCCGGAAGAAGTCTTTGCCGCTTTGGACCGGTTCTGGAACTCTCTTCAGGGACGTCCCAGATGAATGGTTCTTCAAATAAGAAAGTAGGGGCACGGCATGCCGTGCCCCTACAGCGCTTGGACGCGATAAATCGCGCCCCTACGATAAAGGGCAAACGGCCATGAGCCAGACCGTTGCGCGGGTTCTGCTGGTGCGTTTCGGCTCGATCGGGAACGCCCTGGTCGCGGTCCCGGCCATCCGGGCGCTCTCCCGGGCCTGGCCTCAGGCGCGCCTTAGCCTGCTGGCCGACCCGATGACGCGCGAGCTATTTCAGGGCTGCCCATACCTTGACGAGATCATCCTATACGATTGGAAAGGCGCGCATCGTTTTGGCCACGGTTATTTCCGCCTGGTCGCGGAATTGCGCCGGCGCAAGTTTACTCATTCGATTCATTTCCGCCGCTATTTGCGGAGCGAGCTGCTGGGGCTGTTCTCCGGAGCCAGGGAGAGGGTCGGTTTCAAGACCGGGTCGCGCTGGCAATGGCTCACCCGCCCGGTGCCTTATGGCGAAGGCGAGAGCGTGATCGAGCAGAACCTGAACCTGGTGCGGGCGCTGGAGATCGAGGCGCGGGATCTTCGGCTGGAATGCTGGCCGACCGATTCAGCGGCGGTGGGCCGGGTATTCGGCCAGTTGGGCAATGGCCTTGGTCCGGTGGTAGTTTTACACCCTGCGGGGGCGACTCAGCGCGAGCATTTGTGGCCGCATTATGGTATGCTGGCGCAAAGGTTGATGCAAGAGCGGCAGGCGAAAGTGATCATGATCGGGGCTTTGGCCGAGGCGGCGGAGGTCGAGCGCCAGGCAGTCGCGGCGGCCGGGCCGGTGGGCCGGGCCGTGGGCTTGCCGATCCGGGAGGTAGCCGAGCTGATCCGGCGGGCCGACTTGTTTGTGGGCACCGACTCGGGGCCGGCGCACCTGGCTGATGCGGTGGGGACCCCGGGCGTGATCCTGTACGCGCCGCACCGGGGTCTCCAGGCCCAGATTCGGAAATGGAAGCCCGAGGGCGAGCATTTCCTCGCGCTCCTGCCCCGGCTCGATTGTGCCGAGTGCGGGGAGCATCCCTGTCCGCGGCCGCGGCAGCAGGAATGCGCGGCTTCGATCCCGCTGGAAGAAGCCTTGGCCGCGGCGGAGAAATTGTTGGCCGAGACAAAAACACCGAGGAGAGGATCCAAGTGATGGCCGAGACTTTAGGGAGCCTGATCGACAAACTGACGATAGCCAATATTCGGTTGTGGCATTTGGAGGACCTGCGGCGGGACTTGAGCCTGCCCAATGCCAAGCGCCTGGCGGCGGCGGACAAGATTGCAATTGTGAATAGCGAGCGGAACGACCTGATGGACGAGATTGACGAGTATCTGTATCTGGCCTTTCGGGGCAAGGTCAAGCTGCGGGCGCCGAAGGTGAAGATATATAAAGAGTTTAAGAAGCGGCTGGCAGAGGGGAAAAAGCGGCCGCTCAAGAAATCGTGAACGTGAACGTTTCCGTGAACGTATCCGAAAGATATTTTTTCTGGTTGGCGGGCTAGCGCCGAGAGCAGGGGACGAGTAGGGGATTTTGCAATGACCGAGAATCTGATGCTGGAGCACGAGAAGCTGCATGTTTATCAATGTGCGATTCAGTTTTTCGCATTGTCCACTCAAATGCTTGATCACTTTCCTAGAGGCAACGCCTCCATCTCGGATCAGCTTAAGCGCGCTTCGCTTTCAATTCCATTGAATATTGCCGAAGGGGCTGGAAGGTTTAGGAAAGGTGAAAAGGTGCAATTCTATTCGATTGCCCGCGCTTCGGCGATGGAGTGCGGGGCAATTTTAGATGCGTGCAAAATTTCAAAAGTCGTGGAGGAATCATTCATCGAGGAAGGCAAGAATTTGATTGTTCGAATTGTTTCCATGCTTACAAAAATGTGCAGATAAATCGTCCGGGAAAAAATCTGGGAGCAGATTTCGGCTTGCGTTCGCGGCCGCAGAATCTCGGTCACGTTCACGGAAACGTTCACGATTACGGGTTTAAGAGGAGGGGCTTCGATGTCCGAAATTCGCCAGGATGTAACCACTAATGAATGGGTGATCATTGCCACCGAGCGGGCCAAGCGGCCCCATGATTTCAAGAAAGAAGCCAAAGCGCTGCCGCCGGAGTTCGTGGAGAAATGCCCGTTCTGTCCCGGCCATGAGGACCAGACTCCGCCCGAGCTGCTTGCTTATCGCCGGGACGGCCGGCCCAATGGTCCGGGCTGGTGGGTGCGGGTGATCCCGAACAAGTTCGCGGCCCTTTCGCCCGGCGAGGTGGAGCGCAGCATCGAGGATGGTTTTTTCCGGAAGATGAGCGGGGTGGGCCGGCACGAGGTGCTGATCGAATCGCCCAAGCACAACCTCTATTTTCCGTTTTTGGAGGACCACCAGGCCGAAGAGATCATGCTGGCCCTGCGCGAGCGCTATCTGACGCTGCGGCAGGACCCCCACGCCAAAGTGGTGGTGATCTTCAAGAATCACGGGGCCGCGGCCGGCACCTCGCTGGAACATCCCCACTGTCAGATGGTGGCCACTCCGATCGTGCCCCAGAGTCTGCGCCGGCGTCTGGCCAGCGCCACCCGCTACTACGATGACAACGGCGGCTGCGTCATCTGCGACATGATCCAGATGGAGCGCACGGCCAAGAAGCGGGTGGTGGAGGAAACCCCGGAGCACCTGGTGATCCATCCTTTCGCCTCGCGGTCTCCCTTTGAGACCTGGATCCTGCCCAAACGGGACCAGGCTTCCTTCGGCCAGATCAGCCTGGATGAAGCCAAGGCCCTGGGCCGGGTGCTCCGGCGCACCTTGGCTAAAATCTTCGCCATCCTCGGCAACCCGGATTATAACCTGGTCATGCACACCGCGCCCTTCCAGGATGAAGCCAAAGGCGTCTTCCACTGGTATCTCCGGGTCATCCCCCGGGTGACCACCATGGCCGGGTTCGAGATCGGCTCCGGCATCTTCATCAACACCACGCTGCCCGAGGAGACCGCCCCTTTCATGCATGACATCAAGGTCTAGCCAAAACCGAAGACAGAAATGAGGGCGGTTCTGCAACGGGTGTCGCGGGCGCGGGTGGCGGTGGAGGGAAAGGCGGTGGCCGAGATCGGTCCCGGCCTGCTCGTGCTGGTGGGGGTGTTCAAGGGCGATGGCCCTTCGGAGGCGGCGTTTCTGGCGCAAAAGACGGCGGAGCTGCGGATCTTCGAGGACGCAGCCGGCAAGATGAACCTCTCCATCGCCGAGCGGCAGGGGGCGGTGCTGGTGGTTTCCCAATTTACCCTGGCCGCGGACCTGCGCAAGGGCCGCCGGCCTTCTTTTGACCCGGCCGCGCCGCCGGCGGAAGCGGAGCGGCTCTACCTGGAGTATGCGGCTCTGCTTCGCGCCCGGGGCTTGCCGGTGCAGACCGGCGTGTTCGGCGCGGTGATGGAGGTGGAGCTGGTCAACGACGGGCCGGTGACCTTGGTGCTGGAAAGTCAGAAGACTTCTTCTTGACCCGTGAACGTAAACGTTTCCGTGAAGCTAACCGAGTGATCAAGAAGAATTCGGATACCTTCATCCCGCCGAGCGCGGGATTCACGATTGAAATCACAATCCCATTGACCCCTCGCGCCTGATTCAGTTACAATAGCCTCATGGCTCGCTTGGTTTTGGTCAACACCCCGGAGCGCTATACCGTGGAGCTTACGCGGGAGGTGAGCGTGGTGGGCCGGTTGCCGGAGTGCGAAGTGATGCTTTCCGACGGCCTGGTCTCGCGCCGGCACGCCGAGCTGCGGCGGGAAGAAAATCATTACCGCATCGTGGACCTCAACAGCCTGAACGGGATCTACGTCAACAACCTGCGGGTGAGCGACGAAATTCTGGCCCCGGGCGACGTCATCACCATCGGCGGGGTCCAGCTCTTGTTTGAAGATTCCATCCCCGGTCTTCCCGGCGCTCCCGCGCCGGGGCCGGATCAGGAATCTTCCCCCGCCCAAGCCGCCTTGATGGGGCAGGAGATCATCAAGCCGGTCTCGGACGTGGGCCAGGTCATGCAGTTGGACTACCGCCCGGAGTCCGGCCCCGGGCTGCCGGCGCCGGTGTTCGAGCAGAAAGCCAACCAGAACTTTTTTATCCTCTACCAGGTGGCGCGGGCGCTGAACAGCACCAACAGCCTGGATGAGCTGCTCGACCTGACCCTGACCTTGATCTTTCAAGTGATCAAGGCCGGGCGGGGCGTGATCCTGCTCCTGGACGAGAAGGGCGAGCTGCAGCCGCGGGCCATGCGGGTGCGCGGGCAGCAGCCGGGACAATTGCCGGAGATCGCGGTCAGCCGGACCATCGCCCGCCGCGCGATCGAGGAAAAAGTGGCGATCATCACCTCGGACGCGAAATATGATCCGCGCTTCCAGGAAGGCGTCAGCATCGTCCAGTACAACATCCGCTCGGCCTTATGCGTGCCCTTGTGGGAGCGGGAAACCATCCGGGGCGTGATCTACGTGGATAACTTGATGCAGACCTATGCCTTCAACGAGCACGACCTCGAGCTGCTCACCGCCATCGCCAACCAGGTCGCCATCGCGGTCCGCCAGGACTCGTTGCAGCGCCGGATGCGGCAGGAGGCTATCTTCCGGGCCAACCTGGAGCGGTTCCATTCTCCGGACGTGGTCAACTTGATCGTGCAGCAGTCCCAGGCCATGGAGCAGCTCCGCCAAGACGTGGAAGAGCGGGAAGTGACCGTGCTCTTCGCCGATATTTGCGGCTTTACCCAGCTTTCGGAAAAGCTGGCGGTCCACGAGGTGGCCGGCCTGATCGTGGATTACTTCAACGAGATGAGCAAGATCGTCTTCCGTTATCAGGGGACCGTGGACAAGTTCATCGGCGACGCGCTGATGGCGATCTTCGGCGCGCCCATCTCTTATGGCAACGACGCGGAACTGGCGGTGCTGACCGCGATTGAGATGCTCCGCCAACTGGAGGAGTTCCGCCGGGCGATTGACGAGCGCAAGCGGTTTCAGATCCGGATCGGAATCAACACCGGTCCGGTGGTGGCCGGCTATTTGGGGTCTTCTCACCGCATCGAATACACGGTGCTGGGAGATCCGGTCAACGTGGCGGCGCGGCTGCAGGATTTGGCCCGCCCCAATACCGTTCTCATCGGAGAGGGCACCTACCAGAAGGTCCAAGGACTGTTCCCGATCCAGGAACGGGGCCTGGTCAAACTGAAAGGCCGCCAGCAGGAGCTTCGGGTGTATCAGGTTCTGACCGAGGTGGCTCGCCCTTGAGCCAGGAGGGGAAAGAGGTGACTGAGGAAAAACCGCTCGTCATTTACGTGGACGACAGCGCCGTCGCCCGCGAGTTGGTCTCGGATGCGCTGAGCAAGCTGGGCTATCAGGTCTTGACCGCCGAGCACGTGGCCGACCTCGAGCAAAGGCTTCTCCGCGATGCCTCCCTGACCCGAAAGGTGTCCCTGTTCATCCTGGACTTTGACATGCCGGAGATGACCGGGCCTCAGATTGCCGCGGTGCTGGAACAGCTCCATCAGGATTTGCGCGAGTCCCCTTTCCTGATCTTTTCGGCCAAAGACCCCGAGGAAGTGGAGACCGGGATCCGGCAGGCCGAGGACTTGAGTTTTGCCTTTGTCCGCAACTATCGGGGGTTTGTGCAAAAGCGGGAAAACTCGGTGGAAGGGCTGGTGGATCGAGTGCGGGAACTGGTGCCCCTGGGCTAGCTAGCGCGGGGGCGAATAGCCAAGCTCTTTGGCTTTCTCCGCCAATTGGCGGGCCCGAGGCAGGTCGCCCAGGTTCTTGTAAATCACGGCCAGGTTGTGATAAGCCACCGCGTAGTCCGGATCAATCTCAATCGCCTGCTCGAAATACTGTTTGGCCTTGGCGAGTTGGTGCCAGCCGGCATGGATGACTCCGAGGTTGTGGTGAGCCACCGCGATGAACTGGCGCACGTGCTCGATCTCGGCCTGCAAGACCTTGATGATGTTCTCCCACTCCCGCTGCGAGTCTTCCCCGGCCTCAAACTTCTTCTGGGCTGACTTGTAAAGCCCGACCGCGGTGTTGACCCGGTCGCCCAGCTCATCAATCCGCAGCGCCTTCCTCTGCACCGCCACCCGGCCCAGGTTTTCTTTCGCCATCGCAACTCTTATTCTAATCAAAAGCCAGCCGGGTTGCAAAAGAGCCGAAGCAGCCAGTTCTATTTTGGGGGCTGGTAGGACGGCGTCCCATGTTCTTTCTGCGCAAAAGTATTGCGCGCCTCCAGGGCGGCGGTCCAGTCGGGTTTCAGTTCCAGGGCTTTATTGCAGTCCGCGATCGCCTGGCGATACTGGCTTTTTTCTCCATAAGCCAGAGCTCGTTGAAAATAGGCGTTCGGCTGGTCCGGAGTCAGTTCGAGGACGCGGGTGAAATCCCGAATCGCCGGGTCGGATTCGTGCTGAAGGTTGTAAACCCGGCCCCGCTGGTAGTAGCCAGCCGGCGATTGGGGGTCCAGTTGAATGACCCGGGTAAAGTCCGCGATGGCCTGGTAGTTGTCCCCTTTTTTCAAGTGGAGCAGGCCCCGGTTAAAGTAGGCGTCAGCGAAAGCAGGGTTGAGGTCCAGCGCACTGGTGAAATCGGCGATGGCGCGGTCCAGATTTCCTTTTTGGGCATAAGTATCACCCCGGTTAAGATAAGCCCCGGGGGAACCGGGTTTGAGTTTGATCGCCTGGCTGATGACCTGGATGCTGCGGTCATTTTCCCCTCTCGCGCCTAAAGCGGTTCCCACCCCTAAATAAGCTCGGGCCACCGAAGGGGCCTTGTGCACGCCATCCAACCAGAGGCCGAAGTTGCTTTGGCAGACCCGGTTCCGGGCAACTGTGCCATAGAGCAACATCCCCACCATCAGGCTGAGGATCACCAGGGAAAAGCGCCGGGAGCGAATCAGGAAAATAGGACCGGCGCAGAGCGGCGTGATCACGGCGAAGGAAGCGAGATAAAGCCGGTGTTCGAACACGAGGTCAAGAGCGGGGAAGGAAGATTCCAGGAACAGATTGCCGAGATACCAGAGGACGGCGAAGCTGAGCAAAGGATAACGCCGCGCATAGCGCAAGGCTCCGGCCAGCAAGACCAGCCAGAGCAAAATGGCCGGGAGAGTGGACCAGGGATGGAAAAGCGAGGTGGAAAGCTCTGGATCATGCTCGAAGCTGAGCCGCGAAGCGAGCGGCCATAGGATCAGACTCACATACTGGACGAGCACCCGAGGCTCGGTGAGCAGGCGCTCGCCCATGCTAAAGGGCTGGTTCTGGTATAAGTGGTGGAATAATTCCCTCCAGATCGAGGGCCGCAAAAAAATCAGCCCCACTCCCGCCAGAAAGACCCCCAAGCCGACCACCACCCAGAGGCGGCCCCGGATCGAGGCCCAGGAAAATTTCTGGAAGAAAAATACCTCGTAGATAAGGATCAAGACCGGAGTGACCACCGCGATCTCCTTGGAGCCCAGGGCCAGCAGCTGACAGAAGACAGCGCTCGAGTAAAGCCAAGGTCGGCTTCGAGGCTCTCTTGCCTCTCGGCCGGTTTGGTAGAAGAGGAAGGTGAGGAGCATCAGGGCGGAGGCCATGACGGTCTGGCGTTGCACGATATAGGTCACCGCCTGGGGATGAATCGGATGGACCGTCCAGACCGCGGCCGCGGCCAGTGCGGCAAGGTCCCGCCGGTTTTCCGGCCGGCCAGCCTGCCGGAAGGCGAGACGAAGACAGGAAAACCCGGCCAGGCTGGCGATGAGATGCCAGATCAAGTTAACCAGGTGGTAACCCCAGACGTTAAGGCCGCCGAAGTAATAATTGAGGGCAAAAGTCAGGTTGGAAAAAGGACGGTTGTTATTTCGGTCTTGGACCATGGCGTTCAGCAGGGCGGAGGGAGACAAGGAAGTAATATGAACATAATGATTCAAATAGATAAAGGGCATGTCGTCGAGAAACCACTCCGCCTTGAACGCATTGGCATAAGCCGCCACTCCAAGGACGATCAGGAGCAAATACGCCCCCCAAAGCCAAGACCGGGAACCGGACCGGGGTCTTGCTTGATCGCGGGAACTGATCGAGCCAGCGGGGGAAACCGTCATCTGAAGCTGCCTATTTGCCGATTATTGAGGATCGCAAAATAGATTGACAGCAAAAGCCTCTCCGCAAGTTTGTAGCCCACCCTTGTCTGCAAGGGTGGGTTCCGTGGAAACGGCTCGATTTTCCTGGGCAAACCCCACCCTTCGCGCAGACGTGAAGGGTGGGCTACAACATTCGTCAATCGTTTCAACCTGTCAACCAATTACGCGATTATCAATAGAAGCAGAACTGGGCCCCGGGGGAAATCTTGAGACTTAATCGAGGCCCCCATGGACAGAAGCGTGCCCTCGCAATCGTCCCATCATGGGTTTGACCGTTTTCCGACCCTCGCACAATGCTTCATTTTGGAGAGCTTTTTCGGCGATGTCAACTGCCGCCGCGCGGGTTATTCAGGCGAGGGCCTCTTTCGGAGCTCGGGAAACCGGGCCAGGGCCTCGGCCAGAGGCACGGGGTGAGCCTGCGCGCCCTCGGGGACAAAGAGATAGATGGGCAGGTTTTGTTTTTGAAACCTCTCCAGGAGATCAGCCGGCCGGTGGGGAGAGGTAAAGGAGAGCAGCCAGGAGTCCATCTCCACCATGTAGAGACGCGAGGGCCAGGCGCGAAGGTCGAGGCCCCAGGCCGGGATCGTGGGCAAGCCCTCGAAGAGGCGATAGGAGGTCAAGAAGGCTCCGGGTCCCACCATGATCACGAAGTCTACTTTCCGTTCCTCCAGATAACTGGTCGCCGGCGATTTCTCGTGGAAGATGAACCGCCATTCCACGCTCCGCTTCCTCCGGGCGATCACCGCGTCGGTCAAGCCGTAATAGTCCACCGTGCGGAGCCGGGAGTAGTAGGGGATCGCGCCGACGCCCCCGGTGCAAATGATATCGTCCGGCGAAAGATAGCCCTCCCGGATAAACCGCGCGAACAGTTGGCCGAGCTTGATCTGCCTCTGGCCGAAAAGCCGATGCTCCTCGGCGCGAATCGCCGCCAGCCCGTCCATCAGGGGGGCATATTCCTCTTGAAAGGCTGCGGCCAGAGCTTGAAATCCGGGGACCCATTTCAGCCAGGGAGCCTGATTTAAATCCACCGGCGGAATGGACCCGATCTCATATTTGGTTGAAAAACCCAACCCGCTGGCCCAGGGCAAGGCCGTAGTGTAGAACAGGAACAACAGGGCGAAACTCATAAGGGCCAGCCGGGAGAGCGGGCGGCGGAGCGTGTGGAGGATATCGCGCAGCAATTCCTGGAACATGAGGCCGAGGAAAGGGAGGGCGGGATCGAAGAAGCGGAATTCGAAATGGTCGCCGCCCACGTAGATGACATATAACAGATAGGGGGCGGGGAAGAGGAGGAGGAAGCTGGGGAGCCAGTGGCGGCTGCGGAGTGAATGGAGCTGCCAGACGCAGAGCAGCGGGAGCCAGAGCCAATATGAGTATTCTAAAATGAATACGCCGGTGTAGCGGAGGCCCATCCCCCACCACGACTCGCTCGCCTTGGCATAAAAAGTGTTCGGGAGCCAGAGGCCGTAATAGGAGCGGCGCCAGAGAAAATGGGCCAGGACCACTCCCAGGAAGACGGCGATCCCGGCGAAATCGGCGCGGGTGGGTTGCTTCTGCCCCTGCCGCCAGCGAATAACGAAAGCCAGGGTGCCGCCCACGAGAAAAAAAAGCGATCCTTCCGGCCGGCAAAGCTCGGCCAGGGCGAAAAAGATTCCGGCGTAGAGAGGATCGCGGCGATCGAGGTTCTGGCTGGCGCGCCAGGCAAAGAGGGCGCCCAGAAAAATGAGCAGGGTGAAGAGACGCGTCTCCAGCCCTGAGGTGGCCCAGACCGCGTAGCTCCGGTGCAAAGCGAGGAAGAGGGGCGCCAGCAGCCAGCCGGGTTGGGGCTCTTTTTCCAGCCGGGCCAGGCGGGGGAACAGGGAGATCAAGACCAGCAGGATGAGGCTGGCCAAAGTCGAAAGGACCGGCGCGACTTTTTCCGGGGCGAGGTGGACGAGGGCGAAGGGGGCGAGGAGCGCGATCCAGAGGAAGTTGGTGTAGCCCTCGACCCGCTCGCCGGGGTTGAAGACCAGGCCCCGGCCTTCGATCCAGTTTTGCAAGTAGCGGAAAGAGATGAAGGCGTCGTCGGTCAGGAAAAAGTAATGTTGGAGATGGGCGAAATGGATTTCCAGGATCAGGCCCAGCCCGGAGAGGAGCAGCAGGTTTTTCCAGGTTAGCTGACGCATGGGAGGAAAATCAGTTTAGGCAAATTCCGCCGGCATTGCAAGGTCTCGCGCGAGGCGTTCCGGGTCAGGGCGCCTCTTGCAGTTGGGGAAGGCGGGCGAGAGCCTGGGCCAGCGGAATCGGCTTGACCTTGTCGCCTTCGGGCACGTAAAACCAGATGGGCACGCGGCGTTGCTGAAATCGCGCCAGGAGTTCGGAAGGGTCCTGGGGGGATGCAAAAAGCAGGAGCCAGGAACCCAGTTCCAGGAGATACGTGCGATCAACCCAGTCTTTCAGGTTGAGGCGATACTTGAAGGACAGACTGGGGAGAACGTGATCCGGCCGGGCCGGCACGAGGTAAATTCCCAGGAGAATATAATCTACCTTACGATCTTTGAGGTAGCCGGGGGAAGGGATCTTGTCGTGAAACAGGGCCCGGATCGGGCGCCGGGGTTTCATGCGGGCGATGACCGGATCCGTCAGGCCGAAGATATCCACGGTGCGAAGCCGGGTGTAATAAGGCAGAATCCCCACGCTGCCGATGGCGATGACCTCATCCCGGCTGAGCCAGCCCCGGCGGATATAATCCTGGAACCGGCGGCTGAACTCTTGCTGCCGCAGCCAGAAAAGCCGGTGCTCTTCCGCCCGGTTCCCCACAAAAAACTTGGCCATTCCGCCATAGCCGGCTTTGTAAATCCGGACCAGGCCGAGGAACCCGGGCAGAGCCTTGAGAGAGGGGGCCCGGTTAAAATCCATGGGCGGAATTTTTGCGGCCTGGTATTCAGTTCCGAAACCAAGCCCGCTGAGCCAGGGCAGGGCGGTCGAGTAAACGAGGAAGACGAGGGTGAAGGCCGCGAGCAGCGGCGCTCGGAGCCGGAGGCGGCCGGCTCGGGCCAGGAGGCGCAGGCACTCCTGGAGGAGCAGGGCGAGGAAAGGGAGGACGGGATCGAGGAAGCGGTATTCGAAGTGGTCCCCCCCGAGGTAAACCAGGTAGGCGAGGTAGGGCAGCGGAAACAGCGCGAGGTAGGCGGCGAGGAAGTTGCGGCGCCGAAAACACTCGCCGGCAAAGCCGACCAGCAAGGGCAGCCACATCCAATAGGAATATTCCAGGCTGAACATGCTCAAATAGTAGAGACCCATATCCCACCAGGGTTCGACGGCCTTGGCATAAAAAGTATTGGGCAGCCACAGCCCGTAATACAAGCGCCGGACCGAGTAATGGGCCAGCAAAATGCCCAGAAAAACCGCGACCCCGATCGCATCCTCGCGCCGCCACAGTTCCCGGCGCTCGAGCCAGCGCAGTGCCAGAACCAGAACGCAGGTGACGGCAAAGAAGAGAGGCGCCTCCGGCCGGCAAAGCTCGGCCAGAGCAAAGCAGAGGCCGGCCCAGACAGGATCGCGCCGACTTTGATTCTGGCTGGTCCGCCAGGCGAAGATGGCCGCCAGGAAGACGAGCAGGGTGGAGAATCTGGTCTCCAACCCGGAGGTGGCCCAGACCGCGTAGCTGCGATGCAGTGCCAGGAAGAGGGGCGCGAGGAGCCAGGCGGGCCGGATGGTCTTCTCTTGGCGGCTGAGACGGGGGAAGAAAAAGACCAGCGCCAGCAAGATCAAACTGGCGAGGATGGAGAGGACGGGGGCAATTTTTTCGGGCGGCCAGCCCAGGAGCGCGAAAGGGGCCAGGATCACAATCCATAAAAAATTGGTATAGCCCTCGACCCGCTCGCCGGGATTGAAGACGAGGCCCTGGCCCTCAATCCAGTTCTGCAAGTAGCGGAACGAGATGAAGGCGTCGTCGGTGAGGAAGAAGTAATGGCGCAGGTGGAGGAGGTGGAGGCCGAGGATCAGGCCCAGCCCGAAGAGAATCAAGACTTTTTTGCCCGATGTCTGACTCATGGCAAGGGTTTTGCGATCAGCAGAGCCGGGTTCAATGGCCGGCGCGGACTCGCCATTGGTCGCGGCAGGCCTCGGCGCAGAAACAAAGCTGCCGGCCCTGATGTTCCTCGAGCAGCGCGACCTGCTCCGAGACATAGCTGCCGCACCCGGCGCAAACGACCATCTCTTCGGGATCATCCTCGCGACGAGGCTGGATCTTCTGACGCGGCGCCGGCCGGGCAACCGGCGTGAAATAACTTTTCAACGTGAAATAGCCGATGCTCGCCAGCAACGCCAGGGTAAAAAGCTTCGCCAGCATGGCGCTTACCAATCTCCGGAGAAACGTTCGACCCGGGAGGGGTCGCCAAGCTCGCTCAAGAGAACCCCCAGGGTCTTATGCAAAACCGGATGAACCCAGTCGGCCGCGAGCTCGCCGAGCGGCGCCAGCGCGAAGCGGCGCTGGTGCAGCCGGGGATGGGGAACCTCCAGCCCGGGCTGATGGATCTGCCGATCTTCGATCATCAGGATGTCGAGGTCGAGCCGGCGCGGCTCCGGCGCCGGAGACTTCCCTCTCACCCGGCCCATTTGTTTTTCGATTTCCAGCAAACCTTGCAGCAGCTCCTCGGGCGAAAGCGAAGTTTCAATCAGGGCCGCCGCGTTCAAAAAGTCCTCCGCATCCTCCATCCCCTTCGGCTCGGCGCGCCACAGAGATGATTTCCTCATCACCCGGCCCAGGCCGCGCGCCTCCAGCTCGCGGAGCGCCCGGCGAAGATTTTCCTTCTTGTCGCCCCGATTGCTGCCCAGCCCGATCAGGACCCGCTGGAGCAAAGGCTAACCCGCGGGTGCGGGTTCGACCCGGCTCGCCGGCAAAGCCTCGGCGGCGGGTCGAATCGCGGCAAAGCGCTGCAATCTCTTGACCGCCTCGCGCATTCGCTCTTCGGAAACAATCAGCGCCATGCGGAAGTAGCCTTCGCCTTCCGGGCCGTAACCCGTGCCGGGCGCGGCCATGATCCCGGTTTCCGAGAGGAGGCGGGCCACGAATTCTTCCGAGCGCATCCCGGCCGGGGTCTTGGCCCAGACGTAGAAACTGCCCCGGGGCTTCTGGTATTCCAGTTTCAGATGATCGAGTCCCTGGAGCAAGATATCGCGCCGGGCCTGGTAGGCGGCACGGAGGGCTTTGATGTCCTTGTCTCCCTTTTCCAGCGCTTCCACCGCGGCCCCCTGCACCGCCTGGAACTGGCCGGAATCTATGTTGCTCTTGACCTTGCCCAGGCCGGCCACCAGCTCGGGGCAGCCCACCGCGAAACCGATCCGCCAGCCGGTCATGTTGAAGCTCTTGGAAAGCGAGTGGAACTCGATGGCGCAATCCAAAGCGCCCGGAATCTGCAGGATGCTGGGCGGCTGGAACCCGTCGAAAGCGATCTCGCTGTAGGCGGCGTCGTGGAGCACGATCAACTGGTACTTCAGCGCAAAGGCCACCACCCGCTCAAAGAACTCCAATTCCGCGGTGGCGCCGGTGGGGTTGTTGGGATAGTTGAGGAACAGGATCTTGGCCCGCCGCAGCAACGTCTTGGGCACCGCCTCCAGATCCGGCAGGAACCTTTTCTCCGGGAGCAAGGGCAGGGTGTAGACCTCGCCGCCGGCTAAACGAGTGGCAATGCGATAAACCGGGTAGGCCGGGCTTGGCACCAGAGTGATGTCGCCCGGGTTGAGATAGGCGAGCGGGAAGTGCGCCAGGCCTTCCTTGCTCCCGATCAGGGCCACCACCTGCTCGGGCGCGATCCCGCCGACCCCGAACCGGCGCTCCATCCAGACCGCCGCCGCTTCCCGGAAGCGCTTCATCCCGTAGCTCGATGGATAGCGATGGTTTTCCGGATCGTCCACCGCCTTCTTGAGCGCGCGCCGGATATGAAGGGGCGTGGGCTGATCCGGGTCCCCGATGCCCAAATCAATCACGTCCACCCCGGCCGCCAGGGCCTGGGTTTTCATCTCATCGAGCCGGACAAAGAGATAGGGCGGCAACTCCTTGATCCGGTCGGCCAACTCCACTTTGATCATCTCATCTGCGCCTTTCAGTCACTCTGCTTCATTCAAATGATAACGGAAGGGAGGGAGATGGTCAAGGCGGGAGCAGCTCCCTCAATCTCCGGCTAAGCAGAACTGTATAACCTGCCGCCGAAGCTCTCCGGTTTGGAGTGCGGCAGCTTGCTGCCGCTTTTCCTCCCTCGCCCGGAACTCGCGTCGCGCCGATGCCTTCACCCATCCGGTGTGGCTGTTGCCTCTTCCGTGATTCGCGCCCCGGCCAGCCGGGGCGCGGGAAAGCGGCAGCAAGCTGCCGCACTCCAAAAAATTAGCCGGAGATTTAGGAGCTCAACCCGCCCGGCAGGTCGGCTTACCTTTTGGGCTGCCCGGCCAGGGTTTCCTCGAATCCCAAGTGGCGCTTCGAGTAATCATCCCAGAAAGAACAGCGTTCCTGCATTTCCGCGGGTTCGGTTTTAATCTCGGTATCCAGCACCTGACGCAATTGCTTCTCCGGGTCGAATTTGGGCCAAAAAGGCAAACCCGGCCCGTTGGGGTCGCCGGTCTTGGCGAAGTTGGTCCAATAGCCCTGCATGATCCGGGACAGCTCCCGGGCGCTGGCCGGATTGGGCGTATAGAGCTTGTTCCCCTCCACCGTGTTGAACACCAAGTCGACCTCCAGGGAATGGAGCGCGCCGATGTGTTTGCCATACTTCGTTTCATCGTAGTCGAAACGGTAAAGGAAGGTGTCTGGCTGGCGTTCGGCCGCGGAAGCCAGCCCCAGGAAGGTGGGGCAGGCGAGTCCGGCGTCGGTGTAAATCCGGCCGAAAGCTTTTCTGGGTTTGTTCCCGAACTGATTCAACGGATAGAGTTCCGCCAACTGATGGGTCTCGTCGTCCGACAGCGCCAGGTTGCGTTGGGCGCGGCGCTGGTATTGAAATGGGAGGGCGCGCCAGAGTTGGGGCCGGAAGAAGAGCACGGCGTCCACTTCGTTGCGGTTGCTCCCGGCCAGGAAGGGCACGGCGTTGTAATGACCTTGGCGGATCATGGAGAGCGGAGTCCCGGAGAGCAGATAGCCGTCGTGGTGCGGGGCATAAGCCATGCCCTCCCGGTAAAGGTCGGCCAGACTGCCCAGGAACTTTTCCGCAGGAGCATGGCGCAGGCAGGAGAGATCGCTCGGAGCGCAACCCACGCGTTTGGCAATAGCCTTGGCGCGCTCGTAGCCTTTCTCCAGGTCTTCGCTCTTGGTGCATCCCCCCGACTCCAGGATCGCCCGCTGGAACATGCCCTGGTTCAGGGGCGTGGCCAGCATGGTGCAGATGGACCAGCCGCCGGCTGATTCACCGAAGATCGTCACTTTTTCCGGATCACCCGCAAACTGGGCGATGTTGTCATGGACCCATCGGATCGCGGCCGCCTGGTCCAGCGATCCATAATTGC
>Ga0315282_10008470_pt1 | contig 16636 bp, 13 predicted proteins | sample YL17G07_20_MG_FD_203693 | JGI IMG/M metagenome (GOLD analysis project Ga0315282, IMG submission 203693) | Sediment microbial communities from Yellowstone Lake, YNP, Wyoming, USA - YL17G07_20 | ecosystem: Environmental > Aquatic > Freshwater > Lake > Sediment | place: USA: Wyoming | collected...
ACATAGGTGACACAATTTCATATAGAATACGAGGGGCCAATACATCATTTCAACCAAAGAAGTTAGCATCATGTGAGGTAAGTGCTTAGCAAACATTCTCAAGAGTGTTAGAAACGTCAGATAAAGACTATTCCCTTCCTTGCCGTAGACCCAGACAACAAAATGGCCTCCCGGACGTAATGCTTTAAAAGCTGCTTCAACCACCGGGGCCGGATCCTGGATATGATGTAGAACCCCGATCGAGAAAACATAATCCAAATCCCCAAAGGCGGGTAATTGATCTCCTGTTATTTTGAGACATGTCACCTTATCGGGTTGCCTAATATTTTCGCACAAAACATCGAAAGCTTCAGAGGGTTCTGAGGCGATAATATTCTCAGCGCCTGCTTCAAGCAACATGTTAACAATTCTTCCTGTTCCACTTCCGATCTCCGCAACTTTACAACCTTTTAGTTCATCAGGTTTGAGAAATGGCGAAAGAATGTCTGAGAACAACTCCAGAGAACCGTAATAACCTTCGTTATCACGATATCGAACCCACTGTTCTCCGAAATCCTGAATGGTTTGATTTTTGGAAACGGTTGTTCTCCTCACCACACGGCCTTAGACGATAATGGCTTTCCTATCTTCCCTCCCATTTTGATGGTTATGCTGGATGATAACGATTCGCCCAGAGCTCCCACACGAGAAGGGTCCAGAGTTGTTTTCGATTATCCTTCTTGTTGGCAAGATGATCCTGGAGAAGACAAGTAACATAATCAGGATTGAGAAACCCTTCCTGTTTGATTCGGTCGTAAGAAAGCAGATCCCCGAACAATTCTCTCAATGGTCCCTTCACCCATTTTGCTATAGGGACGCCAAATCCTTTCTTTTTCCTATTGATAACCTCCTTGGGAAGGAAATCTTTCAGCACCTTTTTCAAAAGGTACTTTGAAGTAAATCGTCTCAATTTCAATGAAGATGGAAGGTTCATGACGAATTCCACCAGTTCATAATCGAGGAAGGGCGCTCTCACTTCCAACGAACACGCCATGCTGGCCCGGTCCACTTTGACAAGGATGTCGTCTTGGAGATAGAGCTTCAGGTCCAAGTACTGGAGCAAGGTGGTTTTATCCTCCAAGGGGAATCCCCTTTGGTAACAATCGACCTCTTCCGTGATTTGAACTGGATCGACTTGGGAGCTTAATTCAGAAGACAAAACTCTCTTTATTTCCGGAAATGGAAAGGAACCGAGCCAGATAAAGTTCCGGATGCTTTCGGAGTAACCAATGCCGGAAAGAAATTTTTTTACCTTAAAATCAAAACTAATATTATTATCGGAAACAGGAAGCAAATTCCCCAAAAAGCTGAGAATTGGACGTGAATGGGTTAGAAAAAACTCATACTGCCTCGCCATTTGATGTGCCAGGTAGGTGGGATATCCGGCAAAAAGCTCATCTCCTCCATCTCCGCCAAGGGCGACAGTCACATGTTGACGGGTAAATTTCGAGAGAAGATAGGTTGGTAAGATAGACGCATCTGCCATAGGTTCATCTAAAATGTCAGGTAAATGGGGCACCAGATGAAGGAGATCTGCTGGTTTCATGACCTGCTGGTGATGGTCGGTTTTGAGATATTTCGAGGCGAAAGAAGCATAGGCCGATTCATCGAAAGAGGGATCTTCAAAACCAATGGAAAATGTTCTAACCTTCCCGGAGACCTCTTCCTGAGCAAAGGCGGTAATCGCACTCGAATCGATTCCTCCACTTAAGAAAACTCCCAATGGGACATCACTGATGAGCCTCCTTCTAACGGATTGCCTTAGAAGTTCCAATATCTTCGCTTCGATTTCGCCCTCTGACAATTGTTCTCCTACCTTTCCAGAATCGAAAGGGAACCAGTATTCACTCACTTTGATCCCATCCTTTTCCAAAATGAGATAGGAAGCAGGAGGAAGTTTGTTAGCTTCCTTAAAGATCGTATGAGGACTCGGGATATATTCAAAGAAAAGATACTTCGCAAAAGAAAGAGGATTGATCTGTCTTGAGAAATTGGGATAAGCGATAAGGGCTTTCAGTTCTGACGCAAAAAGAAAATTCCCTTTGACGAAACTGTAATAGAGAGGTTTCTTCCCCAGCCGGTCTCTCGCAAGGAGGAGTCGCCTTCTTGTCTCATCCCAAATTCCGATGGCAAACATTCCATTGAAATGGCGGAAACATCTCTCCCCATACTCCTCATAGGCATGGACGATGACCTCGGTATCCGAGTTTGTCCTAAACTGATGCCCCAAGGCGTTCAAACGACTCCTCAATTCTAAGAAGTTATAAATCTCTCCATTGAAAATCACCCATACCGTTTTATTCTCATTTGAAAGCGGTTGATGTCCACTGGCCAGATCAATAATGCTTAATCGACGGTGCCCCATGTAGACAAAAGGGCCTCCCTCGTCTAAGGACCGAACGAATTCCCCCTGATCATCTGGCCCCCGATGCGTCAGGAGATCACGCATGGACCGGAGCTCCCCAAGATCAGGAATATCTGCAACCCTTCGGGTGAGGAATCCTAAAATGCCGCACATAATATTTTAGATAATAGAGTCTACGGTTCAAGGGTTACGGTAAGGATGCCCGTACCGTAGAAAGGTAACGTCTAAGGGCAACGAGGCCCGTATCGTTATTCGGTTACGTCTATCGTCCGTCTTCAAACTTTATGTTTTTTCCGTTATTTATCGTAACCGTTACCCTTTGCCGAAACGGGCTTCGTAACCGTAACCTTAACCGAGACATTCCAGAGTCTATCTTCTACGGAATGGTCTCCTTGATTTGATAGGTAGGTTTCTTCTGGGATTCGTAATAAGTCCTCGTCAGAATTTCAGCCAAGAACCCCATCAGGATCGACAAAAACCCTAACATCAAGAGAAGAACGCACAACAAAGGAAGGGGTGTAAGAATGAAGGAAACTCCTTTGAAGATTTTCAGATAGACAGCATACCCTCCGGACAGAAAGGCACCCAGGATCATAAGAAGACCCAACCCTCCAAAGACATAAATCGGTTTCTGGGAATAAGAGAGAAGAAACTTCACCACCATGAGGTCTAAAATGACTTTAAAGATCCTGCTCATGCCATATTTCGATGATCCGGATCTCCTCGGAAAATGGTTCACTGGTATCTCAGAAACCCGTGCTCCAATCCAGTGGGCATAAATGGGAATGAACCGGTGCATTTCACCATAGAGTCGGATGTTCTTTAAGATATCTCTTTTATAGGCTTTGAGGGTACATCCATAGTCGTGGAGGCGAACCCCTCCAATCAGTGAAATCATCTTGTTCGCAATCATCGAGGGGAATCGACGGGTGAAGAATGGATCTTTCCGGTCTTTCCTCCAGCCACTAACGACATCATATCCTTCCTCAATTTTTTGAAGAAGGGAAAGGATGTCTTCCGGATCATTTTGAAGGTCCCCGTCCATCGGGATGACAATTTCCCCTCTTGAGAAATCGATTCCAGCGCTGAGGGCTGCTGTCTGTCCAAAATTACGGGAGAAACTGATGACCTTCACATTTGAGTTCTTTTGGGTGATGTCAAGGAGAAGTTCCAGAGATCCGTCTGAACTCCCATCATCGATAAACAGGATTTCGTAAGGTCTGTCTGCTTTCTGAAGTGCTTTGGTTAGCCGCTCATAGAGGGGAAGGATGTTCTCTTCCTCATTGAAAACAGGGATTAAAATGGAAAGGGTCTCTTTCATAGTCTCCTTCCTGGGGTATGCCTCCACCACGGATTCGGCCTCGTCATTAACGCCGGCCAGGTAACCGATTCTGCTTGGCCTCGCTAAATTGTTGAAAAATTAATATAATTATTATATTTTATGAAAAAAGAAGTCAACCCTTGGGTCGAGGATTCGAGGGTATTTACAACAAAGCTTTAGGCTCAGTCAAAAGGGCCAAGAATTCGATGATATCGAATCGGCTTGAAAAGTGGATTAAGATTTCGATCTCCATTGTAATGATCCTGATTACAGTGGTCTTCGTATTTGGGATTCTATCCTACTTCTATTTCACCTATGGGCTGCCAAGTATTGAAACCTTAAGGAACTATAAACCCTCCACGATCACCCGTTTCTTTGCTGATGATGGGGAACTCATTGGCGAATTTTTCTTCGAAAAGAGAGAGGTCGTCTCCCTTGATCGAATGCCCAATTATCTGATTCAAGCCTTTGTGGCTGGGGAGGACGCCAGGTTTTTTCAACACAAAGGTCTCGATTATCTTGCCATTCTCAGAGCCCTGTCCCGGAATATTTTTTCAGGAGAGATTCTTCAAGGGGGCAGTACCATCACCCAGCAGGTGGTTAAATCACTCCTCCTCTCCCCGGAAAAGAGTTTTGCAAGGAAAATCCGTGAGGCCATCTTGGCTTTCAAGATTGAAAAAAATCTTGCCAAGGAAGAAATTCTTTTTCTATATCTAAATCAAATCTATTTGGGACATGGAGCCTATGGGGTTGCTGCGGCGGCCGAGAATTATTTTGGAAAATCGATTGAAGAACTGAATCTGGCAGAGTCTGCCTTACTGGCAGGGTTGCCCCAGGCTCCCAGCAAATATTCTCCTCTGAATCATCCGGATCAGGCTAGAAAAAGGCAACAATACGTCCTTTATCGAATGGTTGAGATAGGGTTTATTTCCGATGGCCAACTCGGGAGAGCCTTACAGATGCCCTTAACGTTTAAGGAGAAACAGAATTCCATTATGGATAAGGCTCCCAATTTTGTTGAGGCTGTCAGAAAGTATGTGGAGGACAAGTACGGGAAAGAGGCCTTATACAAAAAAGGCCTTCGGGTTTACACGACCATCGATCTAAACGTTCAGAGAACGGCTCAAGAGTCAGTGGAATCCGGGTTGAAAGAAATTGAGAAACGAGAAAAATATAACCCGGCTGATGCACCGGCCGCCTTGGAAGGATCCCTTCTCTGTTTCGACTTAGCTTCTGGATATGTGAAGGCCATGGTCGGGGGAAGGGATTTTAAGAAAAGCCAGTTCAATCGAGCCATTCAAGCCCGGAGACAGACCGGTTCCGCTTTCAAACCGATTGTCTATGCATCGGCATTAGATAAAGGTTATACCCTCACCTCTCTCGTTGTGGATGCCCCGTCCATCTATGAATGGGGAGAGAAGAAATGGAAACCCAAAAATTATGGGGAAAAATTTTCTGGACCGATCACTTTTCGAAATGCCTTAACCCATTCGGTCAATGTGGTAACCGTGAAGATTGCTCAGGACATCGGCCTTGACTACATTACCGACTATGCGAAAAAACTTGGGATCTCGTCTCCCCTGCAGCACGACCTTTCCATGGCCCTGGGGTCTTCAAGCCTTTCCCTCTATGAATTGACCAATGCCTATGCGGTCTTTGCCAATCAAGGAAGGATCTTCAAACCCATTTTCATTAAGAAAGTTTTGGACGGAGATGGGAATCTCATCGAAGAAAATCTTCCTTTTTTTTATCCAAGAGAATTGGCTAATGAAGAACAAGTTCTCACCCCCCAAACAGCCTATCTGATGACCTACCTTTTAGAAGGAGTGGTCCGAAATGGAACCGGATGGAAGGCTAAAGCACTTAAAAGACCTGCAGCCGCTAAAACAGGGACCACCGACCAATTCATCGATGCCTGGTTTATCGGATATACGCCTGAATTCATTACTGGGGTCTGGGTTGGATTTGATGATGAGAGATCTTTGGGAGAAGATGAAACGGGGTCACGGGCTGCATCCCCCATTTGGGTCACGTTTATGTCAAAGCTATTGAAGGACAAACCTGTTCAGGACTTCCCGATTCCCGAAGGAGTTGAGTTTGCAAAGATCGATCCTCGAACAGGACAAACTGGGACGGGAAGAGAAACTCTTCTTGAATGTTTTAGAGAAGGGACAGATCCTGTCCAGGGAGTTAAGATGCAATTAAAAACGACCACCGACTTCTTCAAATACGATTTCAATCTCTCGGCAAAAACCCCGTAAGATGGTCTTCAGGCTAGGGCTAGGAGGCCCGTTTCGTTTCCCCACCTATTCCCCTCCCCCTCTCGGAGACTGTATCGTAATGTCATTCTGAGGCGTTAGCCGAAGAATCTCTGTTTTCTAACTTATTGATTCTATGAGATTCTTCACTTCGTTCAGAATGACAAGCATGGCATTTCCCTCATTGCGACACACTCTCTCGATGGGTGAGGGTGGGGTTGGACAATAAATATTTGGTCCGCATTGGTCCCCTCTCCCCTTTACCCTGTTAGATAAGTTCTTTAACGGGCCCTGCAGTCCAACAGATGTTCTATCTAACAGGGTGAATCCCCTCCCACGGTGGGGAGGGGAGAGCTTTGGACTTATTCTCTTCGTAAATCCACTCTTAATTACCGCCGCCCTGCTGATAGCTAACCAGAGAACGGTAGTAGTCATTGGTTTCTAAAAGGGATTCGTGCTTCCCGATGGCGACAAGACGATTTTCATTGAGTAAGAGAATATGATCCGAATTTTTGATTGTCGAAATTCGATGGGCCACGACAAACAGCGTTTTATTTTGGACGACGTCGGGAAGGGACTGGAAGATCGATTTTTCCGTCAAACTGTCCAAGGCAGAAGCAGGTTCGTCCAAAACGAGTATGTCCGGGTTCTTAACCAACGCACGGGCAATGCAGAGTCGCTGTTTCTGTCCCTCTGACAAATTGATCCCTCTCTCGCCAATTTCGGATTCATATCCCTTGTGCAGGTGATAGGCAAAATTATGAATATCGGCCACTTTGGCTGCTCGGAAAACCTCTTCCTCACTGGTTTCCGGATTTCCATAACGAAGGTTTTCCATGATCGTTCCGGAGAGAAGAAGGGGATTCTGGGACACATACCCGATCCTCTGGCGCAATGCTTTCACGTCAAACTCTGAGGCTGCTCGTCCGTCAAAATAGATCTCACCTGAAGAAGGTTTATAGAATCGAAGAATAAGACTTATGAGGGTGGTTTTTCCTACGCCACTCGGGCCTACGATGGCTATTCTTTCTCCTGGTCGCACATGGAAGGAAATGTTCTTTAATACGGGCTCACGAGAATCGTAGGAGAACGAAACATTCCTGAATTCGATCTCCCCGGCTAATTTGTCAATCGTTGTGCCCTTCCCTATATTTTCTTCCAGAACAATATCAAAGAGTGCCGAGACTCGCTCCAGGGATGCTCGTGCATCTTGAAGGTCAAGATTAGCCGTCGCAAGATACTGAGCCGGGCTGAACACATATCCCAAATAAGCCTGAAAGGCAAACAAAGAGCCTAAGGTCCATTCTCCCTTAATCACCCAATAGGCCCCCAACGCCAGGACAAAGACACGGGCAATTCCCGGTGTCGAAGAAATAATCAAATGGGCAACGGAGCCTACCGTTGATTGCTCAAGTGAAATTTGAAATGCCTTTCTTGATTCCGAAATCAGATGTCCAACCGTCCGCATTTCAGAGGAGAATGATTTTATTAAAGAAACCGAGGAGAGCGATTCCTGGAATTGACCCGAAACTTTAGCGTGCTGTTCCATGCTTTGATGACTCAGAATATGAATCTTTTTTGAAAAGTATCGGATGAAAAATACAAGGGCCGGGAGGATGACCAAAACACCGATGGCAAGTCTCCATTCAAGATAAATTAGAAAAACAAAACCCCCCATAAATCGCAAACCGTTACTGAATATATAAACGATGGTGCTGGAAAAGAACCAACGGAGTCCCTGGACATCGGATGACAAGCGTGACATCAGATATCCGGTCTGGTTCGCATCGAAAAAGGACTTGGGGAGTCGAAGAACATGATCCAAGAGAGACTGCTGGATGTCTAAAATGACCTCCTGCTCAAAACGAGTAAAATAGAATTGTTGGAGCACATTCAGTAGTTTCTCCGTTAGGGTAATGGCAGCAAGAAGAAGTACCACTCCAGCTAGGAGAGTCAGTTGACGGCTCAGGATGACATGATCTATAAGATAGCGCGTGATAAGAGGTTGGGGAAAAGATAATAGGGACGTTAAGATGATGAGGAGACTACCCAGCAGTCCTTTTCGCCAGTGCCTACTGACAAAGGGACGAAGATTCCTAAGGCTGGTTCTCAACCCGGCAGATTCGCTTGTGCCCCCGATCCTGTCTTTAGAATGGGTACGGGTAAGTCCCTGCTTGAGGTATTTGAACAAGCCTTTCATAAAGTGTTTTTCTAGTGTAGTAAATCTAACGCTTCCACACGTTAATTTCGAGGCCCGTCATTCCCGCGAAGGCGGGAATCCAGCCCAGAAACACTGGATTCCGGATCAGGTCCGGAATGACAAAATATGTGGAGCGATTTTCGAAGCACTACACTAGGTATCACCTACCCTGGAGTAAGAAAGGGTCGGATCAGTTTCCTCGAAGCCTCTTCATAAGAAGCTCTGCAAAACCCGGATCGAGCCTTTTCAGGATCTCATATTCCCCTCGAGCTGCGGTTTGGTTTCCAGCTTCCACATACGCCAATCCTAAGGAAAAATGGGCCTTCACATGTTCGGGTTCAATCTGGCAGGTCTTCGCGAAATGCACTATCGCCTCCTGAAACTTCCTCTGACTCGCTAGAGAAAATCCCATATTGTAGTGAGCCTCTGCATCATCAGGGTTAGTACGCAAGGCCTCTGCAAAGTGGGCCATCCCCTGATCGACCCTACCCTGCTGGACCAGTAGCGCCCCAAGGTTATTATGAGTTTTTCCATCGCGAGGGTTGATCTGAAGAACCTCCTGAAAATGAGTGATAGCTTCTTCAATTCTGCCCTGCAGGCTAAGGGCGACCGCCAAGCTTCTATGGGCGTCGGCATGCTGCGGCTTGATGCGTATGGCCTCGGTCAAGTGAGTCATCCCTTCACTAACTTTGCCCTGGTGAACCAGAGCAGATCCAAGAAAGTAATGGGCGTCTGCATGATGAGGCTCGATTCGCAGGGTCTCCGTAAAATGGGTAATGGCCTCCTCGATCCTTCCTTGTTCGGTTAGAGCAATACCGAGGTTATAGTGGGCGGACATGGATTCGGGGTCAATCTTCAGGGCCTCAGAAAAGTGAGTGATAGCCTCTTCCGTCCTTCCAAGCCGTGCTAAAGCATTCCCCATATTCACATGGGGGCGCGCTTTGTTGGGTGATTTCTTCAAACACTCGGCCCAGAGTTCTACCGGGTTGTTCCACAGACTATTCCGGACATAGGTCCCACACACCAGCAACAGGATCACAAAACCCAGAATCGAGATCTCTATGATTTGAAATCTTACTTTCATGGGAGACCAACAAAGGGATGGAGGTTCTTGAGGTTGTTCTTGGCTTCGGAATAGCCTTCCTGGCTAGAGATGCGGTCTTTCGGAAGGTTCCGAAAAAACCTTGCTTCAAATAGGTAAATCACCTATTGATGACCTTTTCCTCTCGACCCAGGGAATTAATTCTAAGAACCCACTTGGGCGTTGCACTTCGTACAAGGGGCGGCGATTTGATAACAACCGCTGTTCACAGACGTCGGTCCACTAGATCCAGACGTTTGCTTGCACAACGCCAAAACAGCCTCCGCCTTGTCTCTTTGTAATATTACAAGCTCAGGTTTAGACCATATTTTTTTCATCTTCCACCTCCAAACTCTGTTTCAAAATGCATTTTTGGAATTTTTATAGCGCATTAGACTCCAATTCCGTTGTGAGACCCCCTGTTCCCCTTAGACCTTCTGCCCTGGCATGAGCCGTCTGGCAGAAGTAATCAACCGGTGCGTCCGTTTCCCCGGTCTCAAGATGTGCGTGGGCAGGACACCATAAGCATAGGTTTATCAAAGGGCATACGCCACACTTCTCAAGAAACTCTTTTCTCTCTGACCGCATATCCCGCACCCTGGGGACGAAGCTTTGCCAGGCATCGATTAGGTTCCCTTTCGTCAAGTCGTACACGCAATCTGGATGCCAAAGTGACGGGCAGAGACGAAATAGCCCGTTGTTGCTCAATGCAAAGCTGCTGTTGCCGGCACCGCAGTGGAAGAGATGGCCACACCTAATATGGCCAAATTGGGTGTCGGTGAGTTTGGCGCAATTACGCGTAAGGGCAGTAAAGCGTTCCTCGTCGGCATGCTCAATAGTCACGATTTCTTCGGGCGTGAGGCGTTCCGCCCGGATCTCCGCATTGCGCAATGCGTCGCCATCGTATCGAAGATGTACCAAGGGGTCGAAGCGAAAGTAGTCCTTGGTGTATCTGCGGCAAAAGCGGGCGATGTCCGCCAGCTCATGTATATTGGAACGCATGGCCATTGCCTTCAGCCGCAATCCCACCCCACTTCCAAGCAACAACTCCAACCCCCGAGTAAAAGCAGCGTACGACCCACGCCTTCGCGTTACGCACTCGTAGGTTTCTTCAGTCACCCCGTAGACCGACACTTCTATGTCCCTCGGCGGATATTTTTTGAAAAGTTTAACATGTTCCTCTGTTATCAAAGTCCCGTTGGTGAAGACCGAGACCAAAAGACCTTTTCTCTTGAGGTAGAGATAGATATCGAAAAAATCATCCCGAAGCAAGGGTTCTCCACCAGTAATAAGACACCATAACGCACCCAATGACGCAGCCTCATTGACGATTTCCTTTATTTCTTCAAAACAGAGTTCCTTATCTTCTACTAACTTATCTCCTGCAGGAAGATTGATGTAGCAATGGCGGCAATTGTTGTTGCAGCGGGCCGTAACCTCCAAATCAAAGGAAATGAGGACCCTTTTGCTCTCCATCTTTTTCCAGAGGGAAAATTCAGGCAGCGACATAGTCGAAACAAACTCTTTATGGAAAAGGGGAGGAGTTTCCTCGTAGCGATCAATAACGGAGCGAGGAGCCCTCTACGGTTAAGGATAGCTATTAAAATTCGCTCTGGGCCAAAACCTACTGCAACCCTCTCCCCTTTCCTTTCGACCTTTGTAACAAAGCCGAGGATGTTTTCTGTCGGGACCAAACCATCCTCTTTGGCAATGTTATCTCCCTTTGTAATGTAAGAAGAACCTTTTTTTTCGACCACCCGGTGAAGAACAAGCCTTCCTGTTCCGGGTTCAATCACCGCTACCACATCACCAAGGTGGGGCGTCAAATCAAACAGTGGAGATACGGTGACGACATCGCCATCCCTTATAAAAGGGGACATGCTGAAACCATTCGCTTGAAATCTAAAGGGCACTCCTTTTTCGAGTACCGACCTGAGAAGTTCCAGAAGAACAGCTCCAGAAAGAAACAATCCTTCTCCTTTCCAGCTTGAAAAGGCAGGCTTAAGGCCTTGGGGATTCAATAAGCATTCTCCTTTTGAGGAGTTCTTCAACAATCCCTACCACATCCTTCCCAATCTCTCCGGCAGGGGCCTCAAATTCCTCTGATAGCTCCTCTATTACTTTCCTGAGACTCTTCTTGCCATCCAATTTGTCCCATATAGCCTTCCCAGTCTCATTTAGAGTGAAAAGCTCATCTTCTGTATCCCCAATTCCTGAGACCAAGGGAACAATGATAAGCTCACCCTCAATCTCTCTTGCCACCACATCTTCTGAATGAATATAAATTTTATTGAGCTGAATCTTCGGCTTCACCAAGACCTCCGTATGATGAATTTACACGCAAATTCTTCTAACCTCTGCCTCGCTCATTCCTTTCATCATTGGCTTTGCTCCAGAAAACTTTTCTACCCTTTCTCCCCAATCCAATATCTCCCAGGCCCTCTCATTTTCGTTCATTAACCCGAGGTACACCGCCTGTCTATGAGCAATCTCACATAGATACTCGACGGAGGTGTCAAGGGTTCCATACTCCAACCATGACTTGGCTGGGCACTGCTCGCAGAGGCCCTTCAGAAAACAGCGGGCACAGCGCCTAAGATATTCTGGGTTAGTGGCCTTCATCTCTCTTATTTTTGGGAAGAAATTTACTGAGGCATCTTTGAGAGACCCCTTTTTGAGATTGTAAACCGTATCCGGATGTCTTAGCTCCATACATGGCTGGAAATAACCATACGCATCCACGCAACCGCCTCCAATCCCTGCTCCGCAAGAAAAAAGCTGATTTCCTGGAGGCGAGATAAATTTCAAGCAGAACTCCTTCATCTCGTCAAAGTATTTTCCTTGTTTCCTGGTAAATATTCTTAATCCTTCTTCCGGAGAGATCCTGAGCTCTTTGATGAGATTATTCTTCTCCTTTAAATCCCGACGACAGCGAAGGTTAAAGAACATGGAGTAGGATGGTGGCTTATCCATCCATGGGATAGTTGATGCCCAAGCCTCAAATTTCTCCACTTCATCTTTATTTGATGGAAGAAGAGCGCTTTTTACTATGAAAGGAATTTTTCTCTCTAAGAGCAGATGAATACCACGCCAAGCGGCCTCAAAGGAGCCCGGGGTCCTTGTTACCGCCTCATAGGACTCCTTTTTCAAGCCATAGAACGAAATCTCTATTTTCTCCAACGGCGGTATACGCGCAAAAAGTTCTGCCAGATGAGCAGTCATAAGGGTTGCGTTGGTAAAAAGGAGAACCTTAAGGCCAAGCTTCCTTGCAGAGAGGTAGATCTCCTCAAAATCCTCCCTTAATAATGTTTCGCCTCCTGTTAGCCTCACTCTAAGAGAGCCCAGCGAAGCGGCCTCTCTTAAGATTTCCTTTATTTGCTCTGTCGAAAGCTCCCTTTCTCTTGCTGTCAGATCATCGGCCTGCAAATTTATGCAGCAGTGGATGCAGTTATTATTACAACGTTCAGTGAGTTCCATATCCAGACTGCCTAAGAGGGAACCCTTGTCCTTCCAAGGGGAGGCCTTGTTTAGACTAACCTTAGTGAAGTAAGGATTTCCTTCCACCTTTGTGTATCCCTAAAGACCCTTAAGTAACTCTACTACCTTACCACTTCTATCAAAGTGAAGGGAATAGCAAGGAATTTCACGGGCGATCTCGCTCCCAAGGGATAGCATTTTATCCCACCAGTCGGCTGTCCCGAGAGGTTTTATCAAACAGGCCAGTAGCCTCCCAATTATCTTCCTTCTGTCATTGATAGCTTCAAGATGGTTATCAGTGTCTTTTTCAAGAAACAAAATAGCGTTCAAAGGGCCCGAGTGCGGCGATATCTCTGGAATATCACCATGACTCCATGTCCCATGGACCATAAATCCTTCAGGATGCCTCCTTACAATCATCCGGTCATCACAAAGTATTTCGGCTTTTTCTCTTAACATTGTTACAATAGTTGACTTTCCAGCATCAGAGTGCCCTATAAAGAGTAAACCTTTGCCTTCCAGGATCACACCCGCAGAATGCATGTAGCAGCCCTGTTTGTCAGCAAGGACTCTTGCCAAGAGGATCTGATCGGTCGGAAAAAGGGTGAGGGAATTTATACCACCTTTACAGAAGTCCCCCTCATTTTCGTTATAAATTCGAGCCTTGGTGTGATTCTGGTTAAAGACTGCTACCCGATGGATGTGCTTATCTTCCAGTTCTGGAGAAATGCCCAGGTACATCCAGGAATCCCCTTTTCTGTGGATGGCCCAAGGAGGTTTCCGGTAGACCTCTTTTCCGATATCCTGACCATTTAGATCAGGCAAAGAAAAGTGATGCCTTATAGTGATCATATCTTCACCCGGACGATCTGCCTCAAAGAGTTTAAATTTCGGGTGAAAAGTGCTATCCGTTATGGGGAGATCAGAATCTACTTGAACAGTTATATCCGCAATTTTGTAATAGCGCCGGTGGTTCTTTTCCCAATCATCTTTGAATTTCTTGTTCTCCTCTGCAATCGAACAGAGATAATCCACTTTTGCGTTGAAACGCCGATTTTCTAAGTAGCTGTAAGTAGGACACCATCGGCAGTGGGCCTTGAGTTCGCAGGAACCACAATTTTCCATGTATTCCTTTCCACCTCTGACTTTGTCCGAGAGTGTGGGTATGAACTCTTCCCAGCATTCCTTAAAACTCCCTTTCCTTAGATCATAACGAAAAAGCGGATCCTTAATAAAACAGCAAAAAGTCATATATCCATACGGGTCTATGTGAAAGTCTCGCTTCGCGGCTATACATGAGGCAAATAAGCAGTCGTCTTTCTCCAAATTGCAGCAATTACAATTCTCTTCTTTCATCAACTCTTCATAGGATAGATCAGGTTTGTCCAATTCTATCACGTCTTTTGGGTCAAGTCTCTGGCGTATGATCTCCTTATTTCTTTCTGAGTCACCGCACGCCGACAGATAGAGCCAAGCTGCCCCAATCTTCCACCACGAACCCAGAGATTCTGCAAGACTCACCATTGCTTTAAACTGATTGTAATTATCCCTCATGGGCACCAGCTGGACAATGAAGTTAGCACCAGCCTCTTTCAGGTAAGCAAAACCTTGCATGGTTGCCTCGAATGAACCTGGATTCCGCGTGATATGGTCATGAACTTCAGCGGTGGCCCCGTAGAGGGCGATCATCTTGATCCCTTTTGTTTTTATGAGGCTGGCAATTTTAGGAGTAATCAGGGTGCCATTGGTGTTGAGTGAATAGGAGACAGATTTGCTGGTGATATAGTCGAATATCTCAGCAAAATCGTGTCGGAGCATAGGCTCACCGCCGGAGATGGACCACTTGCGGCAGCCCAGCTTCCTCGCATCATTTACAATTCCCTTTATTTCCTCATAAGTAAGTTCATTCTTTCTCTCTGGCGAGTCCTTTGGTATCCTCAGCCAACAGTGGCGGCAGTTGTTGTTACAGCGATAGGTCAGATCAAGATTCCCATCGAGAGGAAGGCGGGGCATATTTTTGATTTCTTTAAGTTTCAAATATTCTGACATTATTTAAGTTTGATACCCTTTTATTCCTTATCTATGGTGGGGTTCTGATAACATTTCCGTGATTAATTTAAATGCTTTTTATTAGACAATCAAATTCTTTTTCCTCTATCTCCAGCGAAAATATAGCTTAGCCCTTTTTGCAATATCAAATGTCCAATCTCCGTGAAGGTTCTCGAGCATTTTGTTGTAGTAGTTTTTCCTCGGCCCTACACACTAATAAGAATATCAGCATCTTAAGGATTTGTGTATTTAGATCAGGATTTGATCGTGACAGGGTAAAATTCCAACTCTGCGATTGGGTAGTGCTTCCTGTTGTAAGTCACAAGGATTAAATTATACAATATACAAGTACTGGCGATGATTGCATCAGGTATATCAAGCGTTACTCCTTTCCCCTTGTATTCGCGAATCAATTGGGCAGCCTTGCCTGCAATCTCCCTATTCACATCAAAAACCTTTAAATACTTAAAGAAATGATTGGTCCTTTCCTCTTCGCCCTTCTTCACTCCAAGTTGAACCTCCAGAACAGAGAGAGCCGAACATCCAGGCACCCCGAATCTTTCTAAATCCCTTAGCATCTCAGTGACTTCTTCTCGACCTCGTAGATGCCAAATGATGATATCCGAATCCAACAGGAATCTACCCACGGATCATCCTTTTCACCCTTTTTTCATAAGAGCGTCTTTTCTCTCTTAGATACCGTTCCAAATCACGTTTGGTTCTCAACTCAGGGTGGCGGTTGGCTCTCCACACGCCTTTTGTCCCTTCTAATGCTTTTAAGAATCCCTCTCTCTCCAACTTTTCCTGAGTCGCCTCAACAATGAAAAGGCTTCTTTTTCTCTTTCCAGCAACTTCATCTACTGCATTCAAAATCTCTTCAGGGAAAACGAGATGGGCTTTCGTTTTCATACAAATTCTCCTTCTGTGTAACTAACTTGTTACCTAATAAGTATACCTAATTGTGGCACTTTGTCAAGGCGAAAAGAGTGAAACATTGGAATGTTGCGCTAAATGCTGGGTCTGTGGATGAGGAAATCTGTTCCCGCCAAGGATCGGACCACCTTCATCTAAGTCGTTCGTTATTCGTTACTCGTTATTAGTTGCTGCTCCTTTTCGTTCGCTGTTCTCTGCTGCTTTGACTAATAACCAATAACCACTAACTTATAACGTGTCTTTCGCTCCTCCAACCTCAAGGCCCGAAGGGCCGATCCTCAAGTGAAACGCTCCTCAAGGTCCGTAGGACCGCTCCTCAAGCCTATGGCTTGAGTCTCGTTGTGGGATCCCCAAACAGAATCCAGGTCCTCCGAATGTCCTGATCAGAAACAGAGGCCTTGGCTTTTGCTGTCGCCTCTCCGAGGGTCAAGGACTCCTTCCCAAAGAGAAGTTTTATGAGTTCTTTATTCATTACGGCCTGCTTATCAGGTTCAGTTAATCCAGATGAAGCCCAAACCGCGATGGCTCCTCCTTGAGGCGCCTTCATCAACGCCTCTGACAAACTGTCCATGTAAATGTCCTGAAAATGCCCATTTAAACAGCTCATCCCAACAAAGAACGGAAGACCCATGTTGGTGAGGTATTCCACATCCTCCGATGTTAAAATCCCATTCCAAATCCCGATCGATCCATGCCCTATAAAGTTCACCAACAACGGCCCCTGATTGATACCATTGATGAGCTCCTGTCTGGCCTGAGCATCACTGCTAAATTGACCCCGATAAATCTTGCGAACCACAAGAAAAGATGGCAAAAGTCCCCTCACCTCTTCGCTCGCTCTCTCAAAGTCAAAATCATCACTCCTCTCTACTTTATCCGATACAAGCAAAGCCTCTCTCTTCGTAACTGATCG
>Ga0315282_10008471_pt1 | contig 16635 bp, 12 predicted proteins | sample YL17G07_20_MG_FD_203693 | JGI IMG/M metagenome (GOLD analysis project Ga0315282, IMG submission 203693) | Sediment microbial communities from Yellowstone Lake, YNP, Wyoming, USA - YL17G07_20 | ecosystem: Environmental > Aquatic > Freshwater > Lake > Sediment | place: USA: Wyoming | collected...
GGCTGACCACGTCTGCAGCCACAGCGCAATCTTTAATAGTTTTAGGAGTCATAGTGGCGGTGACTATAATTTCTTCATGTGGTCGAAACTCAGGACCTGATGGGATATTTTCCTGTTTATCCGGCTGTCCGGACTTGACTCTGTCCTTTTCTTTTTGGCTGACCTTTTTCACCGCTGTCTTTTGTTCTTTAGTCTTCAATTCAGCAGCCGAAATTGCCGACCCCATTATTGAATAGGCAAGCAATTGAGCCAGGGCCAAAATGGCTATCGCCATCAGCTTAAAATTGAGCTTCATTAATCCTCCTCTATTATTATTAAGATTTTATAAATCGTAACACTGCTAATATACCTAGAGCTGAAAATATTGTCAAGAAGATGAAGATAAAAGTAAGGCTCACTAATTATAAGGGTGTTTGCCTTTTCTAATATAAGAAAGAGCAAAACTAATACGGGTAAAATTTAAATTCAGGGATAGACTGATTAAATGGCCAGACCCCAGACTGAAGTTTATTATTTAGCTGAATTTTGAATTATTTTGTTCTCCATTATCAGCAAAGGGCTGGCCAAAAACAATGCTTCGCGTCACGTCAGAATTGTAACCTTCAGACACCGGACTGCCATCAACCAATTCCACTTCAGGAGCTTCTCTCTTAATCCCATACAGGATGAAGGCTCGGGTCGAAGGTTCAACGGCTAAGGTTCTGGTTTTAGCATAATCGCTGACGATTGTTCGAATCAGCCTGAAGGGATTTTCGTTTTCTTCCCAGGTTCTGATTTCCTGGTCAGCCGGAATCAGCTCCCTGGCTCTTTCCTTTTCAAATTTTGAGCAAACCCAGACCGGTTGCCGGCCTGGAACCAGGACTACTCCGAAGGTTCTTTCACTCCGCCACCAGTTAACACCGGTAAAATATTGCAGGGTTGGTCCTGGTTCGACAAAAAAGGCACCAAATTTATTCTCAACTATCAGGCCTTGAGCTTTTTCCAGCCTGCTGGCCTAGTCTTCAGGCCGATTGGTTTAAGATTCTTTATCAGGGACTCGAGTTTTGAATCTTTGAATTCAGGAACTTCAAAAATGGATCCCCAAACTTTTCTAAAAACTGCCAGCGAAAAAACACCGAGACCACTGAGCCTGAAAAAATCCCGTCTGGTTGTCATTAGTCCGAGCCTCCTCATTTTTTTGATATGAAGTATTTTAGATATCCAATAACAATCAACTCTGCCAAGCAAAAGTTTTGCTAACATCAATTTTCTAATCTATAATTAAAAGCTCTTGAAAAAACGTTTGGCAACAGATCGAAAACTTCTGAAAGGCAGGAAAGGCGATGAAAAACTTTAATCAGCTACAAAAGAATGCCTTTTTGTTCATCGTTCTGATGGGTGTCGTCAGTCTTTTCAGCGACATGACCTATGAAGGAGCCAGAAGTCTGACTGGACCATACCTCGGCCTTCTCGGGGCTTCGGCTTTTGTGGTCGGACTGGTAGCCGGTCTCGGTGAATTTATTGGCTATGCTTTAAGGTTGGTTTCTGGGGTCATTGCTGATAAAACCCGAAGCTACTGGCTTTTAACTTTTATCGGTTACGGCCTTAATCTTTTCACTGTGCCTCTACTGGCTCTTACCGGCCGCTGGGAACTGGCCGCCTTGCTCATCGTCTTTGAAAGGATGGGCAAAGCTATCCGCAAGCCAGCTCGCGATGCCATGATGTCCCATGCTGCCAAACAGGTCGGAGCCGGTTTCGGTTTTGCTGTTGAAGAATTTTTAGACCAGTTAGGAGCCATGCTCGGTCCACTCTTCTTAGCTCTGATCATCTCCCTCAATGCCGGTCTAGGCAATCTTGGCAGTTATCGTCGGGGCTTCGCCTTTTTACTCATTCCGGCTATTTTAGCCATGGCTATTCTAACCGCCAGCCGTCTGAAATACCCTACTCCTCAGAGCTTTGAAACAGCAGAAAAAGCCACAACTGAAAAAAAATTTGACCGGAAATTTATCCTCTATCTTGCGGGCATTTCCCTTCTGGCTGCTGGCTTTGCCGACTTTCCGCTTCTGGGCTTCCATTTCCAAAAACTCAACCTGATTTCCGGGGCCAACATTCCTCTCATTTACACCTTAGCCATGGGAATCGATGCAGTAGCCGCTCTTTTCTTTGGAAAACTTTATGACCGCATTGGCCTTAAATCTCTGATGCTTTCCACTCTTTTCTCTGCTCTCTTTGCTCCCTTTGCCTTTCTTTCCCGTTCCATACCTCTGATTATCCTTGGCGTGGTTTTCTGGGGGATTGGGATGGGTGCTCAGGAGTCGATTGTCAAAGCGGTGATCGCTAACCTTATTAGTGCTGAGAAGCGGGCCACAGCTTACGGGATTTTTAATTCCATCTTCGGTCTGGCCTGGTTTTTGGGTAGCGCCCTGATGGGCTTTCTATACGACCGCAAGATAATCCTGTTAGTAATCTTTTCAGTTCTGGCCCAGCTGGCTGCGGCTGTCTTTTTCTTTGGGCTCTACCGGCAGATTAAAAAATCTAAAGAATCGTAAGCATTTTAAAACCCGCGAGCATATTTAGTCCAGAAAAGCTGATACAGCTCGTTGTATTTTTGCCTGGCCGCCTGGGCAAAATCATTGGTGTACATGGTCAGATACTGATTAACGGTCAGAGGTTCTTTGTCTGGATTCTTGCTGGTTATGATTTCCAGGACCTTTTTCTCGACCAGAGGCAGTTCGGCCAAGGCTTTTTCCTCAAAGGCCATGACGGTGTCTTCCATTATTTTCTGATTTTCATCCCAGCGGAGAACGGCCAAGCGGTTAGCTCTTCTAAAAATCCAGGCTGCCGAATCTTCTCGGTAACGATGCTGGGCACAGACTTCAAAGCTGGGCGGAAGCTCGGTCACCCCGGCAAAAATCGGGATTCGGGCGCTTAGAGCCGGGTTGTCAAAAGCAAACCAGCAGACCGCACCCACTGCTGGCGGCAGCCAACCCCGAAGCTGAATCACTGTGGCATAGGCACAGGCATTGATGGCAATGGTTCTCTGGGGCTCAATGGTGCCGGGCTTCAAGGTGTTAATTAAATTGATCCAGTCACGGGAAAGCCAGTTGCTGACCACCGGACTTTTGACCAGCTCATCAGAATTTCTTTTTTTGACCAGTAGGTTTTTACTCATATCAAACTCTGTTCCGGCATAGGTTTCCCGGTAAAGTCTGAGGATATCCCGTACTGAAACCTTCTTATCTGGTTTGATCGAAAACGGCAGTTCTTCAGCGTTAATGTCCAGCTTAAGTGACGGAGCTAAGCGGCTGAAGACAAAATATTCCCGGATGGCAAATGGTTTTCGACCGCTATAGGCTTTCCAGAACTTAAATGTCTCTCCTTTTTTCAGATCCCACCAGCCCATCTCTTCAGCTACTTTCAAGACATTGTCCGAAGCCAGATAGTGGTCAGGGTCTTTCAAGTTGATTTCAGAAATCCTGGGAATGTTGGCCGAAATACCCACATGATCGTCGGGAATACGAACTGCCGCCCAGACCGCACCCTTCTCCAGTGGGCCAGCTCCAAAGATTTCAAAATGCCAGACCTCCTTGCTGTCGGCGATGGTCAGGCATTCTCCATAATCTCCATAGCCATACTGTGTGACCAGTTCCCCGGCCAGTTTGATGGCTTCTCTGGCTGTCTGGCACCGTTCTAACATAATCCGTTCGAGTTCTTCAATCAGGAACATGCCTTCAGGGTTGTAGAGTTCTTCCCGGCCGCCGATGGTCGTCTCACCTATGGCCAGCCCGTGTTCATTCAGGCAGGGATAGGCGGTGTTGAGGAAAGCGTAGGTTTCAGGAACTTCCGGAATTTCGCCTTTTAAAATGACACCTTTCATATCTTCCGGCGTCTCAGTATGAAGCTTACCTTCATAGATTTTGTTGGTGGTGTTGAGCGCATTCTTCCGTTGCGGAACTACGTTGAGCCATTGCCGGTAATTGCTGTCACAGGTGTGACAGGTTATGACCGAGCCATCAACTGAAGCTAAGCGGCCGACCATGATACTGGTGCAACCGCTGCCGTCTTCAGTCAGGGCTTTATTGATTTTAGCTGGCTGGCAAAAGCCTGAAGCAAAATAAAAAACAGAAATGATAGTCAATAAAATTAATAAATACCTGAAACTCAAACGAATCTTTTTAAAATTCATAAAAAAGCCTCCTCTTCTCTGCTCATAACATCCTCAATTATTAAAAATGCCCCCAGCTCTGTCAATTAATTATTTTATTGAGGGGCGTTTAAAGTTGAAAAGTAGAGAACTTAACTTGAATATCAGGCAGATTTAAGACAGATTTAGAGCTGAAAAAATGGATGCTCGCTAAAAAACATAAAAACAAAAGCAGGCGTTGATGGAAAATATCTATTTTATTGTGGCCAGCATCTGAGTTAATATTGAATTGAAAAAGAATTGTAGATATGCGGGTCAGTTTCAATCAGCCGGCTTTCATCCCTTGGGGCGGGTTTTATGCCCGGCTGCTCAACTCTGACCTGATGATTCTTCTGGATGAAACTCAATTTGCTCGCGGCTTTACCTTCGTCAACCGCAATCGGTTGAAAGGACCCCAGGGAGAAATCTGGGTAACGGTGCCCGTAAAGAAAAAAGACCTGGGTTTTCAGAAAATCAACCAGCTCAGAATTCATCAGCCGGAAAAATGGTCAGAAAATTTTCTCTCGATGCTCAGGCATTATTATGGTCGTTCTCTCTATTTTGGAGAGACCTATGAAAAACTAACAGAAAATTTTCGGGAAGCGAGTGAAAATTTTCCGAAGTTAGCTTTATCTATAATTCATCTAATTGGGGATAATTTGGGGATAAAAACTCCTGTTGGTCTTCAGTCTGAAACAGGTATCAACCTAAAGGGTGCCAAGTTACTGATTGATCTGGCTAAGCAGACTGGAGCGAAGGAAGTCTTACTCCCCTATCTGGCTGACCGCCATCTGGATCTGGATGAATTTGTTCGGGCTGGATTAAAAGTCTCTTTTTTAAGATACAATCAATTACCTTATCCCCAATTCTGGGGAGATTTCATTGCTAACCTGTCAGCTCTTGACCTTTTTCTCTGCTGCGGCCCCGATGGAATAAAAGTAATAAACAAAAGCTCCAGAGTCGTCCAGAAATAAGACGGTTATCTGAGATTTCTGGAGTCGCCACCGCTCCTGAATACCAGATATTCTCTGGTCAAAGCATAGACTGAATTCTTAATTCCCAGAAGCTTGTCAACTAAATCTTGAATTCTCACCGGCTTCTGGGGATTGAAGTCAATAAAAAAGTAGAGCTTGTTCAACTCGCGGTCATAACTTATTTCCACTTTGTTTTGAAACTTCTGACTGTATTCAGAAAGATTAGTCGGGTTTAATTTATCTTTGACTTGTCCGAGCGCAGTAATCATCGGGTCGGTCAGGTCTAAGGAATAAATCACCTTAAAGATATCCTGGAAAAGGGGCCAGCAGCCTTCAGAACAGTCTTTAAGGCCGATGAATCTCAACCCTTCAGGCAGAACTGAGTTGATTTTCTGGAGAAAGCTTTCTTTTGAAAGCGGTTCCAGGGCTTTAAACTCCAGGATTTCAGCCAGAGCGGTCGTCCCCAAGGGCAGAGCCGGTCCGTGGGAGATTAACATCTTGGGATGGAATCCCTGAGAAAAAGCCATACGGAAATTCGCCCGGCGAAAAGCTCTTTCTATCTGGTTCAATAAGTCGTTATGAGAAATAAATCTGACTGTTCCAGTCTTTTGATAGGCGGCCCGGTAGCGAAGAGGTCTTTCAAGTGCCGGTTCTTTAATCTCAGCTATCGGGAAAAACCGGGAAGACTCAACCTGCGGCTTTTGAATCTCATAAGCTTTATATTCTGGCCAGAGGCAGGCCCCGCAGGCACTACAGTCAGTTTCCTGGCAACCTGGAGTGTAACGAGCTTCGAGCGCGGCTTGAAGCTCTTCTTTTAAATGAGATTTTCTCAGGCCAGTTTCAACAATGTCCCAGGGAAGTTCCGCTTCCGGATCAATTGCTTTCAAATATTGCCTGTAATCAACCCCATTTTCCTCGAAGGCTTTTTCCCACAGGTCAAAACTGAAAAGATCCAACCAGCCATCAAACCTGGCTCCGCCTAAGTAGGCATCTTTAAGCACCGCCCCCAGTCTTCGGTCGCCCCTGGAAAAAACTGCTTCTAAGATAGAAGTTTTAATCCGGTGCTCTTTGAGTTCGACTTTTCTCCAGCGCCCGATATTACTTTTGATGTAATCCTGCTTTTCCTGGAGCAGTTTCTCCTCATCCATGACCACCCATTGAAAGGGAGTGTGGGGCTTAGGGATAAAAGATGAAACACTAAGATTTATGGCTGGCGGAGCTCCCAAAACTTTTCCCCCCAGGTCTACGAGCCGGCCAATCAGGTTAATTATAGCTTTAAGGTCATCTTCAGTTTCGGTGGGAAATCCGATCATGAAGTAAAGCTTCAGCAGCCTCCAGCCATGTTCAAAAGCATAGCGAGCCGCGGTCATCAATTCTTCATCAGAAATCTTTTTGTTGATAACCTGACGCAGGCGTTCACTTCCGGCTTCAGGCACTAAGGTGAAACCAGTTTTTCTGATTTTAACAATATTTTCCACAATTTTACGGGAAAGCTTGCCGGGTCTTAAAGAAGGTAGAGAGACCGAAACCTTCTGGGCCTCAAGATATGGCAGCAAATTCTCGATCGATTGTTCAAGATATGGGTAATCGCCTACAGACAGGGCATTGAATGACAGGTCTTCATAGCCGGTCTGAACAAGTCCGGAATAGGCCACTTCCACCGTCTGCGCCAGCGAACGATACCGATACGGAAAATAAATGCTGGTAGCCTGACAGAAACGGCAATTCTGGGGACAGCCACGGGCCACTTCCACCTGGAAGCGATCAAAAACCGTCTGGATATGGGGAACGATGAATTTATCAGGAGGAACAGCCATCTCTAAAGGATGGACTATTCTTTTTTCTATCCTGTCCGGAAAGCCGGGTTGCGGCTTGGGAACGACGAGAAAGCTTTTTTCTTGTTTTTGCGAGTGATAAAAATGCGGAATATAAACCCCGGAAATATCGGCAAAACTCCTGAGCAATTCTTCTCTGCTTTTCACCCCGTTTTTCTCCAGAAGATAGCGTTCGATAATCTCAAAAAAGACTTTTTCTCCATCACCAAACACAAAAAAGTCGATAAAATCAGCCAGAGGCTCGGGATTGAGTGCGGCCGGACCTCCGGCAATCACTAACGGATGAGTCAAATTCCTGTCGGTAGTAAGCAGTGGAATCTGTCCGAGGTCCAGTATGGTTAGAAGATTGGTGTTATTAAGTTCATAAAGAAGGGAAAAGCCAATAATATCAAAGGTAGACAACGGAATTTTGTTTTCCAGCGAATAAAGCGGCCAACCGCTTTTCCTCAGCTGAGATTCAAAATCCGGCCAGGGAGTATAGACCCTTTCTGCCAGCACATCCCGCCTCTGGTTTAGAAGAAAATACAGGATTTTCTGCCCGAGATAGGACATTCCGATTTCATAAACTTCAGGGAAAGCCAGAGCGATTTTGACCCTGACCGAAGCAGGGTCTTTTTTAATCTGATTCCACTCGCCACCCGTATATCTCCCCGGTTTCTGCACCTGCCGCCAAAGAAGTTCGAGGTCTCGAAAATTTAGCGTTAGATTTTTGTTTATCATTGGCTAACTTATCCTCATTCTTGAGCCAAGAGGCCTGATTTAAATAAAAGCAAACCTTCTCATCCTGACATTAATCACCAGACCGCAAACCAGAAAGTTGGCCAGAAGCGACGAACCACCATAACTCAGCAGGGGTACAGGTATGCCAGTAATTGGAAAAAGCCCGACAATCATCATAACGTTAATCAAAAACTGACAGCCAATCAACATGGCCGAAAGGAAAGCGATATAGACCCCAGCCCGGTCGGGAGAAACCGAGACCGTGGAAAACAACCTGTAGAGAAAAAGAAAATAAATCCCGAACACTATAAATATTCCCAGAAAACCGAGCTCTTCGCCTATAACTGCCATAATAAAATCAGTGTGTCTGGCCGGTAGAAAACGCAGTTGACTCTGGGTTCCTTTATGGTAGCCCTTTCCGGTCAGACCTCCAGACCCAATGGCTATCTTTGATTGCCTGAGTTGATAGCCAGAACCCCTTGGGTCATGGCCAGGATTGAGAAGTGTTTCAATTCTTTTTTTCTGATAGTCTTTCAGTCCGTAATTCCAGCCAAGAAAACCAACCAGACATGAGACCACGAGAATGATAACTAGATATTTTTTCCTCATTCCCGCCAGGATATAAGCACTCAGAAGAACCGGAAGATAAGTTAAGGCTGTTCCCAAATCTGGTTGCAGGGCAGTCAACATCACAGGAATTCCTACAACTGTAGAGCTCACCACAAATGCCCTGAAAGACATCAAATCTTCTTTGTACTCAGAAAGTATTCGGGCCAGAAGTAAGACGACCACAATTTTGGTCAGCTCTGAGGGTTGGACCTGAAACGGTCCTAAGACTATCCAGCTCCGGGTATTAGCCACGAGCCTTCCAAAGAAAAGAAGGCCAAGCAGAATTATGTTCATAAAAATATAGAGGGGAAGTGAAAACGAAAGAAGCACTTTATAATCTATGAGGAGAGAAATCAAAAGAGCTAACAAGCTTACCACTAGCCAGGCAATTTGCCTCCAGATATAATGGCTGGCTTGGTAATAGATAGCGCTATGAACAAAGACTAGGCCGATCAAATAAATGACTACCATCAACAGGATGGTCGGCCAGTCAATTTCCCGAAATATTCTTCTGTCTAACATATTTTTCTCGATACATTTTAAAAATCTCGCCAGCGATCGGAGCAGCCGTCTGACCACCCATCCCACCGTATTCTATCAGAACAGTCACTACAATCTGAGGATTGGTGCGGGGGGCAAAGCCAGTAAACCAAGAATGGGCCTTTTTTACCTCCCCACCCTTTTGGGCTAACCGCTCAGCAGTTTCACGGCTGACGATCTGAGTTGAACCGGTCTTGCCGCAAATATCGAACCCCGGCTGATAAGCTCCGTGACCGGTTCCTCCATCGTTAACCGACCTCCACATACCTTCAATAACCTTTTCAAAAATATCAGGCGCCAAGTCCACCTTCTTTCTCTCAACTTCCCCTTCTTTTGTTTTAACTAACTTCGGTATAATGCTGATTCCCCGGTTGGCTACACAGGCGGTCATAGCCGCAATTTGAAGTGGAGTAACCAGCAGAGGCCCCTGACCGATGGCCACCGATATGGTCTCACCTGGAAACCAGGCCTGGCCCAGAACTTTTCTTTTCCAGTCCGAAGAAGGTACCAGCCCTTCTTTTTCTCCAGGCATATCCACTCCGGTTTTCTGGCCCAGACCTAAAAGACGGGCATGGCTGGCGATGGTGTTGATGTTTATTCTTTTCCCCAGGTTATAGAAATAGACATTACAAGAGTTTTTTATGGCTTCGGGCAGGTTCAAACTGCCATGGCCCGGCTTAAACCAGCAGGAAAACTCTTTACCATAGATTTCCACCGTGCCGCTGCAATAAAATGTAGTGTTCTCGGTGATCACTCCGGTATCAAGAGCAGTCAGGGCCATAACAATCTTGAAAATAGAACCAGGAGAATAGAGCCCTCTGATTACCCTGTTTTCCAGGGGCTTACCAGGGTCGTTGATGATGGATAACCACTCTCCAGGTGAAAATCTGGTGATAAAACGATTCGGATCAAAAGCTGGAGAGCTGGCCCAGACCAGACATTCCCCGCTTCTGGGATCAAGAGCTACGATTGCTCCTTCTTTATCTTGAAGTAGCTCTTCGGCTCTTTTTTGCAAGTCAAAGTCTATAGCCAGAATCAAATCCTTTCCCTTTTGAGGCTCTATTCGGTTGACTTCACCCCGGGAATAGCCAAGGCTATCAACCATTTCAACCAACTTTCCATCCTGCCCGGTCAAATAATCATTATACTGTTTTTCCAGACCCGCTTTTCCTACCATCTCACCGCCATGCCATCGTCTCTCCGGGTTGGCTTTAATTTCATCAACAGACACTTCCTGAAGATAACCGAGCAGGTGAGCGGCGGCTTGGTCGAAGGGATAAAATCTTTTCGGTTCTACCTCCAGTCGCAGTTCCGGGAATTCTTCTTTTCTCGCTTCTATCAAAGCAACCTCATCCAGCCTGAGGTTATCTTTGATGACCACAGGTTCAAAGGCGGGAAGAAACCTATATCGTTCAATTCTGTTCTTCAATTCTTCTTTATCAATCTCCAGTAAAGAGCTTATTCTATCAATCACCGATTGATAATCTTTAATTCCTTCGCGGATTAATGAAACTTTAAAACCTGGAGAATTGTCAGCCAGGACAACTCGTTGCCGATCTAAAATCAAGCCGCGAGGCGCCAGAATAGTCAATTCTCTGAGGCGGTTAGCTTCAGCCATTTTCCAGTATTTTTCGTGGTCCAAGACTTGAATTTTCCAATAAAAGAGCAGAAGCAGGAAAAGAATAAGAATGAGAAGATACAGAGTTGCTTTTGATCTTTTTATTATCCGGCTGAGGTCTTCATATATTCTGGCCATTTCAGTTCATCAGGTCGCTCTGCTGAGTTTTCGATAAAAACCGATAACCGAACTGGTAATGATTGAGGTAAAAACTGGCTGAAGATAAAGAGCCGGCTGAGTATAGAGCAGAGCCTTTTTAAATATGAGAAAGTAAAAAAACACCCAGAGGAGCAACTGTATCAGGCTGAAGAAAAAGACAAAAACTGCTCTTTTATAGAAAGTGCTCAGGTTCAATTTCTGACTCAACCAACCAGCCAAAAAACCGGAAATGGTCTGACTCAAACCAGCCAGACCAAAGACACTGTGAGAAAAGCCATCCTGAAGAAGACCAGCCACTGTCCCCATAACCGCTCCTTCAACTTCACCGTAAACCATGGCTGAAAAGAAAACCAGAATGGAGAAGGCATTAACCAGAATAACCAGGTTTGGCTCCAAGTTTCCCAGAAGAGAATAAAGGACAAAGGCCAGAACCAACCCTAAGAATAGAACTAAGCCTTTCCTGACCAATAGTTACCTCAAAAATTCTTTATTTTTTAACACCGCTATCAGCTTGAGCTGCCTGAAGTCAAAATAAGGCTGAACAATTATTTTCTTAAAAATTCCCTGACTGGCTGAAATCGAAACTATTTTGCCCACTTTAAGCCCAGGTGGAAAGATTTTATCAAAACCGGAGGTTTCAACTTCATCTCCTTCTACTCCAGAAACTGATGAGGTCATCACATATTTTAGCAGGCACTTTCCCTGGCCATCACCTGAAAGAATCCCAAGCATTTTGTCAGTGACTGAAATAACCGCAACTCCGCTCTCCTCAGAAGTTACCAGAATAACTCTGGCTTCTCGGGGCCCGACAGGTTCGGCAGTCCGGCCAACCAGATTTCCAAATTTATCACAAACCGGAAGATTTTTGGTAATCCCATCTTCGCTCCCGCGATCAATTACCACTGAACGAAAATAATTGGCAGTATCAAGTCCTATTACTCTGGCCACAATCACAGAACCGGCCAGGTCTTTAAGTGTCTCTTCCAGTTCTTTTTTGGCCAGGGAAAGACTGAATCTTTGCTGCCAGAGTCGTTTTTCTTGAGTCAGAAAAAATATTTCTTTCTTTAATTGCTGATTTTCTTTTTGCACTTTTCTCAAAGTTATAAAATTTTGCCAGCTATCGATGATCGACCGATATGAATTAACCGCGGCTTTCTGCACTGGTGAAAAAATCAGGAATAAAAGTCTTTCCAGAAGAGTTTGTTTACTACCAAGCGGCACCTGATAAGAAATCAAGAGCAACTGAAAAAATACCAAAAAGCCGACGATGAAGAATTTACTTTTGACTACCCGGAAAAAAGACATCCGATTTCAGAACTTTCCCTCACTCTAAGGAAATCTTTTTCAGAAGCTCAAGATCGTCAAGTAATTTACCTGCACCTATAACCACCGAAGTCAGTGGGTCTTCAGTCAGAAAAATCGGCAACTGGGTTTCTTCTCTAAGGCGTTTATCCAGATTTTTCAGGAGGGCTCCACCTCCAGTCAGGATGACCCCCCGGTCGATGATATCAGCCGAAAGCTCAGGCGGAGTTCTTTCCAGAGCTATCCTGATAGCATTGATTATAGCCGACACTACTTCTTCTATAGCTTCTCGTATTTCCTGGTCATCGACGACGATGGATCTCGGGATTCCTTCTCTGAGGTCTCGACCTTTTATTTCCATAGTCAAAGATTCATCAAGAGGATAGGCGGAGCCAATTTGTATTTTTACCTGTTCGGCTGTCCTTTCACCGATAAGCAGATTGTACTTCTTTTTCAGATATTGAATTATGGCTTCATCCATTTCATTGCTGGCAATTCTTATCGAATGGTTAAAAACAATACCATTCAGGGAAATTACAGCTATATCTGTTGTTCCACCGCCAATATCCACTATCATATTCCCTGTTGGTTCTGAGATGGGCAGATTAGCTCCGAAAGCTGCCACCATCGGTTGCTCAACAATATAAACTTCTGAAGCTTTAGCTCTGATGGCCACATCTTTGACCGCTCGCCTTTCTACCTGGGTGATTCCGGTTGGGATGCCAATAACAATTCTGGGCCTAAGCAAAAATCCCCGATTGTTCATAGCTTGCTTGATAAAATAGTCGAGCATCCGTTCAGCTATTTCGAAATCAGCAATGACACCGTCCCGCATGGGTTTGATGGCTACCACATTGTTGGGAGTTTTGCCGAGCATTTCTTTGGCCCGGTTGCCCACAGCTTCAATTTTTCCTGTCTGTTTGTTGATTACCACAATAGACGGTTCCTGAACCACAATTCCTTTACTCTTCAGGTAGACCAGAGTGTTGGCTGTGCCCAGGTCAACAGCTAAATCACAGAATAATCTGTCTTTTACCCAGCTCCAGAGACTCATAGCAGTCCTTTCTTCTCAATAAATTATCTGTAAGAAAATTATTTAGCACAAAAACCCGTGCCTGGCAAATAATATTTTGACTGATTAAGGACAAAAATTGTCTTGACTTACTGAGGGATTTTTTAATATACATAAAGAAAAACTTTGACTGGAAAGGAGAGGTGAATGGATTACAAACCTTTTGTTCCAGAAAAGACTGAGATGAAAGAATTTACCTTCAGAGCTCTTCTGCTTGGGCTTATCATGACCATTATCCTGGGAGCAGCCAATGCTTATCTCGGATTAAGAGCTGGAATGACCATTGCTGCTACCTATCCGGCCGCAGTCATCGGCATGGCTTTGCTCAAAATAATGAAAGGTTCGATCCTTGAAGAAAACATTGCTCGAACGGTTGGCTCTATCGGTGAGTCAGTGGCTGCCGGAGCAATTTTCACCATTCCGGCTTTTCTCATTACCGGTGCCTGGACAAAATTCAATACCTTAGATGCTTATCTGAAGTCCACTGCTCTGATGTTTGTCGGCGGACTTCTGGGAATTCTCTTTGTCACTTTCCTCAGACGCATCATGGTGACTGACCCGGAATTGCCTTTCCCTGAATCTGTAGCTGCCGCCGAAATCCACAAAGCCGGACAGAAAGGCAGCGCTGGAGCCAAATTCCTGTTCCAGGCGATGGGAGTTGGCGCCCTCCTGTATTCACTTGGAGTAATCCAGCTGTTCGCGGCTTCCAAAGAATTCATTATCAAATTAGGGAAAATAGGTTCAAGTTTTGTCAGACTGGGCGCTTCCAAAGAAGCCAACAGCCTAGGAACCGGAGGTATAGTCAGTGTCTCTGGACCTGGAATTTTCCCGGCTTACATCGGTGTTGGCTATATCATCGGTCCGAGGCTGGCTTCTCTCAACTTCGCCGGTGGTGTTTTAGCCTGGGGACTTTTTGTTCCACTGTTGATGTATTTCCTTGGCCCCCAGCTAGTAGAAAAATTCTATGGCCCGACCATGGCTATGTCCGATGTGCCCTGGCCTGACCTGGTAACCAACGTCTGGAAGTTTATCGTTAGACCGATCGCCGTCGGTGGCATGCTAGTTGGGGCCGGTTATACCCTTTTTCGGATGAGAAAAAATCTGTCAGCCGGCATCAAGAGGTCATTCGGCGATGTCAAAAAAGCCGCGGAGAAGACCGAAGTCACTTTAAGAATCGAAAAAGACCTGAATACCCGCCTTGTTCTGATCTTGATGGCCATGACCGTTGTCCTCATGGTCTTCGTTTACCGAATCTTTGCCGGGAATTTTGCCCCGGCGTTGCTGGCGGCACTGGTTATGGCTTTAGCCGGATTTTTCTTTGCTGCAGTTTCAGGAAATCTGGTTGGAACCATCGGTTCATCGAATAACCCTATCTCTGGCCTAACTTTGTCCACTCTGATCATTGCTGGATTGTTAATGGTTTTGATCGGGGCCAGGGGGACAAGCGGAGTAGCAGCCGTGCTGGGTGTAGCCTCTGTCGTCTGTGTATCTTCCGCCGTGGCCGGAGAAATGCTTCAAGACCTGAAAGTCGGGCATATTCTCGGTGGCACCCCCTGGAAAATGCAGGTAGGCGATATTTTCGGAGTATTACTGGCCTCTTTATTGCTTTACTTTCCTTTAATGATTCTCCACGGTGCTTTTACCTTTGGCAGCAAAGACCTGCCAGCACCCCAAGCAGGACTGATGGCTGCCATTTCTCAGGGTATAGTTGGAGGAGAAATGGCCTGGCCTCTGGTAATAGTTGGGATGCTCATGGGTTTTGCTCTGATTCTGGTTCAGGTTCGTTCTCCGATGCTGGTGGCCGTAGGCATGTATCTGCCTCTGGAAACCACCTTTGCTATCTTTATGGGTGGAATGATCAAAGGTTTACTGGACAAAGCTGTAAGCCAGCGCCAGCTGAATCCAGCCCAAAAAGCCAGAGTAGAAAATGTGGGAATTTTACTGGCGGCCGGTCTGATCGCTGGAGAAGCCTTGACTGGACTTATTAGGGCAGCTTGGAAATTCTTCTTCCTGCAGAAGGTCGTCAGTAAAGATATTCCGATCATTTTCGCCAACCCCAGTTATCTTGGTGGTCTGGTAGTTCTGGTTCTTATTGCTTTTTACCTGGTTACTGTTCCTTTGAAAAATGCGGGGGCTCCAGATGAACCACTTCCGCCATCCGCTGTGATTTAAAAATATTTGAACCGCTTTTCGACTGCAGTTTATTGTTTTAGCGGGAGTTCTGGTCTAAAATAAAAATATTATGGCTGTGCTTGAAATCATAAAAATCGGTCATCCAATTCTGTCATTAAAAGCGGAACCTGTAGAAAATATTAATCAGGAGATAGTTGAGCTGGCTAAAAATATGGTGGAAACCATGTATCATGCCCCGGGAATCGGTCTGGCAGCACCTCAAGTCAATGCCAGTATGAGGTTGATCACTGTTGATCTATCAGTCGGAGAAAATAAAGGTGAGCTGTTTATCATGGTTAATCCAGAAATTATTGAAGAGGAAGGCGAACAGGTTTCAGAAGAAGGCTGTCTTTCTGTGCCTGGAATCTACGAAAAAATTCTTCGGCCCGCCCGGATTATCGTCAGAGGCTATGACCTGGACGGCAGAGAATTAACCATTGAAGCTAAGGACTTACAGGCTCGCGTCTTCTGTCATGAAATCGACCACCTGGAGGGGAAGTTGTTTGTTGACCGGTTATCTCCATTAAAGCGTCGCCTTCTCAAAAGCCGTCTTAAAAAAGAGAGGGAGAAAGACTCCGCTAAATGAAAATCGTCTTCTTTGGAAGCCCCTCAACTGCCCTGCCGGCTCTGAACAGCCTGTTGACTTCGGGTCACGAAATAAAACTGGTTGTTACCCAGCCTGACAAGCCAGCAGGTAGAGGCAAAAAACTTACCCTACCACCTGTAAAGGTTTTTGCGAAAAATCATGGTCTGCCCTGCGTTCAACCAGAAAAAATCCGGAAGGATGAAAAGGCTCTGGAGTTGATTAAAGAAGCCAGCCCTGATGTTAATATTGTGGTAGCTTATGGCCAGATTATTCCCGGTTCGATTATTTATCTTCCGCCCTATAAATCCCTGAATATTCATTTTTCCCTTTTGCCCAAATATCGGGGCGCTGCTCCGGTTCAGTGGGCAATTCTCAACGGAGAAAGAATGACTGGAGTAACTATTTTCCAGTTGAACGAGAAAATGGATGAAGGTCCGATTCTAGCTCAAGAGGAGACGCCAATTCTGCCGAGGGAAAATGCTCATGAACTCGAGACTCGACTGTCCTATCTTGGAGCCAGGCTTCTGGTCGAGATATTAAATAATATCCAGGACATCGAACTCAAGCCTCAGGATCATTCCAGAGCTACTTCTGCTCCTAAATTAACTAAAGAACTTGGACGGATAAACTGGGAAGAGCCAGCTGAAATTATCGACCGTAAGGTCAGAGCCTTCTTCCCCTGGCCTGGAGCTTACACTTTCCTTAACGATCAACGGATAGAGATTCTGACTGGTCAGGCGATTCCTGGAATCATCCCTTCAGCCAAATCCGGAGAAATTGTCCAGATAGACAGAGCAGGTATCTATGTTGGCTGCGGTCAAAAGAGCCTCTACCTGGTGGAAAAAATCAAGCCCGAAGGCAAAAAAGAAATGTCCGCCTATTCTTT
>Ga0315282_10008472_pt1 | contig 16635 bp, 5 predicted proteins | sample YL17G07_20_MG_FD_203693 | JGI IMG/M metagenome (GOLD analysis project Ga0315282, IMG submission 203693) | Sediment microbial communities from Yellowstone Lake, YNP, Wyoming, USA - YL17G07_20 | ecosystem: Environmental > Aquatic > Freshwater > Lake > Sediment | place: USA: Wyoming | collected...
TACAGATTCCACGTGGAATGCACGGACAAATCGAACACCGACCTGAACGGAAAGGAGCGGACCCTTCGCGTTGGCGCCTACACAGGGCAAAACGCCTTGTTGAAGCATGGTTTTCTCAGAGTGAGCAGGGATAGGCGCCATTTTGAGCATGCTGACGGCGCCGCGTTCTTCTGGCTCGGCGATACCTGGTGGAAAGGGCTGTGCAAGCGGATGACCTGGGAAGGATTTCAGGAACTAACCGCCGACCGGAAGTCAAAGGGCTTTTCGGTGGTGCAGATTGTATGCGGGCCGTATCCTGATGAAGGGGCGTTTGAGCCACGCTGGGAGAACGAAGGTGGTAAGCCTTATGAAACGAGGGATTTCAGTGTGGTCAATCCCAAGTACTTCGATTACGCGGACCGGCGCATCAAACACCTGGTCGCCGCGGGGATTGTTCCAGCGATTGTCGGCGGATGGGGGCGGAGCGACTGTAATGCCATGCAGGTGGCCGGAGTCCCCGGCTTAAAGCGACACTGGCGGAATCTGATCGCGCGCTATAGTGCCTATCCCGTGGTCTGGATCATTGGCGGCGAGGCGGGCGGGCCGCAATGGACCGAGGTGGCGAGATACGTTCAAAAAACCGACCCGTATCACCATCCCGCGACGATGCACCCCGGCGAGTCAGGCCGAAAATCCGTGACCGACGAGAGCGTGATAGATTTCGACATGCTCCAGACCGGGCACGGCGACTGGGGCGCCGCTGTCGGGGCCATTCCAAAACTGAAGGCCGCCTACTCCAGAACGCCTGTCATGCCCGCCATGGTCGGCGAGGCTTGCTATGAAGCCCACATGCAAACTGCTTTCCAGGACGTTCAGCGCTACGTGTTCTGGGGGTGTATGCTCAGCGGCGCGGCGGGCCACACGTATGGCGCGGCGGGGGTCTGGCATGCGAGCGTGGACGGCGATCCCGGCATAACGCCGGTCTATGATCTGACGACGTGGAAGGAGGGCATGAGCTATCCCGGTTCAACCCAACTGGGTCTGGGCAAGAAACTGCTTGAACAATATCCGTGGTGGCGTTTCGAGCCGCACCCCGAATGGGCCGAACCGGACTCCTTTGCCGCCGGCATTCCGGGCGAAGCGCGTTTCATCTACCTGCCTCGCCGCGGCGTTTACAACTGGAACGGGACCATCGTGAAGAACATGGAGCGCGACGTGCCGTATCACGCTTTCTACTTCAATCCAGGCAATGGGAAGAGATACGATCTGGGGACATTTGTTTGTGCCGGCCCGCCCCCCAAGCCGTTCGAGGGCCATACCCAGCCCTTGCTCTTTGCAGACCAGTTCGACGGGGCCGATGGCTCGGCCTGGAAGGACTACGGCACGGCCAGCCAACGCAAGGAGGGCCGCCTGGTCGGCACCAAAGGCATGGTGACCATCCTGGAAAAAGTCAACGAAGCCAACCTAATGGTCAGCGCCGAGGCCAGGAGCGACGCGGAAGCCGGTATCGTTCTCCGCTTTCATGATGTCAATCATTACCTGGTTGCGCTTTACAGCCCGTCGCTCAAGGCCATCTTTGTGCATGACCGGAAGAACGGGGAATGGGGCGATCAACTTGGTCGCGTTGCCGTGCCTGAAATCGGACCGAAGATTCGCCTCACCGCAGCGGCCTGTGGGGAGTACGCGGCCATGGTATTGACGGATGGAACCAAGACCTACCACACGCCTACCGTCAAGGTCAGCAACCTTACGACCGGGAAGGCGGGCCTGTGGCTTTACCAGATCGGCGACCGCCAGGAATTCGGCAACTTCGAATTATCCCGGGCGCAATTTGCCCCGGTGAAACGCGACGCCAAGGAACAAACGCAGCCGGCGATATGGTCCGACGAGTACAAGGCGCCTGGACTGCCTTCGCCCCAGGATTGGGTTCTGGTGCTGGAGCGAGTGAAACAGTAGAAACGAAGACACATGAGAAAAACGGTCCATGTGGTGTCGGCACTTTCCCCGCGTCAGTTTCACGGGGGCGGAGCTCGCTATCAGTTGGAGCGCTCAGAGCCAGGAACTCGATGTCAACGGCCAGAAGGTCAGGCTCAGCCCGAAGAACGGTCGTGTGGCGCTGCACATCCTGCTGGACATCCCGTCCGTAGAGGTCGTCACCGGCGGCGGGGATTACATCATCAAGGGACGCGAGTACCGGAAACTTGGCGAGAAATCCCCGGTGGAGATCCGCGCGGAGGGAGGCGATGTAAAATTCAGCCGCCTGGAGGTCTATCCGCTGCGCTCGATCCACTGAGACTGAAAGCAGTTCCGGTCCATCGAAACCGGTGGGCTGCCCCTTTCAGGGGATCGCCCGTGAGGCAGAAAACGGCGGATTTTCGCCGATAACTCGAAAGGAGACAAATACGATGAATGCAGCGAAACGATTGATGGCCAGCCTTTGTCTAACGCTGTGCCTGGGAGCGGCCGGAGCGGCCGATCCCGCGATACCAAACGCCGCAAGGAAAGGAGCAGAAACCGTGACTACCGGATTCTACCAGGAGACTTACCGCCCGCAATTCCACTTCAGCCCGAAGATCAACTGGACGAACGACCCCAACGGACTGGTGTACTACAAGGGGGAGTATCACCTCTTCTTCCAGCACAATCCGACCGGCATCAACTGGGGCAACATGACCTGGGGGCACGCGGTGAGCAAGGATCTCGTGCACTGGACGCAGTTGGACAACGCGATCGAGCCCGACAAACTCGGCACCATTTTCTCCGGCAGCGCCGTCGTGGATTGGGAGAATACGTCCGGGTTCGGGAGCGCCGGTTCAAAAGCATTGGTCTGCGTGTATACCGCCGCGGGCGAGCCGTTCACGCAGTGCATAGCTTACAGTACCGACGGCCGCAAGTTCACCAAATACGACAAGAACCCTGTGCTCGGCCACCTGGCCGGCAGTAACCGCGACCCGAAAGTGATCTGGTATGCCCCGGAGAAGAAATGGGTGATGGCGCTGTTTTTGGATGGGGACACCTATGCGATCTTTGAGTCGAAGGACTTGAAGTCCTGGACCAAACTGCACGATGTCAAGTTCCCCGGCCACGGCGAATGCCCGGATTTCTTCCCCATGGGGGTTGATGGGAACAAGAAGACCCAGAAATGGGTGTTCACGGCGGCCAACGGGGACTACCTCATCGGCGCGTTTGACGGCAAGGCCTTCAAGCCTGAAGGCGATGCCATCCGGGCCGACTATGGAGCCAATTACTACGCCGTCCAAACGTACAGCGACATCCCCGCCTCCGATGGGCGCAGGATCCAAATCTCGTGGATGAACGGCGGCAAGTACCCGGACATGCCGTTCAACCAGCAGATGAGCTTCCCGTGCGAGATGACACTTCGTTCGTTCCCGGAGGGTCTCCGGATTTGCAGGCTGCCGGTCAGAGAGATCAAGAGCATCCATGGGAAGAAGCACGCTTGGAAAGACGAGGCCGTCAAACCAGGCGGGAATCTGCTCAAGGACGTATCGGGCGACCTTTTCGATATTCAGTTGCAGGTGGACCTCGCCGGCGCCAGGGAGTTTGGCATCAAGTGCCGGGGCGAAGCCGTGACCTACTCCGCTGAGAAAAAGACGCTGACCAGTCTTGGCAGAGAGGCCCCAGTAGAGGCCGCAAACGGCCGAATAACCTTTCGCATACTCGTTGATCGCACATCCATAGAGGTCTTTGCCAATGACGGCAAGGCGGTCATGACGTCGTGTTTCCTGCCTGACTCCAAGAACGCCGGCCTGGAACTGTTCTCCGAGGGCGGCAGCCCAAAAATACTGTCAATGACCGTGTACGAATTAAAATCGGCATGGCCAATGAGCAAGGCTGGAGAGGTGAAAATGGTGGAAAGACCGAAGCAGCAAAATGACGACTGGTTCCTCCTGACTTCCCATGTAGTAGAAACCGACGGGCTGCGTCTTGCGGTCAGCCCGGACGGATTGAAATGGCAAGTGGTCAACGGCGACAAATCCGTGCTCAAGCCGACCATCCCCGAAGTCTTCCGCGACCCATCCATCGCCAAAGACGAATCCGGCGCCTACCACCTTATTTGGACCATTGCATGGGGATGCGGACAACACAAAGGAATCGGATACGCATTCTCCAAGGATTTGGTCAACTGGAGTGAGCAAAGAATCATTCCCGTGATGGAGAACGAACCCAAAACCGAGTTTATCTGGGCTCCCGAGCTTTTCTGGGACAGCGGAAAGAAAGAATGGATGATCCATTGGTCTTCGTCGGTTACAGACAAATACCCGGAAACGCTTGCGCTCTTTGACGGGCATTCCAATCCGCGCATTTACTACACCACCACCAAAGACTTCAAAACGTTCAAGCCTTCCAAGCTTTTGTTCAACCCGGATTGCCTGGCAATTGACTCGTATGTCTATCGGGGGGACGACAAGCACTACTATGTTTTCTTCAAGGCTGATAGAAAAGAGGAGCCGAAACGCGGGATTCTCGTGGCGAAAGCTCCCGCGCCCGACGGTCCTTACGCCGTGGACCCCAAAATGATTACCGGGCTGGAAGAAGGCTGGGCGGAAGGCCCTTGTGCGGTCAAAGTCGGAGAAAAAACGCGGCTCTATTATGCCCCGCCAAATGATTTCGGCGCGTATGAAAGCACGGACATGAAGAACTGGACGAGCATTCGCAAGGAAATGGTTCCTCCCGGCGGATATCGGCATGGAACGGTGATTCGCATTTCGGCGGAAGAGGTGAAAAGTCTTCTCAACCATGAATATAAGAATTAAGGGGAGAGTCTTGAACTGTTCTCGGACGGCGGCAGTCCGAAGATCCTGTCAATGACGGAATGCGAACTGAAATCGGCCTGGGCCCAAAGCGGGGCAGTTTCGCTCGACAGGCAGACTCGGGGTTGGCGGCCGGCCTGAAAGCCAACGGGCCTTGCGGTGGCAAGTGGCAACGTCTTATATCAATACGCATTCAAAGTGACACAATATGGAAGAACTCACCACAGAGACACAGAGGAACAGAAAAACAACCGCAAAAACCACGAAGACACAAAGATCCTTGGAGGAAGAGGGTTTCTTTCCACCTTTCCATTTGACGCTTTCCTCTGTGTCTCTTTGGTGGACTGTTTTTTTTGGGGGGGGTCTGTGGCCTTCATAGATTAGCTCCCGCAGTGTTCATGCATTGAACAAGGGTTTGAATTGTATCTCTTTGACCGTCACTCAGTATTCTCAATAAAGGAGACTCGATCATGACGAAATCTTTGTTGTTCTGTCTGGCATGTGCTCAGTTGGCAGGTGGAGTGTCTGCAGCGACCGTGCACAACCTGCGCTGCGAGTACCTCAAAGATCCGCTTGGCATTGACGCGGCTAAACCAAGCCTTAGTTGGGTCATCAAGTCCGACCGTCGCGGGGAAATCCAGACGGCGTATCAGGTTCTGGTCGCGTCCAGGGCGGAGTTGCTCGCCGCCGACAAGGGCGACCTGTGGGACAGCGGGAAGGTGGCGTCGGATCAGACAAACCAGGTGGAATACCTCGGCAAACCCCTGCACTCGCGGGCACAGTGCTTTTGGAAAGCGCATATCTGGGACAAAGATGGGAAGCCGAGCGCTTGGAGTGAACGGGCGGAGTGGAGCATGGGCTTGCTCCAGCCCGAAGACTGGCGGGCCAAGTGGATCGGCGCTGAACAATCGGGGTCTACCGAAGCATTGGCCCCCGGCCCGCTGCGCATCATTCGCGCCATGTATCAACCCGTTTCCGGCACGCCGGCCCGCGATGTGACGGAGTTACTGGCCCGGAAGGTCAGCGGCAACACGCTGGCGATCACGGTCAACAATGCCACGTTGGGCGGCGATCCGGCGTACGGCATGAAAAAGAAGCTGATCGTCGAATACGAACTGGCAGGTAAACGCCATCAGCAGACTGCGGCGGAGGACGAAAGGCTGAGCATCAATATCGAATCCCCGATGGAATGGGCCAAGCCGCGGTACCTGCGCAAATCATTCACGCTGGATCGCGCGGTTCGCCGCGCCACGGTGTATGCAACAGCCTTGGGACTCTATGAACTGCGGCTGAACGGGGAGCGCGTGGGCGATCATCTGCTTGCCCCCGAATGGACCAATTACCGCAAGCGGGTACAGTATCAAACCTATGACGTGACTGCTATGGTTCGCAGCGGCCCCAATGCGCTGGCGGCGGTCCTGGGGAATGGCTGGTACTGCGGGGGCTGGCAGTTCTGGCAGGATAAGCTCAAGGCCATCTATGGGACCGAGCCGTATCTGTTGGTGCAACTGGAGATCGAATCCGCTGACGGCAGCCGGCAGACGATCGAGTCGGATGGCAGCTGGCGTGGCACCACCGATGGACCGCTTCGGTTTGCCGGGATTTACGAAGGCGTCACCTATGACGCCCGCAAGGAAATGCCGGGTTGGGATGCGCCGGGTTTCGATGATGCAAAGTGGAAGAAGGCCCAGTCCGCCGCGGCCGATCTGAGAATCGGGCAACTCGTCTGGCAGCGCGACGAGCCGATCCGTGTGACACAGGAATTGGCCGCCGTGAGGGTCACCGAGCCGAAGCCGGGCGTTTTTGTGTTTGATCTTGGGCAGAACATCGCGGGGTGGTGCCGCTTGCAGGTTCGGGAGGAGGCGGGAACGGAGATCACCTTGCTGCACAACGAGGTACTCAATCCCGACGGCACGGTTTACATGGACAACCTGCATGCCGGGCGCCTGAGCAGCGGGGACCGGCAGATTGACCGTTACATTTGCGCGGGTGGCGGCCCAGAAACCTTTGAGCCCAACTTCACTTACCACGGCTTCCGGTATGTGGAGGCGCACGGCCTTCGGAGCAAGCCGGAAGCGTCGGCGCTCACGGGCCGGGTGTTTCACTCCGCCTTTGCGCCCGCGGGGGAGTTCGTCTGCTCCAATCCGCTGATCAACCGCCTGGTTCAGAACATTCAATGGTCACAGCGCGGCAACATGATGGGCATCCCGACCGATTGCTGCCAGCGCGACGAGCGCTGCGGCTATACCGGCGACGCCAACTTTTTCATGGGCGCCGCGGTCTACAACTTCGACGTAGCCGCGTTTTTCAACAAGTGGCTGGTGGATCTCTGTCAGGATTCGCAGCTGCCGGGCGGCTGGTTTGCGGATCACGCGCCGTACTATGGCCCGGGCCCCGGTCCCAATGTGGGCTGGTCCGATGGCGGCATCATCTGCCCCTATCGCGTTTACCGCACCTATGGCGATACGCGCATCCTCCGCGAGCATTACGCGGCGATGAAACGGTGCATCGAGTGGCAAATCCAGACCGCTAACGCCGATGGGACCCGCGGCCCCGGAGTGGGCAACGGCGATTGGCTGAACCTGGGCGGCGGCGCGTCGGATGAAGTCATCATGACGACCCATTACGCCTACTCGCTGAAGCTGATGGCGGAGATGGGCGAGGCAATCGGTCAACGTGAGGATGCCGCGAAGTATCGTGCCCAGGCCGAAAAAGCGGCGGCCGCTTTTGCCAAGTATCTTGTCGAGCCCGACGGCCGCATCAAGAACAGCAGCCAGACCGGCTATGCGCTGGCGTTCACCATGGACTTGGTGCCCGCGGAACTCAAGGCCAAGATGGCCAAGTGTTTCGGCGATGAGATTCAGCGTTTCAAGAACCATCTGGCGACGGGTTTCATCGGCACGCCGCGCCTGCTGCCGGGCTTGCACATGGCGGGACGCGATGATCTGGCGTATCGTCTGCTCTTGAACGAGGATTTTCCCTCCTGGCTTTTTGAGGTGAAGAACAACGCCACGACCGTGTGGGAACGTTGGGATGGCTGGCGCCCGGAGGCGGGATTCCAGGATTCCGGCATGAATTCCTTCAACCACTATTCCTTTGGCGCGGTGGGCGAATATCTGTTCCGCATCATTGGCGGGATCAGCGAAGACGCGCCGGGTTATCGGCGCATCCGCATTGCGCCCGCGCCGGGAGCCGGGCTGGACTGGGCGAAAACTAGCTACGACTGCATCCACGGCCGGATCGTGAGCAACTGGAAACGCGATGGCGAGAAACTGACGCTGGAGGTCATGATCCCCGCCAACACGACTGCCACCGTGTTTGTGCCCGCCAAGGAGGCGTCTTCAGTCACAGAAGGCGGGAAACCCATTGACAAAGCTGAAGGTGTCAGATTCCTGCGAATGGAAGGTTCCTGCGCTGTGTATGAGATTGGGTCAGGTCACTATGCTTTTGAATCAACTCTTCCTGTATCGCCGGCCAGGATCACCGTGGCCGCCTACTACTATCCGTGCACTCATCCGGATCCGCGCTGGGACAAGGCCAAGTACGCAGGCTTCACCGAGTGGGACCTTATCAAGGCGGCCAAGCAGCGCTTTCCCGGTCACAAGCAACCGAAGGTTCCCGTATGGGGCTATACCGACGAGTCAAGACCGGAGGCCATGGAGCAGAAGATCGCCGCGGCCGCCGACCACGGCGTGGATGCATTCATCTTTGACTGGTACTATTACGACGACGGTCCGTACCTGGAAGGCGCGTTGGACAAGGGCTTTCTGAAGGCCGCCAACAACGCCCGCGTCAAGTTCGCCCTCATGTGGGCCAACCACGACTGGTATGACATCCAAGGCTACAACCCGGCCGACAAGATCAAGCTGCTCTATCCGGGCAAGGTGAAACCGGAGACGTGGGACACGATCTGCGACTTGGTGATCTCGAAGTATTTCAAACATCCCAGTTACTGGAAGATCGCCGGCAAGCCGTATTTCTCCATCTACGAGATGAGCCTGTTCCTCGATAGCTTCGGGTCGGTGGAAAGCGCCCGCGCGGCGCTCGACAAGTTTCGTGGCAAGGCGAGAGCGGCCGGCTTTCCCGGCCTTCACGCGAACGCTATCCTGTGGGGCCAGCCCAACCTGCCCGGTGGCAAGACGCCTGCCGACTGGCCCAAGCTGTGCCGCGATCTTGGGCTTGACAGCCTTACCGGTTACACGTGGGTGCACCACGGCGCTCTTGATTACACGACCTTTCCTGTTTCCGATTACGTCAAGGGCCGCGAGACATATCTGAGATTCTGGGCCGGCGCGGCGACCAAGTATCCCATACCGTATTTTCCGAACGCGATGATCGCTTGGGACAACTCTCCGCGGGCCGCCGCGGCCGCCGACTGGAGCAAGCCCGGCGCGCACGTTGTGAACCCCGTGGTGGTCGGCAACACCCCGCAAGCCTTTCGTGAATCGCTTGAGATCATCAAGGCCCGCCTCCTCGCCGCCTCCACCCAACCGAAGGTCATCACCATCAACGCTTGGAACGAGTGGCCCGAAGGAAGTTGCCTGGAGCCCGAAAAAGAATACGGCTATGGATATCTCGAGGCAGTCAAGGCGGTCTTCGGACAATGAACCTGAAAACACTGCCAGCGAGACTGATTCTGGCCGGGCTGCCGGCGCATAAAACGTAAGCGAGAGATCGAGAGCGGGGATTGAGATGGGCGGTCTGAAACGATTTGCTGAGATTGCCATTGCCATAGGAGCGTGCGCGATGGGTGTGAGCGGTCTTGCGGCGGAGAAGCCGGGTTTTGAGGTGAGAACAGGGGAGTCGCCCTGGGGGATCACAAGTCTCAAGTGGAGCGCGAAGCCGGACCTGGAGTTCGTGAAGCCAGGCAGCGCGCTGGGGGACGTGACGGTGCGCTGCCGCATCGGCGGAGAGGGTTGGCGCGAGTTCAAGAGCGGCGGGGCCCTGACTACCTGCGACGTCGGCGTGTCGAAGCTTGAGCTGACGCAGGAGTTCGAGCAGGCAAACGAGAGGCTCGTTTGGGGCCTGACCCTGAGGAATGCCGGCGCGGCGGATATCGAGGTCGGTGATCTCGCACTGTCCCTGCCGATGTACAACAACTACTCGAAGAACACCGAGGAGACCTTCGAGCGGAGGGTCTTCAGACACGCGTTCATTGGAGGGGAGGGGTCGTGGGTCTACTGGCAGCCCGCGGGCGGGGGAGGTCCGTACCTTTTGATGAGCGCTTGCAGGGGCGCCGGTCTGGAGTTCTTCTCGATTAACACCTTTGACTATGCCTGGGGCGGCGGGGACTACCGGGTCTACGTGCATTCGGCTGCTTACGCTGACACGGAGAAGCGCGGGACCTGGCGGCAGATGCGCACCTCGGTGGTTCTGAAGCCCGGCCAGGAGAAGACTTACTCGTTTGCATTTACATGGGCGGGGAGCATTGATGAGCTCAGGCAGGCGATCCGGCGCGAGGCCGGGCTGGACGTGCGGGTCGCGCCGGGGATGGTGGTGCCGCAGGATCTGAGCGTCAACCTGGCGCTGGGTTCGGCAGACAAGATAGACTCGGTGACCCCGGAGTTCCCCGGGCAGACGAGGGTGAAGTATGTGGGGAAGAAAGCGGGATACTCGGTTTACAGCATCGAATTCAGGAAGCTTGGGGAGAGCCTGCTGACGGTGGATCGCGGCGGCAGGAAGACTGCGCTGGAGTTCTTCGTTACCCAGCCTGTGGAGACGCTGGTCAAGAAACGGGCGGCGTTCATCACCGCCAACCAGCAGCACAGGGACCCGTCAAAGTGGTATGACGGCCTGTTCAGCCTGTGGGATATTCGTCAGCCGCAGGGAAAGAACCTTCTGGGGCCGGATAACCCCGGCGGTCAGTATCCGTATGCCGTCAGCGGCTCGGATGATCCGTCCAACAGCAAGGGTGTGTTTCTGTCAGAGAAGAACGTCGCCTACCCGGACGTCCGGGAGATCGAGGCGCTGGAGTATTATCTGGAGCACTTCGTGTGGGGGAAGCTGCAGCGGACCGACAAGGAGACACCTCACCCTTACGGCATCTACGGCTGCGACAGCTGGTATGAGAATCGCAACAGTCCCACGGGGCTCAAGAGCGGCGGGCACGGCCAGGAGCGGATGTGGCGCACATTCGACTACGCCACGTTCTTCACGCTCTATTTCAATATGTATCGCATTGCCAAGTTGAACCCGTCGGCATGCAGGTATCTGGATGCGAAAGGCTATCTTGAGCGCGCCTACGGAACCGCGCGGGCCTTTTTCGAGGTGCCCTACAATATCAACATGCAGGGCTGGGATTTCGATGGCTGGTGCGATTGGGCCTTCAAGATCGGCAACTTCCACGAGAAGTATCTGGTTGATATCATCGGCGCCCTCGAGCGCGAAGGCCAGCTTGAGAAGGCCGAATATCTGCGCGGGGAGTGGGAGAAGAAAGTCAGGTTCTTCGTGTGCGGGGACAAGTATCCCTGGACTTCCGAGATGCCAATAGACTCGACCGCGTTCGAGTCCACCTACGCGGTGGCAAAATACGCGCTCGGACGAGACCTGCCGGCTGTGGCCAACCTGTGGACCGATAAGAAGACCGGCAATTCCTACTCCTATCCCGCCATGACCGAGGAGATGAAAGACGATTTCCTGGAAAGGCAGCTCAGTGCGAATCTCGCCTGCCGGGGCTGGCTGGAGCCGAGCTACTATCACATGGGAAGCGACTTCCGCGGCTGCGGCAGCGCGTGCTACTGCCTGAGCTACATGAGCCAGATGGGGGGCTGGGCGATACTCGACTACGGCGCGCGGTTTGCCAGGAACCCGGCGGACTGGGTTCAACTCGGCTACGCGTCTATGCTCAGTTCGTGGGCCTTGGTGAACGCCGGCGACGAGGCGAGCAACTACGGCTTTTTCTATCCGGGCAAGCTACACGACGGCGCGGCGGGGTGGGGTTTCCTGCCCCAGCAGGTGGGTAGCGAGTGGAACCCCGCTACCCGGGGGATTTCCCGCGGACCCTGGCCGGTGGACGGTGAGATAGACCACGGGTTCACCGCCGGGATCGAGGGAGCGGCGGCGGTCGTGATCGAAGATCCGGTATTCGGCCTGATATGCTACGGCGGGACGGTGGAGAAGCGGGGCGGCGCCCTCAGGATTCTGCCGAAGGACGGGGTCAGGCAGCGGATTCACGTCGTTGCCGGGGACCGCAGGGTGCATATCGAGCTCGATTGCGACGGGTTTGCGAAGGACCGGCCCGTGGTCGTGGATGGCGGCAAGGTGAGCTTCCAACTGGAGCAGAGGGTTCCGGCGGCGCACCGGACTAGTGTGAAGATAGAGGGCATCGCCGGCCTGGAGTTGGTGATCAACGGGAAGGAGACTGCCGCCAGGAACGGGATTGGCGAATTTGCGTTCGGGTCCAGGTGATGGTGGAGACCGGCCAGCTTCCCTGCGACCTCGGGGAAACTTCCATGCGACTCAATCCTGGGGGGACATTGCGGGCCAGCCGGGCCGGCGCGTCCAGATAAACTGGATGCAGGGGGGCGAGTAACCTGCGCTTGACTGTGCCTTGACAGCGCTGCCCGGTTGGGGTACAGTCTCACGGTGAAGTCGCAGCTAAGCCCGACTAATGAAAGAGGAAATCGAGCCTCATGAAAAGACAAGTTAGAGAACATGTTCTGTGTCGGGCAATCGGGGTCATGCTGCCATTCCTCGGCGTGTGCGGCGGAGTTCAGGCGGCTTCCGACGAAAAGCCGCTGGTTGATAAGACGCTGGTAGTTTGGGTCGCGCCCGCGAATCTTGCGCAGAAAGGCGGCAGTGCGCTGACCCTGGACGATCAACGCAGTCATTTCGACGGGATCATTTTCGGCGAACTCGCGCGGGGCAAATGGATGGCCGGCAGCGATTTCTACAGGCGCACCCAGAGCGAACAGGCGAACTCTCCGGCGGAAACAGCCGACACCAGGACGTTCGTCCAGGTCGCGATCGTTTACAAAGGCCGGCAAGTCACACTCTATCGAAATGGGCAACAATATGCGCAGTATACGATGGCTCCTCCGCCTCAGGAGTTTGGTCCGCAGAGCGTGGTTCTCATCGGAAAGCGCCATCTGGACCAAGGGGATGATGCTCATTTTGCCGGCGCCATTGACGACGCGCGCATCTACGATCGGGCGCTTTCCGCGGAAGAGATCGCCGCGCTGAAGCCCAACGAGGCATCGGACCTCAAGCCTTGGGCTTGGTGGACGTTTGACGACAAGGAGGCCAGGGATCGCACCGGGCGATTCCCGATCACTGAACTTGTCGGCGGCGCCAAGGTGGAAGACGGCAAGCTCGTGCTTGACGGCGATAGCGGAACGATGCTCTGCAAGACGGGGAAGGAAGTTCCCTTTGAGATCGAAACCCCGGCCATGCCGGCGAATCCGCCGGCTGACTGGCTGACCTGCCATCTGCTCCATCCCGGCCCCGGCGGCGCCATGCCGGGAGATCCTAACTGCGCCTTCTACTGGAAAGGCCGGTATCACCTGCACTACATTTACAACCACAAGGACGGGTTCGCCTTTGCCCATATCTCCAGCAAGGACTTGGTGCACTGGACGTGGCGCCCCACTACGCTCTACCCGAGGACGACGGGGCATGGCATGTTCAGCGGCACGGGCTTCATCACGAAGGAAGGCAAGCCTGCCATCATCTATCATGGGCAGGGGTCCGGAAGGAACCAGTTGGCTTTTGCCTCGGATGACAAACTGGAAAAATGGACCAAGCCTGTTCCGATCATCCCCAAGGATGCTTCCGGTGGGGAACCCGCGTTCAATAATTGGGATCCCGACTGCTGGCTGAACGGTGATACATACTATGCGATCAGCGGCGGCGGCAACCCGAGCCTGATGAAGTCTTCAGACCTCAAAGACTGGAGATTCCTTGGGCCGCTTCTGCATGATGATTATCCGGCGAATCTCGGTGTGCCCAAGGAAGAAGACATCTCCTGCGCCAATATGTTCAAGATCGGCAAGAAATGGATGTTACTCTGCATCAGCCACCGTTTGGGGTGCCGTTACTATCTTGGTGACTTCAAGGACGAGAAGTATCTCCCCGATTTCCAGGCGATGATGAGCTGGAACGGCAATAATTTCTTTGCGCCGGAATCCGTGTTGACCAAAGACGGTCGCCGCGTGATGTGGGCATGGTTGATTGATTTGCCCGTTGCTCCATGCGGGGTCCAGTCACTGCCTCGCGAACTGGAACTCCCTGAGGACGGAGTTTTGAGGATACGCCCCCTGCGGGAACTTCAGGCGCTTCGCTACGAGAGGAAACAGGAGGAAGGGATTACCGTAAAGAGCGATACTCTGCACATGCTCAAGGAGATCAGCGGCAACACTCTTGAACTGGAAGTGGCATTCAAATCACCCACAGCGAAAGAGTTTGGCCTGGATGTCCTGTGCGATAAAAACGGCGAAAATGGCGTGAGAGTTGCCGTCATGGCTGAAAGCAAGACATTGAGGGTCGGAACCGTAAATGCGCCTTTTGAGCTCAAGAAAGACGAAGACCTTATCTTGCGGGTGTTTATCGACAAGAATCTCGTTGAAGTGTTTGCCAACGATCGCCAAGCCGCGGTCTCCGCCGGCAAGTATGTTCCGGAGAATCTCGGCGTCAGCCTTTTCAGCAAGGGCGGAGACGCCTTGGTGAAGAGCCTCAGGATCTGGAAGATGAAATCAATCTATGCGGCTCGGTGAGGTGCGGTCCATTCACACCGGACAAGCTGAGTGCGGGCCTTTGGAAGCCCCGCCTTTTTGAGGTACCAGATGAAAAGAGTCTTTGTTCAACTTTTGCTGATCATCTCTCTGCTAATTGTCTCCCAATCAGGAGGATGGACCATGGAGGATTCCGAAATCCCCGCCGCCCCGCCCAAGGACTCGGTGATGGCTGGTCCGGAGGACGTGCAGCAGGTGCTCGACTGGGCTGGCGCGGTGTTTGCCGGAATCAAAGTTGAAGGCAGCACCCCGCCCATCGGTATTGAGGTGCGCCGGCAGGACTATAGCACGCTGCACTTCGGCCAGTCGTGTATGGACACGCCGATCAAGATCGGCCGGAAAGAGTTCAAGCACGGCCTTGGCACACACGCCAACAGCGAACTAGTAGTTGATGTACCGGTGGGCGCCACGAAGTTCAAGACGTATGTGGGCATAGACAACAATTATGACACCCAGGGCATCCGCGGCAGCGCCGAGTTCAGCGTCGAGATCGGCGGCAGGGAAGTCTTCCATACGCCGGTGTTGAAGGGCGGCGATGATCCGGCTCCAGTCAGCATCGCCCTTCCCGACGGGACGAAGCAGATCGTGCTCAAAGTGGGCGCCACGCCGGACGGGCCCTCGTATGACCAGTCCGACTGGGCCGATGCCCGGTTTGTGATGGCCGACGGCAGCGTGCGCTGGCTGGACGAGGGTCGGGGCGAGGCATTCCTGCCGGAATCCGCCGCTCCCTTTTCCTTCGTCTACGGCGGAAAGCCGTCGTCGGAGTTCGTGAAAGACTGGAAGCGGACCGTGGAGACGAAGAACGACCTGGAGTCCATCCGGCATAAGGTGCAGTGGACCGATCCCGGGACCGGGCTCGTGGTTACCGCCGATGTGAAGGCGTTCAAGCAGTATCCCGCGGCGGACTGGGTGCTCTTTTTCGAGAACCGAGGCACCCAGGATACGCCGATTCTCGAGAGCATCCAGGCTCTCGACTGGAAGCTGGGCACCGGGAACGCCAAGCGGCCGGTGGTGCTGCACCAGCTCGAAGGCGATGCGTGCGGCGAGCGGTCGTTCAAGCGGGTTGACACGGCGCTCGAGGCGGGGAAGAGCATCCGCATTGCGCCTTCCGGAGGACGACCTTCGAATAGTAGCGCATTCCCGTTCTTCAACCTCCAGTACTCCGATACCGGCATCATCACGGCGGTAGGCTGGTCGGGGCAATGGGCGGCGACCTTCGACCGTGCGGAGGCCGGCCCGACGAGGGTTGCCGCCGGTATGGAGCAGACTCATCTGCTCCTGCACCCCGGGGAGAAGATCCGCACTCCGCGGATCGTGGTAATGCCCTGGAAAGGGGATCGGACTGCCGCCCACAATCGCTGGCGCAGGCTGCTCCTCTTCCAGTATGTGCCGAAGACGGGCGGCAAGCCGGCAAGACTTCCCATAGTCATGCAGTGTTTCGACCGTTACTCCGGGACCCGCGCCGACTGGGCGACGGAAGCCGGGCAGATTGCGGCGGCCAAATCGGCTTATGAGATGGGCATGGACACCATGTGGCTTGACGCGGCCTGGTTTCCCGGGGGCTTTCCGAACGGCGTTGGGAACTGGCATGCCAAGCCCAAGGAGTTCCCGAACGGACTGAAGCCGGTGAGCGACTGGTGCCACGGCAAGGGGATGAAGTTCGTTCTCTGGTTCGAGCCGGAGAGAGTCGCCAAGGACACTCAGATCGCAACCGAGCATCCGGATTTCGTCTTCGGAGGCAGGGATGGCGGGCTTTTCAAACTGAACGACCCGGTTGCGCGGCGGTTCATGACAGAGCTTCTGTCGAAAAGGATCACCGAGTACGGCGTAGACATCTACCGCAACGACTTCAACATCGATCCCCTCAATTTTTGGAGAGGCAATGACACGCCGGACAGGCAGGGCATGACGGAAATCCGCTATGTGGAGGGCCACTACGAGATGTGGGACGAACTTCTCGCAAAGCATCCGGGACTGATGATAGACAACTGCGCTTCAGGGGGACGGAGGATTGACATCGAGACATGCATGCGCTCCGTTCCGCTCTGGAGGAGCGACACGAGCTGTTCGCCGGGCCACCCGGACTGGAACCAGCTCCAGACAGCCGGTCTCAGCCAGTATATCCCATTTCACACCGCGTGTGCCTGGATACCGGA
>Ga0315282_10008473_pt1 | contig 16635 bp, 14 predicted proteins | sample YL17G07_20_MG_FD_203693 | JGI IMG/M metagenome (GOLD analysis project Ga0315282, IMG submission 203693) | Sediment microbial communities from Yellowstone Lake, YNP, Wyoming, USA - YL17G07_20 | ecosystem: Environmental > Aquatic > Freshwater > Lake > Sediment | place: USA: Wyoming | collected...
TTTTCCTTGTTAGGAGTTGGGTCTGCTGTATCGTAGTAGGTTTTGCCTTTTCCCTTTATTTTTACATGGCGAAAAACAGTCCCAGCCAATTTCGTTCCAAATCGTCTGGTTCCAGCCCAATTAAAAACACACATGTAGTCTGCATTTTCGATTGCTTGAAAGTCGTTGCTGTCTAGATCCTCTGGTCCAAAACTGCTCAACGAACCGATGTCTCTGAGCATGACGTTGGCTTTCCCTCTTTCTGTTTTCAACTCCATTGCCGTTGTCAGCGACGGTTTGTCGAAGGTTTTGACGCGTGAAAGATCAACGCTGCTTGACTTCAGGTAGAGTCTGATAAGTTGCAGTCCTACCGTGTCTGTGCATACTATCGGCGTGACGTTTGCGCCTAGTTCAATCAGTGCAGAGGCTGTGTTGATGGCGTTTCCGCCTCGAAGCTCGGCTTGTTTCAAGCCGTCAATGCTGCCGCCCTTTCTCTGAGCCACGTTTTCGAGTTTTTCAGAAAGAGTTTTTGTATTCCAGTTTAGGCATAGTATTCGGTCGAGAAAGAAGTCAGGCATGACTACTACACTGATCTTTCCGTTTTCACTTTTCAGAAACCTGTTCAGTTCGTTGAGAAAATCCTCTGGCAACATTTGCACCTAGAGCACAGTGGTTGCTTAGCTCAGATAACTCTTTTTCATAGACCGTTTTGGCAGGCCAGAGCAGGCGCATTCAGACTAATTCAATTACTTTCGGTCTCATCGAAGCAAGAACCGTACGCAAATCCAGACGATGTCTCCGAACAACAAGGCTATGATTAGTCCGGCTGTGACGAAGATGAGCATAGGAAGCCCCGGGCTTGCCCAAATCCTGTCTTGTATGGCTCCAGCTTGGACGGCCTTGTCGAGTCTTTCAACTGTGGCGGTTCTGCCTTCGTCTCGGGGCACAACAATAAGCTTTCTTTTGGCTCCTTTCTCGGCGTTTTCTTCTATGTCTTCAAGGGGGTACACGTGCCATTTTTCTTTCAGCTTGTCTATCGGAACCTTGTAGCCGGTTATCAAAACCAGGATCTTCTTTCCTAGAGACTCGTTCTTGTGGTCTCCTTCAAAGAGTCTTTTTCTCGTTCTTAGACGCCAAAATATGTTGTACAGAAAAATGATGACTGCGGTGAAGGCTGCCAGCAAGACGGCGTTGCTGAAGATGGTTACTGGAAAAAAGATCTGCGAGATTGGCGAAGTCTCCAAATGTGGAAGTTTCGGCAAGCTAGCCGGGGCGAATGGTATGGCAAGTGCCAAGCACATTAGAGCTTTTGAGTCTGCGCCGCCGAAACCTCCTGAATAGAAGAGCAATACTGCAAAGACGGTGGTTAATCCGAAGGATATGCCGTAGAAGGGCAGTTGCGAAAAGTCATAGACATAAAGCTCGTAGAAAGTGAGTGCAAACGCGACTGGTGCGAACAATGCCCAAACCTTGTTGCTTACTTCTCGGGTCTTGTAGTCGCTCCAGGAAGCATAAAACAGGAAGGCCAGTGCTGTTATCGTCCTAGCCCATTCAAGTATTGCTTGCTGCACGGTGTGCACCAAAGTTGGAGATTGGTTTGTCTTTGTTGATATTTAATGGTTAAGCTAGGCCGTTGCAGAATATGTAGAATTCGGGTTGATTGTGACAAAAGTGGGTTGATAAGCAAGCCATTTGCTATGGTGATGGGGCTTGTTCTGGCCATTCTAGGGTTTGTCCTGCTGAGGACACGACTTTGAAATAGGATGTTACGCCCCCTGTCCAGTTATAGTTTATCGTGATTCTTTGGGTTGAGCCTGCTCTGAGCGCTGCGGGAAGTGTTGGGGTTGTCGTTTGGTTTTGCAGGGTTGTAGATGAAGTTCCAGCGTAGAAAAGAATTATCTGAGTGTCTGAGGTTCCCGAATTTCCGACGTCTATGTCTATCTTCTTAGTGCTGTCCTGAGTATAGAAGTTCACGTTCAATTTGAAAAGTCTCACTCCTGCCTGTTGGCCTGCACTTGTCATGTAGGTCATTATCCAAGCGTAGGTCACGACTATGGCTGCGACCGCGATGACTATCAGGAGCAGAGTGGCAAGTATTGGCGATATGGCCTTTCTGGATTTCAGCGCGTTTCTCCTCAAATCTGTTCACCTATGCCTAGGAAATCTTCAGATTGCATATTTAACTTGTATGAACACAAAATCCACATTCAAAGTCATTCCAAACCTGAATAGACAAAGCTAGCTCTCCGTGGTCACCGCTACTGTTGGCGGATACTCGACGATTATCCACAAGCCTGTTCCATTAACCCCGTCTGACTTGTAGATGGGTGTCGTGCCATCAAATGTCGCCACTGCACCATCCCACATGATGTCTAAGGCAGAGTTGAAATTCGAAACTTGGGTCCTGTTTATCGGCAGAAGTTCAATTCTTTTCTCGCTACCAGAGGTTGAAACGTTCAAGGTGCCTGTTTTGCTGCTTGCCAGCTGGTCAAAGTAGTAAAGTTTCTCGTTGGAGCTGTCTCGGAACATTATTCCAAACCCTCTCGTTGTTGTTGAATTGAATTGGCTCCAGTGATGTGCCGAGCATGAGATTGATGAATTGTAGTATGAACCCGTATTTGTGTAAACAATCGGATAGCCGCTTGCCGTTCCGTTTTCAGTTACAGCCGTAAACGTGCCTGATGCAGTATTGGTTAACCTGATTGGGCAAAGGTCCGTAATCGTTCTGGTTTGCTGTGATTGCACAAACATCAGTCTTAACTGATACGTGTAATATGTTGCATTCGCAGGCAAGGTCAGTACAATATGAGCATAGAGATTCGGACAATTGTAGGCACCACCGTCATCTCTGGAATCGTCTCCCCATTCAGCCTCCTGATGAACTATGTCTCTTACGACGCCGCTAGTGATTACATAAGCTGGACTTGCTCCGTAAACGCTCGCTTCATTGTTAATTCGCATGAACTTGGTGGTGCATGTTGTGCTTGAGCCTTCGACTGTAGAGATCACTATGAAGTCGTTATTATTCTGGCCTCTGTCAATCTGAAGCCTCAAACGACCATTTGTCAACCTTCCAGTGGAAGGATTGTCTCCCGCAAAGTATCGATTGACGTATGCATAAGGCGTTTGGACTGCCGTATCGCTTCCATTCCACCATATCGTCACCTTGGAAACATTGCTGTTGATTAGGAAGACCAGCATTGTTCTGCTGCTGAAGACGCTAGCGTTGTTAGTCAAGCCAAGTGGGATTCGGTAGTCAGAAGCCCAATCCTCAACTTGGAAGGGCACTTCAGAACTTGCACCGTTTGCAGTTTGGTTAACATGTAACGCTTTAACTGGTATAGGCGGGAGAGGCTTTGCCTGAGTTGTCAACTGCAAGTTCTGCCCAAGCCACCGCATCGTGCCGTTCTGCCACAGTTCCATGACCAAAGCAGCATCGCGCAAGTTAGAATACATGGTGGGGTTCCACGTGAGCGTGCATGTGTAGAGGCTGAAGGAGGAAGCCACAACGATTATTCCTCTTGGATCCTCGACTTGGATAAGGTAAGAGTAGGGATCCACTCCTGAAGGAATATCAATCAAATACGTGCCATTCGCGAAGGCTGTTGGCTCAGTAACTGGACTAACTAGCACCCAGCTTGAATTCGAGTACGTGTAATTGTAGAATTTGAAGTTGCTCTTGCCAAGGTTTATGAGTGGTTCATCTTCGTCCTTGCTTATGCTTAAGCATACTTGAGTGATTGATGTTGTATTCATGATCTGTACGCTCAGCTTGCTCGAAGTCTGATAGGTTATTCCAGAAATTCCCAAGCCTGTCAGGTTATACGTTATTCCCAGGTCTCCGATACTGTAGCTCATATTCGTGAACCAGCACGTGTAGAGGTTCGAAGCGTTTACTGAGAATGAGGTTCCCCACTCTGGATGCATGTTGGCAATGTTCACCAAACCGCTTTGAAGATAGTTCAGCGCAAGCGCCTTTGCATATGAAGAGTTTCCAGTGACCTGTAGGACTGAACCGTAATAGCCCACCGTGAACCCCAGAACCTGCTTTATCGCCAAGTTTGTCTCGTCTATTGCGCTGAGCATCTGTGGCTGGGTCTGAATTGGGTTATTGCGGATCGTAGAATAAGTGATTATCACAGTCGCGATGAGGATGACCGCAACAAGCAAAGCCGCAATAATGGAGAACTGACCGTGGTTGTTCATTCTACACACCTCCAGCCTGCCCCAGCTGCAAAACAACTAGCCTGGAAGTGCCATTAACGGTGTATTCAGACCTGTAAAGCCTCGGCTTGTAGGCGCATAACAGTCCGAGTCCAGTAAGCCTGATGTCAGGAGTTCTAGTCAGGCCTAGGGCCAGAAATGAGCCCTGATACGCGTTCCTGTAAACGGCGCCAGCTATCCAGTTGCTCACCTTGTTGAAAATGTAAGAAGTGACGCTCAGATGATAGGCTGTGAGTATAGAGTCTGGTAGGGCCCTTGTGGCTGTTTGATACGGGGATGGATAGATGCCATAGTAATTGCAGTAGTATGAAGCATCAGATGAAAGATAAACGACACCAGTTTCGTCTGTAATCCAATTACCATTATATGTATAATCTTGACCGTCTATACCTTGAAGGAAGGCATTAAGCCCCGCTGGTCCGACCTGTTTCATTCCGTAAATGCCCCAGTCATTCTGGTCGTTTGGGAACAGGCCTGCGTTGCTTACGTAGTAAAGTGGGTACCCGACTATGCTGGCCCAGGTCCAGTTGAAGGCTCGCACTTTCGTTCCTAAAACATAGCAGTATCGAGCATAAGAGGTGTGGGAAGAATCATATCCAACTCCTGTGCTTGCATAATATCCTGAAGGTATCGGCACGGCCTCTCCAACCGTGTTTATAACCACGGCATTCTGAACAGTCTCTCCTTGAATCGCAGTACCGTTCAGTATTTGGCCTAACTGCGTTGTGTTTTGCACCATCACCGTTGTTCCGAAGTACGGCGAAAGCAGCCTATACAGGTCCCCGGCAAGGCTCTGAGCGGTGTATCCTGTGATCCACCAGCCGTATGAGTCGCTGCAGTTCAAAATGTAAAGCGTGACCCCGCCACCTTGGCTTCCGCCGATCTTCTCGGGCGTCACGCTGAACGTTACATTAGAGGAGGCAACGAGAGAAGAGGCTGCGTCTGAACTGACGCCCAAGCTCTCCGCGTTGGAGATGGATTTTATAACTGTATAGAGTTGTCCCCCACCCTGAACTTCGTAAACAGTCAGATTGTAGACCATGTTCGGCGGCAAGCATGCAGAAAGCGCAATCTGAAGTTGCGCCCAAGCAGGGTCATCGTTTGCTTTGAACACCGTCGCGCTTAAGTCATAATCCCCGTCTAAAGTCTGAAGCGTCGTCAACGCTAGCCTTCGGATGTTCAGCGGCGAAACCTGCCGCGGCGAGGGCAGGACAGCAAACAGAGAGGCTATTATGAAGGCTCCGGTGATTATGATGATCACGAGCAGTATTTCGATCGTTCGCATCATTTTAGCTGATCACCCCGTAGCCTTTTAGACTCCACAGTGACAGTCTTGCTTGGTAGGCAATGCCGTTAACAATGACTTGGCGAATGTCTGTGACGACCCATTCTTTGTCGAGCGGATAGGTGCTGCCAAAGGTCACTGGAACGGCCATGGAACTTATGCCCCATGGCATCAAAACAACGCCATATTCGTTGTTGCTTTGATATGTGACTATCAAGATTCCTGGGTTGTAGGTTGGAATGGTGAGGTTCTGATAGGTTTTTTCCGTTCCCTGCCCGTAAACAACCTTGCCGAGTTTTCCCGTGGAGTTTTCCATGGGCATCTCGCGTAGTGTAAAATCTTCGGTCAGTAACACAAAAGTTGCATTGAAGAAAACTGACGACTCTGGCGGGCCAAAATCATGCACATTGTAGCTATGTACAAGCAGCACTCGCCTGTCTTCAAAACTGTCAATGAGAGGAAGTACGTACTCTTTATAACCAGTTACACGCTCATGATAACCTATTCCGACAAGCCCGCTCATATGTGCATAAGCGATAAACACATAAGCATTGTCTGCATCGACATCTTGAATGTTTAAAACCGCTGAACCTTCCCCATCCGTAGAAGTAGTCCCAAACAAGCTTGTGTATGAAGGATTTTTCTGCCCGCCTTTGTCAGCAACTTTCAGAAAGCAGTAGCTTACCTCAGCATTCGAAAGTGGAGATCCCGTTCCTGCAACATTGACAACAAGCGTCAACGGGTCTTCAGCGTGGGTTTCCTCAACGGAAACCGTCACGATCGGTGTTATCGTAAGTTGGAATCCGTAGGTGTTGTTTGTCCCAAGCAATTGCGCTGCTGTGGAGTAGTTGATTGCTTCAGTGTAAGGCACGAATAGAAAGTTTCCGAATCCTATACTCATGTTGCTGTACGTCACTCCTGTTCTCGGATAAGTGAACGGAGTCCCAGTCAAGGATTGCAACCGCATGAGCGAGAAAGGACTGAGTCTATATTGGGTGAATTCTGGGTCCTGCAAGCCGAAACTTGTTGGCGTGCTGTTGGTTTTTCCCCAATCAAGCGGGTAACCAGGATTGAGTAGCATGTTGTCAAGCAGGTCGCTGCATGCCGTGGCAAGGTGTCTATGACGCTGGTATAGAATTGCTGTTTGAATGGTCTGGTTGAAGAGGCTTATGAAAAGCAATATCGCTGCTAGGAAAACGGTGACGGAGACCAGGTGATCTATGGTTGAGGCGGTCATTTCTGTTTCTTCCTCCTATTCTCCGAAGTACATGCTTATGGTTCCGTTTGTAAACTTCTCTGCGGTTACGCACGCGTGTGTAGAATTGCTCTTGTACGTTGATGACTGCCATAGGACATTTGGACCTAGAACGGCCGAAGAGGTTGCTGTCATTTTAGTTGTTATGAGAGTGAGGGTTATTTCCAGAATTTGACTAGAATTTAAGGGTGTGCCTGACGCTGAACGAAGAGTTGCGTTTGCGAAGTAAGGATAATTCTCGATGTACGGTGGCAACCCAGTCGAGTACGTGGCTTTTCCAGCGGATATGGTCCCGTGGTTTAGAGCAAAATACAACTGTTGTACGGTGCTTCCGAGATGGCTTGCCGCATCCTGAATAGCGAGAGTCCTGCGTGAGTCCACCCAAACGTTCATGAGCCAACCTGCCGTTAAGGGAAAGAGAAAAATCTGCATTATGAGTACTGGAAGCAAGATCATGTACTCGATTGTTACGTGAACCATTCATGACCCCCACGACAGGACTAAGCGTATAGTCCTAGTGAAACCGTCACCTCGCCGGTGTAGAACTGGACAATGGAACCGTCTGGAACATCAACCTCTTCATCTTCACTGTCGAAATTGAAAAACTGCGAATCGAACCCTAGGCTGGTCTTCTGAAAACTCACTTGTATCTTGACTTTGGTAACAGAGCTCTCTGTACCAACCAGGACAGAGCTTCCTGCAAGCGAGACTGATTGAGAGTACCGAGGGCTGACTCCGGCCTTGAGAATAGGCAGGTAGAATTTGAAATAGTTCGTCACCACGCCGCCGTTGGTTATGGTCGAGTTCAGCATTCTTATGGAAGGAGCCACAACCACCCTTATGTAATTGCCGTCGTTCATTGGAACCTTCTCGATTACGAACACGTGACTTACTGGCGCTGTTGTGCCTACTTGAAGAAACGAGCGGTCTGAAGAAGGGATTATTCGTTCTTCGTAGCTGTTTCCCATGGAGTACTTGTCTATAGGCATGTTAAACAGAAGAACTCCAGTACTGTAATTGCCCAAGACAACCGTGTCATTCACGTAAACAGTGTAGTTCAGCGCAAGAGATTCAAAATTGACCGCGCCGAACCTGCTTGCATATCGAATCGTCTGTGTGCGCCCAATTGTCCAAGCCACATCGTCAGTTTGGAGTCCGACTGTCTGCATGAACTGCTTCATGGCGCTGAACTCGTTTTCTGCCATTCGCGCGCTCAGAAAGTTGTTTGCAAAAACAATCGTGACAAGAAGCAGAACCACGACGGAACTTGTTAGTATGACTGAGGAAATCGCTGGGCTGAGTGCTTTCCTGTCTCTTCTGAATCCGCGTAGCCGAGCTTTGTTCCTCGTCATTTTCCCTCCGACTAAAACTTTATGAACATGGGCACAAGTTTCGCTGCCAAAACCGCGACTATCACTAGAATTGCGGCATGCTTGAAGCCTGCTGCTATGGATTCTTCGCTGATTTTGCCTGCAACCAAGCCGATGAGGTAGCTATGGAAAATGCATGACGTCGTGAAGGTGGTTATCATGGGGCTCATATCTTTCGTCGTTCCAGTGCCGCCGACGGCAAGAGTCCCAGCTGTGAAACCAATCATCATTGTTGTTGTTGCCACCAGCAGGATTGCAGCAAAATACGGCATCATTACATACGGGCGAACCACCATCTTCTTTTCCTTCTCAACCTCCTGAGTCAGGTTGTTAAACCTTGCAAGAGACTCAATCATCTCGATTGTGCCGCCGCCAACGTCTATTGTCTCGACAAGCAGGAACATTACGATCTGGGTCATCCAGCTTTTCGTCCTCTTGACGAAGTCCATTATCACCTTCTTCACCGGGACACCCCATGAAATCTCAGAGCTTATCTTGCGAAGCTCCTTACTGAATTCGCCGTAGTCGCGGTGCGAGAGACTTTCAATGCATTTTTCTGGGGACAAGCCAGTTTTTCTGACCTCTGTCAAATCTCTCAGGAAGCTGTTTATGCCCTGTTCAATGCCATTTCGTTTCTTCGAGAGCTTCGAGTGCACTACTGCAGCAGGTGCTGTTGCAACGAAGAGGGCTACAGCAATGGCCGTAGGCAAGTCAACAATTGATCTGAGCCCACTGAAGAATGGAACGCTTACGTATCCCATGAAGTTGGTCAGCAGCAGGAACAGCGCTATAGCTACCGCGCTGCAGACTCCGAATACCTTGTATGGCCGCATGTCAACTACTGGCGTCTTCGGTTGCATGCTATGCGCTAAATAGATGAACATCATTGAAAGCATCGGCGTAAACAGGTATGTGTAAAGGATTATGCCAGAGTACATTGAGACACCGACGCTGTAGATGGCATCAACGCTGAACAGGATGTAGAAGCAAAGAGACATTAACACCATGACAATTATAAAAGTCTCCAGCAGCATTCCGAGTCGTTCAGCTGCTGCTTTCACGCGCAAGGCTCTTGTCTTGAAAATGTCTTCCGCCTTTCTCTCGAGGAAGTGTCCAATGTCTCCGCCAATGATGACTGTAGAGGCGTATCCTGACAAGAAGTCCCTGTAAATGTCTAGAGGGTTCTTCTTTGCCGCTTGTTCAATGGCCGTCAATGGGTCTATTCCGAAAATCTCTACATCCTTTATGATTTCCCTTGCCTCGCTTTTCATTGCCGGCATCATCTCGACTTCTGAAAGCCGCTTGAAGCTCGTGTAGGGTGCAATGCCGCCTGAAGACATGACGCTGATGTAGGCAGCCGAAAAGGGCATCTCCCTTTCAAGGTTGCTCGCTCTTTCCCCAGCTCTAGATATAGGTATCAGTAGGAAACCTATCATTACGTAGAATGGCAGCGGTATCAAGAAGATGATCGGGATAAAACCGTAAAGGTGCAAGATCACGATTGAGATCACTGAAGCCGGAAGTGTCAGCGCCGCAGTGAAAAACATCAACGAGATGTAGGTTTCAGGGTAAATCTTGATTTTCGCCCTTTCCAAATAGCCTTTAAACTCGACAACGTGTTTCAGGAAGGTTGGAGCTGCTCTTCCGAAGAGGCGGAATGACCACGCCTCAAGGGTTTCTAGAAGCTGCAACAGCTTTCACCTCTTCTCCTGCGAGAACCTTCTCATAAATCTGCTTAGGTCTAGCATAGTACTCTGCGACTATCGCAGCCACATCCTTGTAGCTTCTTATGTTGCGTTCTCGCATCCAGTGCAACACGTCCTTGCGCCTACCTATCTCTTCTATCAATTCCTTCTTGCTCTGGCCTATCCTTTCAGAAACTGAAGACAGCATCACGCTCTTGTCGAACGCTGGCAAATGCTCGTCCTTGGTGGGATGCCACCTAAACGTGTTCCTGTAGTCTTCATAGTCAGCGATTTCATTCACGTCCATGACTCGCCTGTAGGCCTTCTTCTCGTTGCCCTTTATGAGGTGGACCCTTTGAATTGACAATATGATGTTCATCAACGGAACATAAGCGGGCGCAATCTCCATTGGTTTCGATGTGAGACGCTTGATCGCAGAGTCTAGGTTCTCGGCGTGCATCGTGCACATGCCACCGTGGCCTGTGGCCAGCGCCTGGAAAAGCACGTAGGCTTCTTGACCTCTTACCTCTCCCACGATCAATATGTCTGGACGATGCCTCATGGACGTCTTAACAAGGTCGAACAGTGCCACTTCGCCGACGTTGCTTCCGCCTAAACCGTAGCTCTGCCTGGCGATGAGTGAAACCCAGTTGTCATGAGGCAGGTTAAGCTCAGCCGTTTCTTCAATGGTGATGATCTTGCTTCCGGGCTTGATCAAGCAGGCTAACGCGTTCAAGGCGGTGGTTTTTCCCGCAGCCGTTCCACCCAGAACCATTATTGACGATCTGTTTTCAAGGCACATCCAGAAATAGGCTGCCATTTCCTCTGAAAACGTGCCTATGTTTATCAAGTCTATTATCGAGTAGGGGTCTTCTCTGAATTTCCTGATGGTAAAGGCAGTTCCGAACGGGGTGACCTCACGCCTGTAGCAGACTGCAAGTCTGTGTTTACCTGGCAATGAAGCATCCACGATTGGAAACGCTGAACTCACGTGTTTTCCAGCCATGTGCACCAGTTTAACAACCATATTGTCAAGTTCCTCGTCGTCTCCGAATTCGATGTTAGTTTCAATGCTTTCATAGGCTCGGTGCCAAATGTAGACCGGTCTCTGGACTCCGTCGCAGGAAATATCTTCGATATTCGGGTCCCGCATTAATGGGTCGATCTGCCCGAAACCTACGAGGTCTCTTTCAGCGTGGTACAGTATCTTGTACCATGAAACGTCAGGCAGCCAACCTAGGCTGATGCGGTACTTATCAACAATCTTCTTGGCTTCTTCTGCGAAAAACTTCCTCGGGTCAACAATTTCCTCTTTCGGCGACTCTATTTCAGCAAGCAATATGTCCAAAATTCTGCGGTAAACGCTTCTCTCAAGCGGGTCAAGCTGTAGCTCGTCCAGAACGTACTTGTATTCCCCTGTCTTCGGGCTTTGCGCTATAGCAACATGTGCAAAAGGCTCATAGAGCGGATATTTCTCAATAATCTTGAATCCTCTGGGCACAGGTCTTGGCGGTGGTGGCGGGATGGCTACTTGCTGGCGCTTTCCCAGACTAATTCTTACCCTGACTTTCTTGAGCTTGGCTAGAGTTCCTTTCAGCTGCAACTGTGTCATTGTACTTCTCCTGTGCTCTTAATATTGATATGTCGACTCTATTAAATATTACGTCTCACGACACATTACTTCCGCCTATTCTTCCTCCTTAGTTGAAACCGTGATAATCTTCAACTTGATCAGAACAACAACTATGACCAGAACCACAATTGGGATGACGATCAAGAGTATGGTCCACCATGGCCAGCCGCCCTCAGCCTGAGTAGGTGCTTCAGGCGCGATGGTTATGGTCGTTTGGTTTCCTGCGCTTATGAACCCGTTCTTTGTGGCGTTTGCTGTTATGACTGCAGATAGTTGCGCTGTTGTTATAGGGGCATTGAAGATAAACGTACATGAGCCGTTTACATCTGTAATTGCCGTCGTGACGGAAAAGTTGCCATTATCAACTGACACCGTGACTTGGGCATCGGCAACACGGGTCGAGTTGCAGGTAACAAAAACTGTTACTACGGCTGATTCTCTTGACCTAACAGATTGTGAAGCAGACTTTACTTCGACGCTGAGCACTCCAGGAGTGACCGTTATGTTCAGTGTCCCGTCTCCATCTGCATACAGCGCTTTTGAAGCGTGCGCGGTGATGATGATGTCGAGAGGCGCATTGGCTTGTGGCGCCGTGAAGGTGAAGATTGCATCTCCGTAAGCGTCAGTCAGTCCTGTCGCATCTGAGAAGTTTCCTCCATTCGCTGGCGAGATGCTGACGTTTGCTTGCTGGACCGGCATTGCGTCGTATGCCACGTGCACGGTCAGGTTCACTTTAGCTTCAGAGATGATCATGGTTCTTTCAGCCGTAATTCGGACATCGAGCACCTTCGGCAGTACAGTGATTACTGTCTGTCCTTGTCCCTCAACAAACTCGCTTTTTGTTGCGCCAATACTGACCGTCGCGTCAAGCGTCACCGTGGTCAGGGGCGCCGTGAACACCGCTGAGAAGTTACCGTTCTGATCCGTGATGCCACTGAACGCTGAAAGGTTACCGTTGTCTACAGACAACGTTAGTGACGCGTTTGCAACCGGTTCGTCAAAACCGCTTGTCACTAGGACAGTCACGACTGTCGATTTTTCAGCGGCGATCGTTGACGATTCGGCGCCTACTTGAACCACTAAGGGTGAAAAAACCTTCAGATACTGGTAGTTAGAACCGTCTGCAAATCCTGCTTGTGAGGCTCTTGCAATGATTCTGACATCCATCAGCCCAGTCACGTTTGGAGCAGTAAAGCTCGCTGTGAAGTACCCCTCTGCATTGGTGAGACCTGACAGCGGCGTGAAACTTCCTCCTTTTACTGAGAAAAGTGTGACATTCGCATTTTCCACCGGGTTTGCACCGTTTGACACGTAGACACTCACTGATATGTCCTTGTTGCTGTCCACAGAGTAACTGTCCAGAGTGACGGATACTACTAATGAGGAGAGGTTCTGAACGCTCATGGTAATGCTAGCGTAGGAGCTTTCTATGCCGAAATCATCCATCACTTTCAGCCTTGCGTCGTAGGTTCCAGTTGCAGAGTAGTTGTGGAAAAAGATTGATTGTGTCGTCCACCCGCTTGTAGTTCCGTCTCCGAAATCGTAGAAGTACTGATCAACTCGGCCATCATCGTATGAGTCAGCGCCTACCAAAGTCGCGTTTTGATTTCGCGCAACCAAAGCCTTGTCCGTCCACAGAACTGCTGTAGGTGGGCTGTTGCTATAGTCAATTGGAGCTGACAGAAAGAAAATGAAATCGATATTCACCCCGTTGCCGCCCACCGGATTGCCTTTTCCATGTGGGTTCAATGATTCATGGTACGGTCCACTTTTTTCTCCCCAATAATTGTGCGTCGCGTTTACGGTGGCATCGGGCGAAGCGTCCATGGCTAAAGTGTTGCTGTATATGTCGTTGAAGTTGGCTGTGTGGAACGTTCCTTTTTCATAGTAGAATCCAATGTCGTTGTTTCGGACATAATTGCGGCTGATGTTGGTTGACGTATCAGTTGATGCGTAGAACCCCTGATGATTTGCTGAGAGAGTGTTATTGGTGATTACTGTGCTACCGTAGTCATCTGCTCCAAGAAGTATTCCGTTTTGTGTGCTAGATGATATGTCGTTCTGGTCTATGCTTAGGTTCAATATGGAATTCCCGAGGAGGGTTATTCCATCATGATTCGACATTATATTGTTCTTGTGCACAGTGACCTGATTAGTGCCCGAAATAAGAATGCCACTCATGGCGTTGTTTGCGATTTCGCTGTTTTCAATAACAACATTCCCATTCATTATAATGATTCCATTCTGAGAGTTCCAGTCGACCTTGCTGTTTCGGATGTTTAAGGAGCCACTTGCCACCGTGATTCCGTTCACTCCATATTCTATGATGCAGTGCGTCAACGAGGATGCCTGCGCGCTGGCAAACACTATCGCTTCCCAGTCTCCTGCCGCCGGTTCAAGCTTGTTTGAGGTGAACCGTATGATTTTCTCGTCAGTGCCATCTGCTGCAAGCCCTCCGTAAATGAACAAAGAAAATACTCCTCCGAATTTCACTTCTACGCTAGGCTCTATGGTCAATGTTGCATTCTGGTAGACCGTGAGGTTTCCGGACAACACGAATGGGCTGTCCACAAGCGTCCAAGTAGTATTCTGAGTTATTACACCTTCAACATAAGTTGCCTTCGCAACTGGAAATAACGTTCTGTTGCCGAGACCGGCAATGACGAAGACCACGGTAAGGAAAACAACGAATAGCTCTAATTGCTTTTTCATGAATATGCATCCATTCTTGCTACTAACGCGCATTATCCCTCTGCCAAATGCTAGCTTAAGCATTATGAATCCAAAATAAAACTTCAGAATCCGCAACAGCCCGTCCAAGTCTCTAGCCATAAATAAGCAAGAGATTTAACAGAGTAAAAGAACAACCTAAGACGCGACACGGAGGAAGCAATCTGAAGAATTTTACGGCGTTCGCGCTGCAAGGCTTTCCACTAATAAAATCAGGAGATAACGTAGCCAAAACAATCGTCGAAACAGCAGAAAAGAACGGCTTGAGCCTCGAAGACGGAGACATACTGGTCATCGCGCAGAAAATTTTCTCGAAAGCCGAAGAGAGGGTTGTCAAGCTGAAAGAAATCGTTCCTTCAAAGGAAGCCCTCGAGATTGCAGGGACAACCAGGAAGAGTCCGAAATTTGTTGAACTGGTTCTGAAAGAAACAAACGATGTGCTAAAGGCTTCTTCAGATGTGCTGCTGGTGAAAGACAAGAGAGGCTTGACCTGCATAAACGCTGGCATAGACAAGTCTAACGTAGAAGGCAGAGGCAACTTTGCACTCCTGCCCGAAGACCCTGACCATTCAGCGCAAAGGTGCCGCGCCGAAATCAAGAAACTGACAGGCAAGAATGTTACCGTGGTCATGTGTGACACTTATAGTCGTCCCTTCAGAAGAGGGCAAGTGAACTTCGCAATAGGCTTGGCCGGAATCAATCCCTTCAAGGATTATCGGGGAAAGAAAGATCTTTTCGGCCAAATTCTGAAAGTGAAAAACATTGCCGTGGCAGACGAAATCGCTGCCGCGGCGGAACTTCTCATGGGGCAAGGGAAAGAGGCAATGCCTGTCGTCATTTTCAGAGGCTTAAATGACGTTGTGGGTTTCTGCGAGAAATGCAGGGCAATTGACCTGAGCATCTCAAGCGAGGAAGACCTTTTCAAAGACACACTATAGTCCTAGTCTCTGCAAGAAAGGATTGCACCGTCTTTCTTCCCCAATTGACGTCACTGGTCCATGTCCAGGGTAAACAACGAAGTCATTTGGCAGGTCTGCCAGCTTTTTCAGTGAGCGCATCATATTATCTTCGGAGCTTTCTGGAAAATCTGTTCTTCCGATGGAGCCTGCGAACAGAGTGTCGCCTGTGAAAACCTCTTTGTCTCCTACAAGTGATATTCCTCCAGCGCTGTGGCCTGGAGTATGAACCACTTTCAGCCTTGTTTTCCCAAGCTTTACGCAGTCCCCATCATGCAGCAATCTGTCTGCGACTGGCGAACAACTTTGGAAACTGAAGAATTCAGCAATTGCCCTGCCTGATTCGCCGAGCAGATGAGCATCGTCTTCGTGAATCAGAATGGGCACATGGAACCTTTCTCTGACTCTTCCGTTTCCGCAGGTGTGGTCAGGGTGGCCATGAGTGTTCACTATAGATTTCAGTGTCAGACTGTTCTCGGTTATGAAATTGAAAACCTTTTCAGCCCCCAAATAGTCGTCGAAGCCCGGGTCGACAATTATGGCTTCAGCCGTTTTTTCGCAACTTGCAACGTAACAGTTGGTTGAGAAACCGCCCACCGTGAACATCTGCACTTTCATGTTTTGTCAGCCACTGGAAGTGAGTTCAGGAATATTAAACTCTGTTGTTTCTACTGTCCATGGAGGCGTACATACCAAAACCATTAAATCTCGAGAAAAGACGCATATTATGGGGGATCGGAGAGGCATTGCAGCTGAAAGAGATTGAAGAGGCATCCAGCCGCTTCAAGACCTGTCCCAAATGCAAATCCATTGAAGGTTTCTGGATAGGACTCAAGCGCGAACACGCCCATGTGCAGTGCAAGACCTGCGGCGCGAAGTTTGAGCTGTTCGAAGTCTACATGATGGGCGAACAGGGCAAACCCCCTAAGCGATTCAGGCTTTTTAGAAAGTGAGTCATTCCAGTTCTGAAACCGAATAAGAACCGAATAATATTCTGTTTCTGAAAGAAGGTTCATAGACAGAGCCTTTGGCACAGAGGATTTGATGAAACAACAAAAAAGCACCGCGGGCGCAAAAAAGACTGGTATCACAACTGTTCACTGACAACTACCTTGGAAATTCTCTTGCACCAAGGAATAAAGGCTTCTCTACCTATTTCTTTTTCAATCTCTTCATTTGAGGTTTCGCGACTTTCTTGAACGAGGACTATCTTGATCAATGCTTTCTTGGGCATGTTGCTCACCTTCAATGTTGAAGCAGTATCTCAGGTCTAATAAGCATAGTCTCTTGTTCGGATTCGGAGTAAGAAACGGAACAATTCCAATAGACTTTTCTACTCGCAAACGCTTTAGTAAACCAAAAAAATTAAGGGAAAAGACGCTATGACCGAAACTCCCAACGGAAAAGACGAGTCTTTTCTGTTCCAACAATCCGATTTTGAGAAAATAACAGCATTAGTTACTGCAGAGTTCCAAGTAGAGGATTCCTTGATGGAAAACGGCGTTCCAACTTACCATC
>Ga0315282_10008474_pt1 | contig 16631 bp, 18 predicted proteins | sample YL17G07_20_MG_FD_203693 | JGI IMG/M metagenome (GOLD analysis project Ga0315282, IMG submission 203693) | Sediment microbial communities from Yellowstone Lake, YNP, Wyoming, USA - YL17G07_20 | ecosystem: Environmental > Aquatic > Freshwater > Lake > Sediment | place: USA: Wyoming | collected...
TCGGAGCCCTGTCAACTCGCTTGCTCTGGATGTCCGGAGCTCCCATTTTTTTGGCTCTGTTGGCTGGAGGTGTTTCTGCCGCAGTCTTGGCGGCGATGATCGGCCTTCCCAGTCTCAGACTAAGAGGTGTCTACTTTGCCATCGGCACCCTGGGATTGGCTATTATTACGGGAGTGATTGTTCACAATGTCTTTCCGGGGGTAAGCTTCCTCCCGGCTAAATATCTTGCCTCTTTTACCCTCACCCCCCGTTATTACGTCGCGCTTGTACTGATGTTGGTCACGATAGGGGCAGCTTACCTTTTAGTGAACTCAAGGCTCGGTCTCGGGATGATCGCTGTCAAGGAAGATGAAGCAGCAGCAGCCGCTACAGGGATTAATACGTTTAAATGCAAAGTCCTTGCCCTCATGGTCAGTACTTTCCTTGCCGGTCTGGCCGGAGGCGTCTACGCCTTTTATTCCGCTGTCTATTACTATTTTGTCCCCTTTGAGTTGATCTGGAGTTTTGAACCGGTTCTGATCGTAATCATTGGAGGTGCAGGAACGATTATCGGACCTATTCTGGGGGCAGTCGGTTATGTCGCCCTCAAGGAATTGTTTGCGGTCACGATTGGTCAGTTTAGTGCCCCCATATTTGCGATTCTTTTTATTATTACCGTTTTAGCTTTGCCCGGTGGGTTAGTTGAAGCGATTGAAAAAATTCGTATGTGGGTCGGATCATTCAAAATTGAAAAAGGGAGGGTGCAGAATGTTACCTGAATATGCATGTTGTCCACCGCGATTTGACTACATGACACTGGAGGAGAGGAGGAAAGTCCAGGGCGAAAGGCTGAAAGCACAGGTGCGCCATGTTTATGACGGTACACCTTTCTATCGGAAGAAGCTGGATGAGGCAGGCATAACTCCTGAGGATATCAAGGGATTAGATGATCTGAGAAAAATCCCTTTTACAACAAAGCAAGAGTTGCAGGATGATCAGGAGAAAAATCCTCCTTATGGAAGTTACCTGGCGGTGCATCATTCTAAACTATACCAGTTCTTCGCTACGTCAGGCACAACGGGTAAGCCGCTTAACCGGGCTTACAGCAAAAGGGACTGGGATCTATATACGGGAAGGATGGCCGTTTATACACCTCTCAATCCTGGCGAGGTGGTTGTGGTTCTGGGCCCAACAGACGGACTGATGGGCCCATCTGCTGGAGCAGCTGCTCGAACGTTGATGGGTGCGATGGTCGTGAGACTGGGTCGGTATAGCACGCCGGAAAGGATAAGCCTGATTCATCAATTAAAACCTACCCTGGTCAGTTCGACAGGCTCGTTTCTATTGTATCTTGCTGACAAGGCAAAGGAGATGGGGACGAGCTTTTCGGAAATGGGATCTGTGAGGATCGTGGAATCTGTGGGGGAGCCGGCCGCGACCATCCCGGCGACAAGGGAAAGGATAAAGAATGCCTGGGGGGCTCAAGAGGTTTTTGACCGGTATGGTTCAACGGAAATGTGTGTCCTTGGAAGAAGCTGTCGGGGCAGCACTCAGCTTCATGCTTGGGATGACTATGTCATCGTGGAAGTGGTAGAGATAGGAGGGACTCGGGTATTAGGCCCTGGCGAGAGAGGGGAACTGGTCTATACCAATATTTTTGGCGATTCACAACCGATCCTCCGATACCGATCGAACGACGTTGGCAGACTGGCTGAATTTGGCCCATGCCCCGGATGCGGTGCTACCTGCACGAGGATTGTTAACGGAGTGGAAGGCCGCGCCGATGACATGATCTGGTATAAAGGAATCAATATTTTTCCTTCGGCGATAGAGAATGTGGTGAGAGGCTTCCGGGAATTGGGGAATGAGTATGAGATCGTTTTGGACGAAGCAGGTTTTACGCAAACCTTAACGATTCGTTGCGAGGCAAAAGGAGAAGTTCCTAAGGACAAACAGGGTGAACTGAGCCACCGGATTGCTTCTAAAATTCAGGATGCCATCGAAGGAGTCCACCCCGTGATCGAACTCCTTGCCGAAGGAACGCTTCCGAAGACAGAGGGCAAGGCGAAGAGATTAAGGGACAACAGAAAGAAGACTCGGGGAGTGGCATAGGTTCACGTATCTTCGCAAAATCGGTGGACCAGGGATGGAGGGACTGGAATTCAAAAAGAAACGATAGCTTTAAAGATAGCGAGCAACAAGAAACCGAAGCGGTTTGTAATCGTCGGGAACGGAATAGCTGGAATGAGTGCTGCCTATGCTATCAGGAGGCTTAACAACGAATCCCAAATTAAAATTATATCAGAAGAATCCCATCCCACCTATTCGCCCTGCGTGCTCCCTGATTATCTCTCTGGCGAAATCAGCAGAGAGAAGGTCTTTGTCAGGGAATTTCTGGATTATTCGAGGGAGAATATCCAGCTGATCACATCCGAGAGGGCGATCGCTGTTGATCCAGACAAAAAAAGGATCGTCTTGCAGGCGGAGAGTGTCGCTTATGATAAGCTCATCGTCGCAACCGGAGGCAAACCGATGATACCGCCCATTCGTGGGACGAGCAGGAAGGGTGTTTTCACGTTTAAATCCATTGAAGATGGAGACAGTATTTGCAGGTGGAAAGGACACACCGCAGTCGTCATCGGCTCAGGCCCCATAGGTGTTGAAGCGAGTTTGGCCCTAAAAACGAGAGGGTACCGAGTGTTTCTGATCGAACTCCTCGACCGAATTCTTCCTCAAATCTTCGATGAATACCCGTCTTGCCTGATTGAAGATGCTTTGAAAAATATCGGCATCGACGTCAGAACGCAAGAAAAGGTTATCGGAATCCTGGGAGAGGAGAGGGTTGAAGGAGTACTTAGCGATAGAAGAAAAATAAAGTGCGACACGGTCGTTTTAGCGACAGGGATGAGGCCGGAAAAGGGTTTTGTCGAAGGAATCCTCGCACAGGGGAGATTAGGTGGCATAAAAGTGAATGATAGGATGGGCACAAGCCTCGAAGATGTTTATGCTTGTGGGGATTGTGTCGAGGCGCAGAGTCTGATTGACGGTCAACCGATGTTGAGCCTGCTGTGGCACAACGCGAGACGGCAAGGAGAAATCGCGGGCAGCAACGCCGCAGGGCTTCTGAAGATCTATCCCGGTTCTCTTAATATTACCGGGGTGGAAGTCGCTGGCCTCAGAGCGATTTCTATCGGAAGTATTGGAGCCGGCCTTAACTCAGGCACAGAGATCATAGAGGTAAAGAGAAACCGAGGTTATCGGCGGCTCGTTCTATCCGAGGGAGTGCTGGTTGGGGTTCAATCAATTGATTGGGACGAAGACCTCGGGTTATTTCTTGCCGCTATTTTGAGAAAGGAAAAGGTGAAGACGTATCAAGATCTGATTTCTTCCAGGAAGCCTTTGCTAAGATCCTTCAAACAGTTTCCCTTCGGACGGAAGCTCAATCGGATTGCGGGGAGAGGCTAAAGTAGAAAATGAGGGGGAATCCTATTTCTGACGATCCATTTTTAACATACGGAGGTTAACTCGATGAGCGAGGAGAAAGTTTTGGTTTTTGATCCGCATTACTGCACTGGCTGCATGTATTGTGTGACAGCCTGCTCAACCTATAACAACGGAGCAACCAGCCTGTCAAAATCGAGGATTCATATTGTTCGGCACGAAGCACATGCGATTACGAAAATGGAGGATGAGGACGACCTGATTTTTGACATGATCAGCTGCCAGCAATGCGATCAACCCTACTGCCTGCACCTGTGCCCTGCTCTCGCTGTGGAGAGAAATGAGGATACGGGGGCACTCGTGGTCAACCATGACAAATGTGTCGGCTGCAGAATGTGTATGGTGGGTTGCCCTTTTGGAGCAATTCTCTACGACCTGAATCGGAAACAGGTTGTTAAATGCGAGTTGTGCGGGGGAGACCCTCAGTGTGTCAGGTTTTGTGCGAGTGGTGCACTACAATTTGTCCCTAAGAATTTAGCGCATCTCCCCAAGAGAGATCGTTTGGCCAGGAAGATGATTCAACTCCGGGCAAGAGCGAGCGACGAAAAACCTTTATAAGAGGAGAAGATCATGACCATTCCTGCCGGATATGCCGGAAACGTATTGACGATTCATTTGGATAACCAAAAAGCGGATATAGCGCCTATTGATAAGTTTTGGGACGATTATGGGATCAATCCGAGGCTCTGGTTGGGCGGTGATGGGGTGATTACCAAAATCCTTTGGGAAGACTTCTCCACTACCATCGAGCCTTTCGGTCCTGAGAATGAGATTATTATTGCAACAGGAGCCTGGACTGCGACTGCCGCTCCGCAGTCGGGACGGGCCATGCTCGGTTGCATCGATCCCAAAACCGGAGGATTTGGGTCAGGATCATTTGGCTGGTTCTTCCCTTCGATGCTCAAGTATGCCGGGTATGACATCGTGATCGTAAAGGGTAAGGCGAAAACGCCCATCTATGTCTTCATCGATGACAGAAAAGTCGTATTCAAGGATGCTTCTCATATTTGGGGAAAAGAAACCGGTGAAACCGTAAAGATGATCAGGGAGGAACTGGAAGAGCGCTATGAAGGTGAAATTCGTGTCCTAAGCACTTCTGTTGCAGGTGAGCACCTGGTGAAATATTCTCCTCCATGTTCTGACGGTACGTCATGCCCCGGCCGCTCGGGAGCCGGAGCCGTTATGGGTTCCAAAAACTTGAAAGCGATTGCTGTTCGCGGCACCGGCGAGATCTCACTCCACGATCCTCGTGGATTGCTGGACTCTTCTTACCGTGCCGTCAAGACGTTCGTCGAAAACGAACCCATGATAAAACTTTGGCGAGAGCATGGAGCGACCACAAGCTTAGGGACAGTGTTGGATTGGCCAATCAGCGGGGCCACGTTAGTTGAAAACAGGCGAGAGGCTGACTTCCCTCATCTTAAAAATGTTGGGTGTCTCGACTGCCCAAATCCTTGCTATCACTGGCTTCAAATAAAGGATGGGAAATATTCGGGCTTAAGGCATCTCGGCGGCCACATGACCTTCCTGACCGTTTGCCTGCGGAATCTGGGGATTCAAGACTTCGGCGAATGGATTCACTATGAGAGACTGCTGCAGGAGCTCGGATTGGACCCGGCTTCTTTTTCGATGGCCTACTCCTGGGCCGTTGACTGTTTTGAAAGAGGGATCCTGACCCTTGACGATACAGACGGAATAACTCTGAAGCGCGGCGATTCTGAGATCATATGTGAGGTGGCACGGAAGATAGCCTACCGGGAGGGGAAGCTTGGAAATTTATTGGCTGACGGGGTGGCTGAAGCCAGTCAGAAGATTGGTAAAGGATCTGAAGCAATTGCACCCCATGTGAAGGGAAAAGAATATATACAGAGGGATGTAAAAATTCAAGCATTGATGTGGTCACTGGGTGCCTTAACGAGTCCCAGGGGAGGAGACTGGCTTCGCCACCACAATGTCTGGGAATTGGCATTTATGCCCGGGAAGAGAGACTCGTACCCTAAGTTTATAGGGAAAACTTGCGCTGAAATCTACGAAGATTCGTTAAAGCTTTTGGACATGCCCGAAGAGTTAAAAAAGAAGATATTTGGAGATTCTCGAAAAGTGGATATGGAATGGATCAGTGGCACCAGGGGGAAGGCTTTATTCTCCGTATGGACGGAGAATCTCGTCGCACTTTTTAACTCCCTTGTCACCTGTATGTTTGGGTCCGCAACGATGTTTCTCATGGTGGGTTTCGGTCCCACCACCTATTCTGAGATTTTGAATAAGATCACCGGCTGGAACACGACCTATGACGAATTAATGAAAATAGGAGAGAGAGTCTTTAATTTGCAGAGGCTTTTCAATTACAGGTTGAAGGGCTGGGATTATCGAAATGACGTCTTTGCGGATAAACGAGCTTATGAACCTGCTCAGATGGGAATATTCAAGGGAAAAGTAGTTCCCTGGGATGAGGTGCTAAAAGAGTACTACTCAATACGGGGATGGTCCGAAAGGGGGTTGCCAACCAGGGAGAAGTTGAGAGAGCTTCAAATCGAGGATTTAGCCAATGGGCTTGAGTTGTGATCCATTGGCCTCTCCATCCCCTTGTTCTATCACCAACGCCGATGATGATCGTCCCAGTCACGGTGATGGTTCCGATCCGAGTATCCGTAATAACCGTAGCCGTAAGAATCGGGGTAACTATAGTAACCATAACCATAGCCATGGCCATAGCCTCCAACCCCGACGCATCCTGATAACGTCACGCCCAGCAAAAGCAAAATTCCGATAAGAATCAGTTTTTTATTCATACGATCACATCCTTTCTTTGGCTTTATCTATTTAGACGGATTCGAGGTGATCTTATTCAAATCTTTAAGAGGCCGTGCTGAAAGCAATAATTGACAGGTCTTACTAAAAACTGTAGATTTCAACTGGGGTATAAAAGGGCTGATATGTCCGAACATCGGGAAATAAGATCCTCAGGTCTTTCTTGGAGAGGAAGAAAAATTGAAGGGATTATCTTTGATGTGGATGGAACTCTCACAGACTCAATCGAAGCTTATTACAATGTATTTCGTGAAGTCAGCGCTCGATTTGGTATTCACGTGAGGAGAGAGGATGTGTTAGAGCCCATGGCAATGGGATCCCTCATATGGGACCGGATTATCCCCGCGGATTCTCCAGAAAGAGACGAAAAGATTATGCAACTCATGAATGCTATCCCTGAAGTCTATCAGAAAGTCTTTGAGCATGTTCTCCCGTTTGCCGGAGTGGAGCCGGTCTTAAGAGAATTGGATGAACAAAAAATTGGGCTTGGAGTCCTGACCTCTTCCAGAAGAACGGCTGTGCGTCCCCTCTATGATCATTCCCTATCGCACTATTTTAGAGTGATCCTGACGCGTGAAGAGGGTTTCCTCCCAAAACCTGAACCGGACGGGATTTTGGAGTGCTTGAGACGAATGAAAGTTGAGCCAAGCCATGCCATTACGATCGGCGATACTCCTCTCGACGTCCGTGCGGGCAAGGCAGCTGGAACATTGACGATAGGGGTTTTAAGCGGTATAGGAACCCGCGCCCAGCTTGAAGCAGAAAAACCAACAGCCATCATAAAGGATATCTCAGAAGTGTTGTCCCTACTGAATTTAAAATGAATTTCAAGAGGAGGTCTTCATGGGAATCTATAGGGAGGTTTATGATTTTGCCGCAAAAGCAGGAGCGTTGGAGGGGTATGTCTATCAAAAAAATAAGTTAGATATAGACTACTTGCCGCGGTGGGTTAACAACCTGGTGAGTCATTACCATCGTCTCCCTGCCGAAGTTAAAGAGGATTTTCAAAATCTGTGTAACGGGACCATAGGACGAACCATCCACTCTCTTCTCCCTCATCTGGGTGAAGATCATGAAGTGATTCAGAAGCTTAAAGGTATTGTATCGGGAAAATTACCTTTATCTCCTGATGACTTCACTCGTGGAAGATGAAAAGCTGAAAGATTACGATTCATACTTGAAAAATATTTTCTGGCACCGGGGTGAGAATCTCGCAGCCTTTCTCGGTAACAACCACTGTATTCTCGATTCCTGCAGACCCCTCACCAGGAAAAACGATTTTGGGTTCAACAGCGAAAGTCATCCCTTCTTCCAGGGGATAAGATTGCCCCTGAGCAATAAAGGGCAATTCATTCAATTCGAGGCCGATGCCGTGCGCGATGAAGCGGGTCTGGAGTCCCGGGGGGCCCAGGTAACTCTCCTTATAGCCGAGTTTCTCTGCAAGCTTTAGAGTTTTTACAAAGATCGCTTCGCAATCTGCTCCCGGCCGTGTCTCTTCCAAGACAGCGTTATGGATCTCTCTGCAGGCTTTGTAAGCATCGATAAATTTTTGTTTCATCTTTCCGATTGAAAACATTCGCGTCTCATCCGCCTGGTATCCATGAAAGCATGTTCCAAAATCGACCAGGATAGGCTCGCGGGCTTCCATCACCTTGAGGCTTGCACCAACCGGAAAGGCTGGCGAAAGTCCCAGTCCTCCCATGGGAGAATCGGACTGGCTGACGATCCCTCCGGTGAGACCGCTCAGGACATGCCAGGTGTAAGCCTCGTAGTTGAGGGACTTCACCCTGAGAAGACCTTCGTGGCCATATCTTTTGGCCGCCGCTTCCAGGAGGCCTCCAAACTCAACCTCAGTCATTCCCTCCCTAAGGATTTTTCTCGCCTCCAAGTAAACTTTTTCCCCTATTTCTCCTGCCTTTCTCATTAAATCGACTTCAAAGGAGGATTTTCTCTTCCGAGCTTCTCGCAGGACCAAAGAGGCGTCCATCAATTTGGTGCCTGGAAAAATCTCCTGATACTTGAAGTAATCCTTCACAGGAAGCACGTCCAGTTCGAGTCCGAGGCTGTCCGGAATTCTTCCAATATGAGATTGAATCAATGCAGGTATCTCGCGAATCGATTTTAATGCAACGGTTTCCTTGATAGGGGATTCCACTTTGGCCCGCTCCAGCTCCCTCTTGATCATCAGCAGGGGCTTCTCTTCCAGAGAAATCAATACGAGGCCGTCCTGAGTAGTTCCGGAGAGATAATAGAAATCCATCTTCTGAATCACGAGCAACGCCTCCATCCCTTCTTTTTCCATGCCGGCTTTTATCCTGGCGAGGCGACGCTCAATCTCTCCCATCGGAGTGTATATGAAACCTAAAGAGAAGCTTAACCCCCGCAACTCCTTCCGCACCCATTCAGAATGATCCATCTTAACTCCTTTCGCAATCGGTCCAATCCGATGAGTATTATAACCAATTCGCCACCCCATTTTTTACAAAATAATGAAGAAATTGTAAAATGGGAATATGAAAATCCTCCCCCCTTTAGCAAAGGGGGGTGTGAAAAAAATAATTCCCGGCCCAAACCGGGAGGATGGTCGGGGTGAAGAAGTTTTAGAGTGCCACCTCTCAAACATAAACATAGCGTTAGAAGCAATTATCATGGCTCAGTTTTTCTGCAAAGGACGCATACCCATGACCCAAATGTGCGCATTCTAAAACTTCGGAAGCCCGATCGTCCTTCCGGTCTAAAGTAGGGAGAACCAATTTTTCACACCTTCAAGGGGGTTGCCTGCCTGCCCCGCCCTCGGTCTATTAATAGTGCGGGACCGGGGCCGGCAGCAGGGGGATTTGGGGGCTTAGCATGAAAGATCGACAAGAACGCATCAAGAAGTTGGCCCAATGGATGTTTGAATCCAGATATCTCGTCGCCTTTACCGGCGCAGGGATCAGCACCGAATCCGGACTGCCTGATTTTCGTGGGCCGGACGGTATCTGGACAAGGCAAGAAAAGGGACTTCCACCAAAAACCAGACCCTTTACTTCGGTCGAGCCAAATCCGGGTCACCGAGCCATTGTTGGGCTTCAGAATTTAGGTAAGTTGAAGTTTCTCATCTCTCAGAATGTTGATAATCTCCATCTCCGTTCCGGAATCCGGCCTGAGTTGTTGGCTGAATTGCATGGCAATGTCTCAAAGCTAAGATGCCAGCGTTGTCAAACCCAGGTGGATAAATCGCTCGGGTTGGATCTCTGCAAGTGCGGGGGCAGGCTTGTTTCGAGCGTCGTCAATTTCGGCGATCCCCTTCCCCAAAGAGATGTGGAAGAATCTTTCCACCATTCAAGTCGTTGTGATCTTTTTGTTGTGGTGGGCTCCAGTCTTGTGGTCAGCCCTGCCAATGAGATGCCCAGGGCGGCCCTGAGGTCGGGCGCCCGGCTCGTCATCATCAATCAGGGAGAGACTCCGATGGATAGGAGTTGTCATTTACATTTCGAGGAAAAGATCGGAGAGGTACTCCCTCCAGCGGTAAATCGACTAAAAGAGCTCATGAAGAAGACTTAAGAGGAAGAGCCTTGGGCGTTGAGAGGTATCGGGTAAGGGGAATGGTTATTAAAACGATCAAAGCAATTGCGATGATCGTCAAAGAGAGGCCGAAGGAGTCCGTAAGCAGACCATAGACGATCGGGGCAATGGCGCCTGAACCCAGAGTGATCGCATAGTACAGACCGTATCCCCGCGAACGGGCACTCGGAGCAATCATCTCTGCGACCGTGGCATAAAGAACAGAAGAGGTTCCGTTTAAAACGATTCCCACAACAGGAAGAATAAACCAGGTGAATGAAGCGGGAGACCAGATCAACGAAAGGATCCCGGCGGAGGTCAGAACCTCCGTCCCAACCACCATGGGGATGATTCCAAACCGCTCAGCGAGAATGCCGCAAGCAAATTTTCCCACTGCACCCCCTGCAAAAAGAAGGGTGAGGCCGAAGCCCACCCGGGTCATTGGAATCCCTTTTCCCAGGAGTAGAAAAGGAAGAAAGGTAAGCAACGCAGTCCGTGTCGTAATATCGATGATTCCTATCGTCAAAAGAGACGAAAAGCTCTTCGGGTCTTGAATTCCCCAATCCCTCTTTTTTGACGTGGACCTTTCCCCGGACGGAGATGAAAGAGGACGACTCTCTTTTCCCCTGGCTACCATCCAGAGGATGGCGCCCGCTGCAAGCCCGAAGATGGAGAGAACTGAAACCGCCTGTCTCCAACCCCAGAGGTTGATCATCAAAGCCAGCAGAAATGGCAAACAGACTTTCCCCATATCGCCGGAAAAATTGTAAGTTCCCATGGCTGCTCGACGCCCGGAAATCTCGAAGACTCTGGAAAGGAGAGAAGAACTGAGACCATGTTGACCTCCACCCGTTGCCTTTGCAAAGATGAGGGAGATAAAGATTGCCAGAAAGGTGTGGACCTTACCCAGCACCAGGAACCCGCCGGCCAGTCCGAACGTTCCAGCAGCAATCACCGTCAGCTCGCCAATCCGCTCGCCGAGAAAACTCAACGGAACCTGAAAAAGGCTCATGGACCCGGAAAAGACACCTTTCAGCAGCCCCACCTGGCTGAAGTTGAGACCCATCTCCGCAGCAATGAAAGGGAGAAGAAGATAGAGGGAATCCGTAAAACCATCATCGATAAAATGGAAGGCACAAAAAGAAAAAAGGGGTCTCGCTTTTCTGCTTGCTTCAGGCTTCATCTTGGTTGCCATTCACATAAAATAAAGGAGCAACTCCAGTCAACCCTTCGACTCCCTGGCTTGAAAGCCTGGGCTTGCCTTCGACACAGGCTCAGGCCGAGGGCGCACCGCCGAATGGGTCAAGGAATAACCCGATTATAATTTATACCCGGTCACAAAATCGAGACTCTGCATTTTTTCTTTTTCGTTATCTATGTTAAATAAGAGCTGCAAATGAATTATCTCTTTACTCAAGAAGCAGAGCAAACGGACAAAATCCAAATCACTATTCAGAAAAGGAGGTAAAAAAATGGAAACTGCAAGAGATCTTCTTGGAAAGAGAGAAGCGAACATGAGACGGTTGGAAAAAGAAGCCCCTCATCTCGTCCATGGATTCATGGAATTTATAACCGATTGCTTTAGACCAGGGGTTCTGGACCGAAAACAAAAAGAATTGATGGCGGTAGCAGCCACGGTTGCAGTAAGGTGTATCCCTTGCGTGGCCCATCATGCAAATAACGCTGTTAAGGCCGGAGCGACGAGGAATGAAGTACTCGAAGCTGCGACCATAGGAGTCGAGGTTGGGGGAGGTCCCTCATTGGTTGTCGTGAGGGATCATCTCATGGACTTTCTGGACGATATCGGAAACGGGTTGTAATAGATGATGCTGAGGAAGCCCGTTTGGTCTTTCTCCCCCCTGACTAACCCTGCAGGTCCGTCGATCAGATATATTCAACCGTGGCAGGCGGCTTGGGTGTGAGGTCATAAAGGCAACGGTTCACACCTTTGATGGATGTGATGCGGTTGCTAATCCGGTTCATCTTATCCCATGGGATTTTCGTAACCGTTGCCGTCCTTGCATCCACGCTGTTGATGCAACGAACGACAACGATCTGTCCGAACTCACGCTTGTTATCGCGTATCCCGGTGGCCTTATCATTGAGAAGGACAGCTAAATATTGAAAGGCCCTGCTTTTGCCAAGCTCTTCTTCAACGATAGCTGTCGCCTCCCGAACGGTCTCAAGCCGCCCCTTTGTCACCTCTCCCACAATCCTTGTGGCCAGGGCAGGACCCGGAAAGGGAATCCTCTTCGCGATCTCCGCCGGAAGTCTGAGGATCTTCGCCACCTTTCTGACCCCGTCTTTTCGCAAAGTCTGAAGGGGTTCCAAGACCTTGTATCCGTATTCCTTCTCGGGATCGATGCCGAGCTGGGCAAGGATATTGTGTTGCCGCTTGATGCCGGCCACGGTTTCCTCGATATCGGTGAGGATAGTTCCATGGAGCAGAAACTTTGCTCCGGTCTCACGGACGAGTCTTCCGAATACTTTGGAATAGAACGTGTTGGTGACAGCGTTACGCTTCTCCTCAGGATCGGTCAATCCTTTTAAAGCATCCAAGAACTCAGCCTTCGCGTCCACTAACTGCACGGGAATTCCCATGCCGGCAAAGATCTTGGCGACCCGCTCCGGCTCGCCTTTCCGCATCAGATCATTATCGATAAAAACGGTCTTGAGCCTGTCGCCAAGGCTACGGTGCCCAAGAACTGTCACGACAGAGCTGTCCACTCCGCCGCTCAGCGCATTGATCGCAATGCCATCTCCAACCGTCTCCCTGATCGAAGCAATCTGTTCTTCTATAAATGCTTTATAGTCCATAAATCTCCCTCCTCGGTTTTCTTGAGATGGAAGGAAATTATAATAACAGGAATAAAATGTCAACCTTTGCTACATAGGAGAGAGAGGCTTTGACGAAAGCTTTGATCTTGAGGAATCAGGAGAGGATCCTGGAAGGCTCTGAGGCGAAGAAGTCACGGAAGAATCTAATGTAACCGCCTTTTTACTCATCCATCCCTCTGCCCCGTTTTCAAGCCGGACCCGCAGCCAGCCGGGGTTCTCAGTTAGGATTCCGAAACTGTTTTTCATATAAGCCTTGCCAATGATCTTGTACTGGATGCCCGGTCCATCACGAAGGTTTACGGAGACCCACACGACCTTTCCTTGGGGAAGAAGAGGTGAGGACATTTTCGGAACCGTGGTTGGAGGCGGTGACAATGCCGGGGTTGGAGATGGCGGTGGAACGGAGGATTCCTTGACTCCGTCAGGTAGTCTTTGGGAGGAAAGAACTGGCTGTTTTATTTGTGCTCTTAAAGAGGCTTGCTTTACGTTATTTCCGAATTCATCATAAAAGCCGCACAAATTTGGTGAGGTCAGTCTCCCCCATGTTGCCTTCACAGTGACATAAACAACCAGGGAAGATTCTTCCTCCTCAATTTTTACTGTAGCCGGATAGCCTTCCTTCTGTTCTGTTTCGAGAAACATCTGGGCGCTGATCGTCCCGGAACCCGGGTCGGTTGAAAGGATTCAATGTCCTTGAGACTGAAGGGTCTTGACGGCCAAATCGAACCCATTCTTCAAGTCGAGGTGATCATACTTGACCCACGTCTTGTAGACCGGACGGGTGATCAGGCCTCCTTCTCCTGTACAATTTTTCTGACAATCTGGAATTGGGGCGGGAGTTGTTCCCTCTTTCTTCGATTGAATACCAATCTCGGAACAGCCAAAGACCCATAATACTGATAAAAGGAAGAAGCAGGTTCGGAGACTCCGCTTGTGCATTCACCTCTCCTTTTGACTCCGGGCAAAAAACAAGAAATTACCAAAAACAATTGGGTGCATTTTATATGCCCAGTCCGAAAAGATTTTAATCCTTCGATTTCAAGGGGTTTTCTCTTATGCGGGCCTACCAAAAGTGGAAAGAAATTTGCGGTGTGGCCAAAATTGTCCATCGAAGGCAGACGTGAAATAAATCGTATCAGACACCCATTCAACTCTTTTGCTTTACTCTTAATCTTCTGGACAGATCTTCATCCACTCGTCATTATTTGTTTGACAATGTAATGCGATTGTCATATAAAATTAATATGATCCTGTTTGATGCATCCAGCTTAATCTTGCTGGCGAAGATAGAGATGCTCGATATTTTTCTTTCAGACGTTGGCAGAAAAGTGGCGATTCCTGAAAAGGTCAAACAAGAGGTGCTCATGGGTTCAGGCCCCGATCGTCTCATAGTAGCGAAACTGATTCAAGACAAGCGAATTAACGTTTTGAAGGCAAGAGATAGGAAAGTCGTAAGAAGGCTTGTTGAAGATTTCAATATTGATGAAGGGGAAGCGGAGGTGTTAACGCTTGCAATTCAAGAAAAAGCGCTGCTTGTCGCAACAGACGATAAGAACGCGATCAATGCGTGCAAGATCATGAAATTGGACTTCACGACAGCCATTGCCGTTTTGGTCCGGGCATGTGAAAAAGGTCTGATCGGATCCGATGAAGCCTTGTTCAAGTTACAAAAACTCCAATCCTTTGCGAGATATAACAAGACAATTATCGAGACCGCAAGAAATCAGATAGAAGGAGCCGCTAAACATGGCAAAAAAAACGATAAGCGTACGAATGGACGATGAGGAATACCGCTTCCTATCGGTTTTAGCCAAAGAGGAGCGGGAAGATGTTTCCAAAAAGGTCAGGGAACTCGTGGATCTTGGCAGGGTGATGCTTGCCATAGAAAGATACAAAAAATCAGAAGCTTCTATCGAAAGAGCTGCTCGAATAGCTGGAGTCTCAGTCTCAAAGATGATGGACATACTTCATGAGCACAACGTTGAAATGAATCTTCAGCACGAGGATTATCTTGAAGGATTGGACTCTCTCCGAAAGACCTGGTGACCCCCGTTAGAAAGGACGGGGGTCTGACCCTGCCCTTTCCTTGTCGAGGTCGGACGACTGTTTCACTGACATTCCCCAGCCACATTCAACCTGAATTGGAAAGAAATTTCCACCCCGACCAAAATTGTCCATTGACCAGGAGGTCCATAAGATCATAAATTTTCAGTCAGGGATGTGAGAGATTTAGAAAGTGAATGATGGGAAAATGAGAAAAAGTGGGGGCTGCTGCAAAAGCTGAAGCTTATAAATTTATGCACGTTCCTGCAGCCCCTCCCCAATAAAAATTGGATGTGTTGTCCCCAATTTGAATTCACAACGGACGGATTACGGTCTTTGATCTTTAAATCCCTATCTTTCCGAAACAGCCCATACCTTGCCCGCTTGAAGCCCTTTTTCGCCCACTTCCCTTGAGAACTTAACACGCAATCCAGGTACGGGTTCTATTCGGTCCCTGACTCTGCTGATGTGGAAAAAAACTTCCGCACCGTCATTCTCGTCCTTAATGAAACCATACCCCTTTCCAGAAATGTATCTAGCTATCGTGCCATAAGAGATGGTCGTAACAGGCGCATTCGGCTTCTCAAAAACGATGCTCTCCCCTTTGGGCATTTCTTTCAATTCGTCAATCTTGGCAAGAATCCTGGCAAAATCCTTACCATTTTCCTTCTTATACAATTCATTAGCCATATTTAGATTTTCAATTGCCTGTTCCCGATCTCTCAAATCAGCGAGTGCTAACCCTAAGTCCCGACGGTGATACCATTTCTCTGGCTCTCGCTGAGCAGCCAAATGGAGATAGTATGCCCCTTGTTTCAGCTCCCCTTTATTAACAAGACACTGAGCCATTCCATGTAATATGTATGGAGTTCTCTTATGGTGAGGGATCGCCTCATAAATCTTTAGTGCTTGGTTATGGTCCCCTTTTTTAAGATGAGCCTGTGCAATCTTGTGCGGGATATATTCTTTTCTTGGAGCAAGTGACTCTGCCTTTTGCAGGTATTGAAGAGCGTCATCATATTTGCCGCATCCTTCTATGTTGAAAGTCAAGCCTCATTCACAACAACAGAACCACCGGTAGTATGTTTGTTGGGACAGCACCTCTCTTTAAAATCAACCTTCTATTAGCAGACATACCTTGGGGTAGCTGCAGTATCTTCTCATATTTTAAAGGCGTGGGCTCGGAGTCTAAAGGATACAGACATCATCTTGTGATGAGCTGTAGAATGCGGCAATCCGATGCCCACATGAGCGATTTATCAGATCGGTTCTTGCCCCCTATCGTTTCCATTATTCAATAACAGCCGTCACATATTCCGCCTCATTCTTCAGGACGTAACGGATCCGATTCAGCAGTTTCCTTGCGATTTTGATGATGGCCTTGGTCTTCCGCATCCTTTTGCTGTACTCGTTAAATGCCTCCATCATCGCCGGGTCCTTACGGACAGCGATCCAGGAGGCTTCGATCAACAACCATCTCAGGGAAGAATGATGTCGCCGGGTAATACCTCCTACGTATTCTTTCTCACCACTGCTCTGAGTATCTGGAATCAATCCCACGTAGCTACAGAGTTGATCAATCGAACGAAAACGGGTAATCTCATACAACTCCGTCAGCACGATCATGGCCGTCAATGTGCTGATCCCCGGAATCGTCTTCAGCAACGATATCCACGAACGATACACTTCCGTCCGCGCCAGGGCCACAATCGAGCGATTCAGCTTGGCCAGGATCTGGCGCAGGTGGCAAAGTTCTTCCAAGTGAAGCTTAAGTGCCAGATCCCCGCTGGTTCGCTCCATCCGAATCCCCTCAATCCACTGGATGAATCGTCGCGACCAATGGCCCATCTCCCTTTGCTCTGGAATGGCCACCCCATAAAAAAGAAGCATCGATTTAATCTGGTTCTTGCACC
>Ga0315282_10008475_pt1 | contig 16630 bp, 17 predicted proteins | sample YL17G07_20_MG_FD_203693 | JGI IMG/M metagenome (GOLD analysis project Ga0315282, IMG submission 203693) | Sediment microbial communities from Yellowstone Lake, YNP, Wyoming, USA - YL17G07_20 | ecosystem: Environmental > Aquatic > Freshwater > Lake > Sediment | place: USA: Wyoming | collected...
GGTTACGAAGTCGGTTCCCCATTCAGGGTGCTTGTCTATGGAGCCTTTGCGGGTCAGGAACAGCAAGGCAAAAGATTGAGACAGCTTTTGGGCGCCGGTGCAGATTTCGCCCGCGTCGCCCAACCCGAGCGTAATGGCCGCCTCGCCCGCAGGCTTAACGCCTTGAAACATCAAAAGGTCGACCATGCGGCCGGAGTAGTCAGTCGAGGTCATTCCTCGTTCTCCGCTTTGCCGCCGGCTTCCTTGGAGAGCGAAGCCAACCAACCGATCGTATTAACCCGCAACGGCCCATTGTCCTGACTATGCGAAGTGTGCCGGCAAGACGCATGAACAAATAGCCGAATGCGGGAACGATGCCGCAAGCGGAAATCGCGTTCCATAGCCGCCAAAAAGTCCACAGAAATCTTGGCCGTCTGCGCTTCTCCGACTTTGGCGTCTTTATCCTTGCGCATCTTAATATATTCTTCGTTGCCCTTGCTGCGGTCGAAAAGGGTGTGCAGCTTCTCATATTCAAATTTGCCGACCGGCGTACCGACTTCGCGGAAGTCGAACCACCGCCGCTGCTCGTCCTCGCTGCGGATGCCTTTGCCGACAGTCTCCAGCTGCTGCTGTGCTTGTCGGACGATTAGCTCAAAGTTAGGATCAACCGCCACCAGTCACCTCGACTCCCTGCCCCTCGTTGAGCTTAGCGGCTATCTTGGCCGCGCGCTGAGAAACGGCGCCGGAAGATATGTTCAGCCGGCGGGCAATCTCCATTGTCGGCAGCACCGAATGGCCGTACTTGCCTGTCTTCCACTCCAAGATCTTTTTGTCTATTTCGCCCAAGTCGTGATAAACGTAGTCCATCCAAATCTTCTGCGGGTCGGGCGCCGACACTCCGGGCAGATTGTCCGACTCGTCGTCCTCGTCGTCCTTGGCATCAAACGCAGATTCCGGCACGGTTGGAATGGCAAACTTGCGCACATGTCTGACGCGCTTCTGGGAAACGCCCAACTTGTCTGCCAACTCACTATCAGATGGATCCCGACCGTACTCATCGGAAAAGCCCTTTTCGGCCTCGAAGAGTTTGTTCATATCGTTGTCCACTCGCTCCGGCACGTGGACAATGCGCCGATAGGCTTGCGCCGTCCGCCGCAGAGGCTGCAGCTGGTTCATCAGATGGGTGTTGAGCTTGGCGCCTTTGGTCGGATCAAACTTGCCGAAAGCCTCAATAGCTAAGGCTTTGGCCTCACCGCGCAAACTCTTATCCCCGGAGCCATAAGAGGTTATGGCGGATTGAATGACTGGATCGGCTTTGTCCAACAACGCCCCGAGGCTCTCTGGCGTCGGGTTCTTTTTCCAGGCCTCAAATGCTTTTTCCATTATTCCTCTTCTTCTTCCTCGCCTGCCATTAGCGGCTTACCGCTCAAGCCGTCGTCAATACTCTCCCCGCTATCCTCGTCTTTTTCTGAAAACAAAGGGTGACTGACTGTTGTAAATTCATCATGTTCTGCTTCCGTCCGCACACAACGCAAACTGAGCGCCGTAACAGCCTTGGAGCCGTCGACGCTTATCATAACGGATTCAACATGCCCGTACAAGGTTCCGCTGATGCCGGCTCCGAACCGATCTCCCGGGATGTCCACAGACACCAAACTGCCTGGAGCAATGTCAAATCTGACTTTGCCGGCCAGTCTAAGCGTTCTGGAATGAAAAGCCAAATCGTAGAGATAGCTTTCCGCCAGAAGCTGGCCCAATCCATAATTGGAATCCACTGTGCTTTTGGCTTGTATTTCCTGTGCGCGCGCGTCAACCTCTTCCGAATTCATATCGTCGGGAATCGGCCCGACAAGCGCCCTTTTTGCTTCCATGCCGAGAGGTACGCGCATCGTCAGCCAAGCCGGCGCCGGAACAACAATCGGCATGCCGATTGAAGCTTTTGGTTTCTCTTTCCCTTCCTCGTCCTCTTCTGTGAAATAAGCCGCTTGAGCAAATACGCCTGTTGGATTGCGCTCCCAAGAATCCGGCGCCCGCAGATTTGGGTCGGTTATAATGACTTCGTCGATTAGATTGGTTCCAAGTCCGGTGTCCGCTTCTTCGCTTTCCGTGTATATGTCAAAATACTCGCTCGGCTTAATGGCCTTAAAAGGCTCGCCGGACCGTCCGAGCGTGATAGGCAAAAGATAATCCGATTCGATCGTCGGCACAAAGTGAATACTGAAAGCCTGCATTATGGTTTGCAGGCCGTCCCAAATCGACGCCCCGTTGAATGTTTCGGGAGAATCCAGCCCGCCGGCGGTCAATAACTCGTCATACCAGATACTCACGAAGAAAAGCGTCATCTGTGCCGACAGGCGTTCCTTGCCGTCCAGATCAACTTCGCCCGGAACCGGCAAAACCAAAGTTTCATCGTCGTCGAATTTTTCCAAAGCGGCATCGGCGCCTTCTATGGCTATTTTCCGATTGGTAAACGCATCTGCTGTTTCGTCGGTGGAATTCTCCATCAACTGTTTTACTGCGTACCAGATGTCGCAGTCGCCATCGCTGAAGTCGGCAAGATTGCTCTTCAGCGCCGTAGACAAGGCCGAAAGCCCAACGTTGTCTCCCTTGGCAAAACAGGTGTTTAGCGGAGATATGGAACACCCGGGCGCAGCAGTGTTTATTGTGCCAATCGAGCGCGGCAACATCATCAACGGATAAATGCGCCCTTTTGCTTTTACGCCGATCTTCGCCACACCCTCCGTTGTCGTCTTTATGATGTTGGCGGAAGCCCCCAACAGAAAGCCTTCGAAGAGCAAACTCGGTTGCGCAGCCTCTTCGCCGTCCACCGTGAAGTTGGCTGAAATTTTTATGGGCGTAAAGGGATCTGCGGACAGCAGGTCGTCCAGGGTCAAATCGTTGGTTTCGGCAGAGCGCACGTTTCGGCCCATTGGGACGTAAATCACAGCTGTTGGAATATCATCCAGCGCGTAAGTGATTTCAAACGCGGTGATGGGAATTTTTCTGCCGCCAAATTCCGCCGACGCTTTAACGCGTATGAAAACGGGATTATTCGCCATTTCTCAAAGCCTCCGTTCGATAAGCCAAAGCCAGCACAGCACCGGAGAGCCTGTAATTCCAATAAGGATGCTGCAACCACAGCCGGCGAAATGTATCATAAGGTTCAACCGTGCTGTAGAGAACGGAATCCGCCTCTTCGCCCAAAACGGCCAAACTGGCAACCATGTCTTCCGGCCCGCCGATGGGTCTTTTGCGAACCGACAGCAGCCACTTCTTGCCCACCGCCTGCGACCCGTTGAAGCGAAAAGAGACGTCCGTCGTGCTCGGCAAGTCGATAATCTCCGACACTCCGCTGGAGACGACGTAGGTTTGCTCGCTGGTTTCGGCCGGATTCTTATGAATCAGCCGAACAGTGTCGGCAGCCACAATTTCTGCCGTCCAGACGTGCAGCAGCCGATATTCCTTTTCAGCAGCCTCCGCTCTACCTAAGAACAAGATGTCGCCCTCTGCGGCGGTTTCCGTCATCCCGTGCACGGCGTACGTCGGCTCAACTTCGGTTATGGCGCGTTCGTGGTCATAGGTAAAACGTGCATCCAAGGCCGTAACATAAGAAACGTACTCCGTAGAGTGCAGCACTTTCATAATCTGGTGGAGCCGGTAGTTGATATAAGCGTCGTCCGCATTGGAACCCAACAGGGCTTCCCTGACCGCCGTCAAACGCCCAAGTTCGACGGAATGATAGTCGTCCTGCACGTACTCCTCATAGAAGAAGTCTGCGGCCGGCCGTTCGGCGCCGTTCTTGTTGAGCAGCAAAGTTCGGACGTGGTTGATCATCGTTTCTCCTAAGTCGCGGAGCCATCGGAATCAGGCAGAGTGCTGACGTTAAAGGAAAAGCGGTTGATGCGACTTTCGGGATCCTCCATGCCGATGTCCATGGCGGTTAAAAATCCGGAAATTTTAGTGTCGCCCACCATGACGATAACGGCCGTCGGTCGCTGCGACGCCCGGTTTGCCTTGTAGTAGTCCAGAACATACTCAATACCGCTGGTTCCGCCGGATGGGCAATTGGCGCCAAAGATGAAGCCCATAAGGGTAATCGAGCCCATCTTATCACCAAAGACGTACATGTAAATTGTATCTTCCAGAGACGATTGAAACTGCTGATTGGTCTCTTGATGGTACTTGGCGTCTCTAATAATAACTGTGGCGGCAACGAAGCCGTCCAGCGTCACCCGTCCGGGCAGCGCGGCTTCATCACCATCTTCGCCGCCGATGATAGCCACGGTGCCCGGTTTTGAAGACAAGACAACAGCCATTATTTGGTCCTCGACGACGTTGCGTCTAATCTGGCGGTTCCGCCTTCGACATCCAACTTCAATGTTCCCACAATATGCGTCTCTTGGGATAAGCGTTTTTCCTTGCCGCCTCCGACGGTTTCGCTGCTTCCTTGCTTCTCCGGAGATGGGGCCGTAGGAACTGGTGGTTTTGCAGCCGCGCCTTCCGGCGCCGGCGGCTTGCCTGACGGCTTGGCCGTGGTTTCCTTTTTGGCTGACTCTGCTTTCGGCGCAGTGACGTTAAAAGCATCGTCAAGTCCCGGCGCAGCTTTTTCCACCGCCGCAGGTTTGGCGGCCTCGGTCTTCTCCGGTTCGGCCGGCAACTTATGCGCAGTCTCGTGTTTGGCGGCTGCCCCTTGCGCGCGCCACGCTTCTTCCTTCACACGCCGCTTTTCCTCTCGCGCCTGCTTTAGTTCTTTGCGACGCACGGTTGCCGGTCGTTCGACTTTGCCCGGCTGGTCTTTTTGTGTTGAAAACTTCGCCGCGTGTTTGGCTTCGTGCGCCTTCTCCGGCGTTTCAACTTTTGGCGCCGGAGCTTCCGCAGCTGCGATCGTTTCATGCTGCACGGTCGCAGTGCTTGGTTTAGCAACAGGTGCCGGAGTTACAAATCCGTTTGGCGCAGTTGTGACCTTATTCTTGTCCCACGATGCCCGGCCGCTGTTGTCGGACGGCTCGGCCTTAATGAAGCCGACCGGCTTAGGCGCCTTTTCCTCCGGTGCTGGCGCAGCAGCAGTTTTGTTCGCATCGACCGGTTTAGATTTTGCAGAATCGACTGACTTCGGCATCTTGGTTTCCGGCACCGTGTGCCGCACCTCGTGCCCTTTCACAAAGCCAAGCGCACGAGGAGGTTGTTCCGCCTGTTTGACCGGTTTCTTGTCCGCTTTCTCGTCCTGTTTCGGCACCGGCGCGTCAACAAATTTTGTGCTGTCGTCTTTTTCTTTGGGTTTCGGTGTTGGAGCCTCCGCCACAGGAGGCGCTTCCGGCGCAACCGGCGGTACGGCAGGCGCACCGGTGGATGACTTCCAATCTTTCTTGCCTTCCCTTTTCCAAGGGCTTCCGCCTTCGACCAAATTGGTCATACCTACTTTTTTTGCGCTGCGCTTAGAAAAAGATTTAGCGGCCTTATCTTCTTCGCCGGCTGCGTCGGCAAACGACACGGTGTCATATGGAAACTTGCTCTTGCTCATCTGCCTCTCCAATTTCTTTCTCTATTTCTGTGCTGCAGCATGGCAAACATGCGCTCTTCCAATTGTGTGTCCTGCGCGTCCGTAGCCGTTTTTTCGTCCAACCAGTTCTGCAGTTTCTTGATGCGCTTTTTCTCTTCCGGATCCTTGCCTTGCGCCACGAAACGCTCCCAAATATCGTGGAGCGTCGGAACGACCATCTTCTCCCAGTCTTCCAGCCACGGCAGTTTGCGCTTGCCTATTTCGGAGTACATCTTCCGAACGCGCTCAAAGTGAAAATCGTAATTCGCCGGATCTCCCCAAGCGCCAGCCACGTGCCAAGCGTGTACAAGATCATATAATCGGGCATACTCCCGTTCCTCCATTTCCCGCATGACCCACTCTTCTCGCAACCGCTGGTCCTGTCCGCTCCGGGAGAAGTCGAGCGTGCCGTCGACAAATGCCGCGACGGCTAGTTTGGACCAACGGTCGGCCAAAAACCCGGTTTATCGGCCGCATCCACCAACTCATCAAACAGCGCCTCAAAGGCAACAGACAAATCGATAAGCGCCGAATACATCGGCAGCGGCAGCGTCAACAAAAACCGCTCCACGCCTTCGCGCCAGTCGCCGTCCAAAAGATTGACCGGCGCGTCGAAGTAATTGCCGTGACCTGGATCTTTGACTTCCTTCAACACGGACAGCAGCTGGTAACGATGGAACCAAGCATCTCTTTCCGGTTCGGGTGTTTGTGCGGTAAGTTCATACAGCTTTTCGGTTTGCGCGACCGTGCGCGAGCCCAGTTTGACCTTGACGCGCCCAAACAGCGTGTAATCCTTTGTGAATGGTACACGGCCAAGCAGCGCCCGCACAAACTCTTTTTTGTCTTCCTCTGTCGCCTTTTCCAAGCTGACGGCGGGCGCGGGCGGCTTGGCCGGCTCGATAGCCGCTTCCGTCTTCAAGCCGCCATACAGCTTCTGCCGCTCCGGATCGGCTTTGTCCAAAGGCACTACATCAGGAATTTTTGGCCTCACTGGGGCAAGTCCCATGTGCTCCTCCTCACGTCTGTGTGTTGATCGGATAAGACCCGAGCAACGGTTGTGGAACAGGTGCCGCACCCTCGTTCACCAATGCGGCACGATCCTTCGACCTGCCTGCAGACATGTCGAAGTTCTTGAGCTCTATTGTAGCAAATGCGGACATCTCTTTCCAGCCGGCGCGGCCGGGATGTGGCAAGGTAATCTCGCCGTTGGGCGCCTTGACGTCCGGTTCGTCCCACGCCGTACCAAGCTGTCCCTTAATCCTAAGTATTTGCTGCCAGCGAGCTTCGTAGAGAATAAACGTATCGTCAATCTTGTAATCGTTCTCCGAGTCGCGGCAGGAAAAGCCGATCTTCTTCTGGAAGTCGTCGTTGCCCGAAGAGGTTTCCGGATTATCAGTAACGGCTTTCTTGAGATCGTCCAGCTGCTCGTTGATTTTCTCGCCTTGGTCTTTAATCGTTTGCGAAATGGTTTCAGCCGGATTCCGCTCTTTGATTTCCTTGGAGTCTCCAACCGCACCGCCGGCAACAGCCACTCCGCCGTAAACTATTGCCGCCCCGCCAACCAACAGATTGCCGCCGGAGTTTTCGCCTTCCACCAACGTCAGGTCTCCACGCATCTGCACCGGCACGGTCATAATGGCGCCCTGACTGGTCATTGCCAAAGACTGCGCATCGGCATCGGATTCCCTCTGCAAACTGATGCAGTACAAATCCGTTGCCTTGTTTATAATCTGTTCGCCAAGCACCAACAAATAGCCTTGTTTGCCGGCGTCAATGACAATCTTCCCTGCTTCTTTTTGCCCTCGGCCAATGTACATGTCTTTGGCCATGACGTTGAATTCGGAATCGGCGGCTTTGACAATGACGCCGTAACTGCGCACCTTCTCGCCCACTTCTTTGAAACCGTCCGGCGTGTTTGTTCCTTTTGCTCTGGATTCCAGCAGCAGTCCGCCATAGTTGCCCGCATTGCCGGCCAACAGATGCATGTTATGCTCGGCTTTGAAACGCACGTCGCCCTTGGCGGCGGTGATGTCCGCGGAATTGCCGGCGCGCTGGATGACATCGTGCGGCGCCCAAGTAATGGCGTTGCGGCCGGGCATAGACCAGACATCGCCTACGCAAGTGAAGTAGATGTTGCCGCCGCTCATGATTAGCTGGCTGCCCCAGCCGTCCTCGATGATGATTGAGCCGTCATCCATCTGATGGATGCCGGAGCGACTTTTGTAGTATTTGACTTTATGTCCTGGCCGCTCATCAATATCGACTTCCTCGAAGGACGGCAAATCAAGAGCAAACTTGTGTCCCTGCCGCAGTGGCTTGTCGTAAACGGCCGTCGTGCCCAAGTCCTTCAACTCACTCTCTTCCGGATACTTCCAGTCCTTTTTGTGGGCTCCCAATCCCGGGGTCGAGTAGCGATTGAACAGCCAAGCCGACATGTCGTACAACTGCGACGCCTTCACGCCGGCCGAAGTGTCGCCCCACTCGAATTCCTTCAACTCCGGCTTGTCGCCGTTTCCAATCTGCCCTGCAGCCGCGTAGTCGTCGCTGGTGTCGCCCTTCGGATCGTCAGGTTGAATGAGCTGTTTGGGAACAGGCAGCAGAACATACTTCTCAAAATGAATTTCTTTGGCCGAACGGATTGCGTATGCTCCGTTGATGTTTTCTGTTATTTCCAGAACACCGTTATGAATGCTCGGCAATGAGTACCGCTCCATTGTTAAGTCTTTGGGCGGCAAAGAGATAAGGCGTTTGCGCAGATCGCCTAGATACCCACGAAACGTGTGTTCGCGGGCGAGCATCATCTGATCTTTTTCTTTTGGTTCGTAGGGTGCTTCTTCGCAGCCGACATCCAGATGCGCCTTGCTTTCCTTGGCCGCCATTTCCGGAGACTTCATTCCCAACGCTTCCCAAGGAAATGGAGTGGCTCGAAACACACAGTGAGCTTCACCCTCGTCATTGAAGTCTTGTCGCTCCGAACAAGCCGTAAAAACTTCCAAGTTGTAGCCGGTCAGCCGAACAAGATCGTCGCCGTAGAACGCTTCAATCTTGGCGGCATCCGAAGCGCGCATGGAGGCAATCAATCGGCCGAGATAAAAAGCCAAACCAAAATCATTGATGTGCCCCCAATCGCCGGCGATCGTATCAATGGGCCGGCCACCGGAGAAGTTTCCCAGACCTTGATCGGGATCGGAATACGGCTGATTGTGTGCTCCGTCTTCCACGAAGCCCGCGCGGCCGCGTGTGGTCAAAGAGGAAGGCAACAGTGTTCTTTGATCGCCGGCATTGCTCTGTACGGCGCCGAGAATGTACTTCATGGCACCTAGCTCCAAAATCACTACCTGCGTTTTTGGCGGATAAGACTGCAGCGATCTGGCGCCCAACGGCATACGCGAAGACAAAGAAACGTCCATGGCCGGCATGGCGGTTCCGCCGGACGGTTTGCGAACAAGATAAAAGCCGGTATGTGCGAAATAGTCTTCTACGGAAGCAATGCAAATGTCCATTCCCTGCTCCCATAAAAATGGGCGGCCGCCAAGTGGGCGGGCCGCCCGGGTTACTTAGACCCGATGACGTCTCAATTGCTGATCGTTTCCAGCCGCGCGATCATCATATTCACCTGTTCGTTGATAATCAGGTCCGGCGTGGCCATGGAGTAAGCCAAACTGTTGATCACGCAACCGGCGGCACTGATGTGGTTCACCTTCTGTGAGGACGTGCATCCGGCAGAGAAGTCCAGCAGAATGCGATTGCTGAGACTGACTTTACAAACGTCGCCATACTTGTCCAAGAACTCAGCCGACGGCCCTTTGCCCCCCAATACTCGCGCAATGGAAATTTGCCCTGAAGGTCGGCCGGCTACAAAGTAGGTCTTTGCCGAGCCTACCTCATACAACCGCGTAATGGCCTGCTCGTAGCTGATGTCCACCTTCTGCGCCAACAGTCCCGGATCGGTCAATCCGGGAATAAGCAGACGAGCAGCATCGGCGGCAATCGGCTGCCCAAGATCGACCTCTCGATTGAAGATGTCTCTTGCCATTTCATTGCTCCTTAACTGGCCGCCACAATCAAGTGGAGCTCAAGGTTGTTGAGGGGTTCCGGAAGATCGATGCGCACACGGGCCACAATCCGGTCCCGCAGAGTTTCGTGGATCTTCAATTCCGTAATCGTTCCGCTCAAAATCTGCGCTCCCAAGCGGTCGACGATAACGTTGTTCTGGAACTGTGCCAGCAGACCGAAGATTTCCGCCTTGATGAGTTGCAGCATGGTCTGCGTGACGTTGCCCTTCCCGATGAAGTCCTTCATCGCGTACAAGAAGGCAAAGGAGATTGAATCCAAATTCGTCGTAATGGACTGCTCCTTATAGTTCAAAGTGCTGTTGTCGGTAGACAACTGATGCCGCGTGAAGATTGTACCGTCGCCCGGATCTTGAGTGACGATCCAGTAGCCGGCGCCGGCCATCTCGTTGAGCTGCGAAGCGCTGAACAGCTCGGTGGTGCGAGTCACGTCGTCGAAGCCCACGATTTCGACGTTCGTCAGACCTTGGTGCGGCAAAACGCCTGAACGCAAGCCGGAGAGCGCCGCGCACAGGAAGTAACCCGGGAAAGTGACGCCCGCGTTACCCACAACATCCGGCCAAACCAAGTATGCTCTGCGGTTGCTGAACAAACCCGGATTGAGCACCAAGTCGTCCGCCAGTTCATTGCGGCTCAACGTCCGATGAATTTCGATCTTGCTCGGCACGCTGACTGGAACACTGGGACCGGTCAGAAGCAATAGGCTCTCTTCGCTTTCCACGGAATCAATCGTAAAGGAAGAGTACGTCCAATTGCCGAAACCGTCGCCCTGATACAACGCCCTAACCGTGTCGCCGGCCTTGACGCCCTTGGTACTGAACTCAGCGCCAGCGGCTTCCACGAGCGTGTACTGCGTACCCGACGTATCCGGATCATCCAAGATAGTGGCCAAGATAGGCACGCCTGCGCTGAGTTCCGTATAGATCGGCTTGATGTCCACGGCCGGCATATTGAGCCAGCAGATCCGCCACCTGCCGTTCTCAGGAGTAGACTCGGCATCGCTGTGCGCGACGAAAAGGTCGAGAACGTTCTTATCCTGCGTAAGAGGCACGAGGCCATAAACGTCATCTCGCCCGACCAGAACGTCGACCGCGTTTTCCCAATCGGAGAACTCGGTTCCGCAAAGCGCGAGATACTTCACTTCCACGCCGTTGGAGTTAAGCAAGGCCTTATAGACGCCGAAGGCCAGCGGGTTGTCCGGATCCACAGTGCCCAAAGTCTCGGATACGGCAGACGCTTCGGACAACTCACTTACAACCTCGCAATCGTCAGTCAGCAAGGCCCTGTACTGAATGTAGATTTTTCCGTCCTTAACCTCCAACGGCAGTTCAACACCCCCGCCGGTCCAACTGGAGTCGTAAGCAATGATCCCGTCTTTGATGCAAATTTCCGTCCCCGATTGCGTCCAGTTGACGTCCGGCGCAAAGCCAATCCGGTCTTCGGAGACTTCAATATCCTTCTCGATGAAGAGCCGCAAATCCAAATCCGGCAAAGGAGACAAAGAGGAAGAAGAGGACGACCCACCGCCCGAGCCGGCACAGATGCCTCTGAACTCGTCCGGCAGATTGTTGGCGAAGATCAACGTGCGGATGGCGCCGTCCTTTTCGGCGGTCACCGTAATGTAGTAGCGATCTCCCTTGCTCAACCCGCCGACGCCTCTGGCGTCGAACTGAACAAGCACGCCTTGCGTGCCCACTAAAACGTCAATATGTTGATCCGGCACATCGGTCGGTCCTGAAACGTCCACGCCGGTGGTGGTGGTCACGCTGATTTGCGGCAGGTCGGCACTGGCGAACCAGCCGCCTTTGGTCGCTTCGATGACATAAGTCGTATCGGTCTCACCGCGATAGACCCCGCCGGAAGTGGCCGTCGGCGCCCACCAAAGCTGAGAAACGGTAAAGACGAAAATCTGACCAAGCAGAAAGTCATCCGGATCAACGCCCGGATCCACGGAACTGGAACCCGGCCCGCCGGAAGACGAGCAGTTATTGTCCCATGTGACCAACAGCCCACGTGTTCCAATGGCCGTTGGCGCGCTAAAAGCTGACGGGTTGACGGCCGCTTGATCGTCGGTCCCCGAAGCGCTGGTAACCTTAAGAATGGCCGTTGAGCCGTCTCCACCCACGGACGCTCCGATGACTTCAACCGTATAAATCTCAGAAACGTACCCGTCGTCAATTCCGTCGTAAGCCGAACCATCGACGGCATTGATGTTGACGCAGTTGAGATCGCCGGCCGTTTGAATGCCGGTCGCGTCCGGTATGGACGTCGGCGCATTGCCGGCATCGCCGGTTGCGTCGCCGACAACGGCCGCAACCTTATCGGCTGCAAAGCCGGTGACCTTGGTTTCCAGCTCAACCACTCGTCCGCAGGCCGCAGACATCAATCTCGCAACGTCCCCCACGGCAACGTCGCGGGAATTGAAGTCAGCTGAACGGGCGTAGCCGTTGGCCGTCTTGAAGATCAAATTGGCGCAACGAACTCGGTTCTTTCCCGGCAGAACCCAGTTCACGTCGTTGCCGTCGCCGATGGCGTGATGGAAGTATTCCAAAAGCGCATCGTCGAAAAAGACCCGAGTATAAGTCGGATCCACTTCTCCGCCGGCAGGACGACCGGGCCAAGCGTAACACTCCTCGTTGTCCGGATCGTAATGCGAATCAACGAGAATGTCGGCTTTTTCCGCAGAGTTGGAGTAGCGGTGAAGCTCGTAATTGGGGCCCACAATGCAGGCTCTCAAGGGTTGCTCGAGTGAGGCTACACCGGCTTCAAACTCTTGGAAAACCAGAACTTGCGGCAAAACGTAAGAAGGCATTTTGTTACTCCTTCGGTTGAATGTCGATGCTCACTGCTTTAAGCCACGGCGCCTCTTGTCGTAATTCCCATGCCTGACTGTACGCCCAAGCGCACGTCACCTTCGAGATGAAGTGCTCTTGGCTCTCCTCCAGCTTACTAACATCGCTCCAATTGTCAACGTCCCACCGCATCAGATTAACATCTTTTCGGATAAGAGGCCCAAACTCCAACATGTGATTAAATGCCTCTTGGCCCAGCAGTTCCGCCTCGGCGCCTGAGGTGCCAACGACGATCAAGGAGTGACTGCCGGTTATTAGAGTGGCATGTAGATCGCCGGTTACCTCAATAATCTTGCCGGCTTCGTTCCTAGCCGCACCGACCGTCCAGCCATGATCCAAAGCCATGCGCTGATTCTTCAAGGCATCACGCTTGACGTATATGGCCGGCCGCCGTTGTATGTCTTGGGAATTCCAAAGCCAAACGGGATCAATGATGATCTTAGCGTCTTTGCGCTCGTCCTTCCAAACGTAGGCGCTCAAGTCGGCCGTAGCTTCTCCACTGTTGTCTTTGTTGAACTCGAATTCCGCCGGCACCGAGAAGTGCTCGCGCAGCAACCGCAAGACAATGCCGGTGATGACGTTGGCCCTGTGCCCTGTGGTACACAAGGAACTGACCGGCGTGAGACCAACATAAGTCTTGTCAGGAGCAGCCATTAGCTGGGTCACCTGTTCCACCACCAATACCGCGCGTAGCCCGAAGACATCTTGGCAAATCCGCCGTCGATGTTAATTTCTATCTTCTTCTGCTTCACCCAATTCTTATATTCTTCCCACTTCATTTTACCCAATTCCACATAGTCGCGCCAACGCCGCGTGTCGTCCACCGTCACCCCGTCGGCTGCGTATTCCAAGTGGTTGCGGAGCTTCCAAATTGCAACCGTCTGCATCAGCTGTCCGATAACAGCCTCGGTCCAGTTGAAGTGAAAAGGAAATGTGGCCGGCGTGTATTTGCGGATTGGCGGCGGAACCTCGTTCCAGTAATCCACTGCGCGCCTAATGTGAAACGCTATTTCCTTATCGGCGTACTCCTTCTCGTCCAATAAGAGGTTGATTTCCGGACAGGAATCCCTTAAGGCCAACCGCACTTCAGCGATGGTTAAGGGCCACACGTTGGACCCAGATGTCAGAGTCGGCTCGACGGCAAAGTACAGCGGGACCACTTTCCGGCGCACACCCTTGTTCCACAATTCCACTACGCCTATAAACATGCCGGCATCCGGAAGCGTGTCTTCTTCGGCATCCAACCGCACCTGACCGGTGGTCTTGTCCACAATTGTCAACTGCTTCTCCAAGTAAAGCACGGTGTTGCCAGGCATATCCTTGAGAAGAAGGTAAGCGCCATCCCAATCGGCGGAAGAGCTGCTGCTGAAGGATGACAGGCTGGAAGACGAGCTGGACGAAGAGTCGTCCAGATATAAGGACAAATCCAAAGGATTACCGGTGGCATAATCTCGAAGTTGAAAGGCTATTGAGCCGGTCGTCTTCTGTTGTCCCTGCACGACCAGCAGATCGTTCAAACAAACGTTGGCTTGCTCGATGCAATCTGAAGCAAACGGCATAGTTTCCACCTAAAAGAAAGGGCCGCCGGCACCTCTCCGGCACCGACGGCCCTTAGCCTAATGCTCGCCTCTAGGCCGTCAAAGACGAGGGGAAGTCAGATGAGTCCGCGTGACAAGCCTCTTCCGCCGTGCAGACCAAAACGCGGTGAGCGGCAATATCGCGATCCATGGCGTCCAATTCGACCTTGCGGCTGTACCGATTGCGGCCGCTGGCCAAGTTGGTGCGCAGGTCGCCGTGCAGATCGCACTTTTGACCGTTGGTCAAGGTTCGACCATGCGGAGGAATCCAGCCAAAGAACAGCGTCCCGCCGCTGATGTTGGTGACCTCGGTTTTCATCTTACTGCTCTCCTTTTACCCAGAGAACTGAACCAAGAGCGTCGCTCCTCTGGGCGCCGGAGACGACGATGACGATGAAGAAGACTGCGAAGACGAGGATGACTGTTTGGACGAATCGGACGTCGGCGTATGCTGATCTCCCGGCATCTCCGGATTCATCTCAATACTGGAGATGAGGATCTTAAACTGCGACGGCGGAATATCCAGAAACTTAATCATGGCCGACGTCGTAATGTAGTTCGACTGTACCAAGGCCCAGTCGCCGTTTCTGTCCGGATTGCCGACGTTGGGAAACGGGTCCAAGTCCGCCAAGATCCAAAGTTCCACAACCGCATTGGCCACTCCGTTGAAAAGACAATAGGCGTAGATCCGCGCATCTTTTCCGTGGTGGTTTTCGCCGGAATTGTTTGGCCCTATTTCAACACTCTTGGTGTTCAACACCGGAATGTTGGGATCGGTCGGACCAAGAACGTCGGCTTCGACAACACCCTCGCGGTAACGTTTTCGGCGAGTGATAAACGTGCCGTCAGCCGCATGTTGATGACCAGGCATGGATGGTCCTTACTTGGCTTCGCGGACCGCCAAAGCAGCAGCCTGAACGGCCGGATTGGACTGCAAAGCTTCAACAGCGGCAGCGATCTTTTGCCGCTTGGTCTGCTCGGCTTGTTTCTGAGCCGTAGAAGGCGCACCACAGGACTGTCGCAAAGCATCAGCCGCAGACTTCACGACGGAGGCCTGTTCCTGTTGCATCCTGTCCTTCAAGCGAACCACGGTTTCCAGCGCGTCATCAAAAGTGGCGCGATCCGGAAATTCAATTCCCAGCTCAGCACACTTGGCGAAAAAAGCCGGCTCATAGACCTGTGCCGCCAAAGTGGCTTGGGCTTGATCCAAATCCTGGGGCATTTCGACTCTCCTCACCCGTGAAGTTACACAATTGACGCCGGCCGGCGTGGTTTATCCGGCCGGCGTCAACAAACCTTAGGCAGCCTCAAATTCCACTTTGCCGATCGCCGCCACGTTGGCAATCGCGGCCCCGATGCACTCGTAGGCAAAGAACTCCAAGAGGTAGGCGCGCCGATCAATGTACATCGTCACGTCTTCCAAAACGAAGAATTTGCCCATGAATTTCGGTTCGGCAAACAGGTAGATCGTGCTGTCCGGAACCAAGTTCCGTTTGATCGTGATGATGAAGCGCACGCCCAAGAGTTCGCGTTCCGCGAAACCAGTGCGGAAGAGCTCTTGAGAGAGATCGCCACCCATCTCGTCTCGCCCAAACTTGACGATGTCCCAGATGGTCACGTTGTTGACCAAGACGGTCGCCACGTTCAAGTGCTTGTTGCTGCGAGGCAGGGTTTTCATCGCTTCGGCGAGAGTGTCACGAGTGACACCGCCGCCGATGGTAACCCACTGCGCCGTGCCGGTCTCAGCCAACACAACGTTGGCGCCGCTCAGTACGTCATCGACCGTCGCGATGAACTTACCGTCTTCCTCAGCCAACACATCCTTGATGGAGTTGTCGGACAGAATCTGGCGGATGTCCATCGTGTACGTTCGCAGTTCCTCAATGTCCTTGTAGAACTTGGGCGTGAGGATGCGTTGGAACATGACCCGGTACTTGGGACCTTGAATGTACCGACCCTGAGGCTGCATGCCAAAGGGCACCGACACGGCGGCCGGAGAATCCGGTTCCTTGTCAATGATCTTGACCGGCTTGTCGGTGTCGACGGCGCGGTCGAGCTCGTCGTTGGTGATCTGGACGGGCGGCAGAATGCGCCGCAAGAAGCCGTCTTCACGGATCTTCATGCGGGTATAATCGTTGATCGCATCTTGAGCCCGTTTCTCCTGCCCGCTGGTGAACATGTCGAGCAGAGCATTGTTGGCGATCTTGTCGCTAACAATCTTGTCGTCAGCCATGGGATTTCTCCTTTTTACCTGCATTGGGCCCGCCGTACATGGCGCATAGCCCCGTGAACTTCAACGCACAAACTCTACTGCAAAAGCTTTTTGTTGTCAACAGCAGGCACCATACACGCCGGCATCAACCGCGGCTAAGTTTCGGCAGCCAGACACCCCAAAAACGCAGAGAAGTCAGCCCGACGCCTTGTTCATAGTTCACAACACCGTCGGAAACCACGCCGCAAATCGGGTCAACGTACACTGTGCCGGCCGTCAACAACCCTGCAGCTGTGGCCGTCAGAGCATCGTTTGGAGCGTAATCGGCATCGACAAACTCGCTGGTTTCGAATTCATAGGCCCCTATGGCAACCAGCGCACCAACAACATTCGACTGA
>Ga0315282_10008476_pt1 | contig 16628 bp, 11 predicted proteins | sample YL17G07_20_MG_FD_203693 | JGI IMG/M metagenome (GOLD analysis project Ga0315282, IMG submission 203693) | Sediment microbial communities from Yellowstone Lake, YNP, Wyoming, USA - YL17G07_20 | ecosystem: Environmental > Aquatic > Freshwater > Lake > Sediment | place: USA: Wyoming | collected...
CCCCCGCCTTTCTGCCGGCAGCGACAAAGCGCTAAACTCCGGGGCCTGGGGCGGAGCCCCAGGGCGACAGCGTACCTACGCAAGAACCGGATGAGCCTCTTTTCCTTTGCGTCTCTGCGCCTCTGTGGTAATCCTCTTCTTCTTTCAGCCCCGCCTGCCGGTCCATCGCGACGTGCCTATTCCAAATTCGCGTGTCGTTCGCGGTAGGCCTGGAGGTCGAGTTTGAGCTTATCGGCCAGGACGTTGAAGACGGCGTCGAGGCAGAGGCTTGTGGCGTGTTCGAACACGGCCGCGCGAATGACGATGTCGTCGGCCTCGACCGGCACGATGATGACCGCGTCGCCGCAGCGTGCCAGGGGGCTCTGGGGCTCGCTGGTGACGACGGCGACCTTGGCGCCGAGTTCGCGGGCGCGCTGGGCGATGTACGCGGTGAAGCCGGTCTGGCCGGTGCAGCTTATGGCGACGATCAGGTCGCCGGCCCCGGCCGCCGGGGTGATCGTCTCGCCTGGGATGAACGCGGGCAGGCCGGCGTGCATCAGCCTCATGCCGAAGCTGCGTGCGACCAGGCCGCTTCGCCCGGCCCCGGTGACGAACGTCCGCCGCGCCCGCGGCAGCATCCGGCTGAGCTCCATGAAGCTTTCCCATCGAACGGCGGCCATCGTGTGCTGGATCCGCTCCAGCAGCTCCTTGCCCGCCAGTTGCAGCGCATGTTTATCCGGCATCGCCGCCGCTTCCCTTCTTTTCCCACTTCAGCAGGTTCACCACCCGGGCAAGCGTGGAGTTGCCCTGTCGGATCTCCTGCCTGATTCGATTCTCCGCCTCCAGCACGTCGGCGGCGCGGTTGGCCATCTCGGCCGCCTTGGCCTTCGGCAGCACCATCACGCCGTCGTCGTCGGCCAGGATCCAGTCGCCCGGGCAGATCCGCTGCCCGCCGATGACTATCGGGCGGTTTATCTCGCCGAGCCCCACCGGGTCGCCGGCGTGGCTGCACACGTGAGAGCTCCAGACCTCAAAGCCGAGCCTGCGAATGTCCGACGAGTCGCGGACCGCGCCATGCACGACCAGGCCCGCCAATTTCCTGTTCACGGCGCTCTCGCTGGCCAGTTCGCCCCAGACGGCCGGGGGCACGCCGCCGGAGTCTACCACGATCACGTCGCCCGCGCCGGCGACGTCGATGGCCTCGACCGGCTTGGCCCAGTCGCCCGGCACGCACCTGACCGTCACGGCCGGGCCGCACGCCAACTGCCCCGCCGCCAGCGGGACAAGCCCAGCCAGACACGGCAGCCTGTGGGCGCCGTCCGAGACGTTGCTCGTCCGCACGCGGGAGAGCAGTTCGCGCAGGTCGGCTGAGCCGGTCCGCTTGAACAGGTCCGTCGCGATCGGCTCGCGGGTGTCGATCGCCTTGCGGATGTCCGCCGTCGCCCGCATGGGGTCCACGGCCTTGGTTATCGCGCCTCCGACGATGACCACGTCCGCCCCCGCCCTGGCGGCCGCGGCGGCGGTCTCGCTGTTGAGCCCGCCGGCCACCGCAACCGTAAGCTTCGTCAGCCGGCGGACGCGGCGCAGTTCTTCCAGCGGGTCGGCGCCCAGCATCTGCTCGTCGATTGCGCAGTGGACGTCCAGCCAGGCCACGCCGATCTCCTCGCAGCGGCGGATGAGGGCCTCGACGTCGGCGGCGCCCATCAGGTCCACCGCCACGTCGATTCCGAACTGCCGCCCGGTCTCGACGCACTCGCGGATCGTGCCCTCGCCGGCCGAGCCGCAAACCGTCATGACGTTCGCCCCTGCCTTGGCGGCCGCCTCGGCCTCGATCCTGCCGGCGTCCATCGTCTTCATGTCCGCGACGATCGTCTTGGCGGGGAATGCCGCCCTAAGCGCGCGGACGGCGTCGAGGCCTTCGCTCTTGATCAGCGGCGTGCCGGCCTCGAGGCAGTCGGCCCCGCCGGCGACGGCGGCCTCGGCCACCGCGATCGCCCGCGAAAGGTCCAAAAAGTCAAGGGCAACCTGCAATTTCGTCTGGCTCATGGCCCATAGCCTACCGCGCGGGCGGCAAAAGAAGAAGAGGCGTCATCGCGGTCGAACATTCACGATACGACGAACGCCGTTTTGGTCTTGTCACTTGCTTCAACGAGGCATATACTCAACTTGCGTTTCGCGACGCACGCAGTTGCCCTGCCGGCGAGAAACCGTCGCGGTTGACAAGCCAGCCTTTGACTGGATGCGGTATATGCATGGAGCCACACCACTGTCGGATACGCGCGTATCGAGCGGCATTGCCCTCGCGGGGGCGGCTCTGCTGCTCTTTGCCGCCGGCTGTGGCGGCGGCAGCGGTGGCGGGCAGTCCGCGGCGGAGCGTGTGAAGAAGATCGCGGAGATCGCGGAGAAGCGCCCCAGCGGAGGCGGCAGCGTCCTTGTCGGAGCCCTGAAAGACTCCGATGCCGAGGTCCGCACAGCCGCCCTTGTCGGCCTGGGTTGCTACATCACCGAGGGCAACCGCCCGGAGATCGAGCAGGCGACCTTTGACCCGGCGCCGCGGGTCCGCGCGGCAGCGGTCACAACGCTGAGCCTCTACAAGGACGACAATGCAGCCGAGAAACTTGGCCAGTTGCTCGCCGACCCCAACGAATCGGTGAGGGTGGCCGCCGCATGCGGGCTGGGCGTTGTCCCGACTGACAAGGCTATCGTCCTTCTGCTCGGCAGCGTCGAGAGCAACACCAGCCCAGCCGCGAAGGAACGCTCGCTGAAGTCGCTGCTGCCCAAGCTCGGCCTGAGGCTCCACCGCCGCATGGACCCGGCGGACGAAAAGGAATGGTGGGCCATCGTCGAGGGGCTCAAACACAGCCAGCTCGTCCGGAAGGCATTCGAGAACTGCAAAGTGAAGCTGGTCTACCGGCACCAGCCGGAAGACAGGATACCTTTCGCGCCGGGACACAAAGTCGAAGATAGAGTCGAAGATTGAAATGTCCGCGGCACGATAACCCGCCCGGCCGGGTTGCACCGGCGCTGACTCGGCCTGCGCGTATGGCAGTCGAGAGGACATGCACCATGAAGGATAGTGCGTTCACACTCGTGGAACTGCTGGTGGTGATAGCAGTAATCGCCCTGCTCGTCGGGATCATAGCGCCGAGCTACAACGGCGTTCAGGAGCAAGCCAAGAAGACCATCTGCCAGGGCCAGTTGTCTCGGCTCGCCCAGGTCTTCATTTCGTCCAATGCCAGGGCGCTGATCAATTCCCCCCTGGGCCGCAGCCTGAACTCGCCCTACCCCAACCGCGACAACTGGCCGGAGCCCGCCCAAAGCGCGGTCAAGTCCCTTGAGTTGTTCAGGTGCCCCAAGGACGACCGCAAGTTCGTGCCCGTCGAGGACCTTCACGGCCGGGTGGAGTTCCGCAGCACGTGGGGCGGCGGCGTTGCCATACCGCTTTCGGGGCTGGTTTCAAGCGGTTATGTCCTCAGCCGCAAGGGCAGCAACTACATCGAGTACGTCTTCGAGGAGGCCGGCAACATCAACGACAACTTCTGGAACATAAACAATCACAATGACGGGTATCTGCGGTTCTGGAACGATGGCGTCCTCGAGGTGTTGAGTTGCAACTGCACGGGTGACAACCAACTATGGATCGACAACCAGCCCGCCTTCGCCGGCCTTCACCCGAACGACCCGGTAGCGGCCCGCCAGATACGCCCCAACGTCGGAGCGAAGATCAAGTCCGGCTTCTGCGACGCCCAGACCAGCTACGGATTGAACATATACGCCCACGACTATCCTTACAGCGGCAAGACCCTGGTCCTGCTCGACTACAACGAAAGACATGCTGACCCCGACGACTCCGCCAAGATGCGCCAACTGCTCATGGCCAGCGGTCGGCACATGAACCGGATGAATGTATTGATGAGCGACGCGAGCGTCACGGCGATGGGCCCGGTCGAACTCGACCCGATACTCGCCCGCAGCCTATGGTGGAACCCCCAGAACAAACCGCCGCACAACTGACGGCCCGCCGGCCCGGGTGCGGATCCTGAAAGGCTTTGCCATGACCGACACCCCGCACGGCCTTGCCGAGTTCAATCCGTCGCGGCTGTGGAACGCCCACTGGGTCTGGGCCGCAGGCGACGGCCTGGAAAAGAACGCCTACTACTATTTCCGGCGCGACGTCCACCTGGACCGCCTTGCGGACGGCGCGAGGATCTTCATCACCGCCGACACGCGGTACCTGCTGTTCATCAACGGCCAGCGCGTCGGGCGGGGGGCGCCTCAGTCCAAGCCCTTTTATCACTACTACGATGAATATCCTGTCGGCCGATATCTGAAGCCCGGCGCGAACTGCCTCGCGATCATCTGCTGCCACCTCGGCACGCTTCTGGACACCCGCGGCGGCCTGCTGGCCGAACTCGTCGACGGCCAGGGGCGGACGCTGGCGGCCACCGACGAATCGTGGCGCGTCGCGCCGGCAGACGCATGGCAGCGAAACACGTTCTGCCTGGCCGGGAACCGCATGTCCCCGTTCCAGGAGTTCTTTGACGCCCGCCGCGTCCCGTCCGGCTGGGACCAGGCCGGCTTCGACGACGCCCGCTGGGCGGACGCCGCCCGGGTGGACACCGTCGCGCCGGGCGCGCCGCCCGGGTACGGGCGATGTCCCTTCTCGCGTCTGGCGCCTCGAGACATCCCGCACATGACCGAAACGCCCGTGCGCCCCGTGCGGATCAACCGCATCGAGGAGAGCACGGACATCAACTGCCGGGCCTATCCCGAGAACCTGGCCATCGGCCTGTCCGTTGTGGGCGGCCCGCTCCTGCACACCCGCGTCGAGAACCCGCGGGCCATCTGCACGGGCCAAGGGGCAGCCGTCGTGCAGGGCAGCACGGATCACGTCGGGGCGACCTACTGCGACGCCAAGTACTCGCCGGCAGTGGTGCTGGATTTCGGGCGGGTCCTCAACGCCTTCACGGAGATCGACGTCGAGGCCGAGGCCGGCGCCGTGATGGAGTTCGCCTATGCCGAGCGCCTCGTCGACGGCTTCGTGAATATCGCCCTGGAATGCCCCTTCGCCGACCGCTACACCGCCAGGGCAGGACGGCAGAGCTTTAGAAGCTTCTCCTGGCGGGCCTTCCGCTATTTGAAGGTCCGCTTCCGCGGATGCGACAAGCCCCTGACGGTCCACGCGCTGCGGGCGGTCGAGACCGTATACCCTTATGAAGAACGCGGCGGGTTCCAGTCCGCCGATGAAACGCTCAACGCCGTCTTCCGGATTTCCCGCGACACGGTCCGGCTCTGCTCCAACGAGTGCCTCATGGACACCCCGTACCGGGAGCAGGCCCAGTGGCTCGGGGACGTTGCGGCCGTGACGCTGCCGGCCATCTACGCCTGCTTCGGCGACACGGCCCTGCCGGAGAAGTTCCTGCGCCAGGCCGCCGGCAATCAGCTCCCGACGGGGCTTCTGGCCAACATCAGCAACTCCGTCAGCCACACGTGGACCCACGCCATCCCGGACTACTCGCTGTGGTGGATCATCGCCTTGTGGCGGCACTACCTGTACACGGGCGACGAGCACTGGATCAACCGTTACTATCCCACGGCCCAGTTCATCACCAACGCCGTCCTGCCCCACGTCAACGCCCGCGGGCTGGTGGAGAACATGCCCTACTGGGTTTTCATCGACTGGGCCCCGCTGGACCGGCGCGGGGAGTGCGCCGCCTTCAACGCCATCTTCTACGGCGCCCTTGAGGCCCTGCACAGCATGGCCTGTGTCAAGAACGACGCCTACACGCGGGACCTGGCCGCGGCCGTCATGGCGCGCCTCAAGGCGGCCTTCCAGCAGCGGCTCTTGGATCCCAGCCGCGGCTGCTTTGTCGACGCCCGCGTCAACGATCAGTGGTCGGACGTGGTCAGCGAGCACGCCAACTTCGCGGCGATCCGCTGGGGCCTGTGCGACCAGGCCGCCGCCGCGCAAATCATCGACCGGCTCATCGAGAACCCGGCGATACCCGGCGTGGTCGAGGCGCAGCCCTTCTTCATGCCCGTCGTGCTTGCGGCCCTCGACCGCTCCGGGCGCTTCGACCTGGCCCTGTCGCTGGTGCGGGATCGATGGGGGCGGCGAATGGTCGCCCGCGGCGCGACCTCCACGTACGAGGAGTGGTCGTGCAACGGGAGTTGGCGGTCCGGGGAGTTTGTCGGCTTTCAGCGCACGCACTCCCATGCCTGGTCGGCTTGTCCGGCGTCGTTTCTCGTGAGCGACCTCATGGGTCTCACCATCCTTGAGCCCGGCTGCCGCAAGGTTGCCCTGGCGCCGCACGTCACGCCGTTCGACTACGAGGCCGCATTCCCCACGCCACGCGGCACGATCCGCGTGCAATGCACCGGCGGCCAATTGCGGTTGGACGTTCCCGACGCCATCGAGGTGACGCGCGCGTGAGTCGTCCGGGTCAGACCACCGGCTACGGGTTACCGAAGCTGTCCGGCAATCATTTCGGCAGGGATGGAGGGGATGCATAACAGGAATTATCGGACAGCCTCGGCTGCCGGCTACCGGCTGCCATCAAGGCCTTCGCCGCCGGGGAAGAAGGCCGCCAGCCATTCCATCAGGGCCGCGAGATGGTCGTTGAACATGTAATCCCCGCCGGCCAGGAGGTAGTGGGCCGTTCTCGCGGCCGCCCGCGGCGCGTTGAACATCCACGAGTTGCGGATGCAGAATCGGCCGACGCGTTGCCACCGTAGCTGGCGCTGCTGACGGCGGAAGGCGAAGCCGTCGCAGTCCTCTGGCCGGGCCTGGTACCACTTCATGTTCGGGGCCATGGGGATGTCGGCCACTTGCGGGTAGTGCGCCTTGAGGATGTCTTTTCGCAGGCACCTGGGGATCCGTATTTCCGGCGGGATGCTCATCGCGAAATCGAAGTAGTCGTTGTCCATGTACGGGCAGAGCGACTCGACCTTCTGCTGGAGGATCTTGAACGGGGCCAGCGACGTCGCGCGCCGGGTCCGGTTCAGCAGCGTGAAGAGCGCCAGCCTGTTGCGGTTGCCCTCGTAGGGGGCCAGTTGCTTGGCCACGCCGGCTATCGCCGCGTCATAGGACAGCACTCTGCGCAGACGGCGGGAGAGGAACTTCATCGGCCCGCACGGTGCGATGATCTTGCGGGCCAGTTGCTCGGCGCTCAGCCGCTCGGCGGCCAGGAAGGCGTCCATGTCGCGGAAAGGACCGTCGCCAAGCATCATCAGGTTCAGCGTGTCGCCGGCCAGGCCGTCGTAGTTGACCGTGTACTGAGGCCCAAACGACTCCATGAGCGGCAGGAGCCACTGGTGCAGGTCAGTCTCGTATTCCGTCAAGCGGTTGGCCTGATCGCAGCAGCGGGTGACGAAATCGTCCGGCAGATCCACGAAGGTGTTAGGCACGCCGAGCCTCTGGGCCACCAGGGCGGCCCACGGCTTGTCAAGCGGCACAGGGTGAAAGCCGCGGGTGGTGAACGTGGCGAACTCGCAGCCCAGCTTGCCGAGCTCCGCCGCGATCATGCGCGAGTCCAGCCCGCCGCTCAGGCATACCATCGGCGGGCAGGTCAGGCCTTCCTGCCGGCGACGGATGGCCTGGGCGATGAGATGCCCGCTGCCCTCGATCGCGGAGGACAGCGACATCCTCTCATCGACGACCAGGCTGTTCGGCGACCAATGCTCCGTGAAACGCAAGCCGGCGCCGTCGAACGTGAGCGTCACCCCGGCCCCCACCCGTCCAACGCCGTCAAAGAGGGTCTCATCGCCCAGGCAGTGGCCGAAAAACATGAACCGGCTGCACGCCTCCCAGTTGGGCCGCACCGGCAGCACGCCGCTTCGGATGATGCCCGTCAGCCGCGACGAAAAAACCAGCAGCCGCCTGGACCGGTCGAAGTAGTAGTACAGGGGACGGTATCCGCAGCGGTCGGTGAAGATCGTCAGCCGCCGGCCAGCGGCGTCCCACGAGGCGCCGGCGAAAATGCCGTTGAGACTCCCGACCAAGGCCGCATCGCCGGTTGCCGCCAGGTTGCCCAACTCCGCCCGCGCCGGGCCGTCCGGGCCGTGGATGGTCCCGCCGCCTTGCCCCAGCCGACCGCACAGGACCGACAGCCCCGACGGCGAACCCTTGCCCGGCGCCGAGGCCGGCTCGCCGGCAACGGCATCGTTGGCCGGACTCCAGCACGCCATTGCCACAAGAGGAGCACCACACTTGCGAACCACGCCGGCGCCAAGCCAGTTGCCCTCGCAAACCTTGTCCAGAATGTCGCCGGAGTCGACCGCGGGATCGAAACACGAGACGCCCGATATCTGGCTCATGCGAATCCTCTGTATGATCGGACACACGACGTCAAAAGCCCGGCAGTCCGATGGGGCGACAGGCCCGACGGGGCCGGCCGAACCCTCCGCGGGGGCACGCCGGCACGCCAACCACACCAGCCAATTATAGCTTCGGCACGAATCTACTTTCTATTTCCCACGGTTGCGATACAATCATAACTTCATGGACTGCAAGAAACCCGCTGACATTACGTTCAGTTTCGTTGTCCCGGCCTTCAACGAGCAGGAAGGCCTTGAGCACCTTTACGGCCGGCTCAAGGTCGTGGCCGACCAACTGTGCGAGCCGTATGAGATCATTTTCGTCAACGACGGCTCGACGGACGACACGGCCACGGTCATCCGCCGCCTGCGGGAGATGGACGGGCACGTCAAGTGCGTGGAGTTTTCCCGCAATTTCGGCCATCAGGCGGCCATAACGGCAGGTTACGACTTCGCCAAAGGCAAGGCGGTAATCAGCCTGGACAGCGACTGCCAGCATCCGCCGGAGTTGATCCCCGAATTGGTCGCCCGGTGGCGAGAGGGTTTCGAGGTGGTCTGCACCGTTCGCAAGGACACCGAGGGCCTCAGCCGCTTTCGACAGTGGATCGGCCGCGTCACATACCGCGTGATCCGCCTGGCCACCGGCGCGGACCTGACGGGCCAGGCTGATTTCCGCCTCCTGGACCGAAAGGTCGTCCAGGCGCTGTGCAGCCACCGCGAGCAAGCCAGGTTCGTCCGCGGCCTGGTCCACTGGGTTGGTTTCCGAAGGGCGGCCGTGACGTACAAGGCCGAACGCCGGGCCGCCGGCTCGCCAAGCTACACCCTGCGGCAATCGGCGAACATGTTCGCGACAGGGGTCTTCAACTACTCGCTGCTGCCGCTTCGCCTGGCGGGCGTTTTCGGCGCGGCCCTGCTGGGCATCACCGCAATCTACACCATCCTCGCGCTGCTGCTGTGGCCCGTCGGCCTGGCGCCCGCCGCCGCGGTGAGTGTGGCCTTCATGTTCGTGGCGATGTTCGGCGTCCAGTTCATCCTGATGGGAATACTCGGCGAATACGTCGGCCGAATCTTCGTTGAAGCCAAGGCCCGACCCCTCTACATCCTCCGCGAAACCTTCGGTTTCGACACTGACGACCAGGCCGCCAAACAAGCCCAAGCCGCCTCCGATAAGGACGGGAAAAAGCCGAAAGACAGATGGGTCGTCTACACCTGAGGGGCGCGTCTTACTTCACAATTGCCGTCACCGCGGCAAGTAGCGCGACGCAGGCGGTTTCAGTTCTGAGGATGGTCCCGCCCAGACGAGCCGGGATAAAACCCGCGTTGCGGGCGGCGGCGTATTCAGCATCCGTCAGGCCGCCTTCCGGGCCAACGAGCAGGCAGATTCCGCCGGCGGGGTCCACGGGGGTCGCGACGAGGGCCTCATTCACGCCGCCGGCGTCTGGGCCGGGCGAGCCGACCAGCCCAACCTGCCCGGCCTGGGCAAACCGGGCCAGAAAATCCTTAAGCGGCTGTGGTTCATGTAGTTCAGGCAGCCATGCCAGGGCGGACTGCTTCGCCGCCGCCACGCAATGCCCAAGCCATCGCTCGCGTTTGGCCCCGCCCAGTTCGCCGGGTTCGACCACCGATCGTTCGAAGCTCACCGGCGTCAGCGACCCAGCCGCCAGTTCCGTGGCCTTTTCCAGCAGCCAATCGAGGCGTTTGCCCTTCGGCACGGCGAACGCAAGGTGGATGACGGGCCGCGGGCGGGTGCCGGCCTGTCGGCGGCCAACGACGGCAACGGACACCTTTCCGTGCCGCGCCTCGACTATCGTGCCGTCGGCCAGGCCGCCACGCCCGTCGAACAACTCCGCGGCGCCGCCGACGCCCAGCCGAAGCACGTGCATCGCGTGGTGAGACTCGCCGGCGGACAAGGCTACGACCTCGCCGCCGAGGTCCTCAACGAAGAATCGGTTGTGCCGCTCCATGACGGGGCCTTTCGCCGGTTATCATTTCGTTACCTGGGTGAGTTTATGCTTCGAAGCCCAGGGATAGCAATCCCTGGGTGTCCGGGGGCGCCCCTGGGTGTCCGGGGGTTTTTCGTTGACCGCCGGTCGCGGACAACGAGAATGCAACAGTCTCCCGTAGTTCCAGTTACTTACTTCTCGGAGCATGATATGAAAGACTCGTGCAATCTTGCCCAAGGGTGGTCCAACCCCGGGCGGGAGTTCCGCAGCGCGCCGTTCTGGTCGTGGAACTCCAAGCTGGACGCCGACCGTCTGTGCCGGGCGATCGATTCCATGCACTCGGCCGGGATGGGCGGCTTCTTCATGCACAGCCGCTACGGCCTCAAGACGCCGTACCTGTCCGAGGAGTGGTTCGAGTGCGTTTCGGCCTGCGTCGAGCGTGCCCGCAAGCTGGGGATGAAGGCGTACCTTTACGACGAGGACCGCTGGCCAAGCGGCGCCGCCGGGGGGATCGTCACGCGGAAGAACCCCGAGTACGGGATGGTTTTCCTCCAGTGCAACACCGCGGCCCAGCCGGCCAAGAGCGCCGAGCGGCTGGCGACGTTCGACGTGGCCCTGGACGGGTCCGGTCGGATGCTCTCGTACCGCGAGGCGGACGTCTCAGCCGGCGCCGCACCTGGAGCCGCGGCCGGCGGCGTGCGGGTCTCGTTCGACGTGGCACCCACGCCCGCCACGGGCTGGTACAACGACGGGCAGTACCTCGACACGATGAGCCACGACGCGGTGGCCGAGTTCATCCACGTCACCCACCAGGCCTACGCCGACCGCTACGGCGAGGACTTCGGCGGCGTCATCCCGGCCATCTTCACCGACGAGCCGAACTACGGTTCGGCCTCCACGGACGCGGCCAGCGGCGCCCACAAGCTGGTGTGGACCAGCCAGATGCCGCGCGAGTTCGTCAAGCGCCGCGGCTACGACCTCCGCGGACGCCTGCCGGAACTGGTCTTCCCATCCGCCGACAGCGAGTTCTCGAAGGTCCGCCACGACTACTTCCGCACCGCCACGGAACTGTTCGTCGAGTCCTTTACCCGGCAGGTCGGGCGATGGTGCGGCAAGCACAAGATCGCCCTTACCGGCCACATGCTGCTCGAGCAGACGCTCAGGCAACAAATCAATTACGTCGGCGCGTGCATGCCCCACTACGAGCACATGCAATGGCCGGGCATCGACATCCTCACCGACCAGGACGAGGAGCTGATCACCGCCAAGCAGTGCTCGTCAGTCGCCGACCAGTTTGGCCGGCAGCGCGTCCTGAGCGAGCTCTACGGCTGCACGGGCTGGGACTGGCCGCTGGAGGGCCACAAGTTCGTCGGCGACTGGCAGTACGCCGTCGGCGTGAACTTCCGCTGCCCGCACCTGACGCACTTCAGCCTGGCCGGCGGGGCCAAGCGGGACTACCCCGCCAGCATCTTCTCGCACAGCCCGTGGTGGCCTTACTACGGCGTCGTCGAGGACTACTTCGCCCGGCTGAGCCTCGCACTGACCCAGGGCAAGCCCGTGCGCGACGTCCTGGTCATCCACACCGTCGAGAGCGGCTGGGGCGCCTGCTTCCGCGCCGGCAAGCAGGACCTGCTGACCGAGCTCGACGACGGCCTGGGAAAGCTCACGCGAACCCTCAGCGACCAGCACTACGACTGGGACTTCGCCGATGAATCCCTCCTGGCCTCGCACGGGCAGGTCAACACAAAGGGCATCAAGGTCGGCCGGCTTACGTACAAGCTCGCGATCGTCCCGCCGTCGGTGACGCTCCGCAAGACCACCGTCGACCTGCTGAATGAGCTCCTGGCCAAGGGCGGCTCGGTGCTGTTCGTCGGCCGGCGGCCCACGCTGGTCGACTCCGAGCCGGACGAGGAGGTCGACGATCTCGTCGCGGCCGCGAGGAGTTGCGACAACGCCGACTCCGCCGTCGCCGTAATCGAATCCGTGCTGGCTCGCCGCGTGTCGGTAACCGAGGACGGGCGCCGGCAGACCCGCGTCTGGGCCATGCTGCGAAAGCTGGATCACGGGCAACTGCTGTTCGTCCAGTCGCACGACCGCGCGGCCGGGCATCGCCTCCACCTGGACGTTGCCGGTCACGATCCGGTCGTCCTGTGGGACGCGAGAACCGGCGAGCGGACGAGCGTGAAAGCCGCCGTGGCGGGCAAGGGCGGCGGCGCCAGAGTGAGCTTCGATCTCGACCTGCCCGCCACCGGCTCGGCGCTGCTGACGCTGGGCATGGACGTTCCCGAGGCGGTCGAGCCGCGGCCCGCCCCGGCCGTAACAGCCCAGACGGCCCTTGCCGGGCCCTTCGAGATCCGGCGAACCGAGCCCAACACCATGCCGCTGGATTACTGTTGCTACAGCTTCGGCGACGAGCCGTTCTCGGCCGACATGCCGGTGCTCAAGGCCGACGCGGAAATTCGCGCCCGCTTCGGCCTCAAAACGCGAATAGGCCGGGACCATCAGCCGTGGTACCTCTACGCCGCCGGCACCGTCGACAACACCCCTCGCGGCCGATGCCGCCTGAAGTTTGGCTTTCACGTGACGGACCTGCCCAGCCGCTGCAAGCTGGCGCTGGAGCGGCCTGAAGATTACACGATCACCGTCAACGGCCGGCAGGCGGGCAAGCCCGACGGCTTCTGGGTCGACGAGGACTTCCGCACGATCGACATTACCGGCCTGCTTGTCGCGGGCGGCAACGAGGTGCTGCTGACCATGAACTACCGCCCGGACATGGAGCTCGAGGACCTGTACCTCGTCGGCGAGTTCGGCGTCCGGCTGCACCAGGGCGACGTGCCCGCGCCGGGCGCGATGACCCTTGTGGCCCCGCCGAATCGACTGGCGCTGGGCTCGTGGGTAAGCCAGGGGCTCACCTTCTACGGCGGCGCGGTCCTCTACCGCATGGGCGTCCGCAAGTCGCCGGGCGGGCGTGTCCGGCTGCGTCTGCCGGGCGCGGCGGCCACGGCCGTCGTCGTCCGCGCCGGCGACAAGGCGCTCGTGCTGCCCTGGGCGCCGATGGAGGTCGAACTGACCGACGCCCTGGCGGACGGCGATAACACGGTGACACTTGAGGTTATCGGCGGGCGCAAGAACATCCTCGGCCCAATGCACGTGCCGTGGAAGAAATGGACCGGCCCGGGCGAGTTCGACCCCAGCAACAAGGACTGGACGCGCCACTACCAACTCGTCGATCACGGACTGACTCAGGCGGTCATCGTCGAGGAAATACGGTAACGCAGCCTAAAGGCTTCCTTTTGTGCTGGGCACCTGGCCGTGGCGGGCCGGATCGATCTCCTTGGCGGCGCGGAACGCCTGCGCGAGAGCCTTGAAAAGGGCCTCGGCCACGTGGTGGTCGTTGGCGCCGTACGGGACGTTCACGTGAAGGTTCATGCCCGCGTGGGCCGACAGCGCCCGGCAGAACTCCTCGATGAGCTGCGTGTCGAACGTGCCGATCTTGTCGCCGGTAAAGCGGACGTTGAACACCAGCACCGCCCGGCCCGACAGGTCCATTGCCACGCTGGCCAGCGCCTCGTCCATCGGCACGCTGGCGCTGCCGAACCGGCGGATGCCCGCCTTGTCGCCGAGGGCCTTGGCAATGGCCTGGCCAAGGCAGATGCCCACGTCCTCGGCCGTGTGATGGTCGTCAACTTGCAGGTCGCCCGCGGCCTGGATCGTCAGGTCCGCCATGCCGTGCTTGCCGAAATGGTCCAGCATGTGGTCGAGGAACCCGATGCCCGTCCTCACCTCGGCCGAGCCGGACCCGTCGAGGTCGAGAGTAACCTGGACCTTCGTTTCCTTCGTCTCCCGCCGGATCGTCGCGGTTCGCTTGCTCATGGTTTGCCTCTGTCTAGTATCTCGCCGATCGCCCGCACGAGTTGGGCGTTATCTTCGGCCGTGCCGATGCTTATCCGCATCTTGTCGTCGAGCTTGGGCTGTTGGAAGTATCGAATCAAGATGCCCCGTTTCTTGAGGGCTTCGTAAATCTCCCGTGCCGCTGCCCGCGGCGGGCGGACCAACAGGAAGTTCGCCTGGCTCGGCCAGACGCGAAAGCCCATCGCCTCCAACTGGCCCGCCAGCACCTGCCGCGACGCCCGCACCTTCGCCACGCACTGGTCATGGTATGCCTGGTCGGCGATCGCCGCGGCGCCGACGGCGCACGCAAGGGCGTCCACGTTGTAGCTGTCCTTGACCTTCATGAGTTCCGTGAGAATCCCCGGCCTGGCCACGCCGAAGCCCAGCCTAAGGCCCGCCATCGAGTAACCCTTGGACATGCTGCGAAGCACGATCACGTTCGGGCAGCGCCGCGGAAGCTCGATGGCGCTGGAAGCGGCGAAGTCCACGTAGGCCTCGTCGATCACCATCAGGCCCTTGACCCGCACGGCCAGGGCCTCGAGTTCGGCCGCGGTAAAGGCCGTGCCGGACGGCGCGTTGGGATTGGCAACCAGCGTCACCGCCGCGCCCGCCGCCGCCAGGGCGTCGGCCGGGAGATTGTAATCGTCGTCGAACGGCGCCTCGACGGCCTCGGCGTTCTGAATCTTCGCCAGCGTCCGGTACAACGTGTAGGTCGGCATGGGGTACGCCGCCGCCCGGCCGGGCTCGGCGCAGGCGCGAAAGATCATCGTCAGCAGGTCGTCGCTGCCGTTGCCGGGCAGGATCCAGTCGGCGTCGTAGCCCAGCACGGTCCCGGCCGCCTCGGCAAACGCCCGCGCCGTCGGCTGAGGATACCGCCTAAGCCGCTCGCCGTCGAACTCGCGCAGCACCTTCATAGCCGCCGGCGAAGGCCCATACGGGTTCTCATTGGTGTTGATCTTGATGACCCGCTCGCCGACGCCCGGCTGCTCGCCGGGAACGTAGGGGCTCATTGCCTGGATGTTTGCTCGGAATGGAGAGGAAAAGAAGGTCATAGGTCTTAGCTCTTAGGTCATAGGGGTACAACAGCAAAAACAACAGGTCATAGGTCTTAGCTCTTAGGTCATAGGTCTTAGCTCTTAGGTCATAGGGGTACAACAGCAAAAACAACAGGTCGCAGGGTCCTTTCTATGCATTGACGCCAGTCCTGGTGCTTTTACGCAAGCCATCGCCGAGTCCTCGCAGAATTCGTTGTACTTCAATTGCCATGGCCAAGGCGCGTTCGCTATTCCTCGCATGCACGAATCTCAGCCTTTGGGCTATCCGCAACTGGGTTTCCACTTCGTTGGCCGAACCTTTCGCAATATCAATAAACCGTATATAGTCAGTTTTTGTAGATCGTCCATATCCCTCCGCTACGTTGCTTGGAATGCTGACAGCCGCCCTGCGAACCTGGGCAGTAAGACCGAACCGCTCATCGGCGGGAAAGCCGGCGCTCACCCGATAGATTTCTTCAACCAGGTCCATGCCCTTTTGCCAGGCCACCAAATCCATAAACCCATTGACCTTAGCCATAACCCCACCTATTTCCTCTAATCACCATGCCACCATCCAGGCCCGCAGTTCGAGCCCTGCCTTCCTGTCTCTAAGAGCCAGGACCTACGACCTTCTCTTCTTCTGCTGTTCCCTAGGACCTAAGAGCTAGGACCTTCTTTTTCTTTCCCTAGGACCTTCTCTTCTTCTGCTGTTCCCCAGGACCTAAGAGCTAGGACCTAGGACCTTTCTTTCCCGCCTTCCAGGCGGAAAAGCACCGCATTCGCGTGGGCAGTCAGTCCTTCTCTGTCCGCGAAGGCCGCCACATCCGGTCCGTCGGCGGCCAGGGAAGCGGCGTCGTAGCAGGTGACGCTCGACGCCTTGAGGAAGTCGTTGCAGCTCAGCGGCCCGAAGAACCTGGCCGTGCCGCCCGTCGGCAGGACGTGGCTGGGCCCCGCGTAATAGTCGCCCAGCGGCACCGGCGTGCAGGGGCCGAGGAAGATCGCGCCGGCGTGGCGGATTTTTGCCAGCGCGGCCTGGTCGTCGGCGGTGATTATCTGAAGGTGCTCCGTGGCAAAATCGTTGGCCGTGGCGCACGCGGCGTCGATGTCCGGCACGACGATGATCGCGCTGTAGCGGTCCAGGGCGCTTCGCAGGGCCTCGGCTCGGTCGAGCGCGGGAAGCTGCCGCTCGACGGCGGCCAAGACGGCCTTGGCCAGTTCGGGGCAGTCCGTGACGAGGATCGCCGAGCCGGGATCGTGCTCGGCCTGGGCGAGCATGTCCGCCGCCACCCATTCCGGCCTGGCGGTTCGGTCGGCGACGATCAGCACCTCGCTGGGTCCGGCGATGCTGTCGATTCCGACCCGGCCCATGACCTGCCGCTTGGCCTCGGCGACGAACGCGTTGCCGGGCCCGACGATCTTGTCCGCCGGGCGGATCGTGGCCGTGCCGTACGCCATCGCCGCGACC
>Ga0315282_10008477_pt1 | contig 16627 bp, 13 predicted proteins | sample YL17G07_20_MG_FD_203693 | JGI IMG/M metagenome (GOLD analysis project Ga0315282, IMG submission 203693) | Sediment microbial communities from Yellowstone Lake, YNP, Wyoming, USA - YL17G07_20 | ecosystem: Environmental > Aquatic > Freshwater > Lake > Sediment | place: USA: Wyoming | collected...
GCGGTATCGCGGCCGTCAAAGATTGGGAGGTCAAAGAGATGAATGAACCGCTGCGTCTGTATCATATCCATCCCGTTGATTTGCACTCTTCCAAGGTCGATGCCGCGGAATCCCAGTTCCCTGCCGTCAAGATCTACTGGCAGGTTCTTGTCGCTAAAGGTCACGCTCGAGTACGAGACCGTTTGGCGGGTTGTTCCCACATCGTACTTGACCCCGCTCAGGAACATCGTCGCACGGTATTTCGATTGCTCTGTGTTCAAAACTCCCGTTGTATCGACGGCGGATTTTGAAAGGCTGGTCTCAACCGACGGCTGGAGAGAGGCAACTTCGAGGTCCTCTGCAGGTTGATCAGGCGTGACCTCTAAGGGCACCTTGTCATGACATCCACATAGGAAGACAATGATGTTAGCCAGCAGAAAGAGTGGGGGGAGTAACTTTTTCACGGTGTTTTTCTCTCAAGATCTAATGATAGGTAAGGAATTTTGAATTCAAACTCAAGTTGAGGGAGCTCCCTTAATAAAGGTTGCCCCCGCCCAGTCTCGTAGCGCACAGGGCGAGACTGGCGCGAGGGCCTCCCCCGAGGGTTTATTTTGTGCAGGCTTCATCGCACAACATAAGGGATCCCCCAGTAGTTGTTTTCAAATCCTCCTCCCATGTAATTGAAGAAAAACATTGTTGCGCCCGCCACCCGCTGCCCGTCTCCCCCGCGAGATTTTCAGGCGTTGAGCCTACGGGCGCAACTGCTAAAGCACACAGTGTCGCGCTCATCCTCGAACCCTTTTCTCCCCCGCAACCCCAGCGTTTAGGTTCGCGACGGGCGAGCGCAACGTTTACTCCTTAATTCAAGGTCTGGAATTGTCAAGACGAATTTTGAAATCTGTGGCACCGCTTGAGTCTTTCTCTTTTCTTGATGTCTCAAGGCGTGTGCCAAACCGTGCAGAGGCAGGAAGACTTACCTCTCGTGCGACGCTAAGTTGCAGATGTAATTGAAATTAGCAGGGTCAGGTGTCGAGACGGACCTAACGGAGGCTATAGATCAAAGCGCCGGAATTGGACCTTGTACTGCGGGAATGGAGGGTCTCATGCAGAGGATAGATGTGGCCTCAAGGGATCAGGTTCTTGAATCAGCGTCCGGTAAGTTCCACTTGCCGCTCCCATAAGTCTCGATGAGTTGATCGAGAAAGAAATGGTATCGCTGAGGGAGATTCTTGTATTTTGGGGCGAGCGCCGATTTCAGCTCTTCTATGTTTCTTGTCCGATCAAATGATTCGAAGGTGTTTGTGAGGTACTCCAGCATCTTTTTCACAACGCGTTCAATAATTGCCGGCTCGTCTGTCCCAGCGAGAATAGATGCTGACTGTCTGAGGTCGAAGCCTTGTTCATAGAAAGTCTTGAAACAGATTCCCCGGAAGTACTCAGCCACCGTCCCTCGGTTAAGGCCGCCGAGATCTTCCGCAGTTTCCGAAATAGCGCTCCGTGAAAACATCTTCTCTCTCAAGAGGAGCAAGATTTGATCTTCGATCTCGACCTTCTTCTGGATACCCGCTGCGATCTCCTCGGGGAGATCCCTAACTCGGAGAAGGTTTCTTGAATCAGCGCGAGCGAGGATCGCAGCGCGTTTGATCACGCTTTCAAGCTCCCGAACATTCCCCTTCCAGTCGTAGTTCAGAAAAGCATCCATTACCGTCGACGAGAGCCTCAACATATTACCCTCGCGCTTGAGAAACTCTTCGACAAGAAATGCAATGTCGGCCTTTCGCTCGCGGAGTGATGGTAGCTGGATTGTGAATACGCTCAATCGATAGAAAAGGTCCTCCCGGAACTTCCTTTGCTCGAGGGCCCCTTTTATATCTTTGTTCGTTGCTGCGAGAACTCTGACATCCACTTTCAGAGTGTTCGTTCCTCCCACACGTTCGAATTCACCTGATTGCAGAACGCGAAGGAGCTTCACCTGGAATGCTTCGCTTGTCTCAGTGATCTCATCGAGGAAAATTGTTCCTCCGTTTGCAAGCTCGAATCGACCAGCTTTCTCTTTTACGGCTCCGGTAAAGGCCCCACGTTCATGGCCAAACAGCTCACTCTCAAGCAGGCTCTCCGTGAGTGCACCACAGTTTACGGGGATAAAGGGGTTGTCCTTTCGTCTGCTTCGGTTGTGGATCGAACGTGCGATAAGCTCTTTGCCGGTTCCACTTTCTCCCGAGAGAAAGACATTCGCATCGCTTGGAGCTACCTTCTGAATTAGCTTCACGATATCAGCCATCTTCCCCGACTTACAGTAGACAAGGCCTTCAAACTCGCCTCGCTCGACTTCAGCACTCTCAGAAGATGCAACATATGGAGAGGAATCGCCAGCTTCGGAAGAGAGTGTTCGAATGTCCTCACGATACTTCTTCATCTGTTCCTGGAGTGCCCGCTCGTTCCGGTGTATCAGACCCTGACGAGCGCGACGAAGTTCTGCTTCAAGCTCAAGGAGCTTCTTCTCTTTTTCTGACAGTTCCTTCTCAACCCATTCTCTGTTCGATTCGGCCACTGCGAGTTGCGTTCTCACATTCTTTTGCTTCAGGAGAAGCGCACTCATCATCGCTAGGATGACCGCAGCAATGGGCTGGAACGTTGGAAGTGAGAGACAAAATAGAAAGAAGCTGAGGAGATTTATAGCTAGATAGAGAGCGAAGATACCTGCCGCAGCTGCAATTCCGATTGAGCCGCGCAACCGATAGATGAGGATAAAGACAGCAAACGCGAGGAGGCTAGAGACGAGGTGTCTGACGAGAGGCGTCGAAACCTGTAGGAACTGTGCCGAGATGATGTTATCCAACACTGTCGCGTGAATACCCACGGCAGGAAAATTCGGTGAGTAGGGAGTCGTGACGAATTTTCCTATCCCCGGGACAGCAATTCCAAGGATGACGACCTTACCTCTCACCCTTGTCACGGGCACTCGTGGTGGGGAACCCGCTCGATAGAGGTCGTACGATCGCAGGAAGTCTATGAAATGAAATGGGTTAAGTGATGAAATCCCCCCTCGATAATTCAAAACGAGGCTGCCATCGGACGAAATGGGGATGGTCTTAGCCCGATCCTCTCCACCCAGATGAACTTCACGCGCATGCACGGACACCTCGTCCGGCATTACCCCAAAGTAGATGCGTGCAATCTCTAGAGAGATCGAGGGAAAGAGCCTTCCCCCAGACTGGAGGAAGATGGGAACTCTCCGAATCGTGGATTCATCCGGAAGATTTGTGTGTCCAAGCCCGGCCGCCACGCGCTGTATTGCTGGATAGGGGAGATGCAGAGTTCTTGCTGGCTGGAAGGCGGCCGAATCTCCGATATCAAGACCAAGCCCAGCTCCCACAGTGTCTTTGGATAAACCAGATTTACTCTTGGCACCGATTTCCTGAAAGTATGAGGCAAAAACGACGTTCTTCTGTTTGGATGCAATGCGAACAAGGAGAGAATCTGACTCCGCGTAGAGGGGATTGGGTGCCTCAAAGAAAATGTCTAGACCGATGACTTTCGCTCCGAGGTTGTCCAGCGCATTGATGAGCAGAGCGTAGTAACTCCTCTTCAGTGGCCATCCTCCGAGTGCGTTAATATCATCTCCATCAAGGAGGATCACGACGACATTGGTATCGAGACGCGTTTCACCTCGAAGCATGAACTTGGCGTCGAGTACTTGATTCTCGAGAGTTGAGATTGGCGCGGACAGCAGAATGAAGAGAACAACGAGGACAGCGGTAACTCCAGCGGCCGTTAGATAAAATTTCATCTGATCTCGAGAAGGAATGCTATTCTGCAATGCAGGCGTCGGACGTGTGAGGGGATCTCAGAAGCGCAAAACAACTCAACAAATATATTAATTTCTCCATTCATTTACAAACATAAGGCTATCCAATCACAATTCAGACGGGAAGGTTGGACTCCTGACCCATATGCAGGTTCAATTTGACAGTGTTACCTTCTCCCCTGGATGAAATCCTCGGCCAGTATCACGTCTTCTTCAGTGCCCAGGAAGAGAGGTGTCTTTTGATGAAGTGAAGTTGGTCTGATGTCCAGAACACGTTGATAGCCATCGCTAGCATTGCCGCCAGCTTGCTCGACGATGCGCGCGAGAGGGTTTGCTTTGTACATGAGCCGCAGTTTTCCTTCAGGATTCTTTCGGTCGCCCGGATAAGCGTAGATCCCCCCATAAAGGAGTGTTCGATGGACATCTGCCACAAGCGTGCCGATGTAGCGCGAAGAGTGGGGTTCCTCTGTTTCTTTATCCTCTGCTTTCAGGTACTCGACGTAGCGCCTTATGCCTTTGTCCCATCGACGAGAGTATCCCTAACCAGCGGAAGAAGAAAGAGAGAGTCTACTTGGCTACTTGTGCATTGGCACTGACGAACCTGAACTCTTGATCCTTGTACTGCAGCTGGTAGAGCTTATAGTAGATTCCGCCAAGTGCAAGCAGTTCCTGGTGTGTCCCGACTTCGCGGATTTCGCCTTTATGTAAGACGATAATCTTATCTGCACTCTGGATTGTGGAGAGTCGATGGGCAATGACGATCGAGGTCCGGCCGCGGAGCAAGTTCTTAATTGCTGCTTGAATTAGGATCTCTGTTTCAGTGTCAACACTTGAGGTTGCTTCATCGAGAATAAGGATCTTGGGGTTGTACGCAAGGGCGCGTGCAAATGAGATGAGCTGTTTTTGACCAACCGAGAGCGTTGCTCCGCGTTCCTTGACTTCTGTATCATATCCGGAGGGGAGTCTCTCAATGAACCGATCCGCTCCAACAATTCTCGCAGCAGATATCACTTGTTCAAGGGGAATCGATTCGTCGCCGAGCGTGATGTTGGTTTTGATGTCGCCAGCGAAGAGGAAAACATCTTGCAAGACGACGGCGATGTGCCTTCGCAGATCGTTGGTGCTGACAGACCGTATATCAACTCCGTCAATGAGGATTCGTCCTTTGTTGGTGTCATAGAACCTGCTCAGGAGATTAATCGTGGAGGACTTGCCAGCCCCCGTTGCCCCGACGATGGCGACCGTCTCACCGCGCGCGATCTTGAAGGAAACATCTTTCAAGACATAGTTATCCCCGTAGTAGGCAAACCAAACGTTTCGGAATTCGATTTCCCCTCGGACAGTCGGCAGTAAGATGGGTGATGCAGGCTCAGAAATGATCGTCTTATCATCGAGGAGTCTGAAGACTCGCTCCGATGATGCCATCGCTGTCTGCATGATGTTGTATTTTTCAGAGAGGTCTCGGATGGGACGCCAGAACATCTCATTGAACTGCAGAAAGGCCATCACCGTCCCGAGCGTGATCGTGCCTCCCAGGGCGTTGCCTCCTGTGTACCAGACGATGAGGCCAACAGCGAGCGCCCCAATCAGCTCCACACCGGGATAGAAGAGTGCATAATAGAAGATCGAGTGGATATTAGCATCTCGATGTGCTGCATTGATCTCCTCGAACTTGTCAAACGATTTCTTCTCCCTGTTGAAAATCTGATCCACCATCATGCCGGTGATATGTTCCTGCATGAAGGTGTTGATCCTCGCGATCTGGATGCGGACCTCACGATATGCTTCGCGAGCCTTCCTCCGGAAGAGGAACGTTCCATAGAAAAGAATCGGCAGGACGCTGAGTGAGACAAGGGCAAGCTGCCAGCTCATCGAGAACATGAAATAAAGAATCCCGATGATCGTGAAGACATCGCTGAAAACCATTACGATGCCAGAGGAGAACATTTCATTGAGGACCTCGATGTCCGTCGTCACACGAGTGATGAGTCTTCCGATCGGATTGCGGTTGAAGAACCTGAGCCCGAGGTTCTGGAGGTGCTCGAAGAGCTGCATGCGGAGATCAAAGATCGTCCGCTGGCCAATCCACTGTGTGAGATACGTGTTGAGGTACTGGACTAAACCGCGGACAATGAGGACGCAGAGAAAAAGAACGGCGGTGATCAGCAACCCGTGCGTGTCGCGCTGGGCAATGTTCACGTCGACAGCGTGTTTCGTAAACCACGGCCGGATTGCTTCCATGCCTGACACGACGATGCTCATAAGAATGGCGAGCACGACGTGCCAGACGTACGGCCTGAGGTACGTCAGCAGCCGCTTCATCAACCGATTGTCGTAAGCTTTACCGAGGACTTCTTCTTCGTGCATGAGATATCAAGTAAAAATGCAAAGGGAAAAAGCAAGAACTCCTATTTGGTTTTTCGTTTCGCTTTGCTGACAATTGACCCCAAGATTTTCTTGATTTGCTCAGCCTCATCAATTATCGAGGTTAGCCGAGAGGGAGCAATCACTTTGGTAGCTTTGAGAACCCGGAGCCAGTAGGAAGTTTCTCGTGCTTCTTTTAGTGTCAAATTCGTTTTGAACACGAAATCATCTCGACTGTACGCAGCAACCGCTTCCCGTGCGTTTGCACCGATTGAAGTGCCTGCACGGATCAGTTGCCTCCCCAACACCTCGCCAGCGTTTGTGTTTGGGATATGATTCGCGAGGTTGACAATTCTCGCCGCAAAATCAAACGTTCTCTCTCTGATGTCTTGGACTTGTATGTCGCCCATCCCCTTTTTTACTTTGGACTTAACTCTGCACCTCCCTCGCGCTTCTTGTCACAACTTTTCCAGCTCCTCTTCCAGCAACTGCTTGTAATGGAGATCTGCGTAGATTCCGCCGATTGCCACAAGCTCCTGATGTGTCCCTTCCTCTACGATCCTCCCACCATCAAGCACAACGATCAGATCTGCATCTTTGACGGTCGAGATTCGATGGCTGATGATTATGCTCGTTCGGTCCTTCATCACGTGGCGAAGCCGCTTGAGAATCTCCTCTTCTGTGTAGGTGTCGACGGAGGAAAGGGCATCATCAAGAATCAGGATTCGGGGATTTCGGATAACCGCGCGCGCAATGCTAGTCCGTTGCTTTTGTCCTCCTGATAGAGTTATTCCACGTTCACCAACCATCGTCTCGTACTGGTGAGGGAAATCCTCGATTTCCTTTGCGATCTGAGACACTTCTGCTGCTGCGCTCGCATGCTCCAGAGTTCCATCGTCAACGCCGTAGGCGATGTTGTCGATAATTCTCTCTGAGAAGAGGAATGTCTCTTGAGGGACAAAGCCGATGTGCGACCGAAGAACCTCAAGAGGGATCTTCTTGATGTTCACTCCGTCGATGAGAAGCTCACCCTCGGTGATGTCGTAGAGACGAGGAATAAGATTGACGAGCGTTGACTTCCCTGAACCCGTGTATCCAACGACTGCAACGGTCATCCCCTTCTCGATGCGCAGCTGGATATTCTTGAGTGTAGGTGTTTCGCTCCCCTTGTGGGCAAAGCATACGTCCCGAAACTCGATGTCGCCCTGGATGGTTTGGATTGAGAAGTCCGTCTCGTCTGTATCTCGAATCTCCGGTATGGTATCGAAAATCTTAACGAGACGTGCCATTGACGCCGCGCCTTGCTGGAGGATGTTTACAACCCAGCCGAACGCGATCATGGGCCAGATGAGCATGACGAGGTACGCGAAAAACGCCGTGAGTGTGCCGATAGTGATTGTTCCGTCGATCACCTGCATTCCGCCGAAGTAGAGGGTGACGACGAGCGACAGCCCGATGAGCATGAACATCAACGGCCACATGATTGACTGGATTCGAGCGAGGACAAGGTTTTTCTTCAGGTAGTCCCAACTGAGACCTCGGAAAAGCTCAATCTCGTGTGCCTCTCGGACATACGACTTCACAACTCGAATCCCCGAGAGATTTTCCTGAGCCCGAGTTGTCAAGAGAGAGTATTGTGCTTGCCGCTCTTCGAACTTGTGATGGACAATCTTCCCCAAGCGATACACAGCAAACGACACGAAGGGGAGTGGAATGAGCACAAGGAGACTGAGATGCCAATCTTTGTACAGCATCATCGCAAGAACCATCGTAAAAGTCATGAGCGTGTCGGTCGGATACATGATGCCGGGTCCAAGGGAGTTCCGCACTGCACCGATATCGTTTGTCGCATGAGCCATGAGGTCGCCTGTCGGCGTGTTCTGGAAATAGGAGTATGAAAGCTTCTGGATGTGCTTGAGGAAATCATTCCTGAGATCATACTCGATATGCCGACTCACTACAATGATCGTTTGCCTAGTCAGAAACGTGAAAATTCCAGCGACGAGTGTGAACCCGACGATGAGTCCGGCATATGTCAGAAGCCCGCTCGTATCGATTTGGTGAGACTCGATCCCGGTTTTTATCTTGTCTACCGCGTGTCCCAGGAAAAGCGGTTGAAAGACCCCGAAGGAGTTGCTTCCAATCACTGTCAGAAGACCCAGGAAAAGAGTCTTCCGGTATTTCCAGAGATATGGCTTAAGACGTAGGAGCGGCTTCATTATCCAATAACCTCAAACCCTGTGTACTTGTGAAGAACCTTTGGCACGATGACTTTTCCTTCAGGTGTCTGGTAATTCTCCAGGAGCGCAACCATCAGGCGTGATGTCGCGAGACCAGAGCCATTCAGGGTATGGACGAACTCTGGCTTGGCCTTCGCATCCCGTTTGAACCGGATGTTTGCTCGCCTTGCTTGAAAACTCTCAAAATTGCTACAACTCGAGGCCTCCAGCCAGCCTTCTCGTGCAGTCTCCGCTGGAGCCCAGACATCAATGTCGTAGCACTTTGCTGCTGAGAAACTTAGATCCCCAGTGCAAAGCTCCACTACCCGGTAGGGGATGTTCAAGAAATGGAGGACTTCCTCTGCGTCCCTTACAAGCAACTCTAATTCGTCGTAAGAAGTTTCAGGAGCGACAAATTTCACCATTTCGACCTTGTTAAACTGATGTACACGCAAGAAGCCCTTTGTCTCCTTGCCGTAAGACCCTGCTTCCCGGCGAAAGCAGGCGGAATAAGCGACATACTTGATCGGCAAGTCCTCATAGTGTAGCATCTCATCCCGATGGATATTCGTCACAGGCACTTCTGCCGTGGGGATTGGGAAGAGGTCGTCGAGTCCGATGTTATACATGTCCGACTCTAGCTTCGGCAGTTGTCCGGTGGCGACCATCGAGGTGCGATTGACGAGAAAAGGAGGAAATACCTCTCTGTACCCATGCTTATGCAAGTGAAGGTCGAGCATGAAATTGATGAGGGCACGTTCCAGAGTTGCTCCCTTGCCAAGGTACAACGGGAAAGCGCTGCCGCTGATCTTTGCCGCACGGTCAAAGTCGAGGATACCCAGCTTCTTCCCGATCGTCACATGGTCCTTGAGTTCAAAGTCGAGCGATTTCTTATCCGCGAAACCGATGATGGTCCCATCACCCGCCCAGCGCCGCACCACGACATTGCTCGAGGGAGTTTTGCCGACAGGCACAGAAGAATGGGGAATATTTGGGACCGTCAGGAGCAATCGGTCGAGGTCTTTCCCGACGGTCAGAAGCTGCTCATCAATCTTCTTGATCTCATTCGCGACATCTTTCATCTCAACCATCAGTGTGGAGGGATCTTTGTTCTCCTTCTTCATCTTTCCGATCCGTTCAGAAACAACGTTGCGACGATTCTTCAGAGATTCGCCTTTCTGAATCAACTTCCTTCGTTCCTCATCGAGTCGCAGGATGCCATCGACATTGTCGACCTCTCCCTTGTTCTGACAAGCGGTTCGGACGACGTGAGGGTTCTCTCGAATGAATTTCAATTCAAGCATAGAAGTTGACAAGGTTTTCGGGGAAGGGCTTCAGGCTTCACACTTACAGTGGGTTTGGAATCTTCGTTTTCTGGAGGTCGCGTTTGAGCATTAGGAGACCCTGCGTTACGTCACAGGGTTTGTAGCCAAGCTCAGTCTCAGCTTTTAGAGTAATGAAGCCGGTGCACAATGGACGTCGGGCTGCTTGGTGCAACTCCTCTGACTTCACGCCAGTGATGAGATCTGGATCAAAGCCAAACACGTGCGCAACCCTGTGGGCGAATTCATGCCGACTCAAGCGCTCCGAACCGCTCAGGTGGTAGATGCCCTCGGCATCCTGCTCTACAATCCGAAGGATGCCGAAGGCGAGGTCGTGCACGTGAGTTGGATTGCTTACCTGGTCCGTGGCAGCTCTGATTGGCTTCCCTTCTTTTAGAGCATTGATGACAAACAGAGCGAAGTTTTGCTTCACGTTCTTACCGGTTCCATAGAGGACAATGGTCCTGGCGATCGCAAAATGCACATCTCCGGTACGAAGAACATTTTCACTGGCAAGCTTCGTCTTGCCGTAGTAGTTGACAGGGTTGGGTCGGTCATCCTCCCCATAAGGACCACGAAGGCCGTCAAAGACGTAGTCCGTGGAGACGTGGATGATCTTCGCCCCGATCATTCGTGCAACATCCACCAGGTTTTCGACACCGTGCACGTTAATCTTCCATGCCAACTCACGTTGAGACTCGCACGCGTCGACGTTTGTCATTGCTGCAGCATTGACAATGACGTCAGGATGAAAACTCATTACCAGGCTCTTCACGTCGCCTTTTGAAGTGATATCAAGCTGGGTATAGTCGAGGAGGGGTCGATGATTGAGGTAGAACGACGGCTGGTCAGAAGTGAAGAGGATCTCGTACTTCGGCTCCTCTGAGAAAAGCTGAGTGAGATGCTGTCCGAGCAGTCCATTCGCACCGGTCACAAGGATTCTTTTCATGCCAACATTCATCGCAAACTCTCTTCTAGAGCCGTTGCCGCATCCGTCTTCTCGTCGCGGTACTTCACGATGATCGGTGCGTAAAGGGAGAGCTGGTGCGTCGCCCCGAACTGTGAGTTCAGGGGGCGACTGCCAGGGACAACAACCGCGCCTTCGGGAACTTCTAATGGACCGTCTTTTGACTTACGGTAAATGGCATGCTTTACTGAATCATACACAGGGGTTGAACCTGTCAGGATGACTCCCGCTCCCAGGACTGCACGTCTTCTCACGATTGTTCCCTCGTACACGCCGCAGTTTCCTCCGACGACTACATCGTCCTCAATGATAACCGGCATCTCGCCAACCGGTTCGAGTACGCCGCCGATCTGAGCTCCTGCGCTAAGATGGACTCGCTTCCCAATTTGGGCACAAGAACCAACGAGGGCATGTGAATCGATCATCGTTTCTTCATCGACGTATGCCCCGACATTGATGTATGCAGGGGGCATGATCACCACTGTGGGGGCAACGAATGCGCCATCACGAATCGCTGTTCCTCCTGGAACGGCCCGCACGTTGTCCTCCACAGTGAGTTTTTTCAAAGGATACGTATCCTTATCAAAGTAGCGAAAATTCTCATTAATGGAAACATCTGAAAGGCTTCCCAACCTGAATCCAAGGAGAATTCCCTTTTTCACCCAGGGATTCACTTTCCAGGATCCATCGACCTTCTCTGCCGCCCGAACCTTGCCGGCGTTCAGTAGTGATTTGAATTCAGCAAACGTCTTCAGCGCTTCAGTTCGATCGATCTTCTTGACGTCCTGAGCATAGAGGTTTTCGATTTTCTCTCTTGTCGCGTTCATGTTCTACGCAATAGGTTTTGGCTCAGGCTCTACAAAACAACTTGCATCTTTTCAGAAACAGTCGCCGTGTCAATCGGCAAACAACTTCAATTCCTTCATCGCTTTCCGGAGCTTCTCTCGCGCCTTCTCAGTGATGGGTACCAGGGGCAAGCGGTAGACTTCCTCGATCATCCCCATTATGGCAAGTCCTGCTTTGACGGGAATCGGATTCGTCTCAATGAAGTTCGCATTCATGAGATGGAGGAGCTTGAAATGCAACCCCCGTGCCTTCTTCCATTCACCCTTGAGGCACGCACGTGTCATGTCTGAGAAAAGTCTGGGTACTTGGTTCGCCGTCGTCGAGATGACGCCATCTCCACCCAATGCGATGAGGGGAAGTGTAAACACATCGTCCCCGGAGAGAAGAGAGAAATGGGGGGGTCGATGGTGAGCAATCTCCATCATCTGGCCAAGATTTCCCGACGCCTCTTTCACACCAACGAGGTGAGGGATCTCTTCCGCCATCCTCAGCATTGTTCCAGCTTCAATGTTGCTCCCCGTCCGGCCTGGGATGTTATAGACGATGATGTCCACATCCGCTTTTTCCGCGACAGCATGGAAGTGCTGATAGAAACCTTCCTGCGTCGGTTTGTTGTAGTAAGGACCGACAGAGAGGATTGCATCTGCTCCGAGACGCTTGGCGGCTCTTGCTTTCTCAATTACTTCTCGGGTGTCATTGCCGCCGGCACCTGCGAACACTCTCACCTCTCCGTGGGCCTCTTCGAGAACAATCTCGATAACGCGGTGTTGCTCATCATGAGTGAGGGTGGGGCTTTCTCCAGTTGTACCGCACGGAACGAGCGCCTCGACACCGCCTTTGAGTTGGAACCGAACGAGTTTGCGCAGGGCGTTCTCGTCGAGGGTTCGATCCTTCTTGAATGGTGTGACGAGGGCAGTACCCGTTCCTTGGAAGAATCGCTTAGTTTTCATTTGGACGATGGCTGAGAATTCTTATTGTAACATGTCTTTGAGGACATCCTGCATAGTATGGCAGCCCTGCTTGCCGTTGATCCACTTTGCTGCAAGCAGAGCGCCTAGAGCAAATCCACTGCGGTTCTTTGCAGTATGCTTGAGTTCGATGGTATCGGCGAGTGAATCAAAGACGACGGTGTGGACCCCCGTAACGCTTCCTGTCCGAGTCGAGGCGATCTGAAGCTGCTCGGGCCTGATTTTTCCCCGGGGATTCCCAGCGAGGAGTTCCTTCTTTTGTTTTGAAGTACGCAGCAAAGTCTTTCCGATTTCGAGTGCTGTGCCACTTGGCGAATCGAGCTTGTCCTTATGATGAATCTCCTGGATGGACACGTCGTACTCTTCAAATCGAGCGAACTTCTTTCCAGCTTCCTCAACCAATCCTAAGAAGAGATTCACTCCAATTGAGAAGTTTGCAGCATACACAAGTCCGATTCTCTCCTTGTCAACGATCTGTCTTGCTTCTTCCAGCCTATCGTGCCAGCCGGTGGTTCCGATGACGAGATTCTTGTTACACTCTGCAACTCGCCGAAGATTCGTGAGGACCTCGCTTGGAACCGAGAAGTCGATGCATACGTCTACACCCTTCAGGGTTTCGGCATTCAAGCCTGAGCCGTTACGGTTGTTGTCGATGTCAAACTTTGCTACAACAGAGAGCCCTTGCCTGGGAGCGAGGGCTTCAATCTCTTTTCCCATCTTTCCGTAGCCGATGAGGGCGATGTTCATGTCTGGGCCTACCGTCACGTTGCTGCTTGAGGAAGCGGCTCGAAGATTTCTGGATCTGGGACGGTCTCGAAGAATTCTTTATGGAGTTTCCGAACGGCGTCCTCCACCTGATCGTCTTCCACGACTAGACTGAGATTGATTTCTGATGCCCCTTCGGAGACCATGACGATGTTGACATCCCGGATTGCGCTGAAGATCCTCGCCGCGACCCCCGGGGTGTTCCGCATCTGATCACCCACGATGCAGATGATGGCTCTCTTCGGCACCAGCGTCACATCAGAGAATTTCTTGAGCTCGTCGATTACTTCATCAAGGTAGGTCGTTGAGTCAAGCGTCACGGAAACACAGACCTCTGAGGTGCTCACAAGATCGACGGCAGTTTTCCATTTGCCAAAGACTGCAAAGATTGACTCTAGGAACCCGTACGCCATAAGCATCCGTGTTGAAAGGATGTTGATGACCGTGATCCCCTTCTTGAAAGCAATGGACTTTACAACGCTTGTTGATTTCGTTGCTTCGGAGGTGATGAGCGTCCCCATCGCACTCGGTCGTCTCGAATTCAAGACACGCACGGGGATGTTCTTCTTTACGGCTGGCAGGATGGTACTCGGGTGAAGGACGCGTGCACCGAAGTATGCTAGCTCTGATGCTTCACGGAAAGACATTGTCTTGACCTTCCTCGCATCTCGAACAACACTTGGGTCTGCTGTGAGAATACCGTCAACGTCTGTCCAGATTTGGATTTCTTCTGCGCCGAGGACAGTACCAACAATGGCTGCAGAGTAGTCTGACCCGCCTCGTCCTAGAGTTGTTGTGACCCCATTGTCCGTCGCACCAATGAAGCCTTGAGTGACAACAACTTCTTTTCTGCTCAAACGAGGAAGGATGAGGGCCTTCACCTTTTCCTCAATAACGTCGAATAGGGGTGTTGCACCTGTGAAGTGATCATCTGTAATCATGAACCCTCGGGCATCTACCAACGCAGCTGGCAACCCTCTCTCTTTCATCCCTTCTTCGACAATCATCGATGAGAGCTGCTCCCCGACCGATGCAATTGTGTCCAGTGAACGATTCGTAAGCTCGCGCAGGATCGAAATCCCGTAGCACAAATTCTTCAGTTCATCAAACCGTTTTCTCATCTCAAAAATCAGGGCTTGAACGGACGAGCGCTTCTCGACGAGGTTTTCCAACACAGTCACGTGTCGCTCGAGCAATTCGTTGAGCGAGTTCTTTGCCTCCTCGAAGCGACCCTCGTGAGCGAGATGCGCAGCGTTGATAAGCGTGTCTGTTGCCCCGGCGATTGCTGACAAGACCACGACAGGCTGACGGTGGCGTTCACGCGTGACAATCTCAATGACGTTGGTCATTGCACGTGCGTCTTCGACTGACGTCCCGCCGAACTTCATCACAATCATTTTGTCTCTCCCACTTGTCTCACAGTTTCCGCAATCGTATCGATGCCGTCTGAGCCGACGTATGCAACATTTGCGGCCGCTATCCGGTTAGCAGACTCCGCCGCAGCAGTCACGTTCTGACTTTGAGCGAAATGGTAGCAGAACGCTGCGGCGAAGACATCGCCACATCCTGTTGAATCGCTCGGGTGCTCGACCATCACAGCCGTGATGTCCTTGCGCGAGATTCTCTTGTGTTCTTGCCCCCAGGCCGTGACCCCCCGGGTGCCTCGTGTAATGAGGAGTCCGCGTAACCCGAGGGAGAGGATCTGTTTGGCTAGGTCTTCTTCTTGAAGATATTCGAGCGGGAGGGCTTTCGCTTCCTCCTCATTCATCTGAACGGTATCTGCGAGGTAGCACCATCGACGCCACGTCTCGAGCGGGCGATGGAAACGCCGAAACTGTTCGTCGATGCCGAGCGTGAGGCTATGAATGTCGAGGTGGATGAGAGTTTGATTTGTCTGAGAGAGCATCCGGAGCGTGCTCAGCGTCTCGAGGGTAAGATCGAAACCGGAGATCATATTCACAAGAATCGCGTCCGCTGGCAAGTACGGTTCAATGCGATGAAGTGGGATTGGCGGAGCGATGGATTTCGAGCACTCAATGCGTTTCTCTCCCTGTCTGTATTCCAGATATACATGATTTGTTGGTCCGGGCAAACGGTAGATGCCGGAGGGGTCGACGTTTTGATACCGTTCGATTCTCTTGAGAAAACGCTCATTTTCTCTTGTTCCGACTCCGAAGATTGGAAAGATCTTTGCTTCTTCGGCCAGATTTGCCATCGTGGCGAGAGAGAAGAAGATTCCGCCCCAACGAATACCTTCATCGGTTTCTCCGGGACTTGGCTCGCCCCTGTTTGTGAAAGTGTCGAGGCACAAATGACCGAGAATCAAGATTTTCATGACTATATCTTTGACCCGTGTTTCCGAAATTCCTGCAGCTTCTTTTTCATCTTTGTGTTAGACGTGGCGAGGATCTCTGCTGCCAGCACGGCCGCATTTTTCGCTCCAGCCTCCCCAATTGCTACAGTCGCCACGGGAATCCCGGCTGGCATTTGCACGATCGAGTAGAGCGCATCAACGCCGCGTAGATCTGACGAGGGGAGGGGTACTCCTATGACGGGAAGAGTCGTGTGTGCCGCGACGACACCAGGTAAATGGGCAGCCATCCCCGCCGCTGCTATGATGAGATCGACACCTCGTTTTTCTGCTGACTTCGCGAACCTTACAGTTTCATGAGGATTTCTATGGGCGGAGAGGACTTTCATTTCATAATCGATGTTGAACCAATCGAGATAACTCGCACAGTTCTGCATGACCTCTTTATCTGATTCACTCCCGAGAAGGATTGCGACTTTGGGCATGGGGATCACTCCTCCCTTCTTCGGCGATAGACTTCGTCCGGGTCGAAGACGAGGTCTTGTTGTTCTCGGAACGCATTTCCATGATCGATCACCTCCCGGTAGAAGCACGACCGGTGACCAGTATGGCAAGCTCCCCCTGCCTGATGCACTCTCAGGAGAAGTGCATCTCCGTCACAATCAAGGTGAATACTGTGAACAGTCTGGAGGTGGCCGGATTCCTCGCCCTTCACCCATAGCTTCTGACGCGATCGGCTCCAATACGTCGCTTTCCCTGTCTCCAAAGTTCGCTCCAGACTTTCCTTGTTCATGAAAGAGACCATGAGAACTTCGCCGGTTTCGGCATCTTGTACAACGGCTGTAAGCAAACCGTTGGAGTCGAACTTTGTTGCCTCGAGAAGGGTCTTCATAGACGCACTGGGACCCCTTTTGACTTCAAAAACTCTTTTGCTTGCTTGATTGAGAACTCTCTAAAATGGAAGATGGAAGCGCATAGCACGGCATCGGCTTTCCCTTGCACAAGAGCTTTGAAGAGGTGCTCGAGTTTTCCTGCACCACCGCTTGCGATGACAGGGATATTGACGGCGGATGAGACC
>Ga0315282_10008478_pt1 | contig 16626 bp, 14 predicted proteins | sample YL17G07_20_MG_FD_203693 | JGI IMG/M metagenome (GOLD analysis project Ga0315282, IMG submission 203693) | Sediment microbial communities from Yellowstone Lake, YNP, Wyoming, USA - YL17G07_20 | ecosystem: Environmental > Aquatic > Freshwater > Lake > Sediment | place: USA: Wyoming | collected...
AGGCCCCGATCAGGAGGGTTGACGGGTCGTAGAAGAAGACGCCTAAAAGAAAAGCAAGGGTTCCCCCAACAAAAACGCCAGCAACGTCTTCTTGGCTTTCAGTTCATTCTCCAGCGTGTTCCCGAAAACGTAGAGAAAAACCATGTTCCCAGCCAAGTGCACGACATCAGCGTGGAGGAACAAGCCCGTGATTACAGTCCACACTCTACCCTGAAGCAGATGCGCTCCACTGAAGGCCAGGTATTCATTCATCAAGTCGCCTGCTCCGGGAAGCCAATAGAGCAGGGAGACTGCGACACAAGCGAGTATCACGAGGTTGATTCTGTTCAAGCCGAACTCGCACCCGTTCTTCTATGTCAGCGATAGTATTCTTAGATCGATTATCACTCTGTTTGATGGTTAGTCAGTTGATATTGTGCTGAATAGTTTTCGCCTAAATGCCCAATGTGTAACCAAAAACTTGAATAGAATTTACTCTTTTGCCAAAAGGGTGTTGAGATAAAACGTGCACCAGTTCTTGTTTCTCAGCGCGCTTTCACATTATTTTGTCCCATCTATCTTTGTAGCTGAACGGGTTTTCAGCAATGTCTCGCTCTACGTCGTAGATTGGCTCATTAATGTTTTTAAACTTTAACCATCTTTCCCATTTTTCAATTGAATCAGCTCTGGACAAAAACCAAGAATTGCCTTCACTGTTTTGAGCCATCCCAGGTCTAGCGCCAATTTGATTGAGCTCTCTAATTGAAAAGATCAAGGTGTCAATAACCTCTGTGAATATTGTTGTTAGGAAAACTAAATAGTGAAATTTGCGTCCGCTAATCTGTGTTCCCTTTCCAAAAGAAGCGTCAGCAGAACAGAATGCATCCGAGCCAAACTTGTACTTCTTCCACATTCCCGTTTTAACTTGGACAAGCACACTAGCGCCATCTCCTCTTTGACATACAACATCTGCGCTGTTAATAGCCCACCCTCTGACTTTGACACCCCAATCTGGATGTTGCTGTTTAATTCGTAAAGCAACGTAGTATTCGCTCCATGCGTACAGTACTCGCCTGTCTTTCTCATTTTTTTCCGACAGCAAGTCCGCACATTGTTTTAAGTTCTTCTCTAGCAGGGTTAAGTCTTCAAGTGTTAGGTCCATAACTCTCAGACTCGACCGAGGAATATGGTGAGCCTTTACTCATAACATTTTCGAGAATAGGGAGCATAAGCTTTTGGCGTTGCTACACCCTTACCAGAGCGGGGTCCTTGCCATGGTGTGAATCTCTGTACTTCCTCTTGTATTCCTTTTCTTCAGCTGAGGGGTCGCCACTGCATTTCCAGCCATAATCCAGTTTCCATCCAGCATAAAGCAGAGCCCATACAGGATACATAATTGTGTGTCTGTTCGTAAGTTCGTCATATCGATGCTTGCGTGTGTTCTTGCTCGTACGCCGTGTTCCTGCTGAGCCGATGTAGATTGTGGGGCAGGATGATATCTTTTCGAGACGCTTAATCCGATTCATTACGTAGTCCTCGACTAGTTTCCATTTAATTGGTGAAATGAGTTGCTTGGCTTTTGCAGCAATGCTTTCTGGGCTTTCTTGGGTCCTATTCTTAACCTGGATAACATACACTCCTTTCCTTTTCGGAGGAGTGGCGGTGGTTATATTTGAAAAATCAAAATCTCGAAAAAGGCTTTCACAGCCGCAAGGGAGCTTTTGAGACTGTTTCGCTTTCAATATTCATTTCACCACTCTAATCAACATTAAGCGCAAGTTTCACTTCAGTTGGTATGTTTTGTTTAATTTGTTGTAATTTACTGTTTTTTCTCTCAATAGTTGTCCTATTGCATCCCTTGTTATGTGTTTCCATTCACTTTGTTTTTTGACAACGCCTTTATGAATGCATTTTTCGCTATCATCGCAGTCTGATGGAAATCGTGCTCTTATCTTATCGTATATCTGCTGCATTTTCATTGGAGACTCGTCAAGAATGATTGGGATATACCGCTTGAATTTCCTATACCGCGAAGAAGCAAGACCTGGTCCACGCTCTATTCTAAATCTGTCTTTGTTTAAGCTGTATGACAAGTCTCTTGCTGCCTTAATTGGCCATTCTGTATAGGGGTGACAAACACTTCTTTTTTCCTTTCTTCTCCTTTCTGCGCATTTTTCACATATGATCCAAAGCATAAAACAATTAGTCATGTCGATGGGGGAGTTGCAGTCGGGACAGCGCACAGCTAACTCCTCTGCGAGCCGTTTTTTCCCATTTATCTTCAAAGAAATATTCCTGATTTCTTTCTTCTTATCATTTTCTTTCACACTTAGCGGTTCGGGAGCATTCACGCTTGGGTATTCACCGCAATTGTCGCAATAGAAAGCGTTAAGCGGAATGTCTACGTAGGTTTTTCTGCATTCCGTGCAGAGAACGCTTAACGAGTCGGCAATTGTACGTTCGTTATTTACGAATACAAAATTGCTCAAGACTGTATTTGGCACTTTGCTATGAGTTTTTCGCGAGGTTCTTTTCGCTTTTTCTGCCTTTGCATATTCTCTGATATTCTCAGGGTCTAGTTTATTTGCCGTTTTCCATAGATAGTTAAAGAAGTTTATGCTGTCTTGTTCAAAATTCTTTGCTTCTACATCACTCGAATCTTCGATCCTAAGCAGAACATTTGCTTCTATGTTCCTTTTTTGTCCTCCGCTCGTAAGATTTGAAGACCCAACCACAGCCATTTTGAGTCTGTCGCCCGATTTAGCCAGGACTAATTTTGGATGAAATTCGATTCCTTTGGGTTTATGATATTTAACTTCTAATCCTTTGCCCTGCGGAGTTTTGGCGAGTGCCAGAAGTTTTCTTAACGCAGAACTCTCTGTAACGTAAGCGTTGGATAATCCTACAATGAATCGGACATGCCCTCCTCTGGAAAGGAACTTGTTAAGCGAGGGTTCAATACACCAATAGCCTGCAGCCGACAAATAGGCAACTGCAAAATCTATTTTGCTGATATCTTTTGATTCGAGCATATTTTGTATTTCTAACAAAACTCGCCCGCTTTCTAAGAAAGAGGTTTTCAATAGTGCCGCCATCAGTGAGATATTCGGAAACTCTATTTTAATTTTGGCGCGAGCGCGCTCTTGTTGACATATGAAGTCTCCCTTTGAAAAAGCGAGTCTTCACTCAAAGTTGCAAATTGCATCAAAGAATCTCGTAATAATCCTCTAATCCTAAGGCTGCAAGGATTGATTTTTCCCCTCTGTTGATTAGTTTGAACGGTCTTGTGCCCTTGTATCGTTTCTTTAGTTTGTCATTCCCTTTAGGTTTCTTCGTGAAAATGAGTAGGTTCTCCGCGGAGTCCAAAAACGCTAGTTTGCTTTCATCTTGCAGTATTCCTACGTATTTTTTGCAGTGTTCCTTAGCTATTTTGTCCATTGCGGTTCGGTCAATTGGTTCTTTGAGCACGCCTAGCTCGGTCAAAGCCTTTTTTAATGATTTGTATCGATGTTTTGACTCTTGAAAAAGGTGAGATTTGCCTTGAGCTTTTCCAATGTAGTAAATTTCGGAGTCGTACAAATTCGCAAATAGTCCGCGGAGCCCCTCCATTCCAGGAGGCGTTTCAATATTTAGTCCGTACCATCCTTTCCATTCTATTTCCAATTCCATTTTCAGTCAGCTCCATGTGAAGCGCACGCTCTACAATAATTTTTAGAAATGAGCTCGTCTTGAAAGAAGAAACTCGGGAGAGATCAGCTTGTCAGAGATTTCGTGTTCAGCTGGCAAATATACACACACAGGGATGTCTAAAGCGGATAAGTATCGGCAGATTAGAGGACCCACATCCTTCCAATCCAATCGGCCTAATCCGCATCCGAGTGCTGGAAGAGCTAGGCTTTTGATGCCTTCTTTCTTGTAATTCTCCACTATCCATCGTAGCCCAGCTTCAATATCCTCTATTTTGGAGTCGTCTCTCCAATGTCTCTTTGTTGGAAAGAGAAGGAACCAAGTCTCGGCGTTAACATTCTCCAATGTTGAAGGCTCATCTGCCAGTTCATAGTCAAAAGAGGCTTCTCGCTTGTAAAGTACTGGTTTACCTATTTGGAGTTTGTGACTGCGACATACATCTTGATAGTGAACGTACACATCTGGGAATTGATATTTAGCTCTGGAAGCAACACCCTTGCCCATAACTCCCACGGTGTTCACGCTTACAGTTAGTGTTTGTGCCTGTGAGAAGAACATGTCTCCGTCGACAACCGAAAAGGAGGAGGTGATTTGCCGACTTCTACTGGGCTGAAAGAACATTCTCGGTACAAACACAAACGGAATATCAATCGATTTCCCTATGGATTCTTCAGTTTTGTATTTAGCTTTGTAGTCCCCAAAATAGACAGACCTTATTAATTGAGGTGGGACAAAATCGGGAACTAGACATTCAGCCATAATTGTGCGTTTGGACCCATCAACCTCGTTCCAATAAACCCTGTTTATGTTGTATATTATTTTTGGAAGCACCTTTTTCTTCTCAGATGCAGGAACAATTTCTGATTGAGAATGCGCTGCATTGCCTGTTGATATAAAAATGTCTGCGCGGTCAAGAATACTCCTATCAACGCCTATAACCGCAATTTCATCAAGCGGTTTGTTACGAACTACGGTGTAGAGCATTGGGTTTCTTGCCTGGAAAAAGAGATTAGCAAAACTCCAAAGACTTCTGCCATCAGGGACAGTTATTGATTCCCGCCGTGAAACGACCTCCTTGTTATAGATTCGTTCATAAGGGATTCCAGACTCTTCAATCCGTTTGTGGCAAAGGATCCCCTTTTCCAAAATTGACTTTGTGTTTTTTACATGCGTAATGTAAAATAGCTCTCTTATCACAAATTTGCCTTTTATTCTTCCCGTTTTGGCTTCCAATTGTGTTTACACAATCTTAGATAACCTCGGAACTGAATAAAAATATTACCGACGCTTAAGGGCAATGAAAAAAGGAAGAGTAGCCGCGTGCTACCTTGTCCCGAAAATGGTTAAAAATGGTTATAAGTCTGATTTTGCTTGTTAGAGCCTGCAATGGGCTTCTTTGATGAACGCGTTTTGGCTGCGCTTAAAGACGGCAAACCCAAAGGCTTCGCCGCGCTTCTGGGTGAAGTTGGTTTCAGCCATAACACTCTGCAGCAGCATCTCGAGCGGTTAACGGCTAAGGGCCTTGTCGTTAGGGACAAGGTAGTTGCAAACAGTTTCGGAAGACCCAGATTTGCCTATCACATAGCATCCAGGACCACAAAGCAGGTTACTGCAGCACTTGAAGACCCACCAACTGTGGAGCTAGTGTCCGTCACTTTTAGTCGGATTAGGCATATTTGCAGATTTGAAAAGGGCGGCTACTGCAAAGAAAAAAAGAAGGACTGCGCGCCTCAAATCTGCCCCCAAATACGAAAGTAAGAATTATGACCACTTTACACGTGATATCGGGATAAGGCAGCACGCTAAAAAACCCAAGTTATTTTATTTTAGCTTTTGTTAAGGAACAAAGTTTATATGCTTGTGTAATTACTATCCTTGCGGTGAAATAATGAGTCGACTGCCAGATTGGCTTGACCGCCGTTACTCGGTTTTGTGGGAGTCCTTTAAGGATGCTAATTTCACGTTTGAGAATGCGTCAAAGGTATTGATGGAGAAGAACAAAGACCGGTGGGAAGATATTACTGCTATTCTTTCCGGATTGCGTAAGGCTGGATGGCTTCACACGGAGTTTGATCCTCATGATGCGCGGAAGAGAATTTACAGGCTGCGCAGCAAAGAAAAAGCTGTTGAGGAGAGTCTGGGGCGTGGCGAGATTGACGGCTTGCTTAAAAGAGCAGCGGATTTGATAAGGACGCGCGTGGACTACAAGTTTATCCTCATTCTGTTGTTTTTGAAGCGAATCAGCGATAAGTGGGATATGGAGTTTGAAGACGCCTATAAGGAGGCTTTAGCTGACGGCTTCAGCGAGGGAGACGCTAAGGAGGAAGCTAAACGCGACGAGTATCACCTATTCAACTTGCCTGAAGAATTCCTGTGGGAGAACCTGCGAAGAAACGTAAGCGGATTAACGGAGCAGTTCTCAAAAGCCTTGAAGGCCATGGCTGAGCGGAACCCTGAACTTAAAGACGTTGTGGATAGCGTTGATTTTATCCAATTCGCCAGCAGCCGAGAGAACGCAGAGACCCTTAGGCAGCTTGTGGAGCTTTTCAGCGAGAAAAAACTGAACAATGTTTCGGCTGATGTGCTCGGCGATGCATACGAGTGGATTCTCCGATACTTTGCACCCTCCAAAGCTAAGGAAGGCGAAATTTACACTCCCAGAGAAGTCATAAAGCTGCTCGTCGAGATTTTGGATCCGAAACCCATGGAAAGCGTGTATGACCCAGCTTGCGGTTCAGGCGGCATGCTAATCTCAGCCTTCAAACACGTTGAAGAGAAATACGGGCTTGAGGAGGCTCAGAAGCTGTTTTTGTACGGTCAAGAGGTTAACCAGCGCACCATAGCTTTGGCCAAAATGAACATGTACATCCACGACATACGCGACGCTCACTTAGAGTTCGGAGACACCTTCCTGTATCCAAAGTTCAAAGAAGGCGAAGGAATAAAGCCATTTGATGTGGTTTTGGCTAATCCGCCCTGGAACCAAGACGGCTACGATGAGTCAGTGTTAAAGAAGGGGGAATTTTCGAAGCAGCGATTTGGCTTCGGGTTTGTTCCCCGGCAAAGCGCAGATTGGGCTTGGATACAGCACATGCTTGCATCGGCGAAGGAAAATGGCGGCAGAGTAGGCATCGTTGTTGACAATGGCTGTCTGTTCCGAGGGAGTAAAGAAAAAGCCATACGCTCTGCAGTGCTTAGCGAAAAACGCGATCTCGTCGAATGCGTCATACTCCTGCCAGAAAAACTATTCTACAACACAGGCGCACCCGGAGCTATCCTAATCTTCAACCTACACAAACCAGCAGAACGCAAAGGCAAAATACTCTTCATAAACGCCTCTAAAGAGGCAGAGCAACACCCAGAAGTGCGCAAGCTCAACAGGCTCGGAGACGGCAACATAAAGAAAATCGCAGAAGCATACAGGAACTTCACCGAAGAGAAAGGCTTCTCACGCATAGTCTCACTCAAAGACATAGAGGAGAACGACAGCAACCTAAACGTGACGTTATACGTGATGCAGAATGAAGAAACTGAAGAAGTTGATATAGCAAAAGAATACTCGGAACTTAAAGCATTGGAAAATCAGAAGCAAGAAATCGCCAAGAGATTGGAGCAGTATATTTCTGAAATTACCCAAGCATTAGGTGATCCGAATGAATTTTCATAAAGAGACAAACCTCGCATCAACTTCTATCGGCGAAATCCCAAAGGATTGGAAAGAAGCCACGCTTGAAGACATGACCTTGTCTCACAAACAGGGCTTCTACACAAACGAGTCGTATTCTGAAAAAGGAGTTCGATTGGTAAGAATCACCGACTTGCTTAACCCGAAAATATCCTATGAAACTATGCCCTTTTTGAGTGTTGATGACAGGACTTACGAACAGTTCAAAGTAGCTGTTGGTGATTTTTTATTCGCGAGAAGCGGCGCAATAGGCAGGCATGGCATCGTCACGAAAGACATGCCTTGCATGTTTGCATCATACATAATTCGTTTTCGTTTTGACGAAAGCTTGGTAAGTAACTATTTCCTGAGTCAGCTCTTTCAGGCAAGCTTCATAAAAAGTCAGTTTTTGAGTAAAATGCATGGAGCTACCAACATAAACATAAACGCTGAAAACATAAAGTCGATCAAAATACCGCTACCTCCGCTTGACGAGCAAGAGAATATCGTCACGGTTTTGGGTGTTATTGATTCTGCCATTGAGTTGGCTGACCGGGTTATTGCGAAGACTGAGCGTCTGAAGAAGGGTTTAATGCAGCAGCTCCTAACACATGGAATAGGACACACAGAATACAAAAACACACCAATAGGAAAAATACCCACAGATTGGCAAGTCAAAGCCACTGAAGACTTATTTATTGTTGAAACGGGCACAACCCCTTCGACAAAAGAAGAAACATACTGGAAAGATGGAACAGTAAACTGGCTTACACCGACTGATTTGAGCAAGCTAAACGGAAAGCTTCGAATAAAAAGTAGCGAAAGAAAAATCACGGAAAAAGCATTAAAAGAGACCAATTTGGCGCTTATGCCAAAAGGCTCAATTATTCTTTCAACGCGTGCCCCTGTTGGTTATGTAGCTACGCTTGAGGAAGATGCTACCTTCAATCAAGGATGCAAAGGTCTTATACCGAGAAGCACATACGGAATCTTTACAGACTTCTATAGTTACTATTTGTCAAGCAAGAAAGAAATGCTTCAGAACCTGAGCGGCGGCAGTACCTTTTTAGAACTATCAAAAAGCAGGCTGGAGAAATTCAGCATGCCCTATTTGCCACTGCCCGAACAAAATAAGATAGCAGAAATCCTTACCACAGTCGATAAGAGGCTTGAGCTTGAAACCTACGAAAGGTTACGGCTGGAAAACACTAAGCGAGGTTTTATGGATTTGCTTCTCACTGGAAAAATCAGGGTTAAGGTGGATTAAATGGTAGAAATCCTTGTGCTATGTACCTATTGGGAACCGAACTACTGGGAAAGAGACAAAGTAGCGCCCTATCCTCAAAGATCAATCCAACCGATCGAGCACTTAAAAAACAAAGTACCCATACCCGCAATAGGAGTTTACACGAAAGGGAAAGGAAGAGACTATACTCATCGACCTCCATGCTTTCTCGTCTTAAAAAACATTTCAGAAAACGAGAAACGAGAACCACAAATTGACTTTCACTACATCTCACAAATGCCAGGTTTAACAAGTGCAGAATTCTTGAATGAAATACCGAAAAAAGATTTGTTTTTCAGTATTTCTGAAGAAGATATTTTGCCTGCTTTGGAAAGATTCAGCATAGAGCCACCCCAAGAATGGCAGAAACTACTTGAGACGAAAGCCTTACCATTGCCATCATGGCAAGACTGGATAGGCCGACACTTCCAAGACATCATGCAAACAATTTCCAACGACGAATACGAAGACATAATCGCAGAAATCTTCTATGCTTTGGGATTCGAAGTAGAACAGCTTGGACACAAAAAAGAAGGCGAATACCCAGACGGAATTGCATATTCAAAAGACTTCGCCATAATATACGACTGTAAAAACAGAACCAACTACTTCCTAAACGCCAGCGACAAAAGGGCCATAACAAGGTACGTTCAATATGCCAAAAGAAGAATTGAAGAGCGGAAAAAAATCGAGAAAGCCTATTTCGCCATCATCGCCCACTCCTACAGCAAAATAGAAAACATAAGCGACATCGAAAAAGAAACATCCTCCAAGGGCTTCTTACTAACCAGCGAAGTCATGCTCTACCTACTTTACAAGAAACTTTCGCTTGGGCCATCCTTTCTCTTAACAGACTTTGAAGAACTGATCTCCAATCAGGTCATCAAGATTGAAGACGCCAAAAACATTTACAGAGGATAAGTCATGCCGTTATTTAGTGAAAAATCTCTTGTTGAAGATTATTTTGTTGAGAGGCTGCAGGAGAAAGGCTGGAAATTTGTTTCTGCTGATGAGTTGGAACGCGAGGATCTTGAACAGCCGCTGCTCACCCCTGCCCTTGTTCGAGCATTGAAGCGATTAAACGCTAACATAGGCATAAGTGACGAGGAGATAAAGCAGGTCCTGAATGAGCTGAAGCTGAGAACCAGTGGGAGCGAAGACTCTAAAAAAATCTTGAATTATTTCAAAGACGGCATTCCCATAAAGTTCGAAAGAGAAAGAATTGTGAAATACGTTAAGCTTTTCGATTATGAGAATGCTACTGCCAATGATTTTGTTGTCAGCAGCCAAGTTGTCCACCAAGCTGGAGACAAACAAATCCGCAACGACATAATCCTGTATGTCAACGGCATCCCACTTGTCAATATTGAGTGCAAGAACCCTGCAAGCCTAACAGAAAACTGGTACAGCGCATACCGACAAATCAAAGAATACGAGAAAACCGTTCCAGAACCATACAAATACATCCAAATAGGCGTAGTAGCCGAACAAACCGCACACTATTTTCCAACAGCACCATGGCAAGATGACACATTAATCCATCAATGGCGAGAACCAAACAAAGACTCATTAGACGCAACAATCGAAATGCTCACACCAAAAACATTACTCAACATTATTCAAAACTACCTGTTTTTCCGCATAGAACACGGCAAAACAACAAAAGTCATAACTCGCTATATGCAATACCGAGCCGCCGAACGAATAGTCACTCGTGTATTAAATTACATCGATGGCAAAGAGAAGAAAAACAAAGGCTTAATCTGGCACTGGCAGGGCAGCGGCAAAACGCTGACTATGATCTTCGCAGCAAACAAGCTTTATCGTCACCCAACGCTCCAAAACCCGACGATTTTCTTCATAGTTGACCGAGAAGAACTTGAAACGCAACTCAGCGACGAGTTTGCTGCTCTGGACATAACCAAACCCGAAACGATAGACTCCATTTACGCATTGAAAAACATAATCCGACATGACGAAGACAGGGGCAAACGCGGCATCTTCATAACTCTAATCCACAAATTCAGCCCGGACGAATTAACTCAACTCCAAAAAGAACTCGAAACCCAAAGCCAAACACGCGAAACCATCAGAACCCGCACGAATGTCATACTCTTCATAGACGAAGCCCACCGCACGCAATACGGCTTACTCGCTACCCAAATGAAAGAAATCCTCAAGAGCTCCTCACCATTCGCATTCACCGGAACACCAATCGCAAAAGCAGGACGCGACACATACGGCCAATTCAGCTACCTGCCTGAAGAAAAATATCTTGACAAATACTTCATAACAGACTCAATTCAAGACGGCTTCACCCTGAAAATCGCTTATCAGCCTAGGCTCGGAAAAGAAGAAGGCATTCACCTCAAAAGAGAAATGCTGCAGACATTCCTGGAAGTATCAATTGAGGAAATACCCGAAGAGTACAGAGAAGACGTTGAGGAAAAAACAAAACAGAGACTTGACCTCGTCAAAATCTACCTTGAAAATCCCGAAAGGATCAAAAAGGTTGCCATGGATATCGCGCAACACTTTAAAGATAACCTGGACGGCAAGTTCAAAGCTCTCGTCGTAGCAGTCAACAGACTTGCGTGCGTCCGCTACAAGCGCGAACTCGACAAACTCTTACCCAAAGAATACTCAGAAGTTGTTATGACCTTCCCAAGAACCAGCTTACAAGAAATCAGAGATTACGAAAAAGAACTCATTGACAGCCATCACGGCAAACAAATAGAAGACGTACGCAAAGAAGCAATCGACAAATACAAAGAAGAAGAATACCCTAAAATCCTCATAGTCACCGAAATGCTCCTAACAGGCTTCGACGTACCAATTCTGCAAACAATGTATCTTGATAAGCCATTAAAAGAGCACCGTCTACTTCAAGCTATAGCAAGAACAAACCGACCATACAAGGACCTCAAAGAAGCAGGTCTGATAATCGACTACGTCGGCATCCTAAAAGAGTTCACACAAGCCTTCGAAAACTACACAAAAGAAGACATAACCGGCATACTCATGCCAATAGACGACCTGGCAAAAGAATTCGCCCAGATTATCGACGAAACAATCACATTATTTACAGATGTCCCCAAAGACCAGTACGACCGCCAAACAATGATTAAGGCCTTCGAAACCATTACCAGCGAGGAAAAAAACACAAAGAAATTTCAGCAAAACTACCGCCACCTTAGAAAACTCTTCGAACTTCTTGGTCCACACGAAATCAAACTTCAAAAACTCAAAGAATACACATGGCTAACACAAGTCTACGCCTATTATCTACGCACAACCAGACAAGACACCGCAGCGGAGAACCGGTACGCTCAACGATACTTCCAAAAAACCCTCAGATACGTCTACAAAACTACTGAACTCGCAGACATAGAGCAACAGTATCCAATAATCCAATTTGACGTCGACTACCTCAAAAACCTACAAGCAAAAGCCCAGACAAAAGAAGAAAAAGCGGCCAACATCCTCTTCACACTGAACCGGTTCATTATTATAGACAAGCAACGAAACCCCATCTACGAAAGCTTAACTGAAAAAGTCGAACGCATCCTCAACCTCTGGAAAGAAAAAACCAAAGACTTCGAAAAAATTTACAACGAAAGCGCCCAAATATTCCAAGAAATCCAAAAACTCCAAAACCGCCAAACTCAACTACTCTTCACAAACCTAAAGTACGCCATGCTTCTCACTATGGAAAAAACACTTGGCGCAAACAAAGACCTCACCCAAGACGTCAATGAACTCACCGTTTTACTGCAGCCGCACATGTTCAAAGGCTGGCAATACCAACAAACCGCAAGAAAAACCATAGAACGCAAAACACGCAAATACCTCAGAAAATACATCAAGAAATACAACATAAGCCTCGCTGAAATGGAACAACTCTACCAAAAAATAATGGATAACGTGAGAACCTATGGCTAAACCACAACAAACAGAGTACACCATCGCCTACAGAAACGTAAAACACCCACGCCTCGAATTCAAAACAGGCACCCTGCTCTTAGTGTTACCAAAAAAAGAACAGCACCCAGAGCAAATCCTCGCAAAATACGAGAAATGGATACACCGCAAACAACAAACCATAAACCAAGCCCTACAAGAAGCAAAAACCAAAACCATCAACAAAACACGCACAGAGAAAGAACTTAAAACCCTCGTAATGCAAATTGCATTCACCTCTCAAAAGGAACTCAGTACCAACATAAACAGAATTTACTTTAAAAAAATGAGGACAAAATGGGCAAGCCACAGCAGAAAACACAACCTAACCATAAACACCCTCCTCAAATTCCTCCCAGAAGATCTAATAAGCTACATTATCTACCATGAAACAGCCCACAACATAGAAAGAAAACACAACGAAACATTCTGGAACCTCATAAACAGAAAACACCCAGATTATCAGGCAAAAGAAGAAAACCTTCTCGCATACTGGTTCCTAACCCAAGAAATCGCAAACAAGCCCGAACCCGGTAAAATGCAAAGAAGGTAAACCACATGTACGTGTTAGTTGATGAATCAGGAGACCTCGGTTTTTCCGAAGCAGCAACAAACTATTTAGCAGTAGCTCACATAGAATGTGAGGCGCCTGTAAGACTCAGAACTGAGCCGAGACGATCTCTCAAACGTCTACACCAAAAGAGTAAGTATTCTGAGAGCCGAAACGAACTCAAGTTCTCAAGAATGGATGACTATTGCAGAAAAAGCGTCTTGGCAAAAATAGGTGAATGCGACGCTTCACCAAGCTCTGTCGTTTTAGAGAAGGTACGTGTAAAAGCCAATTTAAGGAAAGACCCGTCAGTCCTCCACAAGTGGTGTGTAGTCCACAACATAATGCTTTCACTACTCCCGCAGATAACCGGGGGCAACAAAATACAAGGCTTTCACGCATTATCGGAGATTTGATAAACTTGTCAATCCACTTTCAATGTTTTCGAACAGATGAGTTCAATCGTGCATTCCGTAAGTTGGATGGTAGTGCTCAAAAAATTATTGATACAGCTATTCAGGAAACTCTGTATTACCATCCATATGAGACTAAACGACTTGTATCTCCAAAATACAGGGGAAAAAGAAGTCTAAGAAAATGGGATTATCGAATCATATTTGCAATCTGCGAGGAATGTAGAAAGTTGAATGAGCAATACTCAAACGACTGCAAAGACTGCAAAAAGCATGGAACAAACGATGTTATAATGTTTACATGCGGTCATAGAAGCCACATTTACGATGAATACTAGGTGGGGGTTTTCAAAGGTACATATTTCTCTATTTTACCTTCTTTCGCGTCTCGAATTCCTCTGTCCAAAGATTCGCACGTATCCTTATCTATCAAAATTGATAATGTCTCTATCCATTCATCATCTATCCAGAAGCGCTTATTGGCTTGTTCAAGGGGCAATGCGCCCAACAACAACTCACCGTGTTCAGTATCAGCTATATGTTTTTTCTCATCAATCTTAGGCAAACCATAGACAACCTCTTTGATGGACTTGCCTTTGTAAGGTCCAAATTCTCTAATTACTTGACGAATGTACTCTACTAATTCTGTGTTGCGAGTTAATAGGTCAGTTGTGTTTTTCACAACATCGGTTCCTTTGCTGGTAATTGTGATGAGATTATCGGTTTGTTCCAGCAATCCATTCTTGCTTAGGCAATCAAAGTCGTGCAACAAATCAGCACTCATCGGACCGAAATCCCATCTAAAAAAGTTGTAGTTAAGCCCTTTTATTCCGTCTTTAACCATCTTGCTTTCAGCCAAATAAAGTAACTTGGTAAGCTTTACTTTGCCTGACATGCTGCAACCTAGTTTTTGGCATTCAGAAACCAAAAGAAGCATAAGCAATTGGTCAGTTAGTGCTTCTCCATGCGTTCGATCGTGCATTTGCATTCAGGTAGTACAAGATATTTAACCATTAATAAAACTTTGCGACTTCAAAATCCTAAAATAGTCTTGACAAAAGACCTATTATTGTCGTCACCATAAAAGACTTAATAGCATTAATGCTCAATTGAGCGCGAACTTTTATTAACTCAATGACATGCTCCCAGACTGGCGCGCTACAATAGTACGAAGCCTAAATCTCCCTTTAAAACACGCACTTTGCTATTAATACCAAAGAATTAATGTCTGAACGATCCTCCTCAACCCTCGGAACCCTCCTATAGCGTGTTTGTATATGTAGGTTTCCAACTCTTTAGTCTTAACTTGCGTTTGGAGAGAGCGCAGCTACACATTGCCTATTGGGCTAAGACTCTCAGGTAATTTTTACCCTCTTCTCCCCAGAGAGGGATAGTTTTAATCTTTCTTTTATTATGAGGAAAAGATTAGTCTCGACAAGGACAAAGCGATAGAATTAAGATTATTAAACAAATATAAACTCCTTAATCTAATAGCGAATACTGGCAGATACCGATGGAAAAAAAAGATTTGGAAAAGACAATGGTCTGTCTATTGCTTTTCTTAGTTGCTTTGATTCCTGTATATATTTATGGAATTAGAATATTCGACGGTTGGGTAGCAACTCAGGAGATTAATAATCCCGAGACAATAAATGCCTTAAGGGCAAAATTTGATAGATCCTACAACTACACGGAATTGTTTGTTTGGGAACATCAGCACCTAAATTTTACTTGGGGTGACATCCAACGAAATACTAATCCCGTTGAAATTCTCGATTATGGCAAAGGCAGATGTGGCGAGTTTGCCATTCTTTATGCTGCATTATGTAGAGCTCATGGATATGATTGTAGGTTGGTTGTAAACATATTTGGTGATCATGCTTGGACGCAAATTAAACTAGATGATGGCTGGATTCATTTTGATCCTTCACTCGATATTAACGATTCGCGTGTTACTGATTCAGAAATCTATGCGAGAGACTGGAATAGCGCCCCTATATTGGCTTTGGCGTTTGAACAATCAGGAATTGAAGATGTAACTAACCATTATAGAAGTGGGTTTTGGATAAATATAGCGTCTCCCCAAATGGTAGGATCGATTATAGTTTTCTTTTCTGTCATAATGTTTATTCTTACAATTAATCCCGTTAGAAAGAGATTTTATGCATTATCGTTTGAACATAGATGGAAAAAGATTAGGAAAATAGGAGAAATTTATGAAAATGGTTTAAGAAAAATGTATATTTTAAGATTATGTCTATCTTTCTTTTTGCCAGTTTCAATTGCCTTTATTTCTCCTTTTGTTTTGGATTCAAACCTCATTTTAAGCCTTCTTGTAATGGGTTTGGGATTAGTAGCTTTCTCTATTATTGAATTGCCATCTTTGACAGAACCGCATATTTTTACATCAGTAATTGAAGGCTGTCAAGCAAAGAATTTTAAATGTGAATATAAGGAGGGCAAATCTTGCAAAGCCAGAGAAAATCGTTTGGAAATTTCGATTAAAGAAAAAAGAATCATATTTTTCAGACTTCAAAATCTCAGTCTACACACGCTCAAGAACTGCACAGTGTGGTTCACTTTACCAGAGAATTTTAAAATTTCAGAAATTCAAGCAAGGAAAAATGTAGATTTTTTTAAGAAATACTCAATTCAAAAAAGAAACAACGCGGTTAAGTTTTCGCCTACGGATAACTACTTGAGCGTTTCTCCAGACGACTGTTTAGTCTTCCCAATTGAAGCGGAAGTCGAAAAACCTAATGATAATTGGAAAAGTCATAGAATAGAAATTCAAATAGCATCAGAAACAACTTGGGGAACATACAAATACCCATTTCCAATCAAATATGTCTAATTAGCACGCTGTTATAGAAACCCTTAGCCACAACAAGCGCCCCGACTGCACCGATATCTTCTCAACAAACAAACTCAAAAATACGCCACTGGGAAATAAAAGGCTACTACAAGGAAAAGCGCGCGTGGTTGTTGAGAGTGTGTGAAAACTATGTTCGTTTTTGGCGTAAATGATAGTTTTATATGTATAAACGGTTAATAACATCTAGATATGCCTAAGAAAATCGTTTTTGAG